>Ga0074044_10000154_pt1 | contig 68913 bp, 64 predicted proteins | sample BogForMeECP23OM1_FD_94443 | JGI IMG/M metagenome (GOLD analysis project Ga0074044, IMG submission 94443) | Bog forest soil microbial communities from Calvert Island, British Columbia, Canada - Bog Forest MetaG ECP23OM1 | ecosystem: Environmental > Terrestrial > Soil > Wetlands ...
CCCGATAACTAGTATGATCGCTCGACGCATGGCTCGCTCATTCCTGCTCACGGTTTTTTCACAGGCGGAGTTGAACCCTTCGCTCCACCCGCTCCCGGAGCCGTATCAGCCGGCTTCGTGAAATACGTTGTTACGGTGAATGTTCCTGTGACCGTCGTCCCCGGGCGAATCGGGTATCGCGTGCCATGCGACGTCCCATTGGCGTCATCGAATTCCAGGTCCCCGACATTGATGATGCGCGATAACCGGCTCAGACGGCCGAAGAAATCCAGGATATTAAAATACGGCCCATCGGCCTGAACTTCAAACGGCATGTCGTAGTGGATTTCCCGGGCTACAATGGCTTGCGACGTCAGCCGCCGGAGTTGCACGTTGGATGCGCTCGCCGCACCTTGCAGCAGGCGGATGAATTCGTCCACTTCTTTCTCTTCCGGCACGATCGTCTTCAGCGTGTCTAGTTGCTTGTTCAGCGCGTCCATCTGCTGCTTCAGTTCACCGTAACGCTGCTTGTACACCTGCAGTTGCGTGACTTCCTGGTTCAGTTTTTGCCGGGCCTGAACCGCCTGGTCGTACGCGGCGCGCTCCTGCGCCACCGGAGAACCCGGCACATACAAACCCGCCAGAACCAGGATCACCGCGATGGCCAGGGCCACCAACCCCTGCATGATCACCGACATGTCTCGGAAAGGATTTGCCATGGTCTTCCCTTATCCTCTCTTCGCCGGTGCGGCGCTATGTGGCGCACTCTGCGCAGGCGCGTTCGCCGGCTTGGCCAGCGGCGTGGCACCCGCGGGCCCGTTGGGCGCGATCTCCGCGTTAATCGAGAAAGTAAAGGTCTGGATAGTGGTGTTCCTGTCGTCCTGCTTCGATTCCTTGATCTCCACCTTCTGGAAATAGCCGGAACGCTTCAGCGCGGTGATAAAGTTCGCCACGGAATTGATCGAAGCCGCCGCCCCTTCCAGGTTCACGCTAGCGCCCTTCTTCGTCATGGACACGAGCCAGAGGTTTTCCGCGCGCGAAACCGTGTTGGCCACCTGGTCCAGCAATTCCTGGCCGCCGGTGCGGTCGCGCTGCAATTGCTCGATGGTCGCGACGCGCTGCTGCAGCACCGTCTTCTGCTTTTCGAAGGCATCCACTTGCAGCTTGATTTGTTCCAGCTCCGTCTTCTGGGCCCGCAGCTGCTTGATGCGGTTGTTCTCATCCGTCAGCTGCGTCTGCCAGGAGTGGTAGAAATAAAACAGGAAGAGGCCGCCGAGCAGCACGCCCGCGCCGATGAACACCAGCGGGAGAGCCGCCCCGGTGTCTACCGGCCGCCGTGCGGCTTTCGGCCGCGTTTGTCCCAACAAGTTTATGCGGATCATGGCTAGTCGAAGCTCCTCAATGCCAGTCCCACCGCGACAACCAACTTTGGCGCCAGTTCCCGGATCTGATCCTCACTGTGCTTCCCCGGATTGATCAGCACTTTCCGGAAAGGATTCAACTCCTCCACCGGCATGGCAAATTCTTCTCGCAGCAGGTCCACCAGGCCCGGCACACGCGCCGTTCCCCCCGCCACCATTATGCGCTGAATATTCTCGCCGCTGGCGGTGGCGCGGAAGAAGTCAAAGGTCTTCTGAATCTCCAGCGTGAGAATATCGGAAACGCTGCGCAGTATCTGGCTCTTCTGCTCGTCGGTCACGCTGGGGAGCGTGTCGCCCTTCTTCAGGCGTTCCGCGTCGTCGAAGCTCAAGTCCAGTTCCTTCTGCAGCGCGTCGGTGTACTGGTTGCCGCCGACGCTGACGTCGCGCGTAAACAAAGGCACCCCGCCGCGAACGATATTGATGTTCATGACGCTGGCGCCGATGTTCAGCAGCGCCACCGTCTGCCCGGCATCGGGCTCGTAGTTCACTTCGAAGCAGTTCTGCAGGCCGAACGCATCAATATCCACAACCACCGGTGTCTTGCCCGCCTGCGCCAGCACGTTGGTGTGGTTCAGAATCTTGTCCTTCTTTACGGCCACCAGCAGCACGTCCATCTGCGAGTCCATGGCTTCCAGCAGCTGATAGCTCAAATTCACGTCGGCGATGTCGAAAGGAATGTGCTGGCTGGCTTCGGAAGGGATGCGGTCATACAACTCTTCTTCGGTCATCAGCGGCAGGGGAACGCGTTTCACGATCACCGAATGTCCGGAAACCGAAGTAGCTACGTTCTTGGTCTTGATGTGTTCGGTGTCAAAGATTTTTGTGATCGCGTTAGCCACCTGCGGCGCATCCATGATCGCGCCGTCCACCACGGTGTCCTGCGCCAGCGGCTCCATCCCGAAACTCACGAGCTCGTAGCCGGCCTTGGTCGTTTTCAACTCCACGGCCTTGATCGAGCTGGAGCCGATATCCAGGCCCACAAGCTGCTTTGCTTTTTTGCCCCCGAGTAACCACATATCGCGGCCTCTTTCCCTTACGCCTGAGCGAGCTTAGCGGCGCCTTGCCACCACCTGGCTCATCTTGCGTTCCATCCAGCGGTCCAGGATCGTCTTTCTTAGTTTCCAACGATTGCCCAGCTTAAACGCAGGTATTTCGCCCTCTGTGATGTACCGGTACAGAGTATCAGGACTGATCCCCAAATACTGGGAAGCCTGCCGTACGTTCATCACTTCGCGCGATTCGCTCACGAGGAACGTCCACCCTATTTCTATCACGCCACGGATGCTGGCGTGTGCCACACCCTCATTGGGACCTAATAGTAATCCAGAGAGTGCCGCCTGTGTGAACTTTATGTCATTGAGAGCCACCCACCGTCAAGCCTTTCTCGCCTGCAGTTGTCCTAACAATGCAGTGAATTCTAGGCAATTCGCCTGGTATTGTAGGCAGGTCCACCAAAATATAGGGCTACATAGCTTCCAGTACCACAATATATTGTATTTCCATCCTCCTTTCCACCCTGTCCCGCGGGACGGTTATCCTTTGCACGCAAACCACCCGCAATCGCCGGGTTTCATAGGCCTTTTGCGGGCTTGCCGGACGCGCTTCCGCTTTCTCAAGAAAAATGCGGGCTGGCTCCAAACCATCTTGGTCCCCGCTTCCCGCCCTTTCCTCTTCTCCCGTCGAAACATTATGCTGGCTTCGTTCGTAACTTCACTGTTGCTCGATTATTATTCATTCCCGGCCTCCGTTCTCGCTTCACCCATTCGAAGGGGCGCACTCCATGAAACTCTCCATCCGCTCGCTCGGCAAGAAATACTCTGGCAATCTCTGGGGCCTCCTCGATTTCAATCTGGATCTAAAGCCCGGCGTTCTCGGGCTGCTGGGACCCAACGGCGCCGGCAAGTCCACCCTCATGCGCATCCTGGCCACCGTCACGCGACCTTCCACTGGCTCCATCCACTGGAATGACTTGGACATCCTCTCTTCGCCCGATCCGCTCCGAGCCGTTCTCGGCTATTTGCCGCAGGATTTCGGCGTCTATCCCCATCTCACCGCGTATGAATTCCTGGAATACCTTGCCGCAGTCAAGGGCCTCGATGGCGCCGCGGCGCGCCGCCGTGTCGAGGAACTCTTGGTCGTTGTAAACCTCAGCGACGCGCGTCATCGTCCTCTGGGCGGCTTCTCCGGCGGCATGCGCCAGCGCGTCGGCATCGCGCAAGCTCTTCTCAATGACCCGCAACTCCTCATCGTGGATGAACCCACCGCCGGCCTCGACCCCGAGGAGCGCGTGCGCTTCCGCAATCTCCTCTCCGAGCTTTCCGGCGAGCGCATCGTCATCCTCTCCACGCACATTGTCTCTGACGTCGAGGCCGTCGCCACCGACATCGCCATCCTCTCCCACGGCCGCCTGCTCTCCCACGCTTCCCCGGAGGCTCTGCTCGCTTCCATCAATGGCAAAGTCTGGGAAGTCCTCCTCCCCAGCGCTGATCTGCCCGCCCTCCAGCGGCGCCATCTCGTCAGCAGCGTCGCTCATCGCAGCGACGGCGTGCACGCGCGCGTGGTCGCCGACTCCGCTCCGCTTCCCAAGGCGTCGCCTCTCGACCCTTCCCTCGAGGATGCCTACCTAGCGGCGACAGCTGCAGGGCGCGCCTCGCCTGCGGGAGCGGCAGCATGAGCGGGGCCCGCGTGGTGCTGGCTGCGGCCAGGGCGGACTTCCTTGAGCGCGTTCGCCGTTACAGTTTCCTTTTTACTTTGGGAATTGCGCTGTATTTCGGCTACCTGGCCACCGTTGGCAGGCTGACATTGCGCGTCGGAGATTCGCGCGGGATTTACAACTCCGCCTGGATCGGTGCGCTGCTCGCCGTCGTAGGCAGCACCTTCATTTCGCTCGCCGGATTCTACTTCGTCAAGAACACGCTGCAGCGCGACACCGAGACGCGCGTCGGCGAGATCCTCGCGGCCACTCCGATTTCCCGCTCCGCCTATATCTTCGGTAAATTTGCCAGCAACTTTGCCGTTCTGGCTTCGATGATGGGTGTCCTGGCGCTCTCTTCCATCGTCATGCAACTCGTGAGCGGGGAAGACATGCACGTCCATCTTTGGAAGCTGCTCTCCCCTTTTCTCCTCCTCTCGATTCCAGCGATGGCGGTGATCGCCGCGCTGGCAGTCTTATTCGAGACGATTCCTTTTCTGCGCGGAGGATTCGGGAATGTCGCGTACTTTTTCTTGTGGACTGCCATCTTAACCGCGCCGATTATCACCAACTCAGCCATCTACGACCTTAGCGGCCTGTTCCTGTTGCGGCAGAGCATTATCGCCAGCCACGCTGCGCCGGCGGCGGAAAACAGTTTTTCCCTTTCCATTGATGCCGGCCAATTCAAGACAGCCTCCACCTTTCGCTGGGAAGGCATTCCCTGGACCGGGGAAATCCTGTTCTCGCGTCTGATTTTGTTTGTGATTGCTTTGCTGCTATGCGTCTTAGCCGCCGCGCTTTTTGATCGCTTTGATCCCGCGCGAGGTTATCGAACGTTGCGCGCCGCTCCTGCTCCCGCGCTTCCCGTGCTTACGTCCATTCCCATGGCGCCGCTGGCGGCAGAAACAAAGCTTGCCCCGCTTGACACTCCGGCGCAGGGATTCCGCTTCCCGGCCGTGCTCGCCGCGGAACTCCGATTGATGCTGAAAGGCCAGCGCTGGTGGTGGTATTCCATTGCCGCCGGATTGCTTTTGGCACAGGCGTTGATTCCGAAGGCCGATGCGCGAGGCATGATCCTCGCCTTCGCCTGGATTTGGCCGGTCCTGCTGTGGTCCCCGATGGGGATGCGCGAAATGCGCCACCAGACTTATCAAGTGTTGTTCGCTGTGCCGCATCCCATGGCCCGGCAGCTTCCGGCGGTTTGGCTCGCGGGAGTTCTGCTGGCTGCCGTGACCGGAAGCGGGTTCGCTTTTCGTCTCTTGTTGGAGAAAAATCTGCCTGGGCTATTCGCTTGGGCGGTTGGCGCGTTGTTCATTCCCACTGCCGCGCTCTGCCTGGGAGTATGGTCGAGCAGCAGCAAGCCATTCGAGATTCTTTACACTCTTCTCTGGTATATCGGCCCCATGCATGCAATGCCAACGTTCGACTTCATGGGCTCCGCGCCGGCCACCGCTACCACGCGCTATCCGCTTGTCTATCTCGCGCTCACCGTGATTCTTTTCGTCGTGGCCCTCGCCGGACGCAAGCGCCAGCTCCTCCTCTAACTCACCGCGTTCTCGCCGCTCCCGACGCTGTCATCCCGAGCGAAGCGACCCGACTTTTTTCCGCCGCCCCGCCGTTTGGCGCGTCGGGTCGCGTAGTCGAGGGATCCAGGCAATACCTCACCGTCTTCTTGCTTCCTCTGTGCTCTCTGTGTCCTCTGTGGCGAACTCTCCTTCAAATCCCCAGGCTCTTCCAAAGCCCTGCAACTCGCGCCTTCGTTTTCTCATCCATCAAGATTTCATCCGGCCAGGGGCGCATAAAACCTTCGCTCGCCCACTTGCGCGTGGCGTCAATGCCCATCTTCGACCCGAAATCCTGCATGCGCGCGGCATGGTCCAGCGTGTCCATGGGCCCCAGCATGAACTGCACATCGCGCTCCGGATCAATCGCGCACAATGCCTTCCACACCACCTCGCGGTAGTCGTGCACATTCACGTCGTGGTCCACCACCACGATCACTTTGGTGAACATCGCCTGCCCCAGCGACCAGATCGCGTTCATCACTTTCCGCGCATGCCCCGGGAACGATTTGCGGATGGCCACGATCATCAGGTTGTGCACAATGCCTTCCGCGGGCAACGACACGTCCACAATCTCCGGGTGCGTCATTTTCATGAGCGGCAGGAAGATCCGCTCGATCGCATAGCCCATGAAGAAATCTTCCTGCGGCGGCGGCCCCACCACGGTCGTCAGATAGATCGCATCTTTGCGGTGCGTCACGCACTCCACGTGGAATACGGGATATTCCCCTTCCAGCGAATAAAATCCCGTGTGATCGCCGAAAGGTCCTTCTGTGCGCATCTCGCTGAGGTTGACGTAGCCCTCCAAAACAATCTCCGCGTTGGCCGGAACTTCCAATTCATTCGTTTCGCACGGCACCAGTTCCACCGCTTCCCTTTTCAGGAAGCCGCTGAACATCATCTCGTCCAGGTCCGGCGGAACCGGCAGAATCCCGCCCAGCGTGGTGGCGGGGTCGGCCCCAATCGCGACGCTCACGGGAATTCGCCCTTCCGGATTTTTCGCGCGCGCCCGCCGGAAATGTTCCGCGCCATGTTTTTGCGTCTGCCAGTGCATCCCGGTGGTGCGCTCGTCGTAAACCTGCATGCGGTACATCCCCACGTTGCGCTTCCCGGTCTCGGGATTCTTCGTGAACACCAGCGGAAACGTGATGAAACGCCCGCCATCCTGCGGCCAGCACTTCAGGATCGGAAAGTCCAGCAGGTTGACGTCGCTGCCCTTGCGCACCACTTCTTTGCATGCGCCGTCCTTCACGCTCCGGGGGAAGACCGACCCCAACTCCATCAGTTTCGGCAGCATTTTCATTTTGTCGAAGAGCCCCTGCGGCGTCTGCATGTCCAAGAAGCCGCGGATGCGCGCGGCCACGTCCTGCAGATTTTCCACTTCGAGCGCCAACTCCATCCGGCGGACGCTGCCGAAAGCGTTGATCAGCAGCGGATACCGTGAGCCTTTGGGCTTTTCAAAAAGGAGGGCAGGCCCAAGCCCGGAAGGGGTTGGTCCCTCGTACGCGGTTACGGCTCCTGCGTCGTCCTCGGGATTTTTCTCCGGGGCATTCTCTCCGCGCAGAACCTCGCGGCGCAGGCGCTGCACCACTTCCGCGATCTCCAGCACCGGATCGACTTCCGCCTTCACGCGGCGCAGTTCCCCTTCGCTCTCCAGTTTCCGCACAAACTCCCGTAAATCGCGATACGCCACTTCATGCCTCCTGCGAAACCTACCTATGGGCGTTCAAGCGCTCACACTACCACGGCCCCGGCAAGCGCGCAAAAACTCTCGCGCCATCGAATCCCTCAAGCGACTCGAACTTCTGGAACGAATGGCTAGCATTTACCTTATCTTGTTCTGCCATGAAGAATTGCCGCGGGCGCCCCGACAGTTTTGCAGAGTGTTCATTTGCGCGGCAACCGAAGCAATGGGACAATAACTCCATGCCAAAATCACATTTTTCTGTTCTGACTCTCTTTGCGGCCGGCATTTTCCTCACCGGCCACGCCGCGGCGCAGCAGACCCCGGCGCCCACTACACAACCATCTCCCGCCGCGTCGCCAACTCCGGCGGCAAAGACGCAAACGCCTGCCGCGGCGAAGAAGCCCGCGACGGCTTCCACCGCCAAGACGCCCGCGACGCTCACCCTGACCACGCCGAAAGACAAGGCCAGCTACGCCATCGGGGTGAACATCGGCAAGAGCCTCCGCAGGGACTCCGTGGACGTTGACCCGGCGATTTTATCGCAAGGCCTAAAGGATGGGTTCGGTGGCGGCAAAACGCTGCTGACCGACGAAGAGTCCAAAGCCGTGCTGAGCGCGCTGCAGGCCGAGATGAAGCAGAAACAGGAAGAGATGCGCAAAAAGCAGGAAGAGATCGCCAAGGCCCAGGGCGAAGTGAACAAAAAGCAAGGTGCCGATTTCCTTGCGGAAAACAAGACCAAGGAAGGCGTCGTAACCCTGCCCAGCGGCTTGCAGTACAAGATCCTCCAGCAAGGCACGGGCCCCAAGCCCACCGCGAAAGACACCGTGGTGTGCAACTATCGCGGCACGCTGGTTGATGGAAAAGAGTTCGACAGTTCCGCCAAGCACGGCCAGCCGGCCACCTTTCCTGTGGGACAAGTGATCAAAGGCTGGACGGAAGCGCTGCAGCTCATGCCCGTCGGCTCCAAATGGCAGATCTTCATGCCGCCCGACTTGGCCTATGGCGAGCGCAGCATGGGTCCCGACATTACTCCCTATTCAACGCTGATCTTTGAGGTCGAGTTGCTCTCCATCAAGCCTCCAGAAAAGCCCGCCGAGAAGTCGGCGGCCCCACCCGCGGCCAATCCCGCTGGCAACCCCGCGGATAAGCCAGCCGACGCTCCGGCCGCTAAGCCGGCCGATAAGCCCAGCATGCCAGAGCCGACACTCGAAAAACCCAAGCCTTAGCGCCCTTGCCTTTGAACTGGCCGATCCTGCTTTGCGGGGTCAGCTCTTGGGTTTGCCTGTGCAAGGCCCGACCACGAGCTTCCCCCGCGAAAGCTGCCTTATGCGATATCTCAACTTCCCTATTGACCTGTCTACCGCTTCAGGGTTCAACGTAAGAAGGCAGGGATGATCACCGTTACCCAACTCGCGCGACGTTGCGGTCTCAGCCGGAGCACGGTGCTTTACTACGAATCGGTGCGGGTGCTGAAGCCCCCGTTGCGGACTTCGTCGAACTACCGTGCCTACGGCGAAAAGGACGTGGCGCGCCTCGAGCAGATTTGCGTTTACCGCAACATCGGCCTGGGGCTCGGTGACATCCGTGCGATTCTGGACCGCCCCGAAAGTGACGCGTCCGGCATCTTAAAGCGCCGTCTGGTGGAGTTGAACGCGGAGATTCTAGCCCTTCGCGGGCACCAGCGCGCCATCCTGAAGCTGTTGCAGCACAAATTTTCTTTCGGGAGGAAGAAAGTGATCACCAAGGAAAAGTGGATTGCCATCATGAAGGCGTCCGGATTCAGCGAGGCCGATATGCGCAAGTGGCACGCGGAATTCGAGCGTTCCGCACCGGAAGAGCACCAGGAATTCCTGGCGTTCCTCCACATCCCCGAGAAGGAGATCCGCTCGATTCGCGAGTGGAGCAGGAAAGAGCACAGCGCCTGAACTGGGTACAGGGTATGGAGCGCGATTTGTACGCTCTGTACCCTTCGCCCGCGAGCAAGCGCTCGCAACTCCCTATCCTAATGTGCGCTGGCCCACACTTGGTATATGACCACCACAATCATGAACAGCAGATAGATTCGCAGCGACCACATCACGAACTTCTCGGTTCCGTTCAGGTGGCGCCGAGGAATCAGGTGCTTTTTCAGCCCGGCGAGTTGTTCCGGCTCCAGCGAGGACAAAACCATTTCTTGATCGGTGGGGGTGATCTCACTGTGTTCCTTCTTTTTCGGGGTCATGCTTCGGTCCTCCTACTTCCCGCCTATATGCGCGAAGACATTCGGCGCAATCACGCTGATGCCGAAGAGTATGCCGGCAAGCGTCAGAAAAACGACCACGCCGGTAGCCAATATGTTCGCCCACGTCGGACTCACCAGATCGCCCATGACTTCGCGGTCGTTCGCAAGCATGAACAGGAACACCAGCGCGGGCGGCATCGCCAGCACCGCGACCACGTTGACCAGCAGTACCACATAAACAAGCGGAAGCCCGGGGATCAAGACGATTGCCCCGGCAGCTGCCGCGAGTAGAAACAAAACAGAGTAGAAAGCTTTTCCTTGCGCCACAGGCAGGTTCAGGCTGTGCGGTCTGCGGGCTACTTCTCCGAACGCATAGGCGGAGGAAATGGAAATCGTCACGGACGCCACCATTCCAGCTTCCACGATGCCCAGTGCGAACAATGCCGCGCCGAATCGCCCAATCAACGGCTGCAGCGCTTGCGCGAATTCGGCGCCCTGAAAGTTCTCGGCGGTCATGTGGTGAACGTATAATGGGGCTGTCGCAATGATGGTAGCGACCGCAGCGATGGCGGCCAAAGCAGCCCCCAATACTGTATCGATGCGGCCAAGATGGATGTCTTTTGTGGTGAGTCCCTTGTCCACCGTGGCGCTCTGTTGAAAGAACAGCATCCACGGCGTCACCGTTGCGCCAATGTCCGCCAGAATGATGATCAGAGTGTCCTGGCTCATACCAGGGAGCGGCCTCCAGGTGATGAGTGCATGACCCACGGAGTGCCAATTCGGGTGCGTGAGCAGGGCCACGGGAACGAAAACCAGATTGCATAAGGCGAAGGCGAGCAGGGTTCGTTCCCAGGTCCAATAGCGGTGCATCGCTACGGCCAGGCACAAGAACACCAAGGCACTGCCGACCGCAGCCCACGGGGGCACGCCAAAAAATCCCAGGCCGGCGCGGATGGCAATGAACTCCGTGATCAGTGTCAGGAAGTTGCCGATGGCCAGGTCAATCATGGAGAACCAGCCCCAAAACGGCCCAAAGCGGACAAAGATCAATTCGGCGTGGCCGCGGTGCGTGGCGGACCCCAGACGCATGGTCATCTCTTGTACAACGATGGCCATGCAAAACGTAAGAATGACGAAGGGAATAAAGAACCCAATTCCATACCGTGCGCCTGTCGCGGCGTAGGAAATCATGCTAGGGCCGTCGTTCTCTCCAAGCATGACGAGGATTCCGGGTCCGACAAGCAGCCACAACAGACGGAACTTCGAGAAGGCGCCGCGCTGGGCGCGCGCCGCGGACACGCGCACGCGGTCGTGCGCACGATCCACGTCCTCGTGCGTGATCACGACGTCTTGTTGGTTGACGCGTTGCTGCGTCAACCTCGACAGAGGTCCTAAGTTCACCAGCAGTTCCCTCGCCCGGCGCGGAACATACTACTGCATCTCCGCGAAATAAAGCGCAGTATATCAGACTTTATTAACTGGGATTAACAACTGTTTGCTTACCGTTCTCGGGCTACCCAGATCTTCTCGGCCGCCGGAGAACCCAGCGCGAGGCGCTTGCTTGCAACCTTCAGAATGGCGGTCCCATCGTAGTTCCGCGATTCCACTTTCAAACTCGTGCCTGGGCGGATTCCTCTTTCTTCCAAAAATTCCAGTAGCTTGCGGTCCCGTTCGTACACGCTGAACACCCGGTAGGTTGAGCCCGCCTCGGCTTCGCTGAGCAAGCGCTGGCCTTTCTTTCGCCGCTGCTTGGGGCTCATGACAGCCAGACCGTTCCCGTGCGGGCAGGTTTCCTTGTGTCCCAGCATCGCGACAAGTTTCTCCTCAAATGCCGGAGAGACGGCATGCTCCAGGCGCTCTGCCTCATCGTGAACTTCAAACCATCCCATGCCGAATATCTCGAAGAGCATGCGCTCGATCAGGTGATGGCGAAGAATGGTTTTTTCCGCGACCTTCCGTCCTTCGGCAGTCAGTTGAATGCTGCCTTTTTCCAGGGTGACCAGACCGTCCCTTCTCAGCCGCTTGAGGGCCGCGGTGACCGCCGGCGGCGTTACGGAAAGCCAATGGGCCAGCAGCGCGGGGATCACCGTCTTGCCTTCCGCCTCAGCCTCGGCAATGGCCTTGAGATAGTTCTCCTTGGAAATCGTGATCATCATGTTTTCGACGCGTCGCTGTATTCGTCCATTACACTTTAGCACCAATTTCCAGGCATCGCCGTGTTTCGCATCGGAAGTGAAATTGTCGGCGGGCCGACAATTCTACTTGACTTAGCAGTTAACATGGACGAAGAAAACAAAAGAGTTACAGGAGAACACATTTTGCAAGAGGCACCCCCACCCCCCTGTTTTTGCGTATGTACGGGAATAATTGGACTTACGGGCGAATGTCTCGGATGTACGGGAATGATTGGACTTAGGCGATTCATCGGTATGGATGAGGGGCTGCGCCGTTCCGAAATGGCACAAGAACAGCGTCCCCTCAGCATAACAACAGAAGCATAGCACATTATTTACCGTCTGTCTACTATTATTTATAGGGTACTAGTCTCGAAACTGGTACGAGGGACGACGCCCAGAAAAGGAAATGTCAAAATCCGCACCCTTTGTCAACCAAACACAAAGGGTGCGGCACCCATTTCTGACCTCTGGGCCACCCGCCCAATCCATTTTTTCGTCGGCCACAGATACATCGTGCCAATGCCAATTGAGGCCACGATTAAACCGGCCAATCCGAGTCGATCGCCAAGTTCCATATCATGGGCATTATGCATCTTTACCAGGCGTTAGGTACATAAGCCCGCATGCAACCCCTTTGTTTTGAAATACTTCACAACGACACCCGGGGGAGGAGTTACTGCGGCGGCAACAGGAGTGGCGAGTAGTTACTGGCGAGCAAGAGAAACCCAAGAACCGGTCTGAAGACCGGCCACTACATGAGAAAGAGAAAGGCTGGGGATGACGGAGGGGAGAAATGCGCCTGCTTCAGAAGGCGGCCGCTACAAAGGCGAGGGGAATCCCTTCGCGCGGGTTGCGTGCAACTCGCTTCCCTTCTATCCTGAATTGGCCACTGCCATGAAGCGCATCTACCTCGATCACAACGCCACCACGCCCGTCGAGCCCTCCGTCCTCGAGGCGATGCTGCCCTTTTTCTCCGGCGAGTTCGGCAACGCCTCCTCGATCCACACCTTTGGGCAGCGCGCGCGAGCGGCGGTGGAAACTGCACGCGAGCAGGCTGCCGCGCTTCTGAATGCGCGGCCACAGGAGATTGTGTTCACCAGCGGCGGCACGGAATCGGACAATCACGCCATTTTTGGAGTGTTTGCCTCGGCTGCGCGTGCCGTAACATCTTCAGCGGCAATCCCGCACATCATTACTTCCCCGATCGAGCACGAAGCAGTGTTGAACCCCTGCCAGGTGCTCGAAAAGCAAGGCGTCGCGGTCACCTATCTTGACGTGGACCGCGCCGGCTTGGTTGACCCGATCGCGGTGCGGCAAGCGATCCGTCCCGAAACCATTCTGATCACGCTGATGCACGCCAACAACGAACTCGGCACGGTGCAGCCGCTGGCGGAGATTGGACGCATTGCCGCGGACGCGGACGTCTGTTTCCATACCGACGCGGTGCAATCCGTGGGGAAGATGCCCGTGGACGTGAAGGCGCTGCAGCTCGATCTGCTTTCCCTTTCCGGCCACAAGTTCTACGCGCCGAAAGGCGTTGGCGCGCTCTTCATCAAGGGCGGCACGCGGCTGCGGCAATTCCTTTACGGCGGGCACCACCAGCGCGGTTTCCGACCGGGCACGGAGAATGTGCCGGGGATCGTGGGACTTGGAAAGGCCGCGGAACTTGCGCGCCTGTCCCTGCAAAGTGATGCGGTGCGCATCGCCGCGTTGCGGGACCGCTTGGAGCAAGGTCTGCTGGCGCGCGTGCCGGACGCGCAAGCGAATGCGGCGAGCGCGCCGCGCACGCCCAACACCAGCAACATCACTTTTCCCGGAATTGAAGGCGAAGCGCTGATCATCGCGCTCGATTTGAAAGGGCTGGCGTGTTCCACGGGAGCGGCCTGCTCCTCGGGCGCGATCGAGCCATCGCACGTGCTCACGGCGATTGGGCTTTCTGTTCCCGACGCGCGCGCGACGATTCGTTTCAGCTTGGGGCGCCACACAACTGAATCGGAAATTGAAGCCGCGCTGGAAATTGTGCCTGCGGCGGTGGCGCAGCTTCGCCAGCTTTCGCCGACCTACCGCCGCGAGGTGTCTGCGTGAACCAGAATCTTCAGGGGCTGAAGCCCATTGGTTTTGGGCCTTTTACGCCGGGGCTGAAGCCCCGGCCTCCTAAAGAAAAGACTTTCCCCGCGAGCCGTGCCCTTCGCTGCGCTCTAGGCCAAAAACCGTGCCCTCCCGGGAACCACTTATGGAATGGCATCTGAATACGATATGTTCAGCGAAGTGCAACTCGAAAGTTTGCCCGCGGCCAAGGAACTGCAACCCGGGCTTGTGGCCGTAGCCATGTCCGGTGGCGTGGACTCTTCCACGGTCGCGGCTGTGCTGCTGCGGCAAGGGCGGCCCATCGTGGGGCTCACAATGCAGCTCTGGAATCAGCGGCGTTTGCCCGAGCTGCAGGGCGATGGCCCGGCGCAGCACCGCTGCTGCTCGCTTGATGATGTGTACGACGCCAAGCGCGTGGCGCAGCACCTAAGCTTTCCGCACTACGTGGTGAATTTCGAGGAGCAGTTTGAAGAGCGCGTGGTGCGCCCCTTTGTGCAGCAGTACCTTGCGGGGCGGACGCCGATTGCCTGCACGAATTGCAATACCGACGTGAAGTTCGAGCCGCTGCTGCGCATGGCGCGGCAGATTGGCGCGGAGCGCCTGGCCACGGGCCATTACGCGCGCATCCGCAGGAATGAACGCGCGGGGCGCTACGAATTGCTGCGCGCGCGCGATGATTCCAAGGATCAGTCATATTTCCTGTGGGGCCTGTCGCAGGAGCAGCTTTCGCGTAGCGAATTTCCGCTGGGCGAGCTGACCAAGGAAGAAGTACGCGCGTTGGCACGCGAAGTGCATTTGCCGGTGGCGGAGAAGCCGGAGAGCATGGAGCTGTGCTTCGTGCCGAACGGGAATTACGTGCAATTCATCCATGCGTATTCGCGCGAGCGGGGCGAGCCGATAAGCGACGCAGCGGGCGACATCGTGACCGAAGATGGCGCGGTGATTGGCCGCCACAACGGCGTACACAATTACACAATCGGCCAGCGCAAGGGGTTGGGTTTCGCGGCGGGAAAGCCCGTCTATGTTCTGGCGATTGATACGGAGAAGAATCGCATCATCGTCGGCGAAGATAAAGCGCTGCGCACCAGCGCATTTGAGATTAAGGGGGTGAACTGGATCTCCATCGAGGCGCCGGCTGGGCCCTTGCGCGCACACGCGAAGATTCGCCACAAGCATGAACCCGCGGCAGCGGCCGTGGAAGCATTGCCGGGCCAGCGCGCCCACGTGACCTTCGATGTGCCGCAACGCGCCATCACGCCGGGCCAGGCGGCGGTGATTTACGACGGCGATGTCGTGCTGGCGGGCGGCTGGATTGAGAAGTTTTAAGTTTTGGGTTTTGAGTTTTAAATTTTGAGTTTTAAATCATTAGGTTTTGAGTCTGAGATCTGAAGTTGAAGAGGGATTGCTCCACTCCGGGACGGCAAAAGGCGCCGTCCCTCCGGTCGAAATGACATGTTTTCGGGAGGTGGATGAACTGCGAGCATTCAGCTTCGAATTTCAGCTCGAGTTTTCAGATGAAGAGTTCGTCTTCCTGTTCCTTCGTTTCGCGCACGGGACCCGGATTGCGCCGCGAGCGCAGAACATCCAAGGCAACCTTGATGCCCTGTACCAAAGCGGATGCCGTGTGCACCGGGCCCCAGAACGTCCGCCGCACTTGCGTGCCGGCATCTTCGACGGCTTCGAGCGTGCCCGTCAGAATGCGATCCACGCGAACCAACTGTCCACGCAGACGGTCCGTCGCTTCTCCAACGACGCGATCCAGCCTTTGGGCCTGGCCGCGCGCGAGATAGACAATGTGCGAAGCGTCCTCGACGAGATTGGCAATCTTCGGCTGCGTGTCTTCCAGAAGGATCTGGGTGCGCGTGAGAATGGGTCCCATACGCGAGTGCAGATCATTCACCACGCGATTGATGGATTCCGTGGTGCGCTTCAACTGCAGAAACAATCCGATCAGGATGCCAACTTGCACGACTAGCGCAACCGCTGCAACAATACTGAAGAATTCCATCCAGAATTGCATACACACCCCGCCCTCTCCGCGCCTTCCGCGGGAAATCCCCTGGGTACGGCGAACGGCCCTTAGGACTTCGTTTCGCGCAGGAAGGCTTCGCGTCCGGCGTCAACGGCCGCGGCAATCGAATCGCGCTTGCGAGCGGCAACATCCTTGCCGCGCTCGATCAGGTCATCGGCGCGATCACGCAATTCCTTCGCCTTCTTCTGGGCAAACTCGCGGCCTTCGTCGGCGCGCTTGGTCAGATATTCCCGTGTTTCTTCGCCAGACTTGGGAGCAAAGAGCACACCCAGCAAAGCTCCTACGCCGAGACCCACGAGAAAATAGGAAACCTTGGAACCCACGTTGTCAGCCATGGAAACCTCCAAGGGAAACGTAGCATAGGGGAGCAAGTGCCGCAACACGTTGTAACCGGAATAGATGAGTAAAAAGGTTAGGTGATTTCACTCGGTGGCCCGAAGTGCCTCAGGATCTTTTCCGCACTTTTCTTTGATACGACTCGGCTTAGCTCATCCATGGTGGCGCGCTGGAGATTGGCGATGCTGCCATAGCGCTGCAACAAGAGCTGGCAGGTACGCGGGCCGATGCCGGGAATCTCGAGCAGAGCGCTGTGGGTCTGGCGGGCTCCGCGGCGCTGGCGATGAAAGGTGACAGCGAAGCGGTGGGTTTCGTCGCGAATCTGCTGGATAAGGTGCAGAACCGGAGAGTGGCGATCCAGGGTGATGGGGTCATCTTCCTGGCCGAGAACGTAGAGGATTTCTTCCTGCTTGGCGATGCTGGCCATAGGCTGGTTGATGATCTGCAGGGCTTCCAGCGCTTGCGCCGCAGCGTGAAGCTGGCCGAGGCCGCCGTCGATGAGAATAAAGCCGGGCAAGGGCTTTTTTTCTTCCTGCAAGCGTCGATAGCGGCGCATGACCGCTTCGTACATGCTGGCGAAATCGTCGTTTTGCGCGCGAGGACGGCCTGCAGGCGTTTCATCGCCGCGAATGATGAATTTGCGATAGTCCGATTTTTTCATGCGGCCATTTTCCCAGACTACCAGGGAAGCGACGGTATCCGTTCCCTGGATGTGGGAGATATCGAAACTCTCGATGCGCCTGGGTTCTTCCGGAAGATTGAGCGTGTTCTGGAGCGCCTCGGTAATGGCTTTGGATGTGGGCTTCAAAACACGGAAGCGCTGTTCGAAGGAATGCCTGGCGTTGTTTTCGACGAGATCGAGGAAGGCGCGCTTGCTGCCCCGCATTGGCGTGTAAATTTCCACCTTGTGACCCGCGCGTTCGGAAAGAGTGTCTTCGAGCAAGGCGCGGTCTTCAAAATCGATGGGGACATGAACCATTTTGGGGAGATATTCCGCATCGAGATACAACTGTTTGAGAAGCGAGGGCACGAATTCGTGGGGATCAAAGGCCGCCAATTCCTCCCAATAAAACTCGCGGCGGTCCACAACGCGGCCCCCGCGCAAGTGGAAGAGATTGGCGGCGACAAGAGGCGGCTCGGCGTAGTAGGCCAGAACGTCGGTGTCGTCGCCTTGCGCCGCGGCGATGCGCTGGCGCTCTTCGATATCTTCGATGGTGCGCAGGAGATCGCGATAGGAGGCGGCTTCCTCAAAGTGCTCCTGTTCGGCGGCGGCCATCATCCGCTCTTCGATGCTCTTCATGAGGTCGTGGCGGCGGCCATCGAGGAACATGCGGACATCGCGCACGGCCTCAGCGTAGCGAGCATCGGTGGTAAGGCCGGCGACACAAGGTCCGAGGCAGCGGTGAATGTAGAACTGCAAACACGGGCGCGGATGATTTTTCGTGAGATCGACAGAACACGAGGGAACAAGAAAGCGCTTGTGAATGAAATGCAGGATGCGGCGAGCGAGGCTGGAAGGAAAATAGGGGCCAAAATAGAGCGCGCCATCTTTCTTGACGCGGCGCGTGAAATAGACGCGGGGAAATTTTTCGGACAGAGTGAGCTTGATATAAGGATAGGTCTTGTCGTCGCGAAGGACGACATTGAATTTGGGTTTGTACTGCTTGATGAGATTGTGTTCGAGGGCCAGGGCTTCGCGCTCGTTGGCGACGACGATGGTTTCGAGGTCGGCGATTTCACGGGCGAGTGAGCCGGTTTTGGCATCGGCCCAGCGCGACTCCAGGAAGTAGGAACGCACGCGGTTGCGCAGGGAACGCGCTTTGCCCACATAGACGACGGCGCCACCGGCGTCCTTGAAGAGGTACACTCCGGGCTGTTCGGGGAGCAGAGCGGCTTTTTCGCGGGGTTCCATGCAGGTGGAAGTGCGGCGCAAGTTTGGCCGCCAAATTCATTTTACGGCGAGGGGTGGTGCAATGCGAATCGGGGGCCCTGCTATTCATCGGATTTTGGCAACGCGAGGCGGTAGGCGTCGAGAATGTCCTGAAGGGTGATGATCCCTTCGAGTTGGTGGACGTCGGCGCGACTGACGACGGGCAACAGTTCCAGTTGTGTCGCGCCCATGCGTTCGAGCGCGAGTGGCAGCGCCTGATCGGCATGAACATGCGGGAACGGGCCGGGCTCCACAATGTCGCGAATGAGGCGAGCGGGTGGACCTTCGGCCAAGGCGTCTTGCAGGGTGCTGGAATCGAGCACTCCAATGACACCGCAGTCATCGAGGACAGGCCAAGCGCGCGAAAAACTTTGGCGATCAATTTCCGCGGCTTGCTGAAGGGTGAGTTGTGCGGACAAAGTCTCGTCGACGGGTCTCATGCACTGGAAGACCTGACGCTGGCCTTCGAGGCTGCGCGAATGGGAGCTGGGCAAGTGAATGCCGTCCTGGCGCGCGAGGACATCATAGATGGGTTCATGTTGGAAGCGCGAGGAAATGAAATAACTAACGAGGTTAGAGATCATGAGGGGGACGATGACCGCATAGTCACGCGTGATCTCAAAGATCATCACCACCGAAGTCATGGGAGCGCGCACGATTCCAGCAAACGCCGTGCCCATGCCGACCAAGGCGTAAGCGCCGGGCGAAGCCACAGAGCCGGGCAGAAAGTGTTGCGCCACGGTGCCGACGACGCCGCCCAGCATGGCGCCCAGAAACAGGCTGGGACCGAAGATGCCGCCAGCGTTACCTGAGGCGTAACTGACGGTGACGGCAAAAAACTTCAGGACAAGGAGAAGAACCATGAGCTCCATGGCCATGCCCCCGTTTAAGGCACTTCCAACATGCTGATAACCGACGCCGAGCACCTGAGGCACGAACCAGCCCATGATCCCGACGAGGAGCCCACCGGCGACCGGCTGGAACCACAGGGTCTTGCGCGGAAAATTCAGGAAACGTTCGCGCAGGCCTGTGAGCACTTTGGTAAAGGCAACCGAGACAAATCCGCCGACGACACCCAGAACGGCATAGATGCCGAATTCCCAGGGACTGACCAGTTGGTATTGCGGCACCTTAATCAGCGGGTTGTTGCCAAGGATAAGCCGCAGCATGGCCCAGGAGGTGGCGGAGGCCAGCACAACGGAGCCGAGGACAGGAGCGTGAAGATCGCCTACGACTTCCTCCAAGGCAAAGAGCACGGCGGCGAGGGGCGTATTGAATGCCGCAGCGATGGCCGCGGCGGCGCCGACGGGAATCAGGGCTTTCACTTTTTCAGGGCGCAATCCAAGGTTTCGGCCAAGAACGGATGCGATCCCCGCGCCCACCTGCACGGCGGGACCTTCGCGGCCCAGAGGGATACCGCTGGCCAGGGTGACGGATGTACAGAAAAACTTGCCGAAAACGGTGCGCAAGGAAATGCGACCGCCGTGCGCGTAGAGAGCGGCCTTTGTCTGAGGGACGCCGCTGCCGCGGGCATTGGGGAAAAATCGGTAGAGGAGATAGCCCATCCCCAGGGAGCCGACGACCGGGACAACGAGACGCCGCCAGTGAGCGCCCCCGGCTGGATAAAGGCGCGCGCCGAAACGCTCTGTGATGAGGATGAAGGCCACCACAACCAGGCCGACGAGGGCGCCGATCAGGAGCGTCAGCACGAGGAAAACCTGCTCCTCGCGGTCCTGAACGAGGCCAGTCCAATAACGCAGTGGTGATTTCCAAAAAGGGCTTGCCGACTGGTCTTGTGGCATGGCCTGGCGTGTTCTCCCTGGCTTCAGTATATCGTACTACGATATGAAATATTGTCCGGCGCGAACCGCGGGCGGAAATGCCGGCGGCGGCGGAGTCGTATATACTGAGAAGCGGCGCGGGGCGCAGCGGTTGGTGGACGAACTGCTTGGCAAATAACTCAGGCAACTTATTCCGCGGTTTGAGGAATCGCAGAGGAGTGAGAAGGTAACGCCGTGAACCTTTTGCGTAAAGTGTCCGTGCTCTGTCTGTTGACCGGAGTGGGGCTGTGCTTTGCGGCATATCCCGCTCTGGCACAAGATCCGCCTGCGAACGCTCCGCCGAAAAAGCAAGACGCGCCGCCCAAGCCCAAACCCAATACCGATTCGCCGGTGCAATCCGCGCCGGACCAGCCAAAATGGGATCCGTTGCGCGCGGAGAAGGACCTCGAAGTCGGAAAGTACTACATGAAGAAGGGGGATATGGATGCCGCGATCGATCGCTTTCAGGATGCCACCGACGCGAAACCCGGCTACGCCATTCCCTTCCGGTACCTGGGCGAAGCCTATGAGAAAAAAGGAAGGAAGAAGCAGGCCGTGAAGGCCTACCAGCGTTACCTGGATCTGTATCCTCACGCCGAGGATGGAGACAAGATTCGCAAAAAGATCGAGAAGCTGCACGAAGAGATCGACAAAGAACGAAGCTGAGAAGACCGCCGAGTTGACCTGGTACATCAACAGGCGCCGACAAGAGCAAAAACCGGCGGAAAAGCAGATTCCTAGCACAAAAGGCGTGCGATGGAGAAGAGTGCCTCGCTGCGCTGGGAATGACAAAGGTGTTTACGCATTGCCGAGATGGGGCGCAGCGTGCTGCGCCCTTACAACGGCAGGAGAAACAGAGGAGCGGGCTGCCCCGCAGCTCCATCCGGGGCGCAAACACCGCGCCTCGGAAGGACGGGCCCTACACAAGCGGGGAAAACTCAAGAGCACAGTCAGGAGTGACTGTGCCACCAACCCAAGAGGCAGGCGATCCCAGGAAAAAGCCGCAGGATTCCCGTCAGAGTGCGGCGGGCTGAAAGAAGCGCGGAGTTGCCCTGCACTACAGGAGAAAGAAAAACTTAAGAGCGACCGATCTAAAGATCGGCCACAGAAAAACCCAGGAGACAGGCGAACCCAGGAAAAAGCCTCAGGCCTGAAGGCCTGAGCTACAGGCACAGACACTTTGACCCACCCCAAAAAGCGGAAGAAGCGGGGCCTAGCGGGCGAGGTGGTCGAGGACTTTGCGGGCCAGGGCGAACTGATCGAAGCGTTTTTCCTCGGTGCGAAATTCGGGGGAGTGGGAAACGAGCGTGCAGCCAGAGCGTCGCGTGGGATGTTTGACGTGCAGCATCTCGTGGAACAGGACGTACTCGACGACAAATTGCGGGATGCCGGGCCGGTCCATGCGGCGATTCAGCAGAATCTGATTGGGGCCAGGATCATAAGACCCAAATTGCCGCCGCCAACCACGGATACTCCAACCGATCTGGGGGCGGCGGAGTTCTCCACCGAAATATTTTGAATTGAGCTGGTCGAACAGCGCGGCGAGATCATACTGGCGGCCCTGAGGCGCTGCGTGCTTGGGGCGCACGCGGCGGTTGCGCATGCGGTTGATACGGGAGCGCGTGCGGCCGGAGCGCGCGTAGGTCAAATAGGGCTGGACAAGAGAGCGCGGCAATCTGCGGCGATAGACACGCGCAAGCAGCAGCGCGGCGGCGCTTTCCAAGACGACCAGGGGAGCGCGGCTGAGCAAATCCGAAAGCCGCACAAGGAGCAAGTCTTCGCGGCGGCGAATGGTCAGCACAAGACTGCTGTACGGGAAAAACTCCACACGAAAGTGAGGGGGACGCCCCTCGCAACCAATGCGCGTGAAGACGCGCTGGAAGAGGGCGACGCCACCGGGCACCAGATTCGAGTTGCGAGTCCTCGGGCTCAAGTTTTGCGCCTCACGGGTGGTGGCGCGGCCTTCTTCTTGGCCTTCTCGGCTTCGTTGAAGGCATCCTGCGTACCTTCGATGGCGTCGTCGAGATTGTCCTTGTAGATTTCGAGTTCCGGGCCTTCGACGGCGTATTTGCGCAGGATGGGAAGAAATTCCTTGGTTTTTGCGGCCATGAGATCGATGCCCTGGCGGATGTTGTCCTGCTTTTCGAGGCCTAAATGGATCAGATCGGCAGCGTCATCCACACACCCAATATACGAGTTCATCAGGAAGTTGAGCATCTCCGTGTGCTTAGTGGGTGACGGGTGTTCGAGTTCGTACTGAAACTTTTTCAGGCGGTCGTCGGCAAAGGTCAAGAAAAGTGTGATGCGCTCGTTGGTCGTTTCGGCGTCGCGAATCTTGTCCGCTTCCAGCGCAGAGAGGTAATCCTTATCCGGGCGCTGGGGGCGCGCCGCGGCCGGAGAACAAGCAAGGGCTAGCAGCAGAAGGGCGAGCATGGGAATGAGGTGTTTGAAGCTCATGGTTTCGCCTCCGGCGGCGAAGGGACCTTTTGGGGATCCTTGGTGCGCCGGGGAAACAGCAGATGAATCAACTCGTCATCAAAGAAGATGAGATCCTGCCGGACGATCTGCAGCGGCGGGCGCATGGGATCAGGAACGGCCAGCAAAGTTTCCTCCACTTCGCGAACACCGCGGCGGACTTCCAACTCAAGCTGGCGATAACTGTTACCGTGGCGGTCGGCATTCGGCTCTTCCTTTGTGAGAAGCTCGAAGGCGGCGCGAACGTTGTCCCGGTACTTTTCAAAAATGAAGCCCACGGTGGTGTAATCGCCCGCCTGGCCCGCCTTGGTGGCGGATTCGAACTGAGCCAGACTGAGTTTGTCGAGTGTCTTGATCTTGCTGGCCGCAATGGGATCGCGATCAAAATGATCTTGCAGCTCCTTGACCTTGTCGGCGGCAAAAAGCGATGAGCACACAAGAAGGAAAATGACGGGAGCGAACACGGACATTCCGGGGCCTGGATTCCCTGCCCTATTTCTTAGTCTGGGCCCTTTTCTCAAGAACATGGATACGCTGGTTCGCCTGCCACACCTGATTAGGGTTGTTGTTCTGATCGAGCTCCAAAAACTTCCGGTACGCCTCGAGAGCAGGTTGAACCTCATCAAGCTTATCGTAACAAAGTGCGCGAATAAACCACTGGCCGGCGTTGGGCGTCTCCGCTTTGGCAATCAGGTCGAGTGCGGCCAAGGTGGCCGGATAATTCCCTTCGAGGTAGAACACGGAGCTGAGATCCTTCCAATAGGCAAGATTATTGCGATCGAGCTGCAGCGCATCCTTGAGTTCTTTTTCCGCGGCGGGAAAGTCGCGCTTCTGAAGGAGAACATGGCCCAAGCCGCCGTGGAGCGGGGCATCGTTGGGCGCCAAGGCCACGGCCTGGCGTAGCGTGACGATGGCATCGTCCAGCTTCTTCTGGGCAATCTGAACGTCGGCCCGGAGCTTCAGGGTCTCAACGCTGGGTGGCTGGCCCGCGGTGGCTTGATCGATTTCGGCGAGTGCGGCGTCATACTGCTGCTGCTCGATCAGAATATGGATGAAGCGGTTGCGCGCGGCATCGTCGCGCGGCTGCACCGCAAGATAGTTGCGGTAGGCATCGGCGGCAGCAGGTTTTTTTAGCGCATCGAGGCTCTGCGCCAGACCCTGCAGCGCCACGGGCGATTGGGGCTGAAGGTCCAAGGCGTGGCGGAATTTGGCTTCCGCATCGGCGGGGCGCGCATTGCGGAGATACATGGCACCGAGGTGAATCACTGTCTCGAGGTCGTTGGGGTCGAGACGTGAAGCTGCTTCAAAGGATGCGGTGGCTCCCGCGGCATCTCCAGAACGTTCCAGGGCCAGGCCCAGCAAAAAGCGAGGACGCGTCTGAGCGGGCAGAAGTTCCGTGGCCTTACGGAGGGGAGCGACAGCGGCGGCGGGGTCCTTTTCGAGGAGGAGGATGCCCAGGTTCAGTTGCGCTTCGGCCATTTTCGGATCGAGTTCGGCGGCCTTTTGGTATTCCACGCGGGCTTCGTTGGTGCGTTTCAGCGCGGTAAGCGCATAGGCCAACTGAAAGTGCGCGTAAGCGACGTCCGGTTTTTCGGCGAGGAATTTCTGCAGGGGAATGAGCGCCGCGTCGAAATCATTTTTATCGAGGTCGGCCTGAGCTTCGTCGAGAAGATCGTTCAATGGATTGCGGAGTTTTTGGGTTTTGGTTTGCGCAGGTTTGTTGGACGCGTCTTGGGATTGCCGCAATAACAAAGGAGGCGGCGAAGCGTGGGCGGCCGCATGATCCGGGAAAAGGATTGCGGCCGCAGCGAGTGCCACGAGACACGACCAGAACATGTAACCAGGGTGCTTCATGGCTCTTGGGAAGGCCGCTTCGTTTCGGCGCTTTTCGCGAGCGCTACTCCCGGTGTTTTAGATGCGCCATTGGAGGGGCGCTTTGCCTGAGCGTCACCATTGCCGAGCGCACGCGCGAGATAGCGCCCGGTGTGCGACTGGGCATTGCGCGCCACCTGTTCCGGCGTGCCGGTGGCGATGATCTTGCCGCCCTGGTCGCCGCCTTCCGGGCCGAGATCGATGAGCCAGTCCGCGGCCTTGATGACGTCGAGATTGTGTTCAATGACCAGGAGCGAGGCGCCCGATTCGAGGAGCTTGCGGAAAGCGGCCAAAAGCTTGGCGATATCGTCAAAATGGAGGCCGGTGGTGGGCTCATCAAGAATGTAGAGGATGCCGCGGTTTTCGGTGCGTGAAAGATGCGCGGCAAGTTTGAGGCGCTGCGCTTCGCCGCCGGAAAGCGTGGTGGCGGACTGGCCGAGGCGGAGGTAGCCAAGACCAATCTCGTTGAGGATGCGAAGTTTCGTGACGATTTTGGGGATATTCACGAAGAAGGCCAGGGCTTCGCGCACGGTCATATCGAGAACATCATGGACATTCCTGCCGTGGTAGCGAACGTCAAGAACGCTGCTCTTGAAGCGCTGGCCGCGGCATTCCTCGCAGATCAGCTCAACGTCGGCCAGGAACTGCATTTCAACGGTGACGGTGCCATCGCCCTGGCAAGTTTCGCAACGTCCCCCGGGGACATTAAAGGAAAAATGGCCGGCGGAGTAGCCGCGGCGCTTGGCGTCGGGCGTACCGGCGAAGACGTCGCGGATGGCGTCGAAGGCTTTGAGGTAGGTGGCGGGATTGGAGCGCGGAGTGCGGCCAATCGGCGATTGATCCACGATGACGAGGTCCTGAATGTACTCTTCGCCCTCAAGGCGATCGCAGAATTCCTTGATGCTGCCGCCGCTGCGCTGCGCGGTGAGTGCACGATAGAGGACGTTGTGAACGAGCGTGGATTTGCCGGACCCGCTGACGCCCGTCACGACGGCGAGAACTCCCAGCGGCAGCATGAGGTCCACATTCTGCAGATTGTGCAGGGTCGCGCCGCTCAGACGGAGAAATTTCCCGGCGGGCTTGCGGCGATTCGCGGGAACGGGAATGCGCAATTCGCCATTGAGATAGCGCCCAGTGATGGACTTGGGGTCCTTCAGGATTTCGGCGTAGTTGCCGGAGAAGAGCAGTTGGCCGCCGAGTTCGCCCGCGCCGGGACCTAGATCGATGATGCGATCCGCGGCCTGAATGGTGTCCGGATCATGCTCGACGACGAGGACGGTGTTGCCGAGATCGCGGAGACTCTTGAGGATGTCGATGAGGCGCTGCGTGTCGCGCGGGTGCAAGCCGATGGAGGGCTCGTCCAGGACGTAGAGCGCGCCAACGAGATGCGAACCCAGCGACGTGGCCAGTTGGATGCGCTGCGATTCACCGCCCGAGAGCGTGGAGGTAAGGCGGTCAAGGGTGAGGTAGTCGAGGCCGACTTCGTCGAGGAATTGCAGGCGGGAGCGAATCTCTTCCAGGATTTTATCGGCGATTTTGGATTGCGATTCGGTAAGGCGCAGCTCCAGGAAAAACTTGCGCGCTTCCTTTACGGTGAGCTTGCAAAGCTCCGTGATGGATTTCCCGGTGATGCGCACGGCGCGTGCTTCGGCGCGCAGGCGCGTGCCGCCGCATTCGGGGCACATGGCATACCCGCGGAAACGGCTCAAAAAGACGCGCACGTGGAGTTTGTACTTTTTGCGCTCGAGCCAGTTGAAGAAACCTTTTACGCCGGCGAAATCGTTTTCGGGATCGCCTTCGAGGACCAGACGGCGTTGCTCGGGGGTGAGTTGGCGCCAGGGAACGTTTGTGGGAATGCCGCGCTCGCGCGCCCACTTGCGCGTTTCTTGAGAAAGAACGCGGTAGCGCGGCTTGGTCCACGGCTCAATCGCTCCATCATCGAGCGATTTGCTGGGGTCGGGGACGACGCGGTTGAGGTCGAAATCAATGGTATTGCCAAAGCCTTGGCAGCGCGGGCAAGCGCCATAGGGATTGTTGAACGAAAAGAGACGCGGCTCAGGTTCCTGATAGAGCGTGCCGTCGTTCTTGCACTCGAAGCGCTCATTGAAGGTAAGGCGCTCGGCTGGAGCGCCGGCAGCATCGGCGGGAAATTCGAGGATGGCTTCGCCGCCGCCTTCGCGGTAGCAGATTTCGATGGAGTCCACAAGGCGCGAACGGGATTCGGAAGTGGCAGCCAAGCGGTCAACCAACACATAGACAGGCTTGGCGAAATCGATGTCCAGGAGCGATTCCGGAGACGAGAATTCGTGCATGCGGCCTTCCTGGTAGAGTCGATTGAAGCCGCGCTTCTGCAGATCTTGCAGCATCAGGCGAAGGGCGTCCTCGGGAGGGGGAGCGACTACCTTTTTGCGAAAGGCCTTTTTCGGCGCGGCGGGCGGCTCGGGGGTAGGCGGGCGCAAGAGATAGAGCACGTAGAAGCGGCGGCCCGGCGCATGGGCGAGCACGCGATCGGCAATCTGGTCGGGCGAATCGCGGCGGACTTCCACGCCACACTTGATGCAGAACGTTTGGCCGCAGCGGGCAAAGAGCAGGCGAAGATAGTCGTAAACTTCTGTGGCCGTGGCGACGGTCGAACGCGGATTGCGCGTGGCGTTTTTCTGGCGGATGGCGACGGCCGGGGCGATCCCGGTGACCTCGTCCACATCGGGCTTTTCCATGCGCTCCAGGAACTGGCGGGCATAGGCGGAAAGGGATTCGACGTAGCGGCGCTGGCCTTCGGCGTAGATGGTGTCAAAGGCCAGTGAGGACTTGCCGGAACCGCTGACGCCGGTGACGACGGTGAGGGCTTCGTGGGGGATTTCCACGGTGATGTTCTTGAGGTTGTGTACACGGGCGCCGCGCACACGCAGAACTTCCTGTTGTTGGAGGGTGGGAGCGATGGTTTCGTTCGTAGCCAAAGGGAAGCTCAGTCAGCACGCTTTTTGCATGCTGCCTAAACCTCAAAGTATACGACTCCGGCGGGGAAGCAGCAAATTGGGCGCGGGAGCAGCCAAAACTGCACATCCAACTTATTCTGATGGCCAGGTACAGCGCGCTTTCGCAGTGCCGGGCTTCTGGCGCGGAATAGCTTCCGAGTAGCCCGTCAACTGCAATCAGCGGCAAGCGCCAACAACTTCAGCATTCGGCGTCTAAAAGGCTATGATTATGTGATGGGTACTGAGATAGAATCCCCTCTCATACGGATCCTGATGGCCCATTTCTTGGAGGATCTAGACTATGAAGACAATCATCCTTACTTTCGCGCTCTTCGCTTTGTCCGCTTCGGCCGAGGGTCAGTCTGCCAAGGCCCCAGCGGCACAGAAGCTGCCGGACCCGCTGTCGAACGAGAAGTGGTTCGTCGGGACCTGGATCTGTAAAGGGACACAGCACGCCTCGCCGATGGGGCCTGCGGAGGAGTTCACCGATAGGTTCAGCTTTCACATGGCGCTCCGTGGTTCCTGGCTCCTCTACCAGATCGATCAGTTGAAGGGGCCAGTGAAGGGCAATCAAACCTTGATCGGCTCGGTCACTTGGGACGCCAATGCCAAGGTGCACGTCCGCCGGGACATGAACATAGGCGGCTCACGGGTGGACGTGACCTCGCCCGGATGGGATGGCGACAAGATGGTCTACACGGGCTACATGGTCGCTGGCGATGAGAAACTTCCCGTCAAGCACACCTTCACGAAGAAAGGCGATGCGGCGTACGATAGCGCGCTTGAAGTGATTGGCGCGGACGGCAAGGTGGCGATGTGGGAAGAGGAAAGCTGCAAGAAGGTCAGCGGCGCAAGAGCAACGACGCCCTATCCCTAAACCATGTGACCCTGTGGCCTTTTTCTCCTGCGCGTGGAGGCCCTGAGTTGGCATTGGCCAGCCTTACTTCCTCCCCACCGCGACGGCACAAGTGCGGCTCGGAGCTGCTCCAGCCAAACCTCCCCGCAAATCCGGTTGTGGAAGTGTGCGAACCTGACTCCGGGCCTGAGTAAGGGCCCACTGTTTAAGTGTCAGGCAGCGGATGGTCAGCCACTCGGAAACTAGCCGGAAAGGGCGTTCGAGCTAGCTTGGTGGAAGGGTGTCAGGGGAGTTGGGTGATTGGCTGTAGGCGGCGTTGACGTACTGGCGTTTTCCTCCTTCAGGCCGCGAGGTCATCCGCAGGATCGACAATCGGTCACTTTTGGATTAGTCGATCCGTATTTCTTGCCGCGAGTAGGAATCGCCTACTGCGTGTGTCGGGGCTGGAAACGATAGGTGTACGAAACGCTGACGTATGAGGGCAGGCGAACACCGACGACGCGCTCGAATGGTGCGGGATCATCGGGTAGGGCGAGGCCTTCAGTGGTTTGCCCGGTATAACCCTTGGCGATCAAAAAGTTCACGCCCAGGTCCACGCGGCCCTGCCGGAATGAGCGAAGAAGGGCGCCGCGAACCTCCGTGTTTGGCACGCCAGTGAAACCATCGCCCAGAGGTTTTGCGCCCACGTATGCAAACTCGCTGCGCGCTCGCAGATGATAGGGAAAACGATCGAACGTCGCGAGAGCGTCCACAATCAGGCGCGGCGCTTCCGGCGTTGGGGTGCCATCGGACAAATCACGCGCATCAGCTTGGGAATAGGATGCTTGCAACATGCCAAAGCCAAAATAATGGCGCGCTGCCAGCGTCAGGTAACGCAGCCGGCCGGGTCCTTCGTCATACTGCAGCCCGGTATCCGGATCGATTTTCGCAAGGGATGCTTCCGTGGTCGTGTGGCCCAGGGTGACGCGAAAGTCTGTTCCGGCAAGCGTCTTGCTCGCCACCAGTTGATAGGAGTGGGAGCGACTCACAAGAGTGCCTTGCGTCGTGCCCGTCCCAATTCTCGGATCGTTCGTGAAAAAAGCTTCGCCGGCACTCAAGGAAACGTTGGGCAACCAGGAGTGTTCTTTTGGGAGGAAGGAAACGGTGGCCTTGGGATTATTGACTCCGGCCCAGTGCTGAAACGAATGGGCAGGAACCAACAAATCGTCGTTGTTGAAGTCAATTTCGTCGCGGCGAAAACCGAAATAGTAACGGAAATAGCGGGCCAGCGCGCCCTCCACCGCGAGGTAGGGTGAGAAATCTCCAATGGTTATGTTGTTGGCCGCCACCTTGTCAAACGGGCCGTACACGTTGGGTTGCGTGGGGTCGAGGAAGCCGTAATGGTCCAAATCGTCCCGCCGCGGGGCGTCACGTTGAAAGTCCACCCCGGCTAACAGGGAAAGGAAATCGCCGAACTTATTGGTGTAGGTCGCATTGCTCCCTGTCACCGTGCGGAACTCACTCTGCCGGATCAGCCCGTCCCCGAAATTGGAAAAGAGCGACAAATTATAGGTCCGGAAAAAACCGGAAAGCTGAAGCTGCTGGGAACTGGTCACTTGCCAAATATCATTGAGTGCGAGCAATCCCGTATGGGTCTGGTCCTTTTGGCGAGGATCAATCGTGTCGTGCAAGTTGGGCACATCGATCGGAGTCAGCCCAGGCACATAGGAAAAGCCGTAGTATGCGATGCCAAACAGTGTCAGCTTATGCTTGCCAAAGTGAAACTCGCGAAAGCCGTTGATTTTGTATTGCTGACGGTGTTCGAGCCGGTCCAGAAAACCGTTGCCGTAGGACGCTTGCAGCGCAATCCAGGAGCGTTCACCGGACCCTTCAGGGCTCCATCCAGAAACGAGGTTGAGGTCGCGATAGTCACCCGTTAGTGTGACGGAGGGGTCGAGCAGCGAGCGCAGCCCATAAGTCGCCGAAAGATTCTGCGAATGGTTTCCTTCGCGCACATTGAAAGCGCCGCCATCTACCTGAACGCTTTCAATAACCTGGGGAACGAGGATGTTCGGGTCGGCGTAGCCATTTCCGTGCGCATTGGCGGAAAGATTGTTGGAAACGAGGTAACTCCCAACCTGAATGTAGGAAGCAATGGGTTCGCCATGGTCTCCCGCTACGCCTGGTGCGAAATACTGAGGAGCCTTGATACCACCGGATGCGGTTTCAATGGGAACTCCCGGAAGGGAGACCGGCGCGCCAGGGCGCCCTGGATTCGCGTCGAGCGTTTCCTGGCGAATCAGCAAACGCTGGGCGGGATCGGGCGTGGCCACGGTTACATCCAACACGTCCGTCGAAACCCGAATTTCTTCCTTCGCTGCCGCAAGCTTCAGTTGTATATCCACGGTCACAGGCTCGCCGTCGCGAACAACGCGCGGCTGATTTACCGGGTCAAAGCCAGCCACGTTCAGCTTCAGCGTGTATTTGCCTGGCGTGACCCCATTGAACCTGAACTGCCCGTCCGTTCCCGTGGCTTTCTGCTGGACCAGCTTCCCATCATCAGCGACGAGGCTCACAGCAGCATTCGCTACTGCGCTGCCTTGCGGGTTCGTCACCTTGCCGGTAATGCTCTGGCCATCCGCGAGGGCGGGGACTACGGTCATTGAGCAGAGGAGAAACAGAGACAGGAGCAATCGAAACCGGGAGCATTTATTACGAACTATAGAATCGTAATACCGCCAGGTACTGTTCGGCCTTGTTTTTGGAAGGGAATGCATGTACCTGGCTCTTTTCTATTTGTGGGTGTGCCCTGGGAGCGAATGAGCGATGGCAGGAGAGCTCATCACCAGCCGTCCATGCTGGACACCCTTTGTGCTGATCAGCAAATCGGCCAGTTGTTGAATCGCCTGCGACTTGCCTTTCACAACGACAACTTCGAGACAAGTGTCATGATCAAGGTGAGCGTGTACCGTGGAAATAATTTCTGCGTGGTGCTCGTGCTGGATCTCCGTCAATTTCTCCGGCAGAAGTCGGCTATGGTGGTCGTAAATCAGAGTGACCGTCCCGACCACTTCAGCGCTTGGAGCCAGAACCGCAGCCGATACAAGGCGATCGCGAATGAGGTCGCGAAATGCCTCCGAGCGGTTCGCATACCCCTGGCTCTCGATAAAGCGATCGAAGCGCTCCAGGAGTTCGGAGTCAATCGAAACGCCGGTCCGGCTCAATTCACGCATGGCAAATGCCTCACGGTTCGGCCAATTTGGATCAAACCGCAAAAGAGGCGCGCTTCAAGCAACAGGGAGTGTAGCACAATTATTAGTATCGTAAGACTTTCATTCTGGGGGGACCGAAGAGCATTGGAAGAGCCTTGTCACATCGTATCCCCCTAGCGGAGTTGAAGTATTTGAGTAAGAAGCGGTAGATGGAGGTAGCTGGCCGCTGGGGGGAGAGCTGCCTAGGGCGTAGTCGGCACTGCCCGACCAGCCTGTGTGACGGACGTCACAGAAGTGAGGCGGGTTGCAGTTGACAATTATTTGCAGGTATAATTGCAAGTAACTTGCAGATACTGAATGCTCAGGGCCACGCCAGACCGCCGTTGTGTTCCGCGAATTCTCGCGGCGTTGTTCTTGCTGCTGGTTCTTGGCGCCGTCGCCACCGTCGCTAAGTCTGCTACCCTCTCCGGCCTGGTCACCGATCCCAGCGGTTCTCCGATTGCCGGCGCCGCGGTTATGCTTCGCGCTCTCGATTCCGCCACCAAGCAAACTGCCATGACGACTGACGAGGGCTACTACTCTTTCGTTGTTCTCTCGGGCCGCTACGATCTGGAAATCTCCGCATCGTCCTTCCATACCTTTCATCGAGCGGGGTTGGTCCTGGACGCCGCGAATCCCTCCCGCGTGGATGCACAGCTCTTTTTGGAAGCGCGCGTGGAGAGTGTCACCGTTGTGGAAGAAGGCCTTATCTTCGATCCTTCCACCACAGAAATGGGGCAGGAACTGGCGGAAAAGAAAATCTCCTCTGTGCCGCTGAACGGGCGCAATTTTGCGAATCTGATGAGCCTGCAACCCGGAATCGTGCCCACGAGCAGCGCCCAGCCCAATGCGGTGGTGATGTCCGGCGTCACGAGCACGCCACCCTCGGGGGACCTGGACGCGGGAAATGTTTCCGTCAGCGGCCAGCGCGAAACCTCGAACGGGTTTGCCGTGAACGACAGCGACGTCGAGGAAGACGTGAACATGGGCACGGCCATTGTGCCGAACCTGGATTCGATCCAGGAGCTTCGCGTGCTGACGGGAAATTTCGACGCGCAGTATGGGAATTACAGCGGTGGGCAGGTTTTGCTGACCACGAAGTCGGGCAGCGATCTCTTCCACGGCAGCGGGTTCGAGTTTCTGCGCAACACGAATCTGGATGCGAAGAGTTACTTCTCGACGGACCGTGCGGCCTTCGATCGCAATCAATTCGGCGGCACGCTGGGCGGTCCAGTGCGCAAGCAAGCTATCCATTTCTTTGTCGACTATCAGGGAACGCGCATGGCGGAGGGGATCGAAACCGGGCGGATCTCTGTTCCCTCGGAGCTGGAGCGCACGGGTGACCTTTCCGACCGGGCAAGTTCCCTGACGGGTGCCGTAAGCGGCCCGTATCTTGCCGGTCTGCTTGCGCAGAAACTGGGCTATGCAGTGAGTTCCGGCGAGAGGTATTACTTTTCGGGCTGCACGAGCGCTGCGCAGTGTGTTTTCCCCAATGCGCAGATACCGCAGAGCGCGTGGTCTGCGCCCGCGCTTGCGCTGCTTCAGTACATCCCGCAGGCCAATCAAGGTACTACGATTTTCTCCTCCTCAGCAGAAAACGAGGCGCTGCGAGACGACAAAGGCGCGATGCGGATGGACGCCATGACACGCTGGGGATCTTTTTCCGCATATTATTTCGCCGATGACTACCGGCTGGACAATCCATACCCGACAGGACAGGGCGGGGCGAACGTCCCGGGCTTTAACGCCATTTCCGGAGGAAGGGCTCAACTGCTTAGCCTGGGCTTCACGAAAACTCTCAGCGCGAACGCCATCAATGAAATCCACTTCAGTTATATGCGTAACGCCAACAATATTGGCGCGCCGGTGGGCGGCGTCGGACCATCGCTGGCGTCGCAGGGATTTTTGACCGGGGAAGGGACCGTGGGGATCGTGCCGCTCAACCCTTCGATCGAAGGCATCGAAAACATTTCGCTGAACAATCTTACGTTTGGCGTGGACGTTACGGGCCTGACGCAGGCGAGTAACACTTATCAGTGGTCCGACAATTTTACGAAAATCCTTGGTCGGCACACGTTGAAATTCGGCACCTCCTTGCACCTCGACCAGATCAACACGAACCCTGACACCGCATCAAATGGTTCGTTTGCGTTCCGCGGAACAGAGACGGGCCTAGATTTTGCGGACTTTCTTCTGGGAGTCGCGAGCAGCTACTCGCAAGCCGACTCGAAGAGTTTCTATCCGCGGAACAAATACATTGGGCTATTCGCGCAAGACACCTGGCGTATTACGCCAAATCTTACCTGGAACTACGGATTGAGGTGGGATGTGTTGCCGGGGTGGCGGGAAAAATACAATCAGTTTCCGGCGCTCGTTCTGGGCGAGCAGTCGGTTACGTTTCCCGGCGCACCGGAAGGCCTGGTGTATCCGGGCGATCCAGGGATTCCGACGACGCTGGCGCCGACGAAATATACTAATTTTGCGCCGCGTTTCGGGCTCGCTTATTCGCCGCAATTTCAGGATGGATTGTTGCGGAAGCTCTTCGGTACGGGCAACGAGACGCGCCTCGTGGCGGGCTACGGCATCTTTTACACGGCGTTCGAGGGCTTATCCGCCGGGATCATGAGCGCCAACCCGCCGTACGGTTACGATTACACAAGTCTCGCGCCGGTGCTGTTCTCCACACCGTTCGTTTCTGCAGCGAGCGGGCAAGAGTTCGTTCAGCCCTTCCCTTCCCCGATACCGGCTTACGGAGCTTTACCAAGCCGGCCGAACACGAGCGTGGAATGGTCGCAGTACTTGCCAATCACGGGAGTTCCGGCGTTCTATCGCGGCAACGTTCCGCCGTATGCGGAGACGTACACGCTGTCGGTGGAACGCCAGCTTGGCAAGGATACTCTGCTGACCATGAGCTACGTAGGGTCGCAGGCGCACCACCTTCTCGCCATTACTCCGGCGAACCCCGGGAACGCGGCGCTGTGCCTGAGCGTCAGTGAACTTTCCCAGGTCGCGCCCGGCAGCCCGACGTGCGGCCCATTCAGCGAAGGCGGGCTGTTCACGAGAGCTGACGGTGAAGCGGTACAGGTTCGTGGGCCGTTCAGCTCGCAATTTGACGCGGTCACCTATCAGAAGACTATTGGCAGTTCCAATTACAACTCGCTGGAAATTAATCTTCGCCACCACGGCAAGTCGCTGGAAATTCTTGCTGGCTATACCTACAGCAAATCGCTGGATGACTCTTCGAGCCTTTCCGAAGAGATCAATCCCATCGAGCCGGGGTTGAGCAAAGCGCTTTCCGCGTTCGACCTGCGCCACAACTTCGTCGTGTCCTACAATTACAGCCTGCCCAGCCGCGTATTCGGCCGGCAGAATCGCTGGACGGAGGGTTGGTCCGTTTCTGGCGTGACCCGCGTGGCCACGGGACTCCCGGTCACCTTTTACAACAACAATGACACTTCGCTCCTCGGGAGCATCCCGAACGGGATCAACAACAATGGCTTGGACACGCCGGACCGCGCGCCGGGCAACCTGCGCATCAACAATAATCCGCGCAACGGCCTGGCGGCCTTCAACACCGCACTTCTTTCATTGCCCGCGCTTGGCCAGTTTGGCACCGCGGCGCGGCGCTTTTTCTCCGGTCCCGGGATGATGAACTTTGACGTGGCACTGCAGAAGAATTTGCGACTCACGGAATCGAGATCGCTGCAATTCCGCATGGAAACGTTCAATACGTTCAATCACGCGCAGTTCTTTGGCGCCGCCTCGGTGGATGGCAATATCAGCGACGCCACGTTCGGTCAAGTGGTCAGCAGCATGCCTGCGCGCCTGGTGCAACTCGCGGCCAAGTTTGTTTTCTGATGGTGCAGGCGCCGAGCAAATGCACGGGCAAGTGGCGTTTTCTCGAATTGCGCCTTGGTTTATCTCGGACGCGAGCGCCTTACCTCAGTTGGCCGATGAGGCCTGATCTTGGGCTGGGACTCGCACATCCCGGATGTGTCTGCAAAATTGTGATTATTCCTGCTCGAGGCGGATGTGGCCGATGCCGCCTTCGACGGTCAGGCGTAGGGTGTTGGGCGACTTGCCGTAGGCGGCGTTGACGTACTGGCCGTCTTCTTCCTTGAGGCCGTGGACATCCACGGAGCCGAGGCCCCCGTGGACCGTGGCCACGACTCCAACATTTTTCGGCAGGCGGACGACGGCTTCGCCCACGCCACCATGAATTTCGGCGTGGAGGTCCTTGGCGCGCTCGCCGGTAAGGTCGACGTTGGCCTGGCCGGCACCGATGTTGAGCTCCAGGCGGGTCAGATTCACCTTGGCGAGATGAAATCCGCCTTTACCGGCGCCTACATCTACCTTCAGTTCAATGGGAGTTTCGTCGTCCACTTTCAAGTTCCAAGTGTTGTCCGAGTTTCCCGCCATCTTCATGCCTTCCTGATTGATGGTCAAAGAGCCGACGCCATTCTCGACCGTGTAGCCCACTTCCGGCGTTCCCCAGGAGCCGCTGTGGAAAAACTCCGCCTCGAGCAATTGGTGCGCACCGCCTTCGAGGCGCAGTTCGCCTGCAGGCATGTCCAGGTTCATACGAACAGCTTTGGCGCCTTGCAGGTTGACGGTTTTGGTGTCGTGGCTGCTGCCGCCGGTGGAAACGGTGTCCCAATTCGTCCAGTGCATCCGGTGGCTGGAATGATGATGCCAGAGCAGAAAGGTGAGAACGATCAGGAACAGCAGCGTGCCAATCATGGAGCCCACAGGAAACGCGGGGGCGGATTGCGGATCGCGTTGGCGCTGGATGCTATCCCACATCATTCCGGCACCCACAAGAATCAAGAAGAGCGGCCAATACTTCCAAAGAACCGGGAAGGGATCGAAATCGGGCAACCAACGCCAGAGCAGAAGTAAAGTGCCAAGGGCAATGAGAAGAAGCGGAAACACCACCGAACTGCTTCGCATGCGACCCTGTTGTGACATGGGTACTCCTTCTAAACAAGTAGTACGCTGAGAGTGGGGAAAAAGTTCACTTGGCGCGAGCTGCTGGGAACATCGTAGAGCGACGTGGGGAGATGGTCAATTGCCCGGAGTGGGGCACGCTATGCTAAAGTGCGGCGAGTGACCGTGGCATGGGGAAAGGCAATCGAATGGCGAAGTTTGCGCGCGTGATTTGGATTGTGCTGGATAGCGTGGGGATTGGCGAATTGCCGGACGCCGCGGAGTATGGCGACACGGGGCGCAATACGCTGGGCCACATCGCCGAATCGCGACCGCTGCGGATTCCCACACTTGTGGAACTTGGGTTGGCCAATATCGCGCCGCTACAGCATCTGCAGTCCGCGGAGGCACCGCGCGGATTCTATGGGAAAGGGGCGACGCATTCGCCGGGAAAGGACACAACCACGGGTCATTGGGAAATGGCGGGAGTGTGGCTGGAGCAGGCGTTTCCCGTGTACAAGCAGGGATTCCCCCCGGAGGTGATGGAGCCGTTTGAGAAGCAGATTGGACGAAAGACGCTGGGAAACAAACCGGCGTCCGGGACAGAAATCATCAAGGAGTTAGGCGAAGAACATGTGAGAACGGGGAAACCGATTGTGTACACGTCGGGGGACAGCGTGTTCCAGATTGCAGCGCACGAAGAGGTGATTCCGATCGCGGAGTTGTATCGCATGTGCGAAATCGCGCGCAAATTGCTGGATGGCAAGCACCGCGTGGGACGCGTGATTGCGCGGCCGTTTATGGGCGCTCCGGGACATTTCACGCGGACATCGCGGCGGCACGATTATGCCGTGGACCCGCCCTGGCCGATGCTTCTGGATGTGCTGAACGAGCGTGGCGTGCCAGTGTTCGGCATCGGCAAGATCCATGATATCTACAATGGGCGCGGCGTGGACGCGTATGTCACCACAAAATCCAATGCGGACGGGATGGAGAAGCTGACTGCCGCTTTGCAGGATCGCGAGAGCGGGCTGATTTTCTGCAACCTGGTGGATTTCGACATGCTCTATGGCCACCGCAAGGATGTAGAGGGATTTGCGCAATCACTGGAGGAGTTCGACGTGTGGTTAGAGTCGTACCTGCCACTGCTGAATGCCGGCGATCTGCTGATGATTACCGCGGACCATGGCTGCGATCCGGATCCTCGTTGGGCCACCACGGACCATTCACGAGAGTATGTGCCGATCCTGGCGTACACGCCGACAAACCAGCCCGGGTTGAGTCTTGGCGTGCGGGAGACTCTCGCGGATATGGGGCAGACCATTGCGGAGAATTTTGGCGGGGAGATTCCACACGGGAAAAGCTTTTTGGCGGAGCTGAGTTGAGCCCGATTTATCGGCGGGGCGCGGGGAAAGAAAAGACTAACGTAGAGATCACAGAGATCGCAGAGAAGAGGCGAAAGTGAGATCCCTCGACTTCGCGACCCGATGCGCCACAAATCGGTGCGCCAGAAAAAGCCGGGTCGCTGCGCTCGGGATGCCAGCGGGGCTTAGGTCTTGCCGAGATGGGGTCGAGCGTGCTCGACCCGGACGAGGACGCCCCAAGAAAAAGCGAACCCAAGTGCGGCCCGCCTCAGAAGGCGGGTCCTACACAAGCAAGAGAGAACCAGGAGCCGCCGGTGAAACAGCAAATTGCATGGGGATTACTTGCCGGTGGCAGTGGAAGCGGCGGCCAGCGGCGCGTAGTAGCCGTTGCGTGTGCGCGCCACGAGCTTGCCCCTGCCGCGCGGCGGTAGCACGTCCACGTGGACGCTGCGGAAGCTGCCATCGCGGGCGACATTTAGAGGGTAGTAGCCCAGGGTGTATTGGTGGCGAATGTCGTGGGCCACCTGTTCACAAATGTTGTGCACATCCCCGACATTCTCCGGGAAAAAAGCCACGCCGCCGGAAGCCAGGGCGATTTCCGTGAGGGCTTTCTTGGCGGTCTTGGCGCTGCGCTTGCTCTCCTGACTAAGCAAGCCGATGGTATAGATCACGGTATCGGTCTTCTGAATCTCGCGAATGGTTTTCTCCAGCGAATTGCGGCTGGTGTTGTCCTCGCCATCGGTGACGATCAGCAAAACTTTCTTTTCTTTCTTGCCTTTCTTCAGGTGGTCCAGCGAGCCGATGATGGCGTCGTAGAGCGCCGTGCTGCCGCGGGCGTCAATGCGCTCCAGCGCTTCCTTGAGCTCGGGAATGCTGCTGGTAAAATCCTTGTCGAGATCGAGGTAGAAATCGTCGTTGAAATTGACGACAAAGGATTCGTCCTGGGGATTGCTGTTCTGCACGAGGGTGAGCGCGGCTTCGTTGACGCTGGGCCGTTTGTCGCGCATGCTGCCGCTATTGTCAATGACCAGGCCCATGCTGACGGGAATATCTTCGCGCTTGAAAACGGAGAGCTTCTGCTCGGCTTTGTCCTCGTAAACGCGGAAATTGTCCTGCGTGAGGCCTTCCACGAACTTGCCGCGATCGTCGAGAACGGTGGTATGGAGCACGACCAGGCTGACATTAAGCTTGATGCGGCTGCCCGTTTGCCCCTTGCCGGCATCCTGGTCGGGAGGCGGAGGAGGAGGAACCGTCTGCACAGGAATCTGCGCCCATGACGGGCCTGAAAAGAAAAGCAGGGTCAGCGAGAGAACGAGACCTGCGAAGAATATATAGCGCGAGTTAAGACGGGCTTCAGTGCGCAGGCGCGTAGTAACCGGTCCTGGAGTAAACGGAAAGAGGCGGAAGGCCCTTGGGTGGGCGCAGCTTGACCTTGATTTTGCGCCACCGCGCATCGTGGATGTGATTGCTTGGTCGGTATCCCAGAACATATTGATTTCGCAGCTCCATGCCGATCTTGGACGCAATGTCCGGCAGATCATTTAGATGCTCGACGGCGAAGACGCGGCCTCCAGTCAGTTCCGTAATTTCACCGAGCAGCGACGGTCCGTGGAGCTCCTCCGGCGTTCGACTACGATATCCGAGCGGGTCAAAAAGTCCGATGGCATAGAGCTGGGTATCCGCTTCTTTGACCAAGCGCTTGATATCGTTCTCGTTGTACCTACTATGATTATCACCTCCATCGGAAAGGATGAGCAAGGCACGTTTGGCGTTGTGTGCACCCCTCATCTGGCTGAGGCCCAGGTAGATGGCATCCAGCAACGCCGTCCTGCCCCCGGGGGAAGTGAGCATCATGCGGCTTTGCAGGTCCTCCACACTGTTGGTGAACGCACTGGTCAGCTCCGCGCGCTCATTGAAGCTCACCAAAAAGAATTCATCGTGGGGATTGGCGGTCTTGAAGAACTCCACCGCGGCATCGCGGGCCTTGTCAATCTTGTCGGACATGCTGCCGCTAAAATCAAAGATGACTCCGATGGAAATCGGCACGTCTTCGGAAGAGAAGGAGACAATTTCCTGCTCAACGTTGTCCTCGAAGACGCGGAAATTGTCGGTTTCCAGACCAGTGACCAGGCGGCTGTAGGGGTCTGTGACGGTCACGTTGACCAGGGCCAGATCTACGTCGGTGTGAATGATCTTTCCGGGAACGATTTTGACCGCAGGTGTATCCCGCGTAAGGGCGCCAAGTTTGGGTGGCTCAGGCAAAGCCTGAGCGGGAGTCAGATCTTTGGGGGGATCCTGGGCCCAGAGAGGGGCCCCCAGGCAGAGCAGCAACAGGCAAGCGGACAAGCGCGAAATCGCAAGCAAACACAAAACACAGGTCTCGCAGGTAGCGCGCTTCACGGCTCCCCCTCCTCCCGCTTTACCGGGAGGGCCGCTCAAGGACTTCATAATAGCATCCGGGTTCGGGAAGGCAAGCCCTCTCCGCACAAGAGGTAACAAGGATTGGAATGGCCGACGCGGGCTGCGCCATGTGCTAGCATCGCTTCAAGAAGGAAGTGTGAAAGGGCGAAAGAATGAGCGATCCCAAAGTGATTGTAGTGATTCCCGCGCGTTACGCTTCGACCCGGCTGCCTGGGAAGCCGTTGGCGCCGCTGGCGGGAAAGCCAATGGTGCAGCACGTGTATGAACGGGCCAAGCGCGCACAAACCGTGCATCGCGTGATCGTGGCGACGGATGATCAACGAATTATGGACGCGGTGACGGCCTTCGGCGGCGAGGCGCGGATGACCCGCTCCGACCATCGCACTGGCACGGAACGCATCGCCGAGGTGGCTGTGCATGAAGCCGGCGAGGTGTTCGTCAACGTCCAGGGAGACGAACCGCTGATTGACCCAGTGGCGATCGACACCGCCGTCGGCGCCCTGCTCGAAGAACCGCAGGCGCAAATATCCACGGTGGCCACCTCTATCCGGCATGCCGGAGACATCATGGATCCCAACGTAGTGAAGACCGTGCTCGACTTCGATGGCAATGCGCTGTATTTTTCCCGCGCGCCAATCCCGTGGATCCGTGATACGCAGCAGAAATTACACGTGAAGTACTGGAAGCACCTGGGGCTCTATGTTTTTCAACGAGAGGCGCTGCTGGAGTATCCCACGCTGCCGCAGGGCGAACTGGAAAAGATCGAACAGCTGGAGCAGTTGCGTTGGCTGGAGAATGGCTGGAAGATCCGCGTGGCCGAGGTGGCGCATGATGCGGTGAGCGTGGATGTTCCCGAAGACGTGGCGCGCGTGGAAAAGTTGATGCAAAAATAAGGGCGCCCGGCAAGAGAGACTCTTGCCGGGCGGAAGGTTAGCGGTAGCCAAGGGAGAGGGTTTCCCCTGGCCGTCGCCTGATCATTGCGATTGTCGCGAAACAAAACCGGCGAGCACGCGGGTCTTGTCCGTGCCGACGAGCAGAACGGTGTTGGCATCTACGATGTAAGCCTGGAAGCCGTATGCCGACGAAACGGAGTTGCCGGCCGCGATCTGGTAGGTGTTGTTGGTGCTGCCGTCGGAATTGATGGTCAGCGTCCCCTGGACTCCCGAGTCGGGGTAAGAGGCGACACCGTTGAAGGTGAGAGAAGTGCCATCCAAGACGCCGGAGATGTTGTTCGAGGCGCTGCTTGCCAGGACGTATTGCCCGACGTAATTCTCCACGCTTGTGGTGCTCACTCCACTCCAACTGAAGGCATAGTTGCCGGCGAGACTCGCGAGCGTAAAGGGCGAGCCGGTTTGCGCAAACATAGTGCCATTTGCGACATAGCCGCTCGTTGTGTTCTGGATGACGCCACTGGCCGGAGTGCCCAGGTAGAACACGTATTGCAGCGCGAGGCCGGAGGTAGAGTCCGTGAAGGTCAACGTGCCGCGCCCGCTGCCCGCGTTTGTGGTATCGATTGCATAGGTGGCGTTGGAGATGTTGCTCCCCTGCGAAATGTGGAGGGGCTCACCATTGTTGTTTTCGTCGTAGGAAATCGCGCCGATGCCGCCCGCACCATCGGCGGTGAAGCGAGCGACGGCCGCATCTGGGTAGCCAAGCGGAGACGTTCCGCCAACGAGATAGGCAAAGCTGCCGGTGAAACCGGCATTTTGCGTAGGAATGGCGCCGGTTTGGAGCACCGCATCGCCAGTCGAGCCTCCCTGGGAATCTTCCTGGATGCATCTGACCTGCGTGTTGTCCACAATATAGAAGGCAAATGTGTGGCCGGCGAATTGCGCCGTGCCGCGGCCGAAGGCAGCTCCATAGGCGGGATCGAGCGCGAAGGTACCCGGGGCAATGGTGACAGGACCGGAAACTCCCGTGTTGCCATCATTGATGTCATTGAGGCCACCCGTGATAATCCCGTTGCCCGTCGCAGCGATATATCCGACCGTAGAGACATCGGTTGGAGCCACGCCCGTCAAAGATACGCCCGAAAAATCAAAGACGTAATGCCCGTTGAGGCTGCTGGCGAGAAAATCCGCGGTGGTCTGCAGGATGAAGTTGCCGCTGGTACCGCTGCCGTTGATTCCTGTGTCGGTTTGCAACAGATAGCCTTGGCTGCTGGACTGGAGGATCATCGTCAACGTCAGGCCGCCACTCCCGGAGTTATCTTGCAGGACGATCACGCCGCGGCCATTTGCCAGCATGGAATACTTGCCAGGCGCAAAAGTAACCTCAATGGGAGCCCCTACGCCGAGGTCCACCACGTCTTCCATTGCGCTGGAGATGTTGCCGTCCCCGTCAGCGACGAAGCTCCCGGCGCGTGCAAGGTAATTGCCGCTGTTGTCCAGGCCGCTCATCGAAAATGCGTATTGACCTTTCAAACTGCTCAGGGAGAAGCCCCCGGCCGGAGGCGGAAGAGGAACGGGCGAGCTGCCGCCGCTGCAGGCGGAGAGAACGGCGGCGAGCACCAAAGTTGTAAGCCAGAGGAGGCGTTTCACAACACACCTCCCTGCGGCTTGCTTTCGGCGCCATTCTTGGGCGCCACGTAACGCACCGGGATGCCGCGCTCAGTGCGCACGGCCAGCGCCTGCGTGCCCTTCTGCACAATTCGCGCCAGGAAAGGTGCGGCACTTCCGAAGGCCACGTTCTCGCCGATAATTCGCAGCGTATCGCCCGCCTGAATCGTGAAGTGGTTTGCCGTCAAGAACCGGCCGTCACCAAGGTGAACATCCACGACACCGCCCGCTGTCTGCAAGGTGACATGAGCGCCGAGCGGGGGCGCGGTCGAGAATTGCGTGTAGGCAATAACAGTCCCAACGAGTGTGCCCTCGCGCTTCAGGTCATAGGCCGAGGAACGTACTGGAGTTTGCGAAGCTCTTTCCTGCCCCATTACGGTGCAGCAGAAGAGCGTTGCCCCGACGACAATCCATAAAGACATCTTTCGCATGCGCATTGATCGCCTCATTGCTTGATTCCTAGGGCGAATCCCGCCATAGGGCCCCATAGATATAGACGCTTCCGAACCCATGCCGGGTTACGCGCGAGCCCTGGCTGGATTGGCCTTGTGTCCCGCAAACCACTGAATAGACCTTACCGCACGTCCCGATGATTCGAACCCGGGAAAACGGCAAAGGTTTCGTGGAGCGAGAAAAAACCCCGATGGTTACGAGCGAAGAGTTTGCATTGACACCCCGCGACGTTGCGAACATAATTGTATGTACGTCAATCCTGCGGAGGTTCGATAAGCTCAGATCCGCCTGCGGCGGACGCGAGCGACCCCGGATGGCGCCAAAATATATCTTTGTAACTGGTGGTGTAGTTTCCTCACTTGGCAAGGGCGTAGCAGCATCCTCCATTGGTTGTCTCCTGGAAAGTCGCGGCTTCAAAATCACTATCCAAAAAATCGATCCCTACCTGAACGTGGATCCGGGCACGATGAGCCCCTTTCAACATGGGGAGGTTTTCGTCACGGACGACGGAGCGGAGACGGACCTCGACCTGGGGCACTACGAGCGCTTCACGCACGTTAAGCTGACGCGCGACAACAACTGGACCACCGGGCGCATCTACGAAACCATTCTCACGCGGGAGCGCCGCGGCGATTACCTGGGAAAAACCGTGCAGGTCATCCCGCACGTCACCGACGAGATCAAGCGCTGCATCCGCAAAGTTTCCGAAGGCGTGGACATCGTGATCGTGGAAATCGGCGGGACGGTCGGGGATATCGAGTCCCTGCCGTTCCTGGAAGCGATTCGCCAGATGCGCCTGGAGCTCGGCCCGGAGAATACGCTTTTCGTGCACGTGACGCTGGTGCCATTCATCGCGGCGGCGGGCGAACTCAAGACCAAGCCCACGCAGCACAGCGTCAAGGAGCTGCTGGGAATCGGGATTCAACCGGACATCCTGCTGTGCCGGAGCGATCGCCACATTCCGGCAGAGCTCAAGAAAAAGATCGCGCTCTTTTGCAACGTCGCGGAAGCCCGCGTCATTTCCATGGAGGATGTGAAGACGATCTACGAAGTCCCCGTGGAGCTGAGCAAGGAAGGGCTGGATACGCAGATCATCCGGTCATTGCGGCTCGAAGAGCGCCCCGCGGAGATGCAGCGCTGGCTGGACATGCTCGATCGCCTGCATCATCCGCACGGCGAAGTGCGCATCGGGATCGTCGGGAAATACGTGCAATTGGAAGACGCGTACAAGAGTTTGCGCGAAGCTCTGATGCACGGCGGATTGGCGCACAATCACAAGACGGTCATCGACTGGATCGAGTCCGAGGAAATCGATTCGCTGGAAGCGGCAGAGAAACGGTTGCGCGGCTACGACGGTATCCTGGTGCCCGGGGGTTTCGGCAAGCGCGGCATTCAGGGAATGATCTATACGATTCAGTACGCCCGCGAGTATAAAGTGCCGTACTTCGGCATCTGCCTGGGGATGCAATGCGCCACCATCGAATACGCGCGCGATATGGCGAACTTGAAACAAGCAGACAGCACGGAATTCGATCCGCAAACACCGAACCGGGTGATCTACAAATTGCGCGAGCTTCTGGGCGTGGACGAAATGGGCGGCACGATGCGCCTGGGCGCGTGGCCGTGCAGGCTGGAACCCGGCTCATTCGCGCACAAAGCTTACGGCAAGGTCGAGATCAGCGAACGCCACCGCCATCGCTACGAATTCAATCGCGAATACGAGAAGGTTTTGACGGCGGCCGGGCTGAAAATCACCGGTCGCACGCCGGACGAGAATTACGTGGAAATCGTCGAGGCGCCCAACCATCCCTGGTTCCTGGGCTGCCAGTTCCATCCGGAGTTCAAGTCCAAACCATTCGACCCGCACCCGCTGTTCGCGGCGTTCATTGGCGCGTCGCTGGAGCACAAGCTGCAGAAGTCGCGGCCAACGCCCGGCTCCTCAGCCGGTGAAACCAAGCCGCACGCGCCCACTCTGCGCGCCACGCCCCACGCCGCCGCTTGATTTCTCTCTGAGCCGCCACGATGGTTCGCTGTCTGGTTCGGAGGGAACGGCCTTGGGCAAGTCTGTGATATCTTCAACTCATCGATGACCACTACTCGCGAAATCGCACTTGGGTCGCTACGGCTTGGCGGGGGCAACCCGCTGTTTCTGATTGCGGGTCCGTGTGTCATCGAGTCCGAGGCGCATGCGCGGACGATTGCGGAACGCGTGGCGAAGATCGCGTCGGATGCGGGTGTGCCGTACATCTTCAAGGCTTCTTACGACAAGGCCAACCGCTCATCCGTAAAGTCCTACCGCGGACCGGGGCTGGCGGAGGGCTTGCGCATCCTCGGCAAAATCAAAGCCGATTTGCATTTGCCGATCCTCACGGATATTCATGACGCTTCGCAGACCTCGCCGGCCGCCGAAGTAGCGGACATTCTGCAGATACCCGCGTTCCTCTCGCGGCAAACCGATCTGCTTATTTCTGCCGCGAAAACAGGGCGCATCGTCAATGTCAAGAAAGCGCAATTCCTTTCTCCGTGGGACATGGGCAATGTCGCGGAGAAAATCGCCGCCGCCGGCAACTCCAAGATCATGCTGACGGAGCGTGGCGCCAGCTTCGGCTACAACAACCTGGTCGTAGATATGCGCACATTCCCGGTGCTGCGGAAGCTTGGCTACCCCGTCGTGTATGACGTAACCCATTCCGTGCAGCTTCCCGGCGGACAGGGCCACGCGAGCGGCGGCCAGCCCGAATTTATCGAACCGCTTGCGCGCGCGGGTGTGGCCGCGGGCGTTGACGGCATTTTCCTGGAGACCCACGACAATCCCGCCGCGGCACTTTCCGACGGGCCCAATGCCCTGCCCCTGGCGCAGCTTCCGCAACTCCTAGCCCGCCTGAAAGAGCTTGCCACTCTCGTTCGCCGCTGGAGCAACGCATGAGCCAGGAAACCGCGCGCCGCGTTCTGCGCATTGAAGCACAGGCTATTAAGGACGTGCTGGCGCGGCTCGACGCTTCGTTTGATCGCGCGGTCGAAGTGCTTTTCGCGTGCAAGGGGCGCGTGGTTGTGACGGGCATGGGGAAATCCGGGCTCATCGGCCGCAAGATTTCCGGAACGCTCTCGAGCACCGGCACGCCGTCGTTCTTTTTGCATTCGGCGGACGCGCTGCACGGCGATCTGGGCATGCTGGCGCGGGGCGATGCCCTGCTGGCGATCAGCTACGGCGGCGAAACGCAGGAGATCCTGAATTTGCTGGAGACGCTGAAACGCCTGGAGATCGCGATCGTCACGCTCACCGGGAATCTGAAGTCGACGCTGGCGGAAGCCAGCGATGTGGCGCTGGACGTCAGCGTGAAGGAAGAAGCTTGTTCGCTGAATCTTGCGCCAACGGCGAGCACTACCGTGGCCATGGCCATCGGCGACGCCCTGGCCATTTCTCTGCTGGAAAAGCGCGGGTTTTGCCCGGACGATTTCGCGGCGCTGCATCCTGCCGGGCGCTTGGGAAATAAACTTCTGCGTGTGGAACATTTGATGCACTCTGGCGAAGCCATGCCGCGCGTGGCGACGGATACGGCCATGCCTGCTGTGTTTCATGAAATGTCAGCCAAAAAACTTGGGATGACTACCGTGACCACGCCCGAAGGCAAGCTGGCAGGCATCCTGACGGATGGCGATCTTCGCCGCCTGATGGAAAAGCACGGCGGCGCTACGCTGGCGATGACCGCGGGCGATTGCATGGTGCGCACGCCGCAGACCATTGGTCCAAAGATACTCGCCAGCGAAGCCTTAAACCTTATGGAGAAGAAAAAGATCACTTCCGTGGTGGTTGTCGATCCCGCTTCGCAAAAAGTGGTGGGCGTTGTCCACCTCCACGACCTGTGGACATTGGAACTTATGTAGCTTCTCGGTTTGTCTTTGTGGGCTTTTTATCCGCAGTGATGAGCCCTTTTGTTCATTGCTGCTAGACTCATGGTGCATTTTTGTTGGAGGCCCAATTGGCTCGCGCTCAGAAGATTTCTACCGCTCTCAAGAAACGCGCCGCGAACATCAAGCTGCTGCTTATGGACGTTGACGGCACCATGACCGATGGCGGCGTCACACTGCTTTCGCAGCCCGACGGAACCGCGCTGGAGATTAAAACGTTTGACGCGCACGACGGCCAGGGCCTCACGCTGGCGCAGACCGCGGGGCTCAAGACAGGCTTCATCACGGGCCGCGAAAGCGCGGCACTCCTGCGGCGCGCCCATGAAATGCGCATGAACTACGTGTACATGAAAGTCCCGGTGAAGATGCCCGCGTATGAAGAAATTCTGAAGATAGCCGGGCTGCCCGATTCCGCCGTTGCTTTTGTGGGCGACGATCTTCCGGACATTCCGCTGATGCGGCGCGTGGGCCTGGCCATCGCCGTAGCTGACGCGGTCGCCGAAGTCAAAGGAGCCGCGCACTACACTACGCAGGCCCTCGCCGGCCACGGCGCGGTGCGCGAAGCCGTCGAATTGATTCTCAAGTCCAAAGGCGTCTGGGAAGAGATGATCGAAAAAGCCCGCGCGTAGTAATATCCTCTGCCAACCATCATCCACGCATGCTGGGCGAGGGCATTGCCCTATTCGCGCAACCCTATCCTGAAACGGAACTCGAACTGGTGCGGTCGAAGGAATACCCCAGCGGGTTGCTCCAGGCGTTCTATCGCGTGAAGTAGCTTGACTTTGCCACAGGCCGGTTACAGACTCTGCCGGACACGCCACCGCCCTCCCTTGGGCCAAAATTCTTGCGGTGCGCTCCACGTGAGGAAAAATCGAAATGAAGACGAACTATCTTGCCGTGGTTGTTGCAGCTATTGCCTACTTTTTTCTCGGATATCTTTGGTACGGCGTTCTCTTTAACAAACCTTGGATGGCCCTCGAGCACATGACCATCGAGCAGGCGAAGGCTGTGAGCCCCGTGGTCCCTTTTATCGTTTCGTTTCTCTTGGAATTGCTAGTGGCCTATTCTCTTGCGCAACTCTGCATCTGGCGCAATGCCAATACGGCCTCGCGCGGCGCGTCCGTCGGTGTTCTCGTGTGGATCGGCTTCGTCGGGCCAATCGCGTTGATGACTTATATGTTTGAGATGCGCCCCAAAGCGCTGTATGCGATCAATGAGTTTTATCCGCTTGCGGGCCTGATTCTGATGGGCGCAATCCTGGGCGCCTGGACGAAGAAAACCGCGTAGCCAACTTCGTTTACGCCTCCGTGGGTTCCCGGGCAATTCCATTGCCGGGCGCGGCAGGCGGGCGCTAAACTGTCAGCCCCATGAATCGCACTCTCCTATGGATAGCCATTTCGTTCGGGGGGCTAGTGGTCCTTGCCTACGTCGGCCTGAGCATTATGGCGGGCGGGCCGAAAGATGCCATCGAAATGCTGCGGTTCGCCCTGCCGTACATGCACCGCGGAAGATTGAAGGTGGGTGACAGTGCCCCCGATGCGCGGCTGGTGGCGCTGGATGGCGCAACGCGCTTCCAAATTCGTGAACGCAACCACGGGCACCCGCTGGTGCTGGTCTTCGGCAGCTTTACTTGACCGCCCTTTCGCCGCCAGGTTGGCGACATCGTGCAGTTATATGACGATTACAAAGAACATGCCGATTTTCTGACCATCTATATCCGCGAAGCGCATCCGCTCGACGAGTGGCGCATGAAGTCCAACGAAAAAGATAAGGATGACGTCTGCTACGTCCAGCCCAAAACCCTGGCCCAGCGCGTGGCCATCGCCAACGATTTCACGCAGCGCTTCAAATTCCAAGTGCCGTTCGGCATCGATGAAATGAACAATGCCGCCAACGACGCCTACGCCGCGTGGCCCGAGCGGCTCTACATCCTCGACGAGAGCGGCCGTATCTCCTACAAGGGCGGCAACGGCCCCTTCCAGTACGACCCGAAGGAAGTTCGCGCGTGGCTCGCACAGCGCTACGGTGAAGTGAAGCATCCGGAAGCGGCGCCTGAGAAGAAAAGCTGAGCACGGCGTTCCTGTCGAATTCCGGCGCAAATTGGATTGCACACTGCCCGGATCTGAGGAAGGCCTCAGGCCTGAAGGCCTGAGCTACAGGGATGACAACCTGGCAACCCATTGCACGCCAAACCCGGCCAGCTCCGCATTCTCGGCGGCTAGCGCGCTGCTTTTCGATCAGCCCTTGCTGCGGTCGGTGAAGCGGAAGAACAGCGACTGTTTCGCGACAGGCGCCGCTAGCTGGTTAAGCGCCGTCATCTGGGACTGAGAGAGTGGCGTAAAATCGCGCGCGATCTGTACGTCTTCCTCAAGCTGCGCAATACTGTCGCATCCGACGATCACGGTGCTGACCGGGTGCGAAAGAGCGAAATGCATGGCCTGACTCATGTTCATGACACCTGAACGCGTGGCAATCGCCGATCCCTCCCAGGAATGCTGCTGCTGTTCGAGCGGAGGCGGAGTCCATGTCGAAAGTAGTCTGCCGCGCGCGGGCACCTTCATGCCGATGATGCCCATTTGCTTCTCCACAGCCAGCGGCAGCAATTGATCGGTGAAGCTGTGTATGTGCGTATCGGCTGCGTTCAGCGCCATCAGGATGGTGTCAAACGGGTGGCGGTTCACCGCGTCGATCAATGCTTCAGGCCGGTAGTGGCCGGTGACGCCCAGAAAGCGCACCACCTTCTGTTCCTGCATCTGGAGCAGCGCCTCCATTGCTCCACCCTTGCCAAAGATCGCACTCACGTCCTCGGGCAAACCGATGTCGTGCAACTGCCACAGGTCCACGTGATCGGTATTCAGGAGCGTGAGCGACCTCTCGATCATGCGCAGCGAACCGTCACGCGTGCGTTCCTTTGTCTTGGTGGCAAGAAAAGCATCCTTCCGCCGTGTCTTCATCACGCGGCCCACGTACTGCTCGCTCCAGCGCTCCGGACCGCCGTAAATCGAGGATGTATCGATGTAGTTCACGCCCAGGTCAAGAGCACGTTCAATAATTGGCACCGCGATGTCGAAGTTGTTCGCCTTCTCGAGCGCAGCCTGGCCCCCCAGGCTGAAGATGCCCACCTTGTAACCCGTCTTGCCGAGGTTGCGGGTTGGCATGGAGGCCTGCGTATTGGAATTAGCGGGGAGCGGTGGAAACCTGACGGGTGACGGATGTGCCAGCACGGCGCTGTTGGTTAGAAGCGCTGCAGCAGCGGCACCGCCTGTCTTGAGAAAGTTACGACGGTCAAAAGAAGTAGGTGGTTGCTTCATGGTGTCAATCCTCAGAGGGAACACGACCTTAAAAACGCGCCTTATATTACCACAGCCAACCCCTACCCCTGTCAATTCTCCAATTGAGTTCTAAGGAACGGGCACAGGGCTGGAATATATGCTCAATGCAGTCTTGCGCCAAAATAGCAGAGCCAACTCACGGTCAAGGAAGATCGAAATTTTGAGACGCTGGATACCTATTGGGACATCGCCAGTTAAATGGACGCAACTCCTTCCATGAGAAGGCCGGTGCGAGTCAAGTCTGTTTTTCTTCTTCCTTCCAGTGAGTTTTTCCCTTTGCGCCGAGCCGCCGCTGTCGCCATCCTTCCATCCGCACTCTTTTGTTGAGCGATTTACGCTCGGTGCCAGGAGGACATACAATAGTGCCGTTTCCGAGGTCAAAAAGGACATCCTGGATGAAACTCGTTCTTCGCGTTTGTTTACTCGTGTTTTGCTTTGCTCCGGTCGTTTTTGCGGCGCCGGGTGCGGTCCGCTGCGGGAAACTGGTAGACGTCCGCACCGGCAAGATGCTCGTGGACCAAGTGATTGTCTTCGATGAAAGTGGCACCATTACGGGTGTTGGCGCGGCTGCATCGGCCACTGTGCCGAAGGACGTCACTCCCTTCGACCTTTCCGGATCAACCTGCCTCCCCGGTTTAATTGACGTTCATACGCACCTTACTTCTGATCCGTACATGAGCGGCTACGAAGGTCTGGGCGTTTCCTATCCGCGCGAAGCCATCATCGGGGCGAAAAACGCCAATAAGACCGTACGCGCTGGCTTCACAACGGTGCGCAACGTCGGGGCGGGTGGGTTCTCCGATGTCGCTCTGCGCGATGGCATTAATGCGGGCGACGTTCCCGGCCCGCGCATGTTTGTTTCCGGCCCGCCGCTGGGCATCACCGGAGGACATTGCGACAGCAATCTTCTCCCTTTTGAATTTCACTACAAGGAGGCGGGAGTTGCGGATGGCCCGTGGGAAGCGCGTGCCAAGGTTCGCGAAGTGGTGAAATATGGCGCGGACCTCATTAAGGTTTGTGCGTCCGGAGGGGTGCTGAGCAAGGGTGATCTTCCCGAGACTCCGCAGTACTCATTGGAAGAACTTACGGCCATTGCCGAAGAGGCGCACAAGCTGGGCCGCAAAGTGGCCGCGCACGCCCATGGCACGCAGTCCATCAAAGACGCGATTCGCGCCGGGATCGATTCCATCGAACACGCCAGCCTAATTGACGACGAAGGCATCGCGCTGGCTATACAGCACCACACTTATTTGGTGTTCGATATTTACAACGACGACTACATCCTCTCCCAGGGCGCAAAGGTGGGCATGCTGCCCGAATCCATCGAAAAAGAAAAGAAGCTCGGCCGGCTCCAGCGGGAGAATTTCCGGCACGCCTTCCAGTCCGGCGCGAAAATTGCCTTCGGCACGGATGCCGGCGTGTATCCCCATGGCGACAACGCCAAGCAATTCGCCAAGATGGTCGAGTGGGGCATGAAGCCCATCGACGCGATTCAGGCCGCGACCCTCAACGCCGCGGACCTAATCGGCCAGCCGAACAAACTCGGCGCGCTGGAGCCGGGCCGCTACGCGGACCTGATAGCGGTGAGCGGCGACCCGCTGACAGACGTCAAGGTGCTCGAGTCCGTATCCTTTGTCATGAAGGCCGGAGCCGTGGTGCGCAACGACACCGCCTGCAAATAATCTCTATTTTGGGTAGTGTCCTAGTTTGAAATTCCCGCCCTCAGATTGCGGCATTGAGCGTGCTCCGTATCCATTCCGAAACTGACTGCTTTTTGGCCTTGGCGTGTGCTTCGATTGCGCGTAACTCTTCCGGCGTCACTCGCACGCGCAAGGTTCCAGCTTTCGCTTCTCCCTTTGGGAGCCGTGGCCGTCCTGCTTTCTTAGCTTTCTTCTGTCTGCTCAAGGCTTCTAAACTCCTGTACGATTGCCGCTCTGACTGCCTCTACTGCCGATGTGACAGGCCCGATGTGCAGGACCGTGACGTGTTTCTTGGGCTTCTCTGGGCCATCCGTCTCATGCGCCCAGGCGTACACTCTTGGCGCTTTCGGATGGTCGTGAAGCTCGAAAACTTCCACGATGCCTTCCCACACCGTCTCGCCACGGAACGTCTCCTTCACGGGCACGCTCTCAACGTGCGTTGATTCGACGCCGTGCAGATGCCGAATCACGTCCTGCAATTCCGTGATGTAGTTGAAAGGCATGACCTATGGTTTAGGCTCCTCAAATTCCAACAAGATTGTGAAACCCGCCGATTCATATAGAGGGTCTCTTAATTTCTTGAGTGAAGTTGTGAATGCCTCAAATATGAAACCCGAGTGACCTAAGCCAGCTTTCGGCTCCCAAGCATGTTCATTCGGACACTGACGTGGAATCGAATCGAGTTGTTCGGGAATTATGACCGTTCTCGATTTGCACTTGTTGCATTCAAAAATTACCGCCTTGACCTCTTGAAGACTTACGACGATTTTGCGCTCGAAGGTCATGGCTTGTCCGCGCCTTTCTCGTGTAAATCCATGAGATACCTTCGGAAAGACATGATGAATTTTTGTTCAGCATTCTGAATCAACGCAGGCATTGGATGGCCCTCGGGTCCGATGTACCACACTTCGACTTGAAGCGTGGACGTGCTCTCGCTGTCAGGGATAACGGAAACGTAGTAAAAATAACATGCAACGTCCATACAAGCCTGTACGGTCTTGCCGTGATCGTTATACGGCGCTCCACCTTCCATAAAATCTAGGGTGAGTTGCGTTTCATCTGCACGCAAATGAAGGTTGATTGGACTCGTTTCGTGTTCCAGCACGAGCGAGAAGAGTTTTTTGGCTGGCATATTGAACCGGGATGTAGTCCCACCAAATGCCGTTGGGCAAAGTAGTCCCGCTGCCAGAAGGGCGACAACCGCTATCGGGATTCTGTAACTGCTTTTCATTTCACTTACCGCCTTTCTTTGGATGTCATTCCTCGTTCTTCACTTCCATTGTGAGCAGAAAGCCGGTTGGAAAAGTGCCAAGCGTGTCCCGTAGTTTGTTGAGGGCTTCCAGAAATCGAGAAATCGTCATCTCACAGGTGGACCCATTTACACTAGCCCATTCTCTTCCGCATGTTGGACAATTGCTTAACTTTCCAAGCTCCTCGCGCTTTCCCATATCCCGCAGAGATGAGATTAGCAACTCGCTCCCACAGTGCTTGCATTTGAATCTCAGCGAGAGAATATCCGAGAGTTCAATGAATTTCTTGGTTTCGCTTGTCATGCGGCGGCCTCCACCAAATCCCCTACGGTCCAGAAGTCCTTCTCCACTCCCGCTGCCATCGCCGGGGTAGCGCGAAGAGTGCTGTGACGCTTCACGAAATTGTAGTACGCGAAGTGTAGCGCAACCGCTGCTTCAAAGTTTTCCAGTTTCTTGCTGAATGCGTAGGTGAGGCGGGTCAGACGGCGCATGTGCAGGCGAGTGGTCCCGTTCAACCGTTCAACGTAGCTGGTGGATGCCAAGGCCATATTGGGGAATCCGCTGATGGCCTTCTTTTCCTCAATCACAAACTCGGCTGCGCTGTACTTGCGCTCGGCAATCTGCGCCCCATCGCTGACGTAGCTCTTGACGATCTGCGCGAAGTCTACATTCGCTCCGAAAGCCCCTTCAACAGCTTCCACATAAGCTCTCAGCGCATCACTGGAAATCTGTACGCGGTTCCTCACCCGGCCTGCTACATCGGCAACAAACGAATTGGCGGTAGCAGAGTCGCGCTTTCCAACTTTGAAGGAAGGAACTAGCTTCGTATCGGCGTCGATTGCGCAGAAGGTCCAAACGTCTCCAAGTTCGGGGTTATCATCCGCTGTGCAATGGCGCTCTTTTTTGCCGATGAATCCCCAAATCTCATCGAACTGGAGATGCTGACAAGTTAGATTGCGCATCTTGGCGTCCAGGAGAGATTGGCAACCCTTCCCAACCCGAACACCTAGCCGCATAATCGTGTCACGGTGAACGCCCGTAATTCGCTCTATTGAGCGAATGCTTGAGCCTTCCGCCAAAGAGCTAATCACCGCAATTTGCTTGTCCGTGCTCAGGTTGTTTGCCATCTGCGTTCTCCCTATGCCAATTACTGTACCCCAATAATTAGGGCTTGTCAAGAGGTATTTGGGGTACAGTATTTAACCTATCTGTAATAAATTCCAGTTCCTCCTTTATCCGCTTTATCCTCCGCTCTCTTTTCTCTGATTTGTAGCTTTCTGAATAGGTCACATATCTCACCCCACTCAACAATGGCGCATTTATCGACACGTCTTTCAACGAAGGTGGGGGTTCGGGCAATTCCAAGGATTCTAATTCGTTTTCTAGGCGTTCCTTCTCTTTGTAGAGACTCAGCCATGTCTCTTGCCCTTGCTGGCCATGTGCTTGCCCTAGAGCAAATTCTTTGGCCTTCCGCTCATCCACCCATGCCTTAAAGAAGGCAATGAACAGGGCAATAAGGGCGATACCCCAATAAACAGCGGGCGGAACGTTGTGGCCAGTCGCCTGCCACGTCCCGATCACGCCAATGAAGAAGCCGCCTGTCACCAGACTTCCCCAGTGGCGCGCAACCGCTCGAATAAAGTCCCATGAATAGGAGAGCATGACGGGGATTGTACCCCGTCCGCCAGCCAAATTAGGACACCACCCTATTTTGCGCCGGCGAGAGCGCTGGCTACTTCCGGGATGTCCGGCACGACCAGGATGCAGTAAATTTTGGACCAGACGACTTTGACCTGCTTATCGACAACGACAGGCAGCCGGGATGCTTTCCAAAACTGCGGTGTCTCGCGGCAGTGGGCACAATACTTCGCATCATGGCGACTTTACCCGGAAGTTTCTGTTGCATCGCCAGTGTTTTCCCAACACTGAGGTTTTCCTTCCGTGAATCTCTCCTGCACTTTTCACAGTAGGCCAGGAGAGCCTCGCTCTTTCGTTCACATCTTGTGCAGGTCGATCGCCAGGGCAATCCAGGCGCAACCGTAAAAGATCAGATCAATGCCAATAAAAAGACCGATCACCCAAAGACCCGAGACCGGCCACTGCGCCAGGAGCAGACCGCCCAGGATTATTGCAAGGATTCCATTCAAAGCATGCCAGCCCCAGCCCTGCAGATGCGTCCACAACGTGGAAATCAATTGATACAGCCCGCCGATCAGGAAGAAGATCGACATTATAAAAGTCACAGCCTCGGCGCTTATCAACGGTTTCGCCACCATCATTACGCCAACTATTCCGAACATAATCGCGACCAGTAAGTGCAGGAAGAAACCTGCCCAATTCCCGACCATGAATGCATGGACAAACTCGATGATGCTCCCAAACACAAGGAGCCATCCGAAGAACACCATGGAGACCACCGTGGCTGAGACGGACCGGACAATTGCGATGATGCCAAGCAACAACAACACGATCCCAAACGCCAGGAACCATCCCCAGTGATGGACCATTTCCGGGGTGGCTCTAATTACCATCACATCGATTGGACCAAACATTGTCAGCTCCCCTTTCTCAAGTTTTGAATTGCCCTGAGCTTAAGCCAAGAATTAGGCCGTGCTATTGGCTATCGGCTGGAATTTCATATTAGCCCGTTCATTCGCAGTTCGTCTAGCAGCCCGTCGGCCGGTCCAATAATCAGCAGCGCTCTCGCTCAGGCGGCAGGCCAGGCCAGCATTGCGAGCCGCCTTTTGGTAACCGGGGAGCTAGGAGGCTCACTGTTCCGGCGGTCGATGATCGCTCTCCGAGGTCGCTGCGTACTGAGCGACCGCCTGCGGGAAGGCCAGGAGGCCCCCCGCCGAACCGGCGGCACGGCGATCATCGCTCAGCAGTTCGCGTGCGCTCTTGCTGTAAACGGCTTGGTTCAAATCGTCTTCGGGCCGAATGACCACGCCCTTCAGGTTGACCCCAGCAAACAACCCGCGGCTACGCGAGTAGGAGAGAATCTCCGCGTGCATCAGCGCATCAGTCCCGGCGCCTGCTTCGCGCCCGACGGGACCGCCGGCGACATCAGCCTCCGCTCCAAGCGCAAACTTATCCTTCATCAACCCGGCCACGGCATCGTCGTTCATAAACAAGAGAACGAAATCGGTCGCCGATGCGCCGACCTGCGGACCCACACTGCCACCGCCCGCGCGAAAGAACACGGGATCGCTCCAGCCCGTACTCGTGCGACGACTCACCACGCCGCGCCCACCTTCGGCTCCAACAAGAAAAGCCGCCTTGATGACCTGAGGGAACACGGCGATGGCCTTCGCGTGCGCTAGTAGATTCCGCGGAATAGCCTTGTCGGGGATGTGCATGATCTCGTCGAACGCTTTCGCAGCCTTGGCGGACTGCGCGGCCGCTTCCTTGACTTTCGCTGCATGCTCGTCGTCGTCCGAGCGCGCTGGCGGTGTGACTGATGTGAACGCGACAATGGCTACGAACGCCACCGCGACAGCAAAGATCCGCTTCCAGTTTTTGTGATTCATGACAACCCTCCTGATCCTCACCGCGTACGAAGGCGGCAGATTCTTCAATTCGACGACAAGCCTGACGTGCACCTTGGCACCTTAGTGTGACTTCGATTCGATCTCTTTCGCCGACTTCTCTAAGTGTGCGATCCGCGCCTCGAGATCCGCTTTCACCTTCTCCCAGTGGTCTCCGCCGGACTTCTTCAGTTCCTGCAACTTCTGCCGGATCACATGCTTCTTGGCCAGCTCTGCGATCAATGGCGGACGGTCAAAACAGGGCACTCGGCATGCGCCACGATTTTGTAAGCTATCGCGGTCGGCAGATGATGCGTCTCTGCGCCGGGCGCGCCTTTCTCCGGGCGGACACCGAGAACGATTAGATGCATTTTTTTTACGTCAGCGAATTTCAGAATCATATCCGCGGGGTCGCCGCATTCCACGATGTACTCGGGCTTGCACGAGGCCTCGGCCTCGGGTGGAACGAGTTCGCGCAGCAGCTTTTCCAAGCCTGCCTTGACATTTACGGGAACGACAAGATCCTCGGGCTGCTCTGTAATCACGTGCATGAGAATCAGGCGTGCTTGAAATTCCTTGGCCAGGGAAATCGCGTAGGGAGCGGCGGCCCGGGATTCGGGGCTGAGGTCTGTGGCGTACAGAATTTCACGAAGCTCGCCGCTAGGTCCCTGTGACGAGTCGGAATGAGGTCCAACAGTGAGCACAGGGCAGGAGACCGTCCGGAATATCTCTTCCGCGACCGAGCCCAGGAGAAGCTTCCCGAGTCCGGTGCGTCCGCGTGTACCGATTATCACGAGGTCCGTATTGTTCTTCTCGATCGCGGCAGCCAAGCAGCCCTGGATGTCGCCTTCTTCGATCAGCGCCTGCGTGCGGATTCCGGCAAAAGTGTTGAGAACTTCCTGGCGATGTACATCATCCTCGGCGGCCGCCGCTTCGATGTAGCTTGGCCAATTGGCCGGGGGGGTCATGGGGTTCACAACCGGGGGGCGTACATACAGGGTCACAAGATCGGCGTCATAGTGTTCGGCAATCTTCTTGACGTACGGGATGGCCTGAGCGGCGGCCTGGGAAAAATCTGTAGCAAATAAAATGTTTCGGAACCTTACTTGAGTTCTTGTAGCGGCGGTATCCACGGCTTTCTCCTCCTGAGGCTCATTGTCTTTACAAGGCAGAACGGGTGTTGTCAAGCGCCAGCATTCTGTCGATCATGAGATCGCTACCTTGCGTTTGGCCTCTGTTCCAAGGGCCTCTTGCGTTTGATAAAGGCAATGCAACGGCCACCCGTAAACCCTTGAAAACATTGGGTTGGAAGGGTCGCGAAGTCACGATTCCTTCGCGAATTCGCGAACTTGGTGAAAAAGGAATCGCGATAACTGGCGGGCACTACTTGTCCATACCTATGGCAAGAGTATCTCTCAGGTTCGATTCACGAGGACTACGACGCTTCGTGCCTCGACCCGATGAGTGTTTCCGAGCACATCTCGTTCAGAACCAGGGTCGACGATGTCGTGAGGCGAAGGCTGAGCGGTGTCCACGGCCAGGCACCAGCGTCTGCCCGGCACAACGGGTAGTTCAAACTCCAGGCCTTCCCAAAACATGTTGAACATGACATGCAGGTCTGCGTCTCCGTTGAAGCCTGCCAAGGTCATTGCCAGCGAGCGAGCGCCTGTGTTGTCCCATCCAGGACTGTTGAGTTTCGTGCCGTGCCAGGTTACGTCCTTGAGTCCGCGCTCGTTTACCGAGCCGTCGAAGAACTGGTCGCGACGGACTGCTGCATGCATCTTGCGGAAACGAATCATGCTCTTGCAGAAGCGGAATAGCCCGGAGTGCTTGTTCACGAGAGTCCAATCGAACCAGCTGATCTCGTTATCCTGGCAATAGGCGTTGTTGTTACCTTTCTGGGAGCGACGGATCTCGTCGCCAGCCACAAACATCGGAACGCCACGCGAGAGCTGCAGGATAGCCATAAAGTTGCGAATTTGACGGTTGCGGAGCGCGTCGATGTCGGGATCGTCGGAAGCACCTTCCACGCCGCAGTTCCAGCTGAGGTTATCGTTGATGCCGTCCGAGTTGTTTTCGCCGTTCGCTTCGTTGTGCTTCTGGTTGAAGCAGACCAAGTCATTGAGGGTAAAACCGTCGTGACAGGTCACGTAATTGATGCTGTTCAACGGCGTCCCACCGCGTTCCTGGTAAATATCTGAGCTACCCCCCAAGCGCGACGCGATTGCGCCCACCACCCCGGCATCGCCTCTCACGAAGCGGCGCACGTCGTCGCGATAGCGGCCGTTCCATTCGGACCACCGGTCGCCGGGGAAATGCCCGATCTGGTAGAGGCCGGCGGCGTCCCACGCTTCCGCAATCAACTTCGTATCTGCCAGGTCTTCGTCCAACTCGATCTGCCAAACGAGAGGAGGGTGAACGGTAGGGGCGCCATCTTCACCGCGCGAAAGGATGGATCCCTCGTCGAAGCGGAAGCCGTCCACATGGGTTTCCCGGACCCAGTACCGGAGGCACTCGAGAATCAGCTTCTGGCCAATGGGGTGGTTGCAATTGAAGGTGTTCCCGCACCCGGAAAAATCCATGTAGTATTGCAGCGCCTGTGGCACGAGCATATAGTAAGAACGGTTATCGATGCCTTTAAAGGAATAGGTGGGTCCCCGGTGGTTGCCTTCATCCGTGTGGTTGAAGACCACATCGAGGATGACTTCAATACCCGCCTTGTGCATCGCCTTTACCAAATCGCGATACTCGCGCAAGTGGCGGCCAGACTCGGGCTGCAGGCAATAGGAGCACTGGGGCGCAAAAAAGCCCATGGTACTGTAACCCCAGAAATTACGGACAGGCTTCCCATCGACGTCCCTAAGTACTGCGGTCTCGTCGAAATCAAAGATAGGGAGCAACTCCACAGCGGTAATGCCGAGATTCTTGAGGTAAGGAATCTTTTCGATGAGACCAGCAAAAGTCCCGGGATGCCGAACGCCCGAACTAGGAGATTGCGTGAAGCCGCGGACATGCGCCTCGTAGATGATGCATTCCTCCATCGGGCGATTGAGCGGCGTGTCACCTTCCCAATCATAGCCGGAGGCCTCAATGACGACGGAGCGCATGGACGTTCTCACATTATCCTCCGGCGTGCAGGCGCTGCCGCGATCCCAAAGAAAATCAGAATTGCCGCGGGCGTAGGGGTCAATTAAGACCTTGTTTCTGTTAAATCGCTGTCCGAAGGAATCAAACGGGCCATCGACACGGTAGGCGTAGTGCACGCCCGGTTTCAGGCTGCGCACAAAGGTATGCCAGAGATGGAAGGTTTTGTTCACGTAAGGATCAAACCGAATCGTCTGGAAAGGTTCCAACGAGTCGTGAGCTGAGAAGAGGAGCAGCTCGACGCCTGTAGCATTCGAGGAAAAGAGCGAGAAATTCACTCCGTAAGGTGAAGGTGTAGCGCCCAAAGGATGGGGAGATCCGGCCTCAACTGGAAAAACAACGTTCGCCATAGGCATCGTATTCTCTCCGTTTGAGCTTGCATTGTTTCATAAACCAGCTTCACGCCCAACCTGATGCGATGCCAGTCCTCATTTGGAGGACGTTGGCTATCTCTTCTGCAGCCTATTTAGCGCTTCCCGCAGGGCCTTGTTCTGAGGGTCGAGCGTCAAACCAGCTTTATATTGCTCGGCCGCCAGGTCTGGCTTCTCCTCGTTTTCAAATAGCTTTCCAAGCCACTCATAGGCCGAGGAGTGCGCGGGGAGGTCGGAATTGTCAGGCACGGTTTCGATGTAGGTGCGAAGATCCTTCTCAGCAGCCGCGGGATCCTTCTTCTCTAATACCAACGCGACGCCGCGGTAATAGCTGAGCCGGCGATCTGATGGTGCAATTTGCGCGCCGGCCTCGACGGCTTGTTCCATATGCTCGGAGTCGTCGCGATCGCGATAGTAGTCCGCAGCTTCGAGGTAAGCGTCGATGCGGTTTGGCGTGGACTTGAGAATTTTCTGGTATTCTTCGCTAGCCTGCGCGAACTTTTTCCGCCCGGCATAAAGATCAGCCAAGGCCAACTCACCTTCCACCGGGTCCACTGCAGACAGGGCGCGGATCTGATCCAGGGCATGGTCCTGGCCGCCTCCGAGGTTGGCGGGAGCACTCGCCATAAAGGAAATCAAGTCGCGCTGGGCATTGATATTCGTGGGGTCCAACTGGACCGCAGTCTCGAATTCGTGATGGGTTCGGCGCGCCAGTGAAAGAGCGGAAGCCATGTTGGAGTGGCTATTCTCGTCGGCTTTACGACCACACGCCCGGCCGAGCCAATCGTGGTAGTCGGAGCGGCTGGGATCTAAGGAGACGGCACGCTCCAAGCTCGAAATCGAACCGCTGAACTCGCGGAGTTCAAAGAAGCAACGGCCGAGCCAGTAATGAAGAGAGGCGTCTGTTGGAGTTCGTTCGACCGCGGCCTGGAGTGCCTCTGCCGCCTGATGATACCGCCCTGCATCATATAGCTCCTGAATGTCCGAAGGGAGTTCATCAATTTCCGCAGGCAAGGCCCTCGCCGGGCGTGCGTGCAACGTAACGCCCAACAACGCGGCCAAGATAAGGAGAAAACTCCGACCAATCTTCTTCCGTCTCAAGGCCCCTCCCCGTCAGCTCAATCGGCCGCTTCGCGGACATCGCGCAGCGCTTGGTTGAATCCCTCGATTCGATCCTTGCCCGCCCGAGAGCTTGCCTCATTTGTAGCCCGCAAGCCAGTTGCAAGCTGCCTTAAGTCCGAGTGGAGTGCATCCAGTTCTAACCGAAACCTGTTGTGAATAGCATCCAAGCTCGCATGAAATCGACTGCGGGCCGCGGACTTGCTTGTCTCCGTCCGCATTTTCGATCCTTCCGTAAGCTTCCTGGCTCGTTTCCGCATGGACTTCCATACCTCCGCTTAGATGCCAAAAGGTAGCCGCCCGAGATAGTCCTCTCGTCTCAGGAGAATTGCCATTCCCTGTGCGACGGGTCTGAATATTCCCCGGGCGGTCGTCGATCAGGGGACTGCTGTTTGTTTGAGCCAAGCTACCCCAGAGCTAGCGTCATTCCTATTTGTGCGGAGTTTCGCTTACTTCGCGGCTGACTTGCTCTTGGGTTTCGCGCTGAGTTGCTCCGCCGCGGCTTTGAATTTGGCCAGGTCGGCATCAATCTCAGCCTTGAGCTGCGCCGCCTTGGCTTCGCCGGTTGTCTTCAGATCCTGGCTCTTTTTGTCGATCTCCTGGCTCTTCGTCTTGAGATCGTTGATCGCTGCGATTTCCGCTTGTCCCAACTTTCCCTTGGCACTTGCTTCGAGCGCTTCAATCTGTGACTTGGCTTCCTGCAACTGCGCGCTGACCTTCTCTGCAAATGTCTTTGGCTCTGCCTGATGTTTACTCACAGTGTTGCTCCTTCCTATTCTTATTTTTGATTTAAGCCTTATTTTTCATTTCCGGTGAATAAAAGGCACTCACCGGGCACTTTGAACTTTCCTCACTTTTGCTTGCTGAAACTCGGCTTTCCATGAGAACGCAACGACAACGCGCGCTATCGCACGGCAATCGCCACGTAGCCCCGATTCCTTTGGTAGCGATGTGCAATATAAGGACCGAACCTAAGCTCTTCAAAACACTGCGATATCCGCGCCGTAAAGTCGCGGTTTCCTCGTGAATTCGCGAACCTCGCAAAAAACAATGGGAGGTGATTGCCAGTTATTGGTTTCACTTTAGCTTCGCAGCCTCCACGCAAAAGCCACGGCAGGTGGCGAGAAAAAAGCGAATAGAATCCATGCTTATTTTGGACAGGTTCAAAGAACGCGCCAGTCGGGGACCAAGATCCTGATAATGCGTTCTTTTCGCGTCTAAGCTCCGCTCCACGGACGGATATTAGTGCCGCTCGCGGAAGACGAGCCGCTTGATGTCGGGCCAGAATTCCTCAAAAGCATTGGCCGCCATGCGTCCAGCGAAGCCGCCCGACGCGCGCAGGAGCGCGCCCTGCGCATTGGCTTCGCTGTGAGCGCGCCAGGCGTTTGAGAGGAAGTTACTCGCGAAAACCGCTATGGTGCGGGCATAGGCGGGCCCGAAGCTGCCGTCGTCATGACGGGCAGCAAACGTGAGCCGTGCCACATTTACGACACGAGTCTTTACGGGCCGGCCTGGCACGCCAAAATAGCGCGGATCTTCCCGGAGGATATGGCCAGCGCTTGCTTCAATTGCATTTCCTGTGACGACGACGGTCTTGCGCATTCCATAGCGATCAACAAACCCTCCCCAGTGTGGCCCGTAGTCTTTTGGCCGATCAACAGCCGTTCCGGTGGCGGCGAAGAAAATCCCGCCCGCCAGATAGGCGGGGCCGGTCGTGTTGGTGATGAACCAGCGGAGACTCTGCCGGGGTGTGATCGGGTGATAGGGGGCCTCCAGAGTCTGCGGTTTCAGAGGCGTCAATAATGCGGGCGAACTGGGTTTTTGGGACTCGTTTAGGTGGTCCGCAGAAGCCGTTTGACTAAACTCCGTTCTGCGGCCTTCCGAAATGGATTGGGCCGTTGCAACAAAATTTGCCTCCAAGAAAATCGCAATCAGGATTGCGATTTTCCTGGAGAGCACCGTACTACGGCTCCATGGCCAGTACTGTTGTACCCGCGTCACTGCAGGTACGAGCAAATAGACAAGGAGAAGAAGCAGCAGCAAAATAAAGAATGCACAGTGCATCATGCAGAGAATAGCTGAGGCCATGAAGAGAGCCCCAGTGGTGATAACATTCCCGGCATGATGGTTAAGCGAGAACATGCTGCTTTACTCTCGATATCCGCAAGCCGGCGATTCAGTACCTTGCAACCTCATGACTGCCGGGCAATTAGGCAGTTTTGGTTTGCACTTTGGGAAGGCTGTGAATGGCGCCGGCAAAACCTGCCAGAGCGGCACCGTCAAAAATGAGATTGATGCCAATCGCCAGACCAATGAAGTAAGTTGTGGCGGCAGGCCAAGTCGCCAAAAGATAGATGCCGAGAACGATAGCGACGAGTCCCGCAAAGAACGTCCAACCCCACCGCGGGAAGCGAATAAGAGCCGCCACGGCGGCCTGGAACAGCCCTCCCACGATGAAAAGGCAAGCAACCAGCCCGGTCACTCCTGCCGCGCCTGCGTCCGGATGACTGATCAGAAGGTATCCGACCACTCCGCGAAGGATGGCGTTCAGCAGGTACAAAAAGAATCCCTGCCAGCTGAGGGCGTAAAACGAAGTTACGAGCCAAAATACTGCGCTGATCGCAAGGATCCAACCTAACACCAGGATCGAAAAATGGGTCGCAGTCTTCGATTTGACGATACAGAAGGCACCGAGAAGCGCCAGCAGAATGCCGCACACAAGGAACCAACCCCAGGATTTTCGGACTTGCTCGAGGCCGCCGACTAAATAATCAGAAACAGTGGTCATTATTTTTCTCCTTTTGCGCACTGCCGCTTATTGCCGGCAGTACGCTTGAATCGATTTTCAGCGCAAGAACACTTCGGGAGCGTTCTTGGGAACGGACAAGGGCCTAGCCGATTTCGGATCGGAATTGAATTTCTCGAAGACCGATGGATTCTCCCGGAAGTGCTTCTTTAAGGCATCGATGCGGTGCTGATCGTTGGGATGGTCCGACAAAAGTTCCGGCAATTGATCCATTTTTGCATTCGTAAAATCCTGGAACAGCCAAACGAGACCCCAGGGATTGTAACCAGTTCCGGCACAAACATCCGCGCCAGTCAGGTCCGCGCGTTCCTCCACATCTCGGGAGTAGCCTTGAGAATTAAGCTTGCCAATGAGAGCGATGGCCAACATGTGCGCACCAGTCGGGCCCAAAAGCACGGCCGCTCCCACTTCGCGCATCATGATTTTCTTTTCCTCCTCCATCTTCGCCATGCTGTCGTAATGGATGGTGTGGGAGACTTCGTGACACAGCGTTCCGGCGAGTTCGTCGGTATTCTTCACGAAATACAGGAGCGAATCGACGACATACACGTTGCCGCCCGGGGTCGCGAATGCGTTCGGTTGAGCTTCATGAACTAAGTAGAACTTGAACGGATGGTTGTATCGCGGCTGCGCCGCGCGGGTAATGGCGTCCGCAATGGGCCGCAATTGGTCGTACAACGGGGACGATTCGATGATTTCGCCCTTGGCTTTGAGTTCGTTGAAGATCTCCTGACCCATTTGCTGCTCCTCATCCTGTTTAGGCTGTTGAGCCGCTGATGCGGTTGTTACGCTGCCTACCCCCGCGAAACACAACGCCGCAGCGGTGACATACAAAACCGGCTTTCGAAGTAGTTCAAGTGCTTTCATCGCCAATCTCCCCCCGAACAGAATCGACTTCTAGATGCTGCTACATACTGTCAAAGAAACACGCGCTCAGTCCAGCGCGCATGGCTTGTGTTTACACCCACACTGGAGCTCGACTTCGTCCACCTCTTCCGCATTCGCGCAGTAGTCACTACAATACTCCTGCAGGGATGGAATCTGACACTGGCACTGCTTGTGAGCGCATTTGTGCCGGCTCTCGATATCCGTGATGTAATCCATAACCCGCCTCCCTAATAATTCAAAATGTGATTCAAAGTTTGCCGATCAGCCGCCCAGAGTGACCAAACCGAAGCCGTCTCGCGTGGGTCGAGCATACACGCACTGGCCTCAGTGTTACAATGGATTCGATCGGCTGAAATTGACGCCCCAGGATAAACCGCGTGATGGCGACACTAATCAGGAGCCAGCGTCGCTGGCCGAATTCTCTAATGAAGACACAAAATCCTGCCTATGCTGCACTGGGCACGGCCGTGCAGTTCGAGTACGTCAGTTGAGGCACGAGCTGAATCGTGCGCCGGCTACTAGATGCTCGTCTTAGCCGCCTTGGCCTTCAAAGCGGCTGCCTTGGTCTTGAGAATCTCGGCCTTGGCCTTTGCCTGGCGCCCCTCGGCTGCGCGTCGCTCCTCGGATTTCTCCAGCCGAGCTTTTATTTTGGAATCAAGTTGGTTGATCTTTTCCGTCAGCTTCGCTTTCTGATCGGCGCGAGCCTTGGCTTGTTCTGCCTTCATTTGCGCGACGTCGGCTTTCATGGCCGCGGTTTCCTCGTCGTCAACCGTGTGCTTCACGTCTTTCAGCGCCCGGCGGAATACAGTCCCGCCGATTGCTTCCATGCGGGTGTCCACCGGAGTCGTCCAGTCTTCCTGAATCTCCGCGACGACCGCAAACTTGTTCGGGAGCAGGACCTTGGTCACGTCATCAACGAAGTCGCCACCAATCCTGGCATTGTTGAGGTCCGCTGCGCTGCCAGCAACCAACCCCACACCAGCGCCAATGGCGAGGCCTATGGGCCCCCCAAGAAGACCGATGAGGCTTCCCAGTGAAGTTCCGAGCAAGGTTCCGAGCGGTCCCGGATCATCACTTTGCTTCACCGTCACGGTGCCATCGGCACTCTTGGCAACCACCGCGTAGGCGTAGGCGGCGATACTCCCCTCGTTATCCAGTTGAAGAAGCGCCTTCTCTCCTTCGTATGCTTTGTTTTCAGTGTCAAAGACAACTACCAACATTCTATCCATGATGAGCTCCTTTCGATTTGACCCGTACTTCCAAGGCTTCCTAGATGCAATGCAAGCGCCAACTGCTAAACCACTCAAAACATAAGGGCTTTCGCAGGTTGGAGTCGCGAATTCTTCGCGAATTCGCGAACCTCGTGAAACCTTATGTTCGATTCTTGCCGGGAAAGCGCGCTTCGGCTAGAAGGCCTTGAAGCGATACTTGTTGATGTTCATTGACCGGATCTTCGATTCCAGAGTGGAGGGCGGGATACCCAGCTTGGCTGCCGCGCCCAACGGCCCCGACACGCGGCCTCGCGTTTCAGCCAAGGCCGCCCCAATGGTTCGGCGATCCTCCAGCGCGGACCTTTTGAAGAGCGGCGGTCCTGCCAGTTCCGGCTGGAAGCAATCGCGCGAGAGCCAACTCTTCTTGACCGCGAGGTTTCCCTGGTCATAGACAACCACAGATCGTTCGATCACATTTTGCAGCTCGCGGATGTTTCCGGGCCAGGGATAGCGTGTCAGCGCCTCCATCGTTTCGGATGGAATCTTCCCAATGGTTTTGTTCATGCGCTTGGCGAATTGCTGGACGAAGTGCCGCACCAGCAGCGGAATGTCTTCCGGGCGTTCGCGTAAGGGAGGGATGGAAATCGGAAAAACATTCAGCCGATAGTAGAGATCAAGGCGAAACTGCTTCTCAACGATCATTTCTTCCAGGGCCCGATTGGTCGCGGCCACGAGCCGAACGTCGACTTTCTTTGTCCGCGTGCTGCCCAAGCGCTCGAATTCCTTGTCCTGCAAAACGCGCAGGAGTTTGGGCTGCAGTTCCAGTGGGATATCGCCAATCTCATCCAGGAACAGTGTGCCTTGGTCTGCCAGCTCCAGCCGGCCAACCTTCTGCGTGATGGCACCGGTGAAGGCGCCGCGCTCGTGGCCAAAGAGTTCGCTTTCCAGCAGGCCACTGGGAATGGCAGCGCAATTGAGCTTTACAAACGGCCGATTTTCCCGCTGGCTGCGATTGTGAATCGCGTGCGCGATGAGATCCTTGCCAGTGCCTGTCTCTCCCAATAACAGAACGGTCGAATCGGTTGCAGCCACCATATCGGCGAGTTGCAGCACCTCCTGGAGGGCCGCACTCTGGCCAACGATTCCCTCAAAGCCCGCCTTGGAAGGGGCTCCTTGCTCTGAAGAGAGTTCCTCATCCACGCTGCAGAAAGCAGCAGGAGCGAACCGCAAGTTTCTGTCGCATCCATCGGAATCCAAAACATTCCCCAAGTTCATAATGACTCCCCCAAGATTTGAATTTTGGCTGTCGAGAGTTATCTCGTACTCACCCAGGTTGCTCTATGTGTTTCTCTCTCTCAATCCACTCGCGGATGTACGCGGGACAATTCTTCAGCTTGACGCTGTCCGCTTCGCAACGCTCGAGAAACTTGACCGCATCCCGATCTACGAGCGTTAGGTCTTTTAAGTCCAAAACGATGCGGCGACCTTCCGCTTCTGTTCCCAACACGGTATACAATTCCCCTAGATTCTCTGCGTCCAATCGACCGCTCAGCGCGAAGACCACTTCCCCGTTTATCGTCCGCTGAATCCTGAGCATCTGTCCTCTTCCGGAACTGGTCCCTCTTCTTAGTAGAGCAATCCCGGCTCCAATGATAAGTAAATGAAAAAAAGCAAGTTAAAAGCATAGAAAATGACGAGGTCTCGTCAATTGGCGAAATCCTGTACAACATACTTTGGGTTTCATTGAGATTCAGTAGAACGATTAGTCGTTTTCAGAGGAAGCTGCGGATTTAAAGCGATTTTTGTCGATCTTCAGCGACCGGATTTTCGACTCCAGTGTGGACCGCGGCATACCCAGCCTGGCAGCCGCGCCAGAAGGTCCAAACACGCGTCCTGCACATTCGCGCAAGGCAGCCTCAATGAGTGCTTTCTCTTGAGCAGCAAGCTTTTCAGTGAGGTCCAGCGAGCTTTTCGGGTCGGTTGCAGCGGGCTGTCGAGAAAGCCAGCTCTCATCCACCGAAAAAACTTCGGTCTCGCACACGATTACAGATCGCTCGATCACGTTCTGCAATTCGCGGATGTTACCCGGCCAGGGGTACGACTGGAAAAGGTCCAGGGTCTTTTTGTTTACTCCCCGTATGCTCTTTCCCGCTTTTCTTGCGTAACGATCAATGAAGTACTCGACCAGCAGGAGAATGTCTTCTTTTCGTTCGCGCAGGGGAGGAATCTCAATCGGGAAAACATTCAACCGATAGAAGAGGTCGTCACGAAAGGCGCCCGCTGCGATGGCCGCTTGCAAGTCACGGTTGGTGGCCGCGATTACCCGGACATTTGTTTGGATGGAGCGAGTTCCGCCCACGCGCTCAAATTCGTGTTCCTGCAAAACACGCAGCAGAGCAATCTGCGTTTCGGCCGGCAACTCTCCGACTTCATCGAGGAAAATCGTGCCGCCTCCGGCCAGTTCAAAGCGTCCCAACCGTTGCTGCGTTGCCCCCGTAAAGGCGCCCTTCTCATGTCCAAACAATTCCGAGGCAATCAAGTCGCGTGGGATGGCCGCACAGTTGACGCTAACGAATGCGCGGGA
>Ga0074044_10000156_pt1 | contig 67829 bp, 51 predicted proteins | sample BogForMeECP23OM1_FD_94443 | JGI IMG/M metagenome (GOLD analysis project Ga0074044, IMG submission 94443) | Bog forest soil microbial communities from Calvert Island, British Columbia, Canada - Bog Forest MetaG ECP23OM1 | ecosystem: Environmental > Terrestrial > Soil > Wetlands ...
CGATCAACTACCGCACCTTCAAGCCGGAACGCGATGGCTTGTTCTGCGCCCGCATCTTCGGTCCCGTGACGGACTGGGAGTGCTTGTGCGGCAAGTACAAACGCATGAAGCATCGCGGCGTGATCTGCGACAAGTGCGGCGTCGAAGTCACGCTCTCCAAAGTCCGCCGCGAACGCCTGGGCCACATCGAGTTGGCTTCGCCCTGCTCGCATGTGTGGTTCTTCAAGGGACTGCCCAGCCGCATCGGCCACCTGCTCGACATTTCTTTGCGTGACCTCGAGTCCGTTCTGTATTTCGAGGCCTACGTAGTGGTTGAGCCCGGCGACGCTCCGGTCAAAGAACGCGAAGTCATCAAGGACGAAGCCAAGTTCCGCGAACTCGACCAGCAATACCGTCCCGCCGGCTTCAAGGCGATGATGGGCGCGGAAGCAATTAAGGAACTGCTCAAGCGGGTCGACACCGACGGCCTCTCCGTCGAACTGCGCGAGAAAATGAAGAACGAGAGCTCGCTGCAGAAGCGGCTCAAGTACGCGAAACGCCTGAAAGTTGTCGAGGCCTTCCGCAAGAGCGGCAACAAACCGCACTGGATGATTCTCGACGTCATTCCGGTCATTCCTCCGGAGCTTCGTCCGCTGGTTCCACTCGATGGCGGCCGCTTTGCCACGTCCGATCTGAACGATCTCTATCGCCGCGTCATCAACCGCAACAACCGGTTGAAGAAGCTGATGGACCTGCACGCTCCTGAAGTCATCGTGCGCAACGAAAAGCGCATGCTGCAGGAAGCCGTCGACGCTCTGTTCGACAACGGTCGCCGTGGCCGCGTGCTGCGTGGCGCGAACAACCGTCCGCTGAAGTCGCTGTCTGACACTCTCAAAGGCAAGCAGGGACGCTTCCGCCAGAACCTGCTCGGCAAGCGCGTCGACTACTCCGGGCGTTCCGTCATCGTGGTCGGCCCCGAACTCAAGCTGCACCAGTGCGGCCTGCCCAAGAAGATGGCGCTCGAGCTGTTCAAGCCGTTCATTTACCACCGTCTCGAGCAGACCGGCAACGTCACCACCATCAAGCAGGCCAAAGAAATGGTCGAGCAGCAGGAGCCTATCGTTTGGGACATCCTGGAAGAGGTCATCAAAGACCATCCTGTGCTGCTGAACCGCGCTCCAACGCTTCACCGTCTCGGCATTCAGGCTTTCGAGCCGGTGCTGGTGGAAGGCAAGGCAATCAAGATTCACCCGCTGGTCTGCACGGCGTTCAACGCCGACTTCGACGGCGACCAGATGGCGGTTCACATCCCGCTGTCTCCCGAAGCGCAGGTCGAGGCCAGCGTACTGATGCTGTCTTCGCACAACATTCTTTCGCCCGCGTCCGGCCAGCCGATCACCGTGCCTACGCAGGACATGGTTCTCGGTCTCTACTACCTGACCAAGGCGAAGCCCGGTGCGAAGGGCGAGGGCCGCGCTTTCGCGAACGTTGAAGAAGTCCTGATGGCGCTCGATGCCGGCGAAGTGGAAACGCTTTCGCCGATCCGTCTGCGCTACTCCGGCGAATTGCTCGATCTGAGCACGGCTTACGACGATCAGGACATCATTCACACCGAGCCGGTGCAGGTCGAGCGCGCGTTCATCAACACAACTGTCGGCCGCGCCATCCTGAACGATCACCTGCCCGAGGGCATGCCCTACATCAACGGCTTGCTGAAGAAAAAGGGCATCGGCGCGCTGGTGAACTACTGCTACCTGCGCTTCGCGCTCGAGACCACGGTCAAGATGCTCGACGAAGTCAAGACCCTTGGCTTCCAGTTCGCGACCAAGTCCGGCCTTTCAATCGGCATCGACGACATGGTCATCCCCGACAGCAAAAGGACGCTGGTCAAGGATGCCGAAAAACAGGTCGTTGCCGTGCAGCAGCAGTATCTCGACGGCGCCATCACCAACGGCGAGCGCTACAACAAGGTCATCGAGATTTGGTCGGCGATCACCGAAAAAGTTGCCGACGAGATGTTCGGACAGATGCAGCGCCGCGACAAAGAAGGCGAACTCAATCCGATTTACGTCATGGCCGACTCCGGCGCTCGCGGATCGAAACAGCAGATTCGCCAGCTCTCCGGCATGCGCGGACTGATGGCCAAGCCTTCGGGCGAAATCATCGAGTCGCCGATCACGGCGAATTTCCGTGAAGGCCTCACAGTGCTCGAATACTTCGTCTCGACCCACGGCGCTCGTAAGGGCCTGGCCGATACGGCGCTCAAGACGGCTGATTCCGGCTATCTCACCCGCCGACTGGTCGATGTGGCGCAGGACGTCATCATCAGCGAATACGATTGCGGCACCGTCGACGGCATCTACGTGCAGGGCATTGTCGAAGCCGGCGAGATCATCGAACCGCTGCGCGACCGCATCGTCGGCCGCGTGTCGCTCGAGAAGATCAAAGACTACGACGGCAACGTGATCGTCGACATCAATCAGGAAATCACCGAAGACCTCGCGGTCGCGATTCAGGCGGCAGGCATCGAGCGGGTAAAAATCCGTTCGGTGCTGACCTGCGAATCGAAGCGCGGCGTCTGCGTGATGTGCTACGGCCGCAACCTGGCTTCCGGACGCCTCGTCGAACTCGGCGAAGCTACCGGCGTCATCGCGGCGCAGTCCATCGGCGAGCCTGGCACGCAGCTCACCATGCGTACCTTCCACATCGGCGGTACGGCATCGCGAGTCTCCGAACAGTCGCGCCTCGAAGCCAAGAACGCCGGCATGGTGCGCTTCATCGGGTTGCAGACCGTCAAGTCGAAGTCTGGCGATCTGGTGGTCATGAACCGGCAGGGCTCGATCGCGGTGGTCGACGAAAAGAACCGCGAACGCGAGCGCTACTCGGTAGTGTACGGCGCCAAGCTCAAGGTTAACGAAGGCGATGCGGTCACGCAGGGCCATGTCATGGTCGAGTGGGATCCTTACACCTTCGCGATCCTGACCGAAATCGGCGGCACCGTGCAGTTCAAGGACTTGCAGGAAGGCGTGACTCTGCACGAAGAAGTCGACGAAGTCACCGGCCTCTCCCGTCACGTGGTCGGCGATTCTCCTGACGAGAAGCGGCAGCCCGCGATCGTGATCAAGGGAACCAAAGCCAGCAAGCGCTACCTGATGCCGTCGCGCTCCCACCTGATGATTCAGGATGGAGACGCGGTTTCACCGGGAGACGTGCTGGCCAAGATTCCGCGCGAAACCACGAAGACCAAGGACATCACCGGTGGTCTGCCGCGCGTCGTCGAACTGTTCGAGGCCCGCAAGCCGCACGAAACCGCGGTCATCAGCGAAATCGATGGCACGGTCAAGTTCGGCGAGGTTTCGAAGGGTCAGCGCAAAATCTACGTGGTCGCCGACAACGGCACCGAAAAGGAGTACTCGGTTCCGAAGGGTGTTCACATCAACGTGCAGGAAGGCGAGCGCGTCAAGGCCGGCGAGCCCTTGATGGATGGCCCGCTCAACCCCCACGACATTCTCGCTGTCCTGGGAGAAAAAGAGCTGCAGTCTTACCTGGTCAACGAAATCCAGGAAGTCTACCGCTTGCAGGGCGTCAACATCTCGGACAAGCACATTGAAGTGATTGTGCGGCAGATGATGCGCTGGGTGAAGGTCGAAGACGTGGGCGATACGCGATTCCTGCTCGAGGAACAGCTCGACAAGTTCGCGTTCCGCGAAGAGAACGAGCGCGTGATCAAGGAAGGCGGCAAGCCGGCTACCGGACGCCCGCTGCTCCTCGGCATCACGAAAGCTTCGCTCTCGACCGACTCGTTCATTTCGGCGGCGTCGTTCCAGGAAACCACGCGCGTGCTCACCGAAGCCAGCATCAACGGCAAGGTCGATCACCTGCGCGGCCTGAAGGAGAACGTTATCGTCGGACGCCTCATCCCGGCCGGCACGGGCATGGAGTACTACCGCAACGTCCGCCTCTCGCCGGAAATGGAAGAGGCGGCGGCCAAAGTACAAGCCGAAGTTTCGGCGGCGTACGAGGAAGCCGAGCGCGCTCTCGAAATGATGCGTCATGAGGGCGAGACCGACGATCTGCCGGTGGAACTGCCCGCGGCCGAGTAGTCAAACATAAAGCGGACCTCGGGGGCGAATTCACTTCGCCCCCGAACCTGCTTTTGGAGTTGAACCGATCTGGAGTTGAAACATGTGGAGACAGCCGCCCTCGGCTGTCCCGGCTGGGGCGAAGCCCGGCCGGCGCCTCACAACTGGAGCCGCAGCAACAACAAATGCACGCCAGCCCCCAGCGATTGCCCATCAAGGAACCTTTCGAACTTCCCTCTTTGCGGCAGGTGCCTCCCGGCCCTAATCTAGGGCATCGCATGCTGCGTTTTTTTCGTCTTCTGCGGCTGGCCTTCTGGCGCGCCTTTGTGCACGACGCCTTCGCCATTGCCAAGGCCTCGGCCTATTCCTCGATTCTTACGTTCTTCCCCGTACTGCTGATCGTCGGCTCGGTTCTCGCCAGCTGGCGCAAAGGCAAGCCCTACCTGCTGGAAGTTTCCTATGCCCTGGGCAGCATTCTTCCCGCCGGCGGCACCACCGCGCTCAACTACCTACAGGGTGCCGCGCAGCATCCCGCCGGCCTGCTGACCACGACCTCGCTGATCACGCTGTGGACCGCCTCCGGCGTCATGATTTCGTGGATGGAGGGCTTCCGCAAGTGTTACGAACTGCCCAAGACCTGGGGCCTGGTGCAGGAGCGCCTGATCTCCTTCCTGCTGGTGATTTTCGCCCTGATCCCCATGACCTTCGCCACGCTTCTGGTGGCTGTCGGCAGCAAGTTCGAAACCCGACTCCTGCCCTACATCGACCCCGATTTCAGCATCTACATCCTGCTGCTCTGGGGCGCGATGCGCTGGCTGATCGCGACTCTCACCAGCATCTCCGTCATCGCACTGATCTACCATTACGGCGTCCCGCGCACCCAGCCCTGGCACAGCGTGATTCCCGGCGCGACGCTGGCGACCGTCATGTGGTTCTCGGTGACCATCGGCTTTCGCGCCTACCTGCAGCATTTGGGCAACTTCACCACGATCTACGGATCGCTCGGCGTCGCCATGGCGCTTCTGGTCTGGATGTACCTGATCTCCCTGGTTGTTCTCGTAGGCGCGGAATTCAGCGCCTTGCTCTTTCCGCGGGCCATGTTAGGCAAAGAATTAAACGCGATCAACGGTCCCAAGCCGTAACCCATTAAGGTGCCGACGTGACAATCGACCACCTTCGGGAGTTTCAAGACTGCATTGTCATTCTCTGCCTGATTGATGACGAAGTGCTGAAGGCCGAGATCAAGTTCGTCGATCTCGAAAACGAAGCGTCATGGAAGTATTGGAGACGAACCGGCCAGCGCAATACAAAGGGCCGAAAAACGCCGTATACGCTGTTAAAGCGGCCGATATCCTTTCAGTCGAGAGGATTCCCACGTAGAAATCGAGTCCGGGAAAATACCGCTGGAAAGGACCGTGGGAGAGCGGCGCTTCAGCGCCGCGTCAGGGTCCGAAGTAGAGTTGGGGCTTTAGCCCGGGATCGCACGCCGCTCCCAATCTAAAGCGGATGTTGTAACCTACCGATAACCTCTTTGAGTCCGGAGCGCAATTGGAACCGAGCAAACCGAACGCAGACGGCGCCACTGTCATCCCCACGACCCGCCGCGCCAAAATCATCTGCACCATCGGCCCCGCCTGCAACTCCGAGGAAGTCATGCGCGACCTGCTGCGCCTCGGCATGGATGTCGCGCGCCTGAACTTTTCTCACGGCTCCCATCAGGACCACGCCCACAACATCGAGCGCCTCCGCCGCGCCGCGCAGCAGGAGGGGCGCACCCTCTGCATCCTGCAGGATTTGCAAGGCCCGAAAATCCGCACTGGCCTGCTCGATCGCCACGAGCCCGTTCTGCTGAAGACCGGCTCGGTCGTAACCATCACCCCGCAGGACGTTCCCGGCACCGCCACGCGCATCTCCACCACCTTTCCCGATCTCGCCCGCGAACTCTCCGCCGGAGCCCGGATCCTGCTCAGTGATGGCCTCATCGAATTGCGGGTCCGCGGCGTGCGCGGTAAAGATGTGCTCTGCGATGTGCTCAACGGCGGCATGCTCGGCGAACACAAAGGCATCAACCTTCCCGGAGTCGCGCTCTCGATCCCCGCCCTTACGGAAAAAGACCGCAAGGACCTGGACTTTGGCCTCGCGCACGGCGTCGACGCGGTCGCCATCTCGTTCGTGCGCAGCGCCGCCGACGTGCAAATGGTGAAACAGATCATCGCCGCCGATCGCAAAGAGATTCCTGTCATCGCCAAGCTCGAAAAGCCGCAGGCCATCGACCATCTCGAGGAGATTCTCGAAGCTGCCGACGGAGTCATGGTCGCCCGCGGCGATCTTGGAGTCGAGATGGCGCCGGAAAAAGTCCCGGTCATTCAGAAGCATGTCATTCGCCGTGCCTCAGCCTGGCGCAAGCCCGTCATCACCGCCACGCAGATGCTCGAATCGATGATCGAAAATCCGCGCCCCACGCGCGCCGAAGCCAGCGACGTGGCCAACGCCATCTTCGACGGCAGCGATGCGGTCATGCTCTCTGCCGAAACCGCCAGCGGCCAGTATCCGCGCGAGTCGGTCTCCATCATGTCGCGCATCGTGGTCGAAGCCGAAGGCAACATGGGCGACTTCATGCAGCCGCGCCGCCGCCGCGACCATCGCGGACTCTCCGTCGCCGAGACCATTTGCGAATCCATCGCCCACTGCGCCGAGGACCTGCCCATGGGCGCGATCGCCGTCTTCACCGAGACCGGCAACACCGCCCGCATGATTTCGAAGTATCGCCCCAAGGTTCCCATCTTCGCTTTTACTCACGCAACTCCAGTCGTCCACCTCATGAATCTCTACTGGGGCGTCCATCCCCTAACCTGCCGCCAGGTGCGCTCCGCCGAACAGATGGTGACTCTCGCTGAGCAGACGCTGGTGCGCTCCCGGCGATTGAAGACCGGAGACGTTCTGGGAGTCGTCGCCGGCACCCGCCAGGCCTCCGGTTCGACGAACCTGATGCGCCTGCACGTGGTCACCGCCGAGGAGACGCAAAAAATCGCACACCCTAAGAAGAAGCGCGCCGAATCGCGCGGGTTGGCGCCTCGCTCTCGAAAACGGTAAACTGATCCGCGTTCCGGCCCGTTGTTTCCCCTGCTTCGCCTATGCTGAGTTCCTCTCCGCTATTTCCGGACCGGCGGCGCACTCGCGCGGCAATCGGGGCATGCGCATTTCTGCTGGCTTCTCTTCTGACGGCGTGCGGTGGTGGATCACCGGCGCAAACTTCCATGACACCGCCGCCGCCCCCTCCGCCGCAATCTGTGTGCGCGACCCCCGCGCCGAGCAACCCTGCAGGCGGTGGTGGAGTCTATTCGCAGATCTCGATCGACCCATCCGTCTACGGAACCCGCGATCCCTCCGGCCTCACCGTTTTCGGCTTCAGCCAGGAAGGCCAAAACCTGCCCGCCGATCCGCAGGTTCTTCAGATGGCGGCCAACATCGTGCCCCGCGCCTGGCAGCGTTGGGACCTCGGAGGCACGCTGTCCTCCGACTACAACTGGAGTTATCCCGTCCAGGCCCAGGCGGCCAACATCGTTTTCATCGGCGGAACCACGGCAACGGTTCTTTTCCAGGACGAGTTCCCCGTCGCGCCGGCATTCAACTCCGTCGTCTCCTGCAACGCCCAGGGACAGCCCGTGATCCACGCTCCGCTCAATTTCTACCGCGGAAGCATGGCCTCACCCACCTACCGGCAGTACATCATCGGCATTGGCGAACTGCAGATCGATGGCGGCGTCGACGGACTTTTCTTCGACGAAGTCGACGAGAGCTACGAGGGCGCAACCTACGGCGACGGCAACGAAGGTTTTGACGATGCCGATGTCGCCGACTTCGGCGGATTTCTCTGCGCCAAGTATCCCAGCCTCACCGCGACGCAGTGGCAATCGCAATTCGGCGTAACCTCCGCCGACCAGCTCAACTGTTCCGCCTCCTCCGCGCAGTCGGGACGCACTTTTAATTACCGCGGCTATCTGGCGAGAAACGGCTGGCAGACCGATCCCCTCAATTCGTCGAATCCTCTGGCTGCGGAGTGGGGAACGATTCTTGGCGGCCATCCCGAGCCCGAAAACCTCACCTTTACCGGAACATATACCAGTCTCGTCTACTGGCAGAACATCGTGCAGACGCTGCGCGCCTATGCCCGCCAGAAATACGGACGGGAAATTTTCATTACCGCAAACGGCGTCTTTCCTTTCGTCGATTTTCAGATGAACGGCCTCTGGGGCGGCAATCCTGATGGCCCCAACGGGACCTCCGCCGACTACTGCCCGCTTACCCCGGACGGTCATCTCGACGGCACGCAATCGCTGTTGCAGGCATTTCTCAGCATCAAGCAACGCTCCGCCCGTATCGATGGCCGCGTGGTTCCAGTGGCCGCGTTCATTGACTGGCCGACCGATGTCATGACGAATTACCTCTCGCTGTCACCCGCGGAGCAGCAGGACTACTGGCGCATGTATGTCCCCGAAGCGCTGGCCGCCACCGTTTACCTCAACATGCACCTCCTCGATACCGTCGGCGACCCGACCGCAACGCAACTCGGACTCATGCCGCTTTTCGAGCAGACCGCCGCGTTTTATGAAACCCCGGCGCACGCCGCCCTCTACCACAACACGCAGGACCTCACCGGGACGGTCACCGTGGCGGTTCCCAACGTCGCCACCAATCTCACCCAGTTGAGTGATAGCCGCACGGTCGCCCATCTCATCAATCACAACTACGCGCAGGGATTTCAGGAGCAGGATGGAGTCGTGGTCGCCTTTCCGCTTGCGAAAGCGCCCGCGTCAGTCACGCTGGTTTCGCCCGACTACACCGAAGATACGCCCGTATCGTTCACCTACAGTGGCGGCCAGGTGCAGATCACGGTTCCGAAGCTGGTTGCCTACGTCGCAGCGGTCGCCGACTGAGCCCGCGCTTCGAAACTGTCAGCGTGGCCGCTAAGAGTGAAGATATAATCGCTGGGCATGCCGCAGGAGATTCTATCGGTCGCGGTCTGGGAGCCGGTTTCCGGCATGGAAGCCGCGTCGCTCGCGACGATTCGCGAACTGATCGCCATCCTTGCTGCCAAGGGCTACAGTCGCGACTTGCTCTACCGCGACCGCGAATCGCACTACGTCTTGCTGCGCTACTGGAAGTCGGAAGAAGCCCGCCGCGCCGCCCAGGAAGATCCCGACACGCTGCGCTGCTGGGCCCGCCTGGGCAACGAAATCCAAATCGTAAGAGTCTACGAAACCCTCACCGAAGTGCCCCTGGAATAGCCGCTCTGAAATCGATAGACGGAATAAATCAGTGCGTGGTGCGAGGCTGTGTGGGGCCGGGTCTCTGACCCGGACAGGCCGAGCGATAGCTCGGCAGTCGCGTCCGCAATTCAGGATGCCGCCTGCCATTTAGAATGCTTGCGAGCATCCCATGCCAGCCTCCATCCGCGCCTTCACCGACAACTCCACCGACCCCGCAGTCCACGGTTACATCCACACGCCGGAAATCCGCAACAACCAAGCCCTAGTCCTGACCCACGGCGCCGGCTCCAACGCGCAAGCCCCGCTGCTGGTGGCCTTGGCCGAAGTTTTTTCCGCCACGGGATTCACCGTCCTGCGCATCGACCTCCCTTACCGCCAGGTGCGCTCCTTCGGACCACCGGGCCCTGGAGACGCCGCCCGCGACCGCGCCGGTTTGAGAAACGCCGTCGCCGCCGTGAAGAAGTTCGTGACAGGACGCATCTTCCTCGGCGGCCATTCCTACGGCGGACGCCAATGCAGCATGCTCTGCGCCGAGCTTTCTGAAGAAGACATCGGCCTCGTCGCCGGCCTGCTCCTGCTCTCCTACCCGCTGCATCCTCCGCGCAAGCCCGAGCAGCAGCGTACCCAGCATCTCCCGGACCTGCGCACGCCCACCCTATTCGTGAGCGGCACGCGCGATCCCTTCGGATCAATTGCCGAGATCGAGCAGGCCCTGAAAATGATTCCCGCAAAAACAAAGCTAATGGCGATAGAAGGCGCTGGGCACGATCTCGGTTTCAAAGGAAAAGCAAAGCAGGAAGAATTACCGAAGCAGATCCTCGCGGAGTTCAAACAAATGTTTCCGTAGAGACGTTGCTTGCAACGTCTCTTGCCGACAGAGGCAGGCGTGCATGTGGTGAGAAAGACGTAGCAAGCTAGGTCTCTACGAGAGAAGAAAGCCGCCCTAGTTCACCCACCCCGATTTCGACCCGCCGTTCCCGCCCTTGTGTGTGTCGTCTTCCGGAGGAATGTAATTCCCGTGCTCGTCGAACTGCACTTTGCGGTCGTGCTTCGACATGTAGACTTCGAATTTTCGCGCCGCACGCCGTCGCTTCCAGCGGTAGTAGGAGTTGCGCAACCCATAAAACCACTCCCCGACTCCAACCGAGGAACCCGTCTTCAGAACCACCGCATACCAAACGTATCCCGCGCCCAGGCCGAGCAGCAGCACACAATAAAAAAGCGCGAAGTGATAGAGCAGAAGATATGCGGTCTCAATCGCCGCAATGCCGACCACAATCCATTTGACCGGAATCTGGATCGGAATCGGAAACAGCATGATCGGCGCCCCTCGATTCAACAGGAAGAACACCATCAGAATCGCATTGGCCGCCGCGCCCGAACCATAGGCTGGCCCCTGCGCGATCACGTGGGTCAGGGAGAGAATAAAGCCTGCAACTCCCGAAAGGATCAGGCTCCCAAAGAACAGTCCGTAGAAGCGGTAAAAGCCGACGCGATCTTCCACCGCCGCTCCCAGAAAATAAATCCCGACCAGCGACATTACAAAATCAATCGGATCGACATACATGAAAGCGTAGGTAACAAATTGCCATAGCCAGCCTTCACGAATAGACGCGGGGTGCAGCATGCCCAGCCGCAGCACTTCCTGCCCAGTGCTCTGCGCGAACGCCATGAGCAGCAGGATGACAACATAGATCACAACGCTGGCCAGAATGATCTGGCGGACGGCGCCGCGAAACGGTGGGAGTCCCATGTCGAAAGATCCACTTCTGGCCATAAATACAAACCTGCTATCTGTCTTCGACCGAACTCGATCGCAGCCTTAGCGTTCCGGCACCGGCACAACCGGCAGGCTGCGATGGCCGGCGCCGTCGACCGCCCGCACCGCGAAAATTACTTCGTCCTTCGAAATCTGCAGCGTGGCCCGCGTAACGTTGCCCACTCTTAGAGAATGCTCCCATTCGGGGCTCGAAGTCGAGCGCCAAAGCACTTCGTAACCAACCGCCAGCCTTCCCTGGGAAGCTTCCCACGTCAACGTGGAGTCGTTTTCCAGATCTTTCGTCAGCAGATGCACGTTCGCCGGAGGCGCGGGCGCCGACGCCAACGACGCCAGAGTGGCGGCATTCAGCCGCGCCACCCGCGCCACATAGTCGAAGTCCACGAACTTCAGCAGATCTCCATATTCGATGCCGTTTTCGGTGCGCACATTCTGATGTTGATGATGAAAATCTTCGCGCAACTCGGTGAAGCGTACCGCTGCAAATCCCTGCTGGTTAAACGAATAATGATCGCCGCCGCGCAGAAAACGATCCAGCCGGAAGACCAGCATCGGCTTCACGCCAGCGTCGTAGGTTTTGCCGACATCGGCGATATACCGCGCCAGTTGCCGCGACGAGGAATCGTTTTCTCCGCCGAGATTGCGAATCCGCTGAATTTCCTTGTCCGTCGCCGCGGCCGGCAAGCCCTCGGAAAAGACTCGCACGACCGTGGGAATCTGGCCTGAATTCTTGTCGCCGCCCACGATGTCATTGTTCAGAACCGCTTCAATCTCCCAGCCTTGGTCCTTGGCCATCTGCGCGAAGTGACGGCTTCCGTTGAGCCCCTGCTCTTCGCCGGCCACGGTGAGAAAGATAATCGTTGCCGGAAACTTCATCTGGCTGAGCACGCGCGCGCACTCCAGGCTCACCGCCGTGCCGCTGGCGTCGTCGTTGGCGCCGGGCGCGTCTGTTTTGGCATCGTCGTTACTGCCGTTGCGGGAGTCGTAATGCCCCGTCACCAGCACGATCCGCTTCGAGTTCGCGGAGTCGCTACCCTTCATCATGGCATAGACATCAGTGATCTCGGTGGGGCTCGGGATCCGGTCCATCGGCTGCTCGGTGAATTTATAAGTCTCCACGTCGAGGCAGCCGCCGCACGCCTTGGCGTAGCGCTCGAACTCGGAGACGATCCACTGTCGGGCCGCAACAATTCCGCGGCCCGCGCTTAGAGAACTTGCGTCATTCGCCGAAAGCGTCGAGCGCGTTCCAAAGCCGACCAGTTTTTCGATATTCGCCTGAATGTGTTGCGCGGAAACCTGCCGCAAAGCCGCGGCAATTTGAGGATCGGGAGCGGCGGGTGCGCTCCCAGCGTCGGCGGACTGTGCCGCAGAGCGCCCCGGCCCAAATGCCAGACCCGCCAGGGCTACGGCCATTACCGCCGTTGATCTGGGAACGTGTAGCATGGTTACAATACCCCCTGGGAGCCCAAAAGCCCTTCTCTCCGGCCTGCACCCCTTGACCAATCCGCCGGGGAGAATCTAAATATTAGCAGGAGGCTCTAATAGGCGAGGGAGGCTTTATGGTTCTGTGTCCCGAATGCGAAACCAATCTCGATGTGGATGAAGAAGGTGTCGACGAAGGTGAAGTGATCTCGTGCCCGGAGTGCGGCAGCGACTTTGAAGTGGTCACCACCGTTCCCCTGGAGTTGAAGGTCGTCGAAGCCGGCTACGAAGAGGAGGAAGAGGAAGTCGAGGAGAGCGAAGACGGTGATTACTCCTAGATCGAGGCCGCGCCTTGCCCGGGTGTCTGCCTCGCGGGTTCTCCCGAGCGCGTTGGTAGTCTTCGAAATGTTGTTCTTCTGTCTGACTCCGCAACTTCTGAGCGCAGCTTCGTTCGGCAACCCGTCGCCGGATAGAGACAAGGACAAGAAAGAAAAGCCCTACGCTCTCATTTTCGGAACCGTCTGGGGCCCCGACGATCATCCCGTATACGGCGTTACCGTAAAGATTCGGCGCGCCACCGATAAGCCGAAGAAGGTCCGCTGGGAGCTTTACTCCGATCATCACGGCGAATTTGCCCAACGCGTGCCCGCCGGTGAAGCAGACTACATTCTCTGGGCTGACCTGAAAGGCGTCAAGACCGCCGACGGCAAGCCCCTTCATCTCCTGAAAGAAGTTACCGTCCACGTTTATAACGACGAACGCGAAGACACCGGACTGCATCTAACAGAGTAATACTTTGGCGATGCTGCGTCGTGAGACAATCAAAGCAGCATGAATCGTCAGAAATCCGCTGTCGCTGTCGTGGCTTGCGCTCTGCTCGTCGTCGTGGGAATTGTCGCGCTTGCGTCGAATGCTTCGGCAGCTCCCGACAAAAAAGACAAGTCCGTCGGGCGCCTGCTCTTCGGCAAAGTTCTCGATCCGCGGGATAACCCGCTTCCCGACGCCGTCGTCTACCTCACCAACACCCGCACCCGCGCCGTGAAAACCTACATCGTCAACTCCGACGGAACCTATCGTTTTCCCGCGCTCTCCACGGCCACCGACTACGAGGTGTACGCCCAATACAAGGGTCACAAGAGCGACACCAAGTCGCTCAGCCAATTCGACGACCGCTCGCAGATATACATCGATTTGAAAATCGACATCCACTGATCGTCGTGGGGGGCACGCAGGAGAGCCTGCCCTGAGGCTGCCGAAGGGGCGGCTGTCCCCACAGGCTCCTCACGCAACCTTAAATCTCACCCTCGAATCAGACCTTTCGTGCAACTTTTTCCACTCTTCTTGGTTTTAAGATAGTTAGGAATCTATGTCGGAGGGCACCGTGAAGGGATTGCAATTCTTTACCAAACAAAATGTCCAGGGCGATCGCATGAAGACTCGTCGCGTGAAGATGTTCCTGGCCTGCGCGACGCTGGCCGCAGCGGCCGTAGCCCTGGCGCAGCAAGGCGCCATGAGCCCTTACCAGGACGAAGGCGATGGCGTCAGTGCCGGTGGCAAGTGGCTGGAGTTTAAATCGCAAGACAAGATGAGCGGCGCGAACAAAGTCCGCTTCGAACTGCAGTCCAACAATTATTTCCGCGAAGATCCCAGCTACAAGCCTCGCGTCGAACTCTTCTGCGAAAACGGCAAGCTCAAGACCTCTGACTTCAATCCGGGCATCCGGCTGCCTCCGCCCAATCGTCCAGGATTCTGGGGCCAGCCCCAGCTCGAGGTCGAAGTCCGCATCGACGACTATCACGGTTACCACGGCTGGAACTGGGAGGCAGCCCAGTTTCTCTCGATGGACAAGGGGACCACGCGCGGCCTGATCGGCGCTCAACTATTCAACATCGCGCTGCCCACGCGCAGCGGCCGTGAGATCGCCGAGTTCTCACCCGCCGGCCTGAACCTGGACGAAGTGCGCAAATACTGCGACGTAACGCCCAAAAAGCCGAGCAAAGACTAGCGCACAGCTCGTGTGGGGACGGACGTATTCGTCTGTCCCTCCAGCGCGAAGCGCGGCGGCATCATAAGATGCCGCCGTCCATGTCCCCCCTCAGAACAAATTGCCGACGTGCGTTTCCACCGTGATCCGCCGCGCCGCGATATTGCCCGTAAGCCTCATCAGCTCATTCCCCGACTCGTCATATTGGATAATCAGGAACTTGCCGGAAAACGCATTCTGGTCTTTGGCCAGCGTGATGTTCTCCCGAATATTCGCCGGACCCTGTGGGCCCGTGGTCACGCTCGGATCCCAGCTGATGCCGAAGTGATTGAGCTTGTAAATCCCGTTCCCCAGGTTCTGCCAGATTCCCAGGCAGAAGTCGCCGGTAGCCGGCGGCCGTGACGAATTCATGATCTCCGTCCCGTCCGCATGCCACTGCACGAATGTGTTGTCGATGACGGTCCCGTCAGTGATGCCGGTATTCCCCTCGGAAATGAACTTTACCTGCCACATCCCGACGATGGGATCGACAGCACCCGCTGCCAGAACCAACGAAGCCGACGGATCGCCCACCCGCCACGCCTGCCGGTGAAGCTTTGCCCCGGTCGGGTTTCCACACTGAGCGCTGGCTGTCGCCGCCAGCAAAGCCCCCATCACCACCACGCTCAGCGCCGCCGCCAGTTTCTTGAATGTTGTTTTCATGTCGTCTCCTCGATAAGCTCGATAAGCTGGAAAAGTCTCTGACCTTTCGGAGCCGCATCCTGACGCCAACCGGCCCGCCGCACAATGCAGCCGAGGTGAAGATTGGGTAAAGGCGAGGTGAAGCTGTAAGCTGTTGTGTCATATAGGAGTTGGCTGCAATTCGCGGCGTTTAGTGCTATAGTTTTGCCCCGCGCTGTGGGGCGTGTATGGCCGGTCCCTCCTATAAGTTCGCCGATTTCGAGCTCGACTCCGCTCGCTTCGAGCTGCGCCGTGATGGCCGGGCAGTGAAATTGGAACGCATCCCACTGGAGCTGCTCATCCTGCTCGCCGAAAAAGATGGCAGCGTGGCCACGCGTCAGGAGATCATCGACCGCCTCTGGGGCAAGGATGTTTTCGTCGACACCGAGCACGGCATCAACACCGCCATCCGCAAAATCCGCCAGGCCCTGAAAGACGACTCTGACAATCCCCGCTTCGTGCAAACCGTAACCGGCAAAGGCTACCGCTTCGTAGCCGAAAAAAACGGCCACGCGCAACCTGCATCAGCGCCGCCTGCGGCGCGAGAAGCACCACAGCCGGAGTCACCACACCCCGCGTGGGTCCGGGTCTCCGACCCGGACGGCGGCCCAGAAGTATCGGGCCGCAGCCCTGCGACCACGGCCGCCCCAAACTCCACCTCAACGAAAACCAAACTCAAAATCAAACTAACAATCGCTCTAGCCCTCTGCCTGATCGCCGCCGCACTCCTATTCGCATTCCGCGCCCGCCTGTTCCCCAGCACCCACGCCTCTCAAATCCACTCCATCGCAGTCCTCCCCCTGGCCAATCTCTCCGGCGACGCCACGCAGAATTACTTCGCCGACGGCATGACCGACGAACTTATCACCGCGCTAGCCAAGAACCGCGACCTCCGCGTCGTCTCCCGAACCTCGGCCATGCAATACAAAGGCGTGCAGCGCCCCATTCGCGAAATCGCCCGCGAACTTGGAGTCGACGGCATCCTCGAAGGCTCGATCGAGCGCTCCGCCAACCGTGTCCACATGACCGTGCAGTTGATCTACGCCCCCACCGATTCCCACGTCTGGGCCGAAAGCTACGACCGCGATCTCAACCAGGCGTACTCGCTGCCCGAAGAGCTTTCCCAAACCGTCGCCAAAGAAGTGAAGGCCGCCACGTCTCCGGTCGCGCCCCCGCGCTACATCAGTCCCGAAGCCTACGACGCTTACCTGAAAGGGCTCGCGTTCTGGTTTGGCGACAATGTTCAAGGGGGCCTGGAATATTTCGAGAAAGCTATACAACTGCAACCCGATTATGCGGCAGCCTGGAGCGGACTCTCCAATACGTACGCGGTGCTCGCGATTTCTGGAGAAGTTTCATCCGACGATGTCAAAGCGAAGTGGGAATCGGCCGCCCGCAAGGCCCTCGAACTCGATGATTCACTGCCCGAAGCGCACAATTCCATGGCCGGTTGGTATCTGTTCTATGTCTGGGATTGGAAGCGCGCCGAGGCGGAGTCCCTGCGCTCTCTCGCGTTGGACCCGCGTTTCGCCGAAGGCTATCACATACACAGCTACATCCTGACCGTCACGGGCCGCCTCGCGGAGGCCGTGGAAGAGCAGAAACGAGGCATGGCGATCGACCCCTTCGCCCGGCCCTGGGCTCTCGGCTACGCCTACTATCACACGCGACAATTCAAGGCCGCCGTCAGCGAGCTTCGCCTTCGCATCGCGGCCCTGCAGAACGACCCCACATCCCATGCAATTTTGGCCGACTCCTATCACTTTCTCGGATTGGACAAAGAGGCGGCCGAGGAACTGGAACAGACCAGTCTTCTGGCGGGCCAAAAAGAATGGGCTGCCGCCCTGCAGCGAGCGTTCCAGCGGGGCGGTTTTGCTGCTGTCGCCGACTGGAAGGCCGATGTCCCCTGGCAACGGAATCCCAAGGGAGACGCCAGGAAATACATTTCGCCATACTGGCGCGCCCTTGACACCGGGCGCGCCGGACGCAAAGAGCAAACCCTGCGCCTTCTCGAACAAGCCTATGGTGAGCACTCCCCGCGCATTATCTTCCTGCAGAACGAGCCCGCCTTCGATTTCCTTCACTCCAACCCGCGCAACCAGGCCCTGGTCAAAAAGATCGGCCTGCCACCAGCCCAGTGAATCTCGGGCTATTCCGGCAGGATTATCCGGGATTAGTCTCCAGGAGGGAGGAACCACGATGACACTTGCCCCCGCGCCCCGTCTGCTGCTTCACTCTGATTTGCCGTGACAGAAGTTACTTTGATCCTGCATTTATCCTGGCCTAGAATTTGTGCGGAGAGTTAACGCATGGGCAGCAGCATCATTTCCGGGTTGGCGATGTTTCTGTTCGTGGCCGGGGTTCTGGTCTACGCCGTCATCCTCTACAACTCCTTGGTCCGCCTGCGTAACGAAAACGACCGCGCCTTCGCCAACATCGATGTCCTGCTCAAGCAGCGCCACGACGAAATTCCCAACCTGGTCGAAACCGTCAAAGGATACATGCAGCATGAGCAGCAGACCCTGCTCGCCGTCACCCAGGCCCGCGCCGCATCCATGAACGCGGCCAGCATCGGACAAAAAGCCTTGGCCGACTTCAGGATGGAAAACGCCCTGCGCGGCCTGTTCGCCGTAGCCGAAAATTACCCCCAACTCAGGGCCAACGAAAACTTCCTCAAGCTGCAGAACCGCATCTCCGAACTCGAAGAGCGCATCGCCGACCGCCGCGAATTTTTCAACGACGACGTCAATACCTACAACACCCGGATCGGCCAGATCCCCGATGTCTTCGTAGCCAGCATGATGAGCCTGAAACCACGCCAGATGTTCAAAGTCTCCGACGAAGACCGCCGCCAGGTAGAAGTCACCTTCCAGGGCCGGGGCGCCGCCGGAGCCTAACTGCCTGTGTGGGCGCGGGCGACTCACCCGCGCTTGTTCCCATAAAAGAAATTCGTCCGCTGGCACCCTTTCCAGCAACTAACCAACATGCGTCTTGATTTCACGCCCGATGCCGGAATGGCCGGATCGCATAAACGATCTTCAAAATAAAATGACTCTCAGTGAGGTGTTCAAATGAATCGAATGAATAAAGTAAGCAACGTGATTAAGTCAGCCCTGAAAACCGCCGTCTATTTCCTCGATCAGACCGACCGCGTCGCCAGCGACGTGCGCGACCGGGTGACCGACACTGTCGACCGCGCCGCCGATCGCGTGTCAGACCTTCACGATAAGGCTCGCAATCTGTATGCGCCGGATCACACTCTTCGCAATGTCCTGATGTTTACCGCAGGCGTTGGCGTGGGAGTTGCCGCAGGCATGTTGTTGGCGCCTGCCAGCGGCGACGAGATTCGCGACGCGATCGGCGACAAGGTTCACGACATCGGTGGCAGCGTCCGCGATCGATTCACTTCAGTGAAACGGGCTACGACGACCCGGGCTGCGACTGGCACCGAAGCTCTCTAGTTACTGGGGGGGCGGCTTCCGTGGCGCTATGAAACCATTCTCTCCGGCTCAGAAGTCTGCACCGGAAGCGGAATCGTCGACTCTTGCCCTGAAACCCGCGCGGCAGCGAATCTGTGCCCCAAACCGCATCAGCGGCCACTCCATCCAGGTAATAACTTAAACAGGCCACGGCCACTACTGAAACAAGGTTCACCGGAAATCGGCTGAAAAATCCGAACGGAAGAAACTTCACCCCGAAACCAAGAAAAAGTTGTTGCCAGATGTAAAGGCTGTAAGAGAGTCTGCCGAGTCAACGACGACGTCAACACCTACAACACCCGCATCGGCCAGATCCCCGACGTTTTCATCGCGAGCATGATGAGCCTAAAACCGCGCTCCATGTTCAAGGTGAGCGACGAAGATCGCAAGCAGGTCGAAGTCAGCCTCCAGAAGCCAAACACACCCAACGCCTGAAAACACAAGGTCTGAAAGAGAAGCCTGGCCTGTCACACCGCACAATTTCCGCCCACGAATTGCACCTTCTTTCTTCTTCTGTTGCAATAGGACGTTCTCGTCGCCAAACTTGCTTCAGGGAAGGCCTGGTGGATGGTCTGGTTCTTTTGTTTTTTCCTCGTCTCCGGTTTCTGCAGCCTGATGTACGAAGTCATCTGGCTTCGCCTCGCGATGGCGCAATTCGGAGTCACGACTCCCATGGTCTCGCTGGTCCTCTCCACGTTTATGCTCGGACTCGGTTTGGGTTCCTGGGGAAGCGGTCGACTCATCAAAGCATGGGAAAGACGCTTTCTGTTTCCACCTCTGCGTCTCTATGCCTTAATGGAATTTCTGATCGGACTCTCGGCTTTTGCAGTCGTCTTTGAATTTGCCCAGGGTGGACGCTTCCTGCACTATCTTGAGTCCGCCTACGGCTTCTCATCTTTGTCTTACTATTGCGGTACAGGAATCTGGATCGCCATCTCTCTCCTTCCTTGGTGCGCATGCATGGGAGCGACTTTCCCATGCGCTCTGTTTGCCATCAAGCGGCAATTTCACTCACAGTCAGCCAATTCATTCAGCTATCTGTATCTGGCTAACGTCCTGGGCGCGATGGCTGGTTCTCTTCTTCCGTTGCTGATCATTGAACGATCCGGATTCAGAAGCGCTCTGGAGTTCGGTGCAGCGCTGAATCTTCTTCTCGCCATCTGCGCATTCAGTATTGGCGGCCTACGCTCAAGCCATCAGACGGCTGAGCATCCGGACTCCGTAGTCGCGGATGTCCCCGCCCGGCGTGAGTTCGATACCTCTGTATCCATTTCGGAGCGGAGAAGACTGCTTCTGATATTGTTCTGGACCGGTCTGACCAGCATGGCCGCCGAAGTGGTATGGGTGCGGATGTTCACAGCATGGCTTGGAACCGTGGTCTACGCCTTCGCCGGCATTCTGGCTCTTTATCTCGGCGCGACGTACTTGGGTTCATGGATCTATCGCAGATGGATGGTCGCCGCGCATTTGGATAATCGGCTCTGGTCGTTGCTTGCTTTCTTCCTCCTGATTCCCCTCCTGACGGCGGATCCGCGGCTTCCGCTGCCCTCGCTGCTGCGCGTCTCGTTGGGCATTGTCCCGTTCTCCGCTGCCCTCGGATTCGTGACACCATGCCTTCTTGACCGAGTCAGCGAGGGAGATCCCAAAGCCGCAGGATCGGCCTATGGCCTGAACATCATCGGCTGCATTCTTGGACCGTTGTTGTCCGGGTTCGTTCTGCTCCCTGCGGCAGGAGAGCGCGGCTCTCTCATCATCCTCGCCGTGCCCCTGCTGCTCGCAGCCTCGCTGTTTGCCCTGATTCCTCTTCCCCACGAAAAGCCTGCTTCCGGTCTTAGGGGACAGTTGGCTGCAATCGTGGCATCGGCGTTGTCGCTTCTTCTCGTTTTCTCAACCAAAGATTTCGCAACCCAATTTCCCATCCGTGAAGAGAGGCGCGACTATACCGCCACCGTGATTGCCACCGGATCGAGCCACGAAGGGAAACGCCTGCTCGTCAATGGCGTGGGCATCACCAATCTCACGCCCGAGACCAAAGTCATGGCCCATTTGCCCCTCGTGCTTCTCGGAAGAACTCCGACCAATGCGCTCGACATTTGCTTTGGGATGGGCACTACATACCGATCCTTGCTTTCCTGGGGCATTTCCTCAACCGCCGTTGAGTTGGTTCCAGGTGTACCGTCTCTCTACGGCTACTTTCACGCGGATGGTCCTCGCCTTCTGCAATCCCCTCGTTCGCACCTCATCATCGACGATGGCCGCCTCTACATGGAACGCACATCGGAGGAATTCGACGTAATTACCATCGATCCTCCACCCCCCGTCGAGGCGGCGGGATCGAGCCTGCTCTACTCCGTGGAATTCTACGCGGCGGCGAAGCGTCATCTGCGCCCCGATGGAATTTTGCAGCAGTGGCTTCCCACCGCCGAGCCAGTCATCGTCGCCTCAGTCGCCAAGGCGCTGCGCGAGTCTTTCCCTTATGTCCGGGTTTTTGGAGCAATAGACCTACAGGGACTTCATTTTCTGGCCAGTTCTTCCCCCATCGTGCTTGCATCGCCTTCAGTTCTTGCTTCTCGCATGCCGGCCGATGCAGTGACCGACTTATTGGAGTGGGGACCGTTTCACACTGCGTCCGAGCAACTTTCCGCGACTCTGACGCGCGAAGTATCTCTCGATAGCCTTGTGCAGATGGATCCCGCCGTGCCTGCGTTGCAGGACGATCATCCAGTGAATGAATATTTTCTTATCCGCCGGCTGCAAGACCGCACATTTCGCAGAAAAGTGTGGCGAAGATTATTCGGGGCCCACGAAAATTGAGGACCAGCACGCCTGCCCAGCTCCATCCAATCCAAAATTGAGCTGCCCTAACCTAACAATCTCGCCGCGTCCCTGGCGTAATACGTCAAAATAATGCTCGCCCCCGCGCGCCGGATCGACACCAGTGACTCCATCATGACGCGCTCGCGCTCGATCCAGTTATTCCGCGCGGCCGCTTCAATCATGGCGTACTCGCCAGAAACTTGATACGCCGCCAGCGGCAAATCAAACCGCTCCCGCGCCGCTGCGATCACGTCAAGATAAGGCATCGCCGGCTTCACCATGATCATGTCCGCGCCTTCTTCAATGTCGGCCGCGATCTCGCGCATCGCTTCGCGCACGTTCGCGCCATTCATCTGATACGAACGCCGGTCGCCGAATTGTGGAGCCGAATCCGCCGCCTCGCGGAACGGCCCGTAAAATCCGGAGGCAAATTTCGCCGCGTAGGAAAGAATCGGCGTGTTGATCAGACCGTCCTCGTCGAGTGCCTTGCGGATCGCCGCAACTCGTCCATCCATCATGTCCGACGGAGCGATGATATCGGCGCCCGCCTTCGCCAGCGACACTGAAGTGCGCGCCAGCAGTTCGAGCGATGCGTCGTTGTCAATTTCGAAAGTCGACAGGACAGCTTTCGCTATCCGATTGGCCGCCGCCTTGATCGCTTTTGCTTTCTCGTCCCGATTCTTGCCCCTCACCGCGAGAATGCGCTGCGACGGCGTCATGGAATCGCGCACCGCCGCGCCCAGTGATTTCGGCATAGCCGTCGACTTCACGACCCCGCAGTGGCCGTGCGACATGTATTCGCACAGGCAGACATCGCCCATCACGATCAGGCCGTGCACTTCGCGCTTCATCGCCCGCGTAGCTTGCTGCACGATACCGTCGTCGGCCCAGGCTCCGGTCGCAACGTCGTCCTTTTTCTCGGGCAGCCCGAACAGGATCACCGCCGGCACGCCCAGCGCATGAACTTCCTCCGCCTCTTTCACCGCTTCATCCACCGACAGATTAAACACGCCCGGCATCGACCGAATCTCTTTGCGCACACCCTCGCCCGGGCACACGAACATGGGATAAACCAACGCGTCGGGCGTGAGCCGAGTTTCGCTCACCAGCCTGCGCAACTCGGCCGTACGCCGCAGCCGGCGCATACGTGTTACCGGAAAAGCCATAACGGTTCACCAAGGAAGCGTTTCAGTCAACCTTCCCAGCCATGATTTTACATCCTCAGAGTGCACCGCCCAGCCCCAGCCGCGGAGCGGCGCAAGAATAAAGCCCAGGGCGCAAGCCCTGGGTTCGGCGCGGTAAACGAACCAGCCCCGAAGGGGCGAAAGAGCGGCGCTCCAGCGCCGCCTAACACGCAAAATCGATCGGGGCTTCAGCCCCAGGTATGACAGAAGTAACCTGCCCTACCGCAAACGGTTCTCGTTATCCCGGATTGACTCTCATAGAATTGAGGCCAATGCACCTGCTCCAACGCCACCGCTGGTTTGCCGCAGCGGGCGGGCTTACTCTGGCCTTTGCCGCCGTGTCGCTCACGGCCCACAAAGGACCGGGGCTGACCGCCTTCGGCGACCTTGTCGGTCTGGCCGTCATGCTGGCCGCCGCCGCATTTTCACTGGCGAACGCAGCCACAAGGCCGCATCCCGAACGAAGTTTTTGGGCGCTCACCGCTCTCGCCTTCGCCCTTTGGGCCTCCAATCAGGCCGCGTGGGTTTTTCGCGAAATCATCCAGCAGCAGCCCATGCCCGAGCCCTACTTCTTCGACATCATCCTCTTCGTTCACGTCGTGCCCCTGATTGCCGCCGTGGCGTGGCGTCCGGATCTGCCGAAAAAAGAGGGGCGAGTTGCCTTCGGCGCCATCAATTTTTTGATGCTGCTGGGCTGGTGGATTTTTCTTTATGCCTTCATCGTATTTCCCCACCAGTACGTCGTCCCCAATCTCCGCGTCTACAACATCTATTACGACTGGCTCTACCTGGTGGAAAATGCGCTGCTGCTCGCCGTCCTTACCCTCGCCGTCCTGACCTGTACCGGGGGATGGCGGCGACTCTATTTGCACCTTCTGGGTAGTGCGCTTCTCTATGGCATCGGTTCCCAGTTCCTCGACCGCGCCGTAGCTCGAGGCGTCTATTACTCAGGCAGTATCTATGACGTTCCCCTGATCGGGACTGTCCTGTGGATGGCGGCTCTCGCCCTGTCGGCGCGCTCCTGGCAACTGCAACCGGTTGAGTTCCGTTTGCATGCCCGCTGGAAAAAGCTCGTCCCCAGACTGGCCATGCTCGCCATGCTTTCTCTGCCGGTGTTGGGATTGTGGGCGATCCTCATGGATGACTCGGCCGCACCCTCGCGCATATTCCGCCTCTTTGCCGTGCTGGGCGCCATGTTTGTGCTGGGAGCTTTCGTTTTCCTGCGCCAGTATCTGCAGGACCAGGCTTTGATGGGTCTGCTGCGGGAGTCGCGTAAATCCTTCGCCAGCGAGCAGCGTTTGCAGGCTCAACTCGTGCAGAAAGAAAAGCTGTCGTCGTTGGGCACGCTCGTGGCCGGGGCCGGACATGAAATCAATCATCCGCTGACCGCTGTCATGAGCTATTCCGAACAGCTCTGGTCGCAGCCGAACCTGACCGACGAACAGAACACGCTGCTGCGCAAGATTGTCCACCAGGCGCAACGGACTCGCGACCTCGTGGCCAGTTTGCTCAGCTTTGCCCAGCAGACTCCCGGAGAAAGAATTCTCGTCGAAGTCGGTGTGTTGTTGAATCGGGCGACGCAGATGTTGGAACCACGCTACTCGGGCGGCAAGATCCGCGTCATCGTATCGGTCGATGCTGACTTTCCTGGTGTGTGGGGCAGCGCCAACCAGTTGTTTCAGGCGTTCGTCGAGATCGTCGAGAATGCCATGGACGTACTGCACGAAGCTGGCGGAGGCGTGCTCGAAATTACGGCGCGAAGACAGGGCAGCGAGGGCGTCCTGCAATTCTCAGACTCCGGCCCAGGGCTGCGCGAACCGGACCGCGTCTTCGATCCCTTCTACACCACCAAGCCCGTCGGAAAAGGCACAGGCCTGGGCCTGAGCGTTGTCTACGGTGTGATCCAGGAGCACGGCGGTCAAATTACTTGCCTGAACAAACCCGAAGGCGGGGCTCTGTTCACAGTCAGATTGCCCGCAGCCGCTCAGCCCGCAAAAGTGGCCGACGCCGCCGGCGCCGCTGGCGCCTGATCGCACAGCCCATCAGCCAAACCGAACCAACTACTCGCAACGCAGCGCCGCCATCGGATCGACTCTGGCCGCGCGCCGCGCCGGAACATAGCTGGCCAGCACGGCCACCGTAATCAGCGCGACGGGAACACAGACAAACGTCAGCGGATCTCTCGGCCCCACGCCGTACAGCAGGCTCGCAACCAGTTGCGTCAATAAAAACGCTCCCGCCAGGCCAACCAGAATTCCTGCGCCCGCCAGAAGCGCTCCGTCCTTAACCACCATTCCAATAATCGCGCTGCGGTCGGCGCCGAGCGCGAGCCGCACGCCCATCTCTCGCGTTCGTTGCGCCACGGTGTACGAGATCACTCCATAGAGCCCAACCACCGTGAGCAGAAACGCAAGCACGCCGAAGATGCCGAACAGCACAGCTTCAAACCGCGTGCCCATGATCGAATCGTCCACATATTCGTCCAGAGTCTTAACGTGCAAAAGAGGCAGGGCGCTGTCCACAGATTGGACCTCGCTGGTTAATGTGGGGACGATGTCTGCGGGAGCGGTTGCCGTACGCACGACAACAGACATGGGAGCGAATGGCAATTGCGCGTACGGCACGTAAGACTCGGGAATCGAGGCAGCGCTCAATCCTTCGGCCTTTACGTCGCCGACCACCCCCACAACCACTCGCATCGGCGCATCCTTGTCTCCGGTCGAAATCCCCAGTTTGATTCGCCGGCCAATCGGATCTTCTCCTGGGAAGAATTGTTTGGCCAGCTTTTGGCTGATTATGACTACTGCCGCAGCTTCAGCGGCATCGTCCTGGGCGCTGAATTCGCGCCCGCTCAGAAGCGGAATTCCCAGCGTATGAAAATAATCGCGATCCACGATGTGTAAGGTCGTCACCGGACGCTCCGATGGCTTGATCAGCCGCCCATCGATTGCGAATGCGGTCTTTACGCCATCTCCCGAGAGGGGAAGAGGAAACGCGGCGCTGGCGGAACGCACGCCGGCGGTGCCGCGCACCCGCTCCAGCAGCCGGCGATAGAATTCCACCCGCTCCGTGTGCCCGTAGCGGTCGGGCAAATCGAGTCCGAATGAGATGACATGGTCTTTGGCAAAGCCAGGGTCGACTCGTCCCAAACCGACGAGACTGCGCAGCAACAAACCAGCGCCCACCAGCAGCACCATGGCCAGAGCCGTTTCCGTCACAATTAATGTGGATCGCAACCGGCTGCGCGCTCGCGTCTCGGTCTCGCTCCGACCGCCCTCCTTGAGAGCGGTGGCCAACTGCGGCTTCGCCGCCTGCAGGGCTGGAACCAACCCGAACAGAACGCTGGTGAACACCGCAACCCCCGCCGTGAACATCAACACCTGCAAGTTGAGACCGCTCTCCGTAATTCGCGGCAGGTCTCCCGGCGCCAGCGCCGTCAGCAACTTTGTTCCCCACGCCGTCACCGCGAGCCCCGCCGTAGCGCCTGCAGCCGCCAGTAACGCGCTTTCGGTCAGCAACTGGCGGACGATCATCCAACGCGTCGCCCCCAATGCCGTGCGCACACTGATTTCTCTATTTCGCGCAGTGGCTCTGGCCAACAGCAGGTTCGACAAGTTTGCGCAGGCGATCAGCAGGACCAGCCCCACTGCTCCGCAGAGAATGAACAGGCCTTGGCGCATCTCTCCCACCACCGCATCGGCCTCCGGTACGATGCTGATGCCTTTCGGTCTGTTCTCGGGATATTGCCGGTTCAGGTTTCCTTGAATTCCCGCCATCTCCGTCTGCGCGGTCGCCAGATTGACCTGGCCTTTCAGCCGGCCGATCACATCCAGATAGGATGCCCCGCGCTGGCCCGTCAGCGGCGTGGCTCCCTTCGCGTCGACCGCAATGGTGGTCCAGTACTCAATCTCGGTTCGCTGTACCGGAAATTGAAATCCCGGTGGCATCACGCCGATCACCGTGAAGGGCTGCTCGTCCAACGTGATGCTGTCGCCCACAATTTTCGGATCGGATTCAAAGCGGCTCTGCCAGAGGCTATGGCTCAAGATTACCGGCAGCCCGGCGGAGGTCGGCATGTCTTCCGCGGGAAGAAAATTTCTTCCCATCGCGGGCGTAACCCCCAGCACCGCAAATATATTTGCCGACACTACGGCGCCTGTTAAATGTGCCGGTTCGGCTCTGCCTGTAAGCGTGGAACTGTCGGTGCGAAACACCGAGAGCCCCTCGAAAACATGGTTCTGCGATCGCCAGTCCAGAAAGACTGGATACGACACTCCAATATCGTCGAGTCGGCCAGGCTCCGTAGTCTTCACCACAACCAGGCGCCCCGGATCATGAAAAGGAAGCGGCCGCAGCAAGACCGCATAGACTACGCTGAAAATCGCGCTGTTCGCCCCGATCCCCAAAGCAAGGGTCAATACCGCGACAGCCGTAAACCCCGGATTCTTGGACAGCTGGCGCAGAGCATACCGTAAATCTTGCAGCAGTCGGTTCATGGCTCAATCCCCGTGTTAACTAGCGATAGTCGCCTGAGAATCACGTGGCGAGAATTTCGACATTAGAAGGACGAGATGTGCAATCGTTCAGCCATTACTGCGCGTCCGCTAAGTCTATGGCCTCGAAGGCGGAGGCAGCTCTTCCGCGGGCCAAGCCCGGCCGTTACGTTGTCCACGCCTGAACGTAGTCGTCCGAAACTGAACAGCGGAATCGTACTGCGAAGCCCAGCCGCGAAGCCCGCGGCGTAAGCCCCGCAAAAGAAACAGGACGGTCGCCTCCTGTAACATAATTTGCAATGCCCGATGCGCTCACGCACGCCTCCGCCCGCGTCCTCGAGTTCGACGCCCTCCGCGAACTTCTCCGCGGATACGCCGCCTCTCCGCTAGGCCAGGCGCGGATCGCCGCGCTCGCACCTTCAACCGACCGCGACTGGATCGCGCTGCAGCAGGCCCTCGCCAGCGAGATTCGCGAATTCCGCCGCGTGGGCGGAAGCTTTGATTTCGCTGGCCTGGTCGACATCGACGAACTGGTCAGGAAGGCCCGCATCGCCGGAGCCGTCCTCGAAACCACCGAAATCCGCGATGTGATTCTGCTCGTCGACCGCGCCGCGGAATGGCGCCAGATCGCCCTGCACCCTCCCGCAAATATGCGCTCCGACTGGAGCGGCGTGCGCGCTCTCTCCGATCAGATCGTAGACTTCACCGAATTTCTGCGCGGCTTTCGCAACAAGATCCAGCCTGACGGCACGCTCGACGACAAAGCCTCGCCCGAACTAGCGCGCATCCGCCGCGAGATCGAAAAGCAGCGCCGCGCGATTCAGGAATCTCTCCGCGGATACCTGCGCCGCCTCGCCGAAGGGGGCACCGCGCAGGAAGAATTAATCACCATCCGCGGCGAGCGCTTCGTAATTCCCGTCAAGGTCGAACAGAAGCGCCGCGTCCAAGGAGTCGTCCACGGCGCGAGTTCCAGCGGCCAGACCGTTTTCGTCGAGCCCCTCGAAACCATCGAGCAAAATAACGAACTGGTGCGCCTGCTCGACGAAGAGCTGGCAGAAATTCACCGCATCCTGCTGGAGATGACCGCAAAAATCGGCGCCAGCGCCGGCTCGATCCTGACCGCAGTAGAAGTCCTGACCGAACTGGAACTCCAGCAAGCCAAAGCCCGCTTCGCCGTAGACTACAACTGCGTAGAAGTGCAGTTGGCCATAGAGCAGCAAGGCTCAAGTGGGGACGGACGTATTCGTTCGTCCGTGGCGAGCGAAGCTCGCCTGCTGCTCGACAACGCCCGCCATCCTCTGCTGGAACGCAACCTGAAACCCAAGGGCCACGCCGTAGTCCCCATCACCGTAGAACTCGAAGGCCCCCGCCGCCAGTTGATCATCACCGGCCCCAACACCGGAGGCAAAACCGTAACCCTGAAAACCGTAGGCCTCCTTGCCCTCATGGCGCAATCCGGACTCCCCGTCCCCGCCGACCGCGCCGAACTCCCCGTCTTCGACGCGGTTCTAGCCGACATCGGCGACTACCAGTCCATCGAACAGAATCTTTCCACCTTCTCCGCGCACGTTACCAACATCGATTTCATCTCGCGCACCGCGACCGTGCACTCGCTCGTGCTCCTCGACGAACTCGGCTCCGCCACCGATCCCGAAGAAGGCGCGGCGCTCGCGGTGGCCATCGCCGCCCACTTCGGCAGCATCGGATGCATGACCGTAATCTCCACCCACCACACGTCGCTGAAAGTCTACGGCGCAAATACGGCCGGAGTGATCAACGCGTCGGTCGGCTTCAATGAGACCACGCTGCAGCCTACGTACGAATTGAAGATCGGCGTCCCGGGCGCGTCGGCGGGCATCAACATCGCACAGCGCCTCGGCCTGAATCCCGCGATCATCGCCAGCGCTCGCGCCAGTCTCGGTACGCAGGCCCGTGACGTTGGCCAGTTCCTCGACAAGCTTCACGCCGACCTGCGCGAAGCCGAAGGCGAACGCCTGCGTCTGCAGGCGCGCGAGCAGGAACTGGAGCATGAAAAGAATCGCCTCGCGACTGACGGGAAGAACTTGCAGCAGGCCAAAGTCCGCGAAATGGAAAAGAAGCTGGAAGCTCTTCTGCGCGATTTCGAATATCACGCGCGCGAAGCGGTAAGTGCAGTTCAGGATCGCGCCGCCGCTCAGAAGCTTTCGAAAGACGCTGAGAGAAGAGTTGCGAAATTGCGCCGCGAGTTCCGCGAGCAATTCGATTCAACCGTGGTCGCGCACTCCACCGGCGCCGATAAGAATGATCCGCACGCCCAGCCGCAGTTAGTGAAACACGTCTCCGAAGGCGACACCGTGAAGCTCAAGTCGACCGGTCGACCCGCGCGTGTCGTGCGCAAGCTCGACGACAACCACTTCGAGGTCGAAATGGGCGCAATGAAAATGAAGATCGCCCGCGACGACGTTGCAGAAGTCCTGGCAAGTGCATCGACGCGTGCCGCGGAGACTCCCGTGCAGGCCGCGCGCTCGCGCGGAATTTCCGTGTCAGTGGCAAGCGAGTCCGCGAACGCGCCCAGCGAGATCAATGTGATCGGCTACAACGTCGACGACGCCACTCGCGAAGTTGAAAAATTCGTCGACCGCGCCTTCCTCGCCGGACTCCCGCGCGTCCGCGTGGTGCATGGCAGCGGTATGGGTATCCTGCGCAAAGCCCTGCGCCAGTTCCTGCAAAGTCATCCCCACGTTTCCACCGTTGCCGAAGCCCCGCAAAACGAGGGCGGAGCCGGAGCCACGCTGGTCGAACTCAATGTCTAATCGAAAACTATCATCGCCTGCGCAGCTCGTCCCAGAAACTTCTCGAACTTTCCCGGAACTTTCTCACATCGCCGTTCGTTCTTTTGTCAGGTCACTCCGGTTAATCCGATGAAACTATCCTCGCTTCTCACGCTGCTCCTCACAACGTTGTCCCTCGCTGCCCAATCCAGCCAATCGCCGAAGCAGCTCTGGATTACCGACGTCTTCATCGTCTCGCCTGAGAATCTCGATCACATCGCCAAAGGCAGCGTCCTGATCGAAAACGGCCGCATCGCTCGCATCGAGCGAACTCAGCCCAAAATTTCTTCCGCAGCGACCGTGATCTCAGGCAGTGGAGAATATCTCATCCCCGGCCTAATCGACTCCCACGTGCACCTTGCTTCCGTACCGGGCATGAGCGACGACCAAATGCGGGCGATGCCTGAGATGATCGGCGCCTATCGCAAGCAACTTCCGCGTTCCTACCTCTACTTCGGCTACACCACGCTCGTCGATCTCAACGCCGATCCGCAAGTCCTCGAAGACATTCGGCACGCGCCGTTGCACCCTGATCTCTACGACTGCGGCGGTTCCCTTCCCATCGCCAACGGCTACCCGATGAATTTCGCGCCGCCGGAATACCGCTTTCAGCCCTTCCCGAATTTTATTTACGATCCGCAACACGCCGACCGCATCCCGGAGCAGTACAAGCCCGAAGATCACACGCCCGCCGCCGACGTGGCTCGCGTCAAGGCTTCCGGCGCCATTTGCGTGAAAACTTACTTCGAGCGCGGCTTTGCCGACGATAAGAATCTGCCCGTCATGACTCCGGAAATGTTTTCCGAAGTGCGCAAGGCTGCAACGCAAGACGGACTTGTGCTCATGATCCACGCCAACGGTTACGAAGCCCAGAAGTTCGCCGTCGACGGCAATGCCGACGTCATCGCGCACGGCATGTGGCACTGGGGACCGCTCGACAGCCAGCCGGAGGTCCCGGAAGAAATCAAGGCCCTGCTCGATCGCATCGTCGAAAAGAAAATTGGCTATCAGCCGACCATGCAGGTTATCTATGGCGAGGTGGCTTACTTCGATCCCGACTATCTGAAGCTCGACACGCTCGCGAGAGTTCGCCCAGGTCATTGCTCGATTGGTTCCACTCCTCCGACGGAGCCTGGTTCGGCCGCGTGCTGAACGAAGACCATCTCCCCGATGCCAGGTTCGTCAAACTCTATGAGCAGGGACCAATGCGCCGCGTGCGGCAGGTTACCGCGTATCTTGCCGCGAAGGACGCCAATTTCCTGTTCGGCACCGACACGCCTTCGAGTCCGACCTACGGCAACCTTCCCGGCCTGAATGGATATCTCGAGATGAAGCAACTGCAGAAGTCCGGATTGTCGCTCGCGCAGATTTTCCAGGCAGCCACCATCAATAATGCGCGCGAATTCAAACTGCAGTCGGATCTCGGAACCATCGAGCCCGGCAAGATCGCAAATCTAATCCTGCTGAAAAAATCACCGCTCGAGTCCGTCGACGCCTACGACAGCATCACCACGGTTTTCGTCCACGGGAATGCCATCCCCCGCGAAACTCTCGCCGCCGACCAAAAATAACTCAAAGTTTTTGGGTGGCGCCGCGCTTCAGCGCCGCGATGATCGGACACCCAGTAGAGCCTCTTTAAGGCCTCGCCGGAATTTTGAATAAAGAGAACCGGGCCCCGGCTCCGGTGAGATCGCAGCCGCGGAGCGGCGGCATAATTTAGCCCAGGACGTAAGCCCCTGGGTCAGGCAGCGTAATAGGAACGAGTCCCGTAGGGACGACAGAGGGCACAACCACCAGCCCTGATCCGCTTCGTCGCCTTCGATCCTTATAGAATCCGGGATTTCCATCCCTTTCAACTGGTAAGGCGCGATTCCCACAGCTTCTCCACAACAATCGCCATCCGCTATATTTAACGAACCCGCTCTTTGCCCCACAATTTCTCTGGAGAACTCCGCGCCAAAAATGTCGAACCCCGGCGACTTCGCTTATACCGTCAAGCAGCAGGCTGACATCGTCCGCATCGTCGGAGACTACGTCAAGCTGCGCAAAGCCGGCGCGCAGAACTTCGCCGGACTCTGCCCTTTCCACGGCGAGAAGACTGCATCGTTTTCGGTGCACGCCACGCGGCAGTTCTACCACTGCTTCGGATGCGGGGTCTCCGGCGACGTCTTCAGCTTCGTGCAGAAGATCGAGAACATTACTTTCCCCGAAGCTGTGCGCCTGGTCGCGCAGAAGCTCGGCATTCCGATTCCCAAGGCGACATACTCGACTCCCGGCGAGGCCAAAGAAGCGCGCCTGCGCGGACGATTGCTAGACGTCCACGAACGCGCCGTCGCATTTTTTCAGGAATGTCTGCGGCGACCCGAAGGCGCTCGCGCCCGCGAACACCTCGCCGGTCGCGGGCTTAACGATGAAATGATCGCCCGCTTCCGCATCGGGTATGCGCCGGATTCCGGTTTTCTACTGCGCGACCGGCTGAAGGGCGAGTTCGATGAGGAGTTGCTACGCGAGAGCGGGTTGTTTTCGTGGAAGGAAGCTGCGAGTCCCGAGTCGCGAGTCCCCAGCCCCGAGCAAAACCCAAGGTCCCTCGACTCCACCGCACGACCCGCGATCGGGTCGTCCGGCTCTGCTCGGGATGACAAAGGTGCTCAGGAACCAGGGACTAACGACCAGCGGCCAACGACAGTTCCTCGCTCGGGGCTCGCGGCTCGGGGCTCGGGACTCGCCATGTATTCCAAATTCCGCAACCGCGTGATGTTCCCCATTGCCAACGAAGTCGGCAAAGTGATTGCCTTCACCGGGCGCACGCTGGCGGCCGACGAAAAGGCTGGGCCGAAATATTTGAACTCGCCGGAGACTGCGATCTATTCCAAGGGCAAGGTTCTGTTCAATCTTGATCTCGCGAAGGAGTGGGTGCGCAAGTTTGATTACGCGATATTGGTTGAGGGTCAGATGGATTGCATCTCCGTTTATGCCGCTGGATTTCACAATGTGCTGGCCAGTTCCGGCACCGCATTCACCGAACTGCAGACGAAGCTGCTCGGGCGTTTCAGCAAGAATGTAGTCGTGAACTTCGATCCCGACACGGCGGGAGCCAAGGCCACCGAGCGCACTCTCGGCCTGCTGGTGGAAGAAGAATTTCAGATCAAGGTGCTGACGCTTGAGCAGGGATTTGATCCGGATCTCTACATTCGCCGCAAAGGGAAAGACGCGTATGGAGAGGCGCTGCGGCATTCGCAGAAATATTTCGATTACCTGATTGAGCGGACTCGCGCGCAATTTCCAGTGCGCAGCGCCGAGGGCAAAGACAAGGCGGTCAGGCATCTGCTGCCACACATCCAGCGTGTGCCCAGCCGGATCGTGCGCGACGAGCTCGCGCAGGAGATCGCGCAAAAACTCGGAATCGATTCCGGTGTTCTGCGCCAGGAGCTGCGGCACGTGGCGGCGAACCGTTCGTCCGCGACGGTGAAAGCGTCGACGGAATCGCAGGTCACCGACGCGGAAAAAATTCTGATCCGCGCGCTTGGTTCAGCGCGGCAGATGCAAGCCGGAGCCGAGCGCATCTCGATGCGCGATGGAGCAGAGGAGGAGTTCGATCCGGCGCGGCAGGCTCAGTTCGTTCTGCAGAATGAAGGGCTTCATCGCGGCCTCGCCACCGAATCGCTGGCCGAGTCTCTGCTCAACGCCGGAGCCGAAGTTGCCGATGTGTTAGAAGTCCCGGCGACCGAGAGCGACCGCCGGATGCTGGCCTGGATCCTGCTGAAAGAGGACGAGGAGTTGACGGCGGAAGTGCTCGAAGCGGCCGTCCGGGCGCTGCGGCGCATTCACCTGCGCCGGCGGCAGGAGGCGGTGCAGCGTGAACTCCGGCAGCCCTCCGTCGCCGCCGACCGTGAGCGCCTGCGCGAACTGCTCGCCGAACTGGAGGGGATCAGCCGCGCGCTGAGAGATCCTGCTCTGGCCGAGCAAAGTTTGGCCGGCAACGGGCAGCGAAATGAGGCCGAAAAGAAGAAAACTGCATGAAACAAAAAGCTCTTTAGAACCATCTAAGTATTGAAGGAAGTTAAAGATAGCGGCGGGCGCAGGGAACGCAGGTCGGGACGAAGCGGGCAAACAATAGACGCGACAGCACTTATGTGCTAAACTCTGTAAGTTTGTGCGAGAAGCACAACACCCGCGCCACCCCAGATTCCCACCCTTTCCGGAACTTTATCACACGCTCCTGTGGAGCGGAAACATGTTGTTTAAGGACACCTCTTGGCTCTTGAAGATAAGTTTGACGACATAAAGAAGCTGATCGATACAGGCAAAGAAAAGGGATATCTCACCTATGACCAGGTGAACGATCTTATCCCCCAGGACGTGCACAGTCCCGAAGACCTGGATGATCTGCTGACCACGATTGGTACGCAGGGAATCGACGTGCTGGAAGGCCCGAAAATGCCTTCGTCGGCGCTCGATAAAAAATTCGAAGAAGGCGAAGAAGGCGAGGACGTAGAACTCGACCTGACGCCGGGCGCTCTGGAAAAAACCAACGATCCTGTCCGCATGTATTTGCGCGAGATGGGAACCGTTCCACTGCTCACGCGCGAAGGCGAAGTGGAAATCGCCAAGCGCATTGAACGCGGGCAACTGCGCGTGCTCAAGGCGCTGTCGCGGTCGCCGATCGTGATCCGCGAACTGCTCACCCTGGGCGAAGACCTCAAGAAGAACGTCCGCTCGATCAAGGAAGTGGTCACCTTCGACGAAGAAGAGATCACCGACGAGATCCTGCAGAACCGGCTGAACGAGTTCACGGGCAAAATCGACGACATGGCCAAGCTTTACAAAAAGGCCCAGTTGCTCGAGGAGAAGTTTCTCGAAGTCTCGAAGACCAAGAAGCCGAAGGATCATCGGCGGGCGCGGCGCAAGCTGGCTCGGGCCATCATTCGCACGTCGCAGGCTCTGCGCAAGCTGGGCTTCACCAACGCCGAGCGCAAGCGGCTGATCGAACGGCTGAACAAGACGGTCGACGGCATGCGTTCGCTCGACCGCCAGGTGCAGAACCTGGAGCGCAAGGCCGACGCAACGCGCAGCGAAGAGCAGAAGAAGGAATATCGCAAGCAGGCGCGGGCGATTCGCGGGGAAGTCGAAAAGCTCGAACTTGAAACCGGCGTGTCGTTCGCGGAACTCAAGCGCACCCAGCGCGAGATCATCTCCGGCGACATGGACGCCGAGCACGCCAAGCGCGAGCTCATCGAGGCCAATCTTCGGCTGGTGGTTTCGATCGCGAAGAAATACACCAACCGCGGGCTGCAGTTCCTCGACCTGATTCAGGAAGGCAACATCGGATTGATGAAGGCCGTCGACAAATTCGAATACCGCCGCGGGTATAAGTTTTCGACTTATGCCACGTGGTGGATTCGGCAGGCGATCACTCGTGCCATTGCCGATCAGGCGCGTACGATTCGCATCCCGGTGCACATGATCGAAACGATCAACAAGCTGATCCGCACGTCGCGGCAGTTGGTGCAGGAGCTGGGACGCGAACCTACGTCGGAAGAAATCGCCAAGCGCATGGATATTCCGGTGGCGAAGGTGCGGAAAGTTTTGAAGATCGCGCAGGAGCCTATTTCTCTTGAGACCCCGATTGGCGAAGAGGAAGATTCGCATCTGGGCGACTTCATCGAAGACCGCGCCGTGGTTTCGCCGGCCGAAGCGGTGATCAACGTGAACCTGAAGGACCAGACGGGACAGGTCCTGCGCACGCTCACCCCGCGCGAAGAAAAAGTCATCAAGATGCGGTTTGGGCTGGAGGACGGCAGCGAGCATACGCTGGAAGAAGTCGGGCAGTCGTTTGCGGTAACGCGCGAACGCATCCGGCAGATTGAAGCCAAGGCGCTGCGGAAGTTGAGGCATCCGTCGCGGTCGCGGAAACTGCGGGCGTTTATGGATGGGGTGCGGGACTAAGTCAGAAGTTAGATTTCAGATTTCAGATTGCAGAATGGGCACGGCTTTGGCCGTGCCTTTTGTTTTGCTCCCGAATTGGGAAGGAGACCGACACATTTTTCGGCGCTTCGGGGAGGTTAACGTCCTCTAACCCGCATAGAATCGAGCGCATGGCGAACGAAGCGTTTAGGAGGGTATTGCCAGTGGGTACTGGACGCTGTTTGCCAAACAGTCGAGTGGCTTTGCAGCCATTAGGGTTCAACTCCCTTGCCCTCCTCGCGTCACTCGACACCAAAGTTTTCTTGACTTCGGTTGTGGTCGATCTAAAATGGAGGTGTTTGGCAAACAGCGTCTGGTATCTGAAAGCCCCGAGTGAAAGCTTGGGGCTTTTGCTTTTTGCGCTGGTCGCAGGCCTCGCCACGCTTATGCCGCGCCCACCCTTTGCAAAGAGCGTAAAGGATGGGCCACCCGCCTGTTGTGATTGGAGCCGGCATTTTCGGCGTCTGCTTAGAGTTGACGGCGGCGGACAGGAGTGTCCGCCTTACATGACAAGCCGCCTGGGATGACATCTTCGCCGGAGACTTCTACTGCAGCGGGGCGGAAATGTGTTCGTGGACTATTTGCCACTTGCCGGATTCGTTTTCGAAGATTACGGTCCAGCGGAAATTGCCCATTTCTACTTTTCCGGCGGTGGTGGTCATTTGGTCTTTGACGGTGGCGGTGGCCCAGACCAGGTCGCCGTTGGGATGGATTTCTACGTCGTCGTTGAGGTCGAACCTGGCGCTTTTGTAATTGGAGACCAGGTTGCGGGCGCCTTTGGCGTAGTCGTCCCAGTTGCTGTATTTCAGGGGGGCGATGTCGTAGAAGGTGTGCGGGCCGGTGGCGTAGAACTGGGCTACGTTGTCGGGGTTGAGGGTGGACCAGCCGTCCCAGATTTTCTGCAGGTAGGCTTTGTCGGGGACGGGGCCGGCGGGGGCCTTCATCGGCGACTTTTTGGTTTGCGCGGACAGGGTCAGGGTGAGCAGACAGAGCGCAACGGTTAGAAGGCGCTTGGGCATTCGAGTTTCCTCCGGGGAGTTTCCGGGCGGAATTTTCGCACAGGCGCGGGGGAAAGTACAAAGTGGGGGCTCCAAGCCACGTCTGCTCCGGCAGGGGAAAGCAGGTTCCTCACCGGGCTTTTAGCCCGGTTCGGAATGACAAACGTGTGTGGCTGGGATCTCGCTGGACTGGCAATGCTGAGGCTTTTGATTGACCGATTTCCACAGCGCACGATAAACTAGTTGAGTTTGCCTGTACTGGCCGACCCGTTCTGGGGACGCCTGCCCTGGCTGAAGCGTTGGGGCGGAAAACACAGCAAGCACAGGAAAGCTCGCGCGATCCCCGGCTGTGCGCCGGTGTGCGCTCCGGGTCTGTTGGAAAACGTCTGTTGTTAAAGAGTCCGTGGCAAAAGATTCTGGCGAGCTGATTTCGAGACATTGAAAGTGGAGGCATGCGTATGTACGCGGTTATCCGCGCCGGTGGAAAGCAGTACCGGGTGGCGCCGGGAGATGTAGTACGAGTGGAGAAGTTGGTTCCGGGGACGGACGGGGTGGTGGAGTTTCCAGTGCTGGCGGTTTCGAGCGAAGCTGGGCGAGTGGGCCTGCAGACGGACGCGCGGGTGGTAGGCGAAGTCGTCGAAGAGGGCCGCGGCGCGAAAATTCTGGTCTTCCATTACAAGCGCAAGAAACAGTACAAGAAGCTGCGCGGGCATCGGCAGGCGTACACCGCGGTGCGCATCACGGAGATTGCGGCTGGCGGGCAGACCTTCAAGGCTCCGGAACTGCCGAAGAAGGAAGCCAAGCCGAAGAAGGTGAAGGCGGCTGAGGCCGAGGCTCCGGAGGCGGAAGCCCGGCATGCAAAGGGGGCGGCGAAGAAGAAGGCTGCTCCGAAGAAGGCGGCTAAGAAAGCGGCTGCGAAGAAGAGGTAAAGGAAGAGCGGGCGAGTCGCCCGCTCCCATGCGAGCTTATTGGCAACTGGCCACGACGACAGGGTTTTCTATATGGCACATAAAAAGGGACAAGGAACTTCACGAAACGGGCGCGATTCGAATTCGCAACGGCTCGGATTCAAGGCATTCGGCGGGCAGGTTGTGCCCGGCGGGACGATCATCATTCGGCAGCGCGGCACGCGGGTGAAGCCGGGGCTGAATGTGGGCCGCGGCAAAGACGACACGCTTTTCGCCAAGGTCACGGGGCGCATCAAGTTCCTGAACAAGGGACAGATGGGCAAGTTCGTGATGGTCGAGCCGTTGGAAGCGAAGTAGGGCATCCGGTCGGATTCGCGCGCGGAGTCTTGCGGTACACAGCCTCGCCTTCGGGCCGAGGCTTTTTTATCAGCCGGGAGCGACGACCATCCGGTTCCCTCAGGGGCTAAAGCCCCCTTTCTTATTGGCTGTTGGCGGCACGACTGAAGTCGTGCCCTTCCCAGGTCCGTTCGCGAAACGGCTCCTAACGACTGACGACAACAATGTTTATCGATGAGGCCAAAATTCGGGTGAAGGCGGGGGACGGCGGCAACGGGTGCATGGCGTTCCGCAGGGAGAAGTTTGTTCCGCGGGGCGGGCCGTCGGGCGGGGATGGCGGCAAAGGCGGCGACGTCGTCATGGAGTCGAGTGAGCGGCACAATACGCTAGTGCACTTCCGGTTCAATCCCGAGTACAAGGCAGGGCGCGGACGGCATGGAGAAGGGTCGAACAAGACCGGGCGTGAGGGCGGCGATGTTCTGCTGAAGGTTCCGGTCGGGACGATCGTTTACGACGACGAGACCGGAGAAAAAGTTTTTGACTTTTCGCAGCCCGATCAGCGCCTCGTAATTGCGCGCGGCGGGCGGGGCGGGCGCGGCAATGCGCGCTTTGCCACTTCGGTGCATCAGGCTCCGCGGGAACATGAAGCGGGACGCGAGGGCGAGGAGCGGGTCTACCGCCTGGAGTTGAAGTTGCTGGCCGATGTGGGGCTGGTGGGATTTCCGAATGTAGGCAAGTCGACGCTGATCTCGCGGATTTCGGCGGCGCGGCCGAAGATTGCGGATTATCCGTTTACCACGCTGCAGCCGAATCTGGGAGTGGTGGCCGTCGGGGATGCGAAGAATGAAATCAGTTTTGTGGTGGCAGATATTCCCGGGCTGATTGAGGGGGCGCATACCGGAGCGGGGCTGGGAACGCAGTTTCTCCGGCACATCGAACGGACGCGACTATTGGCGCATCTGGTCGACGTTTCGGACGGCAGCGGGCGGAAGGACGTGACCAAAGATGTCGAGGTGATTCTCGGCGAACTGGAGAGTTTCGGCGCGCATCTGGAAGAGAAGCCGATGATTATGGTCGCGTCGAAGATCGACGTGGCCAACAAAGACAAGGTCGCGGCGCTGAAGCGGTATTGCAAGAAACACAAGCTGAAGTTGTATGAGATTTCTGCGGTTACTGGTAAGGGCATAAAAGAACTCATTCACGCAATGGCTGATGCGATCACCCGCCTGCGCGACCAGGATGAAACAACGCGCGCGGTTGCCGCAGAATGAACTTTGCTATTCAAGCGAATCGCGCTGTCCTTTAATAACGTTTTTCTCTTATTAAAGCGAACGGCGGTATCCTTTAATAAGGAAATTCCTTATTAAAGGTTCATTTTTATGCCGACACAGAGCGTTTCGATTCGGCGGACGCGCTCGAGGCTGCGAACGTATGTCCGCTATGAATGTGACAGGCGAAGTGGTGAAGGCATATATCCCGGTTCCACTCCCGCCCAAACCTCAAGGTCGATTAGCCGATGCGGAGCAGATTGCTCCATTAGGCATCGCATGCCTCGCGCGAGAATCAAGCGCACGACCGAACCCAGAACCGGTACTGCGAGCTGCATCCCTTCCCACTCTAGCCGCAAATGGCGCGGCTAGAATGGGGCACCCTCGGTGGGATGATGTACGCGGCGTCGGGAGGTGATCTGACTGTCGGCGGAACGGCAGGTCCCCCCTCTGCGCTTCTCATTCCCCTTCGGGAATGAGAAGCTTCGGTCGGAGCTACAGCCCTGTAGAGGAAGCCCTACAACTTCTCCGGGTTTACGCTCTCGGCAGCGGGCCGTGCTGGAAGTGGTATTGCAGGATGCGGGCTGCCAGGGCCGGGTTCAGAGCGCCGGCGTGAGGCTCGACGGTGCGGACTACTTCACCGCGGCAGACGACTTCGGTGGCGGAGAGGCCGGCGATTTCCGCGGGGAGCACGAGATTGATCTCAAGTTGGGAGTGCGGCTGGAGAGCATCCTCACCCTGGAGTTCGGCCTGGAAGAGCATTCCCGAGCGGCTGATGTTTTCCGTCTTGCCTTCGTGCCACTGGCTTTCGCCGAGGCGGCGATAGCGCAGGGGAAGATGAAGTTGGAAGCGTTGAGCGCGAGTCGCAGGAATTGCGACCGGCTGGGCTTGACGTGGTTGGGCTGACTGCGTGGACATAGCGACCTCCGGGGGAGTGGTATCAAGCACCTCGCGGACTTTGCTTTTCAGGTCGCGAAGGTTGAAGGGCTTTTGCAGCAGGCGCACGCCGGCGTCGAGCATGCCGTTGTGGCCGACCACGTTTTCGGTGTATCCCGACATGTAGAGGATCTTCACGTTGGGGCGAATTTCGGAGATGCGCTGCGCCAGTTCGCGGCCGTTCATGCCGGGCATGATGACGTCGGTGAGCAGCAGGTGAATGACGCCTTCGTGAGCGACGGCGATCTGCATGGCGACGGCGCCGTCGGCGGCTTCAATCACTTTGTAGCCTTGTTTTTCGAGATACTGACGCGCCAGGTAGCGGAGATTGGCTTCGTCCTCGACGAGCAGGACGGTCTCGGTGCCGGGTTCAACGGCGCGGTGCTCGATTGTTGTCTCGACCGGCGCGGTGAGGGCCTGGCCGGTGGAAGCGACGCGGGGCAAGTAAATCTTGAAGGTCGTTCCACGGCCCAGCTCGCTGTAGACCCAAATGTATCCGCCGCTCTGCTTGATGATGCCGTAGACGGTGGAGAGGCCGAGGCCGGTTCCCTTCGGGCCTTTCGTGGTGAAGAACGGTTCGAAGATGTGCGATTGCGTTTCAGAGTCCATGCCGGCGCCGGTATCGCTGATGGCGACCATGACGTAGTCCCCGGGCTGGAGCGGGGCGTGAACGCGGGCATAGCTGTCATCGAGGGTGACGTTGGAAGTCTCGATGGTGAGCTTGCCGCCGGAAGGCATGGCGTCGCGCGCGTTGACGGCGAGGTTCATGACGACCTGCTCGATCTGTCCGGAGTCGGCGCGAACAGACCAGAGATTGGTGCCGGGAACCATGACCAGGTCGATGTCTTCGCCGATCATGCGGGTCAGCATCTTGATGTTTTCGGTGACGACGTCGTTCAGGCTGACGATTTTTGGAGCGAGCATCTGTTTGCGGCTGAAGGCAAGAAGCTGGCGAGTGAGCGACGAGGCGCGTTCGGCAGCGCTGGCAATTTCCTGGGCGGGGGCGCGCAGGTCGGGTGCGCCGCCCAGACGCTCCAGAAGAAATTCGGTGTAGCCGGAGATGACCATCAGAAGATTGTTGAAATCGTGAGCGATGCCTCCGGCGAGACGGCCGACGGCTTCCATTTTCTGCGCCTGCCGGAGTTGCTGCTCCAGCGCGCGGCGCTCGGTAACGTCCTCGGCGAATAACTCGAACACAACGCCTCCTTCACGGCCGTTGCTGACTGACCGGCCCGACACTCGCACTACCGTGGTTGTGCCGTCTTTTCGTTTCCACTCCGCGGCCACGCCTTTGAAGGGCGAGGACGAGCGGAGCGAGTCGGCCAGATTGAACCACTGTTCCGTGTCGGCGTAGAAGCTGTGGATGCGCTGTCCGATCAGTTCTTCCGAGGTCACGTAACCCAGCATCGCGAGGAAGGCGGGATTGACGTCCAGTATTTTGCCGGTCGAGTCGCAGCGGCAGATGCCGTAAGGGGCGTTGGTCACCAGCGAGCGAAAGTTCAACTCCGAGCGGCGTAGATTTTCCTGAACGGCGCGCAGGGCGGCGTTGAGCCAGCAGATCAACATCGCGATAAAGAAGAAGAGCGACAAGCGGATGATGGCGGTGCGCGACTGCTCCGGAGTGTGCTGGCCGGCCAGCGAGAAATAGGCGCTGACGGTGAGGGCGAACGAAGTCGCGACCATGCCGGGCTTCCATCCGCCGTACCAGGCGCTGACCATGACGGCCACGCCGAACAGGGCGAGGCGGCTTTCGGAGACGTCGGCGAGCAGGATGGTGGGGATTAGCGCTAAAGCCGTACTCAACACGGCTACGCCATAGCGCAGGACGGGAGCCCGCGCGGCAGGAATGCGGAGTAGGGGGAGGGTTACTCGCATGTCACTATGCTAGTTCCGAAATGGGAAACATGGTAGTTACAGGAGTTCACTTCAACTTGAGAGTAGGGCTGGTTCAGGCGCGAATCCGCCCCATGTCTGCAAGGACAACGGCCAGAAGGACAACGACCCGGTAGGCGCGCTACTTAGGATGGCGAATGGAAGCTGGTCTCTACCGCTTGCATCCGCGACGACAAATCTGGAAACTAGCAGAACTCATTTCGTGCCACGAAAGGTTGCATGAACATCGGTCTCTTCGGCGGAACCTTTGATCCTGTCCATCGCGGACACATGGCGCTGGCAAGGGCAGCGCTGGAACAGCACAAACTTCGGTGCATACATTTTGTACCTGCAAATGTGCCTCCGCACAAGCAGAAACAGCCGTTGACACCATTTGTGCAACGGTTTGCAATGCTGGCCCTGGCTACCGCCCAGGAAAAGTCCTTCGTACCGTCGCTGGTTGAAGCGCCCGAGGAAGGGTCGCCCGCCGGAAAAGCAGCGAAGGAAAAGCCGAATTACACAATCGACACGGTGCGACGGCTGAAGCGGTCGTTCAAGGCTGCAGACAGATTGTTTCTGTTGATCGGCATGGATGCGTTCGCAGACATTGCGAAGTGGTATCAGGCGGAGGCGCTTTTTCGGGAGTGCGAATTCATTGTGGCCAGCCGTCCGGGATATTCGCTGGCCGACGTGGCGAATGCGTTGCCGGAGAAATTGCGGCCGCGGCCAGAGGTGACGAAGCCTTTTCACAAGCAGGCGGCGACGGGAGACCTGGTGCTGCCTGGAGTGACTCTGCATCTGATGGCGGATCTGCATCAGGGGGCGTCGGCGACGGCGATCCGCGAGGCTGCGGCGGCGGGCAAGCCGCTGGGGCGATTTCTGGATGCGCCGGTGGCGGAGTATATACGGAAGATGGGGCTTTATCGGTAGGTCGTCGGTCTTAAGGTCTTGGGTCTTAGGTCTTAGGCTCCCACTTCTCGCAAAGGACGCGAGAAATGGGGCACCCGCCCTTGGGAACTGCACAAAATTATGACCGCTGTTGTCACGGAATGATCGTGCTTCCGGCTATGATGGAAGAGCACTATTTCAGGCAGGCGTCCTTAGACCGCCGACATATACGAGGAGATTCGATGGCTCAGAATCATTATGTTACGAAGGCCAAGCGACGGCAGAAGAGTGGCAAGCGGAAAGATCCGGGCGCGGCTACGATGGCGACTTTGCGGAAACTTGCGGCGGCGGATGCGAAGAAGGCTGGCAAGTGATTGCCAGTCCCGTTCACAATTGTTCTACGCAAGCTCGGTTACAATGAGACTCGAAAATAACGACGTTTCCCAGCTAGCCCTGAGCGAGCCGAAGAGACCAACGACTAACGACCAGCGACCAACGACTGAAATCCTGAATGACCAAGAAGAGCGAACTCAAGAAGCAAGTTGCAGCCGCCATTCAAGCCTGCCTCGATAAAAAAGCCGAAGAACTCAGCATCCTGGAGATGGAAAAAGGCTCCGGGGCGTTCACCGATTACTTCGTGCTGTGCAGCGGGACCAACCCGCGGCAGGTGCAGGCCATTGCCGACGAAGTGGAGCTGCGTCTGAAGGCTACGGGGCTGCGGCCGACGCACGTCGAGGGCTACAACCAGGCGGAGTGGGTGCTGGTGGACTACGTCGACTTCGTGGTGCACGTGTTCTCGGAGAAGGCGCGGAAGTTCTATGACCTGGAGCGGCTGTGGAAGACGGCGACGCGGCTGGAGCCTTCGCAGTTGAAGGCTGCGGCTTCGGCAGCTCCTGTTCCAAAGAAACGCAAGGCTGCGGTTGCGTCGGCTGCGCCGAAGAAGAAAAAGAAGAGGGCCTAGATTCTCCTCGCAGATTCTCCGAGCCGCGGAGCGGCGCCAGAATGCAGCCTACAGCGCAAGCTGTGGGTAGTGGCAAAGGAAGAATGGCCAGCTCCGAAGGGGCGAAGGAAAAGCCATCCCGTAATCCTCCTCGCGGAATTTCTCACCTGTGAAAATCAAGATTGCATGGATCGGGAAGACGAAAGAGCCGGCGATCCAGGCGCTGACCGACGAATATCTGAAGCGCATCTCGCGCTATGTTCCGGTTGAAGGCATCGCGCTGCGCGACGAAGCGGCGCTGCTTGCATTGTGCGGGCGGTCTGACTCGGGGAAGAGTTCCGGCAAGAGTTCGGGAAAGTCTACGCTGGTGCTGATGGATTCGCGGGGTAAGGAATTTTCGTCCGAGGGATTGGCAAAGTTTCTGGGGGATTATCAGGAGCGCAATCCCCTGCCGCTGGTTCTCGCGATCGGCGGGGCTGACGGCTTCGGCGCGGAAACAAGAGCCGCGGCGCAGCATACGATCTCGCTGGGCAAGATGACTCTGGCGCATGAGCTGGCGCGGGTTGTTCTGTTGGAGCAGGTGTATCGAGCGTTCACGATTCTGAAGGGACATCCGTATCACTCGGGGCATTGAGGCCGGGTTGTGGCAGGGGTATCTTTCGGATGCCTGGACCTAGAAACGTAAAACGGCCCCAGTTGAGACCCTCACATTGCCATTCGTGGCACCAAATTCCGACGGAAGTCGAGCCCAGTCGACTTGGACCAGGCGAAAGTTGAAGTGCTTTGTGACTTTCGCGTCTACTCCGCCACCGATCAGCATGGCAAAACCAGTCGCGACACCGGAACCGCACTCATCGGGCGAACCGCTAAAGATGAGGCACCCGGTCGGGAGATGAGCTGCGCCGAATAGTGCGTGAACGAAGATCCTGAAGTTTGCGGTGATGTTCTGGGAAGCCACGGGCCCGAAAGTGTAAGTATAAATATGTACCTGTGCACCGTTATCTTGCTTGTAGCTGCCGCTGAAATCTGCCGTGACGCCGAGATGCCTCGTAAAGTTGAAGGCCGCAGCCAGATCCCAGCCGTTAGTATTGATGCTATCTCCTGCGTGATCGAAATTTCCGGCGTGCAAATATTGATATCCGCCAAAAACCTCGACTCTAGGGGAGTCTTGTGCTGCCAGCGGAAGTGTAACGGCGATGAACGAAACAAACAGCGTCGCGAGTCGATGCATCCCGCCTCCCCTTTTCGAGTCCTAGCATGTTGCGGATATCACGATTAGCTGATCGCAGATGTCTCATCAAGATCACTGATGCGCACAAATTGGCGCGGGTTGTTCTGCTGGAAGTCGGCGGACACATTAGAAAAGCAGGTTCCTCACCGGGCTTTCAGAGTGTGCCTGAGGACCCGTGCCATCCCTTCGGGATTCACTCCCACCTCCCTCTCTTCCCGGCACTCACGTGCCGGGCTAATGAATGCCGCCGCTTCCGCGGCTGGATTTTGGTCGCTTCTGATTCACTGCTCTCCCAGGAATCCACTTCTCGCGCATACTCTTTCAGCCCGGTTCGGAATGACAAGGGCGCTTTCAGTGGCGTCATTTCTTGGGCGCGTCTGCTGTTCCTACTAATATCTTCAGGATTTCGTGGGCCAAGCCGCTGCTGTCTGCGAATTCCAGGTTGGTCAGCACTACTACTCCGTCGCGCTGGGCGGGAGCGATGAGGAAGGCGGTGGCTGTGCCTTGCTGGCCGCCGGTGTGGCCTACGGTGGCGATGCCATCGTCGTCGCCGTTACCCCAACCCAGGCCGTAGCCGTCTTTCGATCCGTCGGAGGGTTTGAGCGGGGTCCACATCAGGTCGCGCGTGGGGCGCTTGATCAGCTTGTCGTTGAGGATGGCTACTTCGAAGTGGGCCATGTCTTCCACGGAGGAGAGCCATCCGCCGCCGGGAATTTTGTAACTCGAATCGAGGAAGTCGGCGTTCTCGACCGTGCCGGATGCGGTCTTGTGATAGAAGCGGGTGCGGTAGGGGATGATGGCGAAGCGGTTGTCGGCTTGCGTGTGGTACATGCCGGCGGGAGTGAAAACATTCTGGCGCATGAAGTCTACATACTTTGAATTCGACGCGCCTTCGATTATGCAGCCGACCAGAGTGTATCCCTGGGTCGAGTAGTGAAACGTCTTGCCGGGCTCGGAGAGCAGGGCGTCGTTTTTGAAGAAGTCTAGGCCGGCCTGAATTGGATTGTCGAAGTGTTTGGTGTTACCGGTTTCGGGGTCGTCCTGCGATCCGGATTTGTAGTGGCGGATGCCGGCTAGATGTCCCATGACTTCGCGGGTGGTGATTGGCCACGGCTTTTGCGGGAAGGCGGGACAATATTTCTGGACGGGAGCATCGAGGTCGAGCTGGCCGCGCTCCCAGAGTTGCATAGCGGCGGTGGCGGTCAGGGATTTCGAGATCGAGGCGAGACGGAAGAGCGTGTGCTCGCTGGCGGAGGCGTTGTTTTCTACGTCTGCCAGGCCGAAGCCTGAGGCCCAGATGTATTCGCCGTTTTCGACTACGGCAACGGAGAGTCCGGGGATGTGGCTGGTGGCCATGAATTTGGAGACGGCGGCTTCGATCTGGGTGCGTGTTTCGGGGGAGAGTTGGTGGTCTTGGGCTTGGGCGGTGGTAGTGATCAGGACGGCTATTAATAGAGTCAGGGCACGATTCGTTCGCATGGAGTCGCCTTTCGGGGATCAAGGGGTATTGTAGGGGATTTGGGCGGCGGATTCCTGGTTGCAGAGAGCGAAAAAACAGCAGGTCCCTCGACTGCGCATTGCGATCGGCAAGGCCGATCGCAATACTTCGCTCGGGATGACAGAGGTGTAAAGCTACCGTCGCATTCGCTCCGGCTGGGTTCGGATTGCTCGCTTCAAACTTTCGGGCGCTGTCTGGGCGGACGAGGGCGTCCGCCCCTACGTGAGTCGTGGAGATACCCGGCGGCTTGGAGACTTGGAGTTACTGCGTGACTGTGGCCTGGTAGCTTACGGCTTGCCAGTGGCCGCTGCGGCGGACCCAGACTCGGGTATAGCGGTAGGGGCCGCTGAAATCTTCGCCGAGCTGGTGGCCCCGTACGTCGGCGCGGGCGGTGACTACGGCGGTGTCGCCGTAGACGCGCACGACCATGTCGCTGACGTCGATGGCGTCGTAGCGGAGCTGGCCGCTTTTGCGGGCGGAGAGGGAATCCTGCTTGGTGGTGACCTGGCCCAGGGGAGTGATGGCGACGTAATCTTCGGCTAGCGTGCGTTGCGGAAATTCGGCGTCGCGGTGCAGGCTGGCTTCCTTGGCCTGCCGCTCCATGTCGACGATCTCGCGGATGACCGACTGATCACCGGTGTCGAACGATGGCCTGGGATGAACGGCTACGTGCTGGCCGGCAAAGGCCGGCAAGGTGAGGGCCGCGCACGACAACAAGAACAGGAGACACTTGTTGATCACGAAGAGACCTCCGCTGATTGCGAGGGGACAGAGATCCACCTGACCGAGCTACGCAATGTTTGATGCAAGAGTTCCGTGGATTACTTCCTGATCGAGAACGTTTTGTGCCAAGACCTTCGCCGCTGTCGGCGAAAAATCTTCCTTTAACTCTATAGACCCTTCCGCCGACCGTTTTATTTCAAAAATTTTGTTGTCGAACGTTAGATTTCGGATGCGGCACGCTTGGTAAGAGCACACCGATCCTCCGGCTGCCGCCGACAGTATCGAAGTGGTCAGAGCAACTGCCGTTCCAAGTCGGGGAGCGGGTAAAGTATTGATTGCATGCGGCGGAGGGGGATGTGTGGGTAGTGTTGTCTTGTCCGATCCGGGATCGGGGTGTCCAATTCCGGACAAGGGTCGCGGGACGCCGAGCGTCGCCCCTTCGGAGCTTGTCGGTTCCTGTGCCGCGGCTAACCCACGGCTTGCGCCGGGGCTTTATTCTTGCGCCGCTTCGCGGCTAGGGTCAGAGGCGCGGCTCTGTCGCAAAGACCATTTATTAGATGGGTTCTAGTAGAATCAAACGTCCGATTGCGGTATGGCTGACATTCGGCGTGGTCTGATTATCGTGAATACCGGTCCGGGCAAGGGCAAGACCACGGCCGCCATGGGGACTGCTCTGCGCGCCGTGGGGCAGGGCATGCGGGTGGTGATGCTCCAGTTTCTGAAAGGATCGTGGCACTACGGCGAACTCGACGCGGTGCAGGCCTTTGGCGACAAGTTCGTGATGAAACAGATGGGGCGGGGGTTCGTGAAGGTCGGGGCCGAGAAGCCGGATCCGGAAGATGTGCGGATGGTGGAAGAGGCGTGGGCGGAAGCCGATCGGGCGATCCAGTCGGGAGAGTGGGATCTGGTGATTCTCGACGAGATCAACTATGCGATCAGCTATGGCATGCTCGATCCGGCGAAGGTGGTCGAGAGCCTGAAGAGGAAGCCGGAGATGGTGCATGTCATCTTGACGGGCCGGAACGCGCACCCCACAATTGTCGAGGCCGCCGATACGGTCACGGAGATGCGCCAGGTGAAGCACGCTTATGAGAAGGGCGTGATGGCGCAGAGAGGGATTGAGTACTGATGCGAGTCGTGTGTCCTGAGTCCTGAGTCCCGAGCGGACCAAGGTTTCGGGCTACTCTGGGTTTTGCTCGGGACTCGCGGCTCGGGACTCGCAACTATTCTATGGCTTGGTTTAAGCGCGAATCCGGAGAACTGGATAATTCGGGGGAGAAGCGCGTCAAGACCGAGGGGCTGTGGGTGAAGTGTGAAGGGTGCCGCCAGATCATATGGAAGAAGGATCTGGAAGAGAATCTGAATGTTTGTCCGAAGTGCGACAAGCACTTCCGCATCGATGCCCGCACCCGGCTGGCGCAGCTGCTCGACGACAACGAGTATGAGGTCTTCGACACAGATATTGCTTCGACCGATCCGCTGAAGTTTGTGGACCTGAAGCCGTACTCGTCGCGGCTGCGCCAGGCGCAGGAAGAGACGGGGCTGAATGATGCCGTGATCAACGCGCGGGGCAAGCTGCTGGGGCGTCCGGTGGTTGCGAGCGTGATGGAATATGCGTTTATCGGCGGCAGCATGGGCGCGGTGGTGGGTGAGGCGATTACGCGGGCGGTGGAGCGCGCGCTCGAGACCAAGACGCCGCTGATTATTGTGTCGGCGTCGGGCGGAGCGAGGATGATGGAAGGCGTGATCAGCCTGATGCAGCTGGCGAAGATTTCGGCCGCGCTGGCGCGGCTCGACAAGGCGCGCGTACCTTATATCTCGCTGCTGACTGATCCGACCACGGGCGGCGTGACAGCTTCGTTTGCCATGCTGGGCGACCTGAACATTGCCGAACCGGGAGCGCTGATTGGTTTCGCCGGGCCGCGAGTGATTGAGCAAACCATCCGGCAGAAGCTGCCGCCGGGCTTTCAGCGTAGCGAGTTTCTGCTCGAACACGGCATGCTCGATGCTGTCGTGCCACGCAAGCAGCTCAAGCCTTATATTGGGCGGGCGCTGGAATTTATGGGGTAGGTCGCCTTTGGCTTTTGGCCTTTGGCCTTTGGCTTTTGGCTTGAACCTGTCCTGTACCGTTGTTTTTCCTCTGTACACTCCGAGATTCAAATCACATTCAGACTTGGTAATCTAGAGGCCGAGAGCCAAGCGCCAAACGCCAAGAGCCGCATTAATGTCCTACGAAACCGCAGTCTCCCGCATGTTTGCTTTGGGTCACGAGCTGGCCCAGACGCCCTCGGCCAAGTTCGACCTGGCGCACATGCGTGTTTTGCTCGGGGCGCTGTCGCATCCGGAGCGACGCTTCCCTAGCGTGCTGATTGCGGGGACCAACGGCAAGGGATCGACTGCGGCTACGCTGGCTTCGATTCTCCGGGCTTCCGGGTTGAAGACTGGGCTTTATACTTCGCCGCATCTTATTCGGATCAATGAGCGCATTCGCGTGAACGGGGAGGAAATCGGCGACGATGATTTTGCCCGGCTGCATGGCGAGATTGATCGCGTCGCCGAGGGACTTGTCGAGCGCGGAGAATTGCCGTGGCATCCGAGCTTTTTCGAGATGATGACGGCGATCGCGTTTGCGTACTTTGCGCTGCAGAAAGTCGAGATTGCGGTGCTTGAAGTCGGGATGGGCGGGCGGCTGGATGCTACCAACGTTGTGGAACCGTTAGTCAGCGTGATTGCCGACATCTCGCTCGATCATCAGAGATTTCTGGGGAATACCGTGGGGGAGATTGCGCGCGAGAAGGCCGGGATTATTCGCGCGGGCGGGGTGGTTGTGACTTTGCCGCAGCAGGCTGAGGCTAACGACGTTATCGGGAACACGATTCTTGAGCTGGGGGCCACCGGGGTGAGTGCGGTGCCTTATGTGCCTCCCGTTTCACCGGGGAGTGATGAGTACCTCGAGCGGGGAAAAACCTTTACCACAGAGGGCACAGGGGACACAGGGTACGGCAAAGTCGGAGCCAACTACATTTATCGTTATCCTCTCGACGTTATGGGGAAAGAGATTCTGGTGGAGACTCCGCTTACGGGGCGGCATCAGTTGCGGAATATTGGGCTGGCGATCGCTGCGGCTGAGGAGTTGAGCAAGCAGGGTTTTTCGGGCATCACTCCGGCGGCGATCGAGCTTGGAATTCGCCAGACGCGATGGTCTGGGAGAATGCAGGTGCTGGCGGCGCGTTCGGGACGGCCGGAAGTTGTGCTCGATGTGGCGCACAATCCGGCGGGGGCGTGGGCTCTGCGCTCGGCCCTTTCGGAGCGCTATGAAGACCGTCGGCTGGTTTTTGTTTTCGGCGCGATGCGCGACAAGGCAATCTCGGAGATGGCGGAGATTTTATTTCCGGTGGCGGAGCGGGTAATTGCGACGCGGCCGGAGAATCCGAGGTCGGCTTCGCCGGAGGAGATTCAGCAGGCGGGAAGCCGGACTGGGGCGGAGATTGAAGCCGTCGCCGACGTGGGCGCGGCTCTGGAGCGGGCTCGATCCGTCGCTGCGGGGAACGGCGTCATCATCGTGACGGGATCGATTTATCTGGTGGGCGAAGCGATGCGCGTTCTTGGAGTGAAAGCCTGAGGCGAACTCGACCCTTCTTGTCCCTCGGGTTTCCCATAGAATGGAATTGTGCAGGAAGTGAATTCATCGGTCGACGGTCTAGAAAGCGAGCGCGTGGAGAGCACTGACGCTGCGTGCGACGCGCTGCAAACATCAACGGTCGGCGCGAGGCGAGGCAGTCCTCATGCGATACCGGGGCTTGAGCACGGCTGGTTGAGTCGGCTGCGCTCGTACTTGATTTTCGATCCGCTGATCTGGGCGGAAACGCTGATCTTGGGATTGATTGCGCTGCCCGGCGGCATGTTTGACCGGAGCGGACGGCGGCTGCACTGGTTCTCTTACGCGTGGTCGTGGCTGATCATGAAGACGATTTTGTCGCCGGTCTCGGTTACGGGTCTGGACAAGATCGACACCTCAAAGACTCATGTTTATGCGGTGAATCACGCGTCGGCGCTGGATATTCCGGTGCTCTATGTGAACCTGCCGTTTCAGTTTCGCATTGTTTTCAAGAAGGAGCTGTTGGCGTATCCGATTGTGGGCTGGCAGTTGAAGCGATCGGGGCAGGTGTGCATCGACCAGCAGAACCCGGCGAATTCCATCGCGTCGATTCGCTCGGCGGTGAAGAGTCTGAAAGCCGGCATGCCGCTGGTGATTTTCCCCGAAGGCGGGCGCACTCCCGATGGCGAGATCAAGCCGTTTCTGCCGGGAGCGTTTTTTCTGGCGCTAAAGGCGCAGGTGGATATTGTTCCGGTGGCGCTGGTCGGGACTTATGAACTGCTGCCGATGGACACGTATCACATCAAGTCGCGTCCGCTGGAGATGCGGGTGGGCGAGCCGATTTCGACGGCCGGGCTGACCATGCGGGATATGGGCGCGGTGTCGAGCAAGGTGCAGAAGGCGCTGGAAGATCTTTATTACAGACAGTAGTCGGCCGGCCTGGCGGGTTTCCGCTAGTTGAAGGAGAGTGTGAAGTTCACTTGCACCTGAGTTTGCACTGCGACCGGTTTGCCCATCAACATATACGGCTTATAGCGCCACTGCTGCACGGCGCCGATCGCTGCTTTGGCCAGTTCGGGTGGGCCGGAAATCAGGCGCAGATTGGTGATCCTGCCCTCTGTGCTGATCTCTGCCTGCAATATCACGACGCCTTGAATCCGGGCTTGCCGCGCCTCTACCGGGTAGACGGGGTTGACCCTATGGATCAGCAGTCCGGCGCTGAGACCCGATGGGATTTTGACTGGCTGCGAAACGTCGCCACTGGCGGGATTCTGCTCAGTGCCTGGCGTTTGCGACCCCTGGGGTTCGATCACTTTGAATTTACTGAGCTCATCCGAGAAGGCGAAGTCAAACGGAACCTTCGCCGAGACCGGGACTGGTTTGCCGTTCTTGATAAATGGTTTGAACTTCCACTTCTTCGCGGCTTCGAGTGCGGCTTTCGCCAGAATCGGGTCTCCGCTAACGAGTTCAACGCCTTTGACATCGCCTGCCTCGGTGACGGACATTCTCACCCAGACTTGACCCTGCAGCTGTTTTTCGCGAGCTTCCATGGGATAGACCGCCTTCTCGATCTTGAGCGGCTCCAGCTTCGTGGAGTCTCCGGGCGAGACAGAAGAGGGTTGGTCTGACGGCGTCTTTGCCGCATTGCCGGGAGTTTGAGGCGCTGGGGCTGGTTGCGCCAGCGAGTCGGTGGTGCTCTGGGTTGGAGTTGAAGCGGTCTGGGACCATGCCACGGAGCAGACGGCGGCGCAGAGAAGGAGAAGCACAGGATTTAGGGCGCGTCGGGTCGACATGTCGGATTGCGATTTTATCGCAAGATTGGGGAGTTGGTAATTGCCAGGGAGACTTGTTTCGCTGCAGGCGAGAAGAACCTTTACAACGGAATCCGGATAGCACCGCTCGGTGATGATTCGCGCGAGATCCCTCGCTCCGCCTGAAAAACGGCTGCGCTCGGGATGACGCAGATGAGGCAGTGCGACGAGCGATGAACCCTTTACGCGGCTTTTGTGGCTTCGTCGCAGAGGTGCTGATAGTGTTCGCGGCCGCGCTGGTAGCCTCGCGTGAAGGCTTCTTCGACCTGCGCGCCGGGGTGCTCGCGCTGCACATCTTCGAGCGCGGCGTTCATTTCGCCTGACACTTGATCGAATTCCATGCAGCGCGTTCTCGCGTGTAGCGCGGCTTCGAAGCCGAGGCGATAGAATTTTTCGTCGTCGCTGAAGGTCTTGCCGGATTTCGAATAGTGACTTTCTTCGGCGTTGCGCAGGCCGATCCACCACTGCTCGCGGGCGGCGTCGACCGATTCGGCTCCTTCGTTTTTCAGCAAGTCGCGAAGAAACGATGCGGAGTCGTCGGTGTCGGCGAGGGCGATTACGACGGTGCGTCCCTTGCGCAGGGCGTCTTCGTAGACGAAGATTTCGTCTTCGGGAAGGCCTTCGGACATGGAGTCTTCCGCTTTGCCGCCGACGGTTGCTCCGATGGTGGCGCCGGCCGCGCCCAGGATCGCGGCGCCGAGAAGGCCGAGAGCGGTGATGGGGCCGAGTCCGGGGACGAGTGCGATCAGAAGCGAGCCTCCGGTAATTCCGACGCCTCCGCCTAACAGCGCGCCGATGGCTTTGCCCATGCCCGGCTGCTCGGTGGAGTCGACGGGGACGGACTGCACTTCCTTATCGACTTCGTTGGTGGTGCCGGGAGTCAGGAGGGTGATTTTGTCGGCGGCGATGCCGGCCTTGTGCGCCTCTGCGACGGCCTTTTCTGCATCGGATCGGGTCTTGAAGACTCCACTGATTGCTTCCATGGGTCACCTCGTCAGCCTGTATTTTTACCACTTTTTCGGTGCTTTGGGGCCAGAATCCTTGCGTGGGGCCTTCTTCCGGCTTTGCGTTCTTAGCTGTTAAAGGCGTTCGCGGTCGGTGCGACAGAAACCCAAGAGCTTTTAACCGCTAAGTTCGCTAAGAAAGGCCGCGAAGGTCGCAAAGGAATCCATTGGTCATTGGCTTGCTCCGCGCCCATGCTTGGGATGCAGAGAACTGCCCGCCGGGCGGCCTTGAAAGTGAAGCGGCTCTCTTTCCCGCAGTTTTTTCTAGCTCCCGTAACCTTTTTCGGGGCCGCAGCGTTTACCCTTGTGTACGGGCAAGACCGCGGAGAATTCGTTGAAGGCTCTGAAGAAAGAAGCGGACGAGCGGCTTCTGATCGAAGCTGCGCAGAAGGATCCCGCCTGCTTTGCCGACCTTTACGAACTCAACTTTGAACGCGTGTATGCCTATGTGGTGCGCCGGGTCAGCAACCGGGCTGAGAGCGAAGACCTTACGGCGGAAGTGTTTCACCAGGCGCTGGCCAACTTGAAACGGTTTGAGTGGCGTGGGATTCCGTTTGCGGCGTGGCTGTTCCGGATCGCGGCGAACCTGATTGCGGACCGCTGGCAGCGCTCGGGGCGGGAAGTTTCCGACGAAGAGCGCCTGGAGTTGGCGGAAGCCAGCGGTGCGGCGATTGAAGAAGTGGAGCGGCGGGCCACCCTGTTTCGCCTGGTGGATACGTTGCCGGACGAGCAGAAAAGAGTCGTGGTGCTGCGGTTTGTGGAGCAGAAAAGTATCAAAGAAGTGGCGCGGGAGGTTCGCAAGACTGAGGGTGCGGTGAAACAGTTGCAGTTCCGTGCACTCAGCAGTTTGCGGGCGCGCCTGGAGGGTGCCGATGCCTAAGCGCTCTCTGAATCCGGGACAGGGCGACCAGAAGAAGATCGAACAGCTGAATAAAGCTGTCGATGGGATGCTGGCGAGAGCAGACGGCGACCTTGGAAAGCTGCAGGCTGGGGTTGAGCCACTGGTGCGCGTTGCGGCGGAATTGCGCAATCTGCCGCGAGCGACTTTCAAGGCACGATTGAAATCTGAACTCGAAGGGAAAAATCGTATGTCCACTGTTGCCGAGCCAGTTGCAGCTGTCCGTATGAGTGCATCACCGCGGTTAGCGTTCCGCGATCCTGCCAAAGCGATTGAGTTCTACACACGCGCTTTGGGAGCGAAAGAGAATTTCCGTTTCCAGGTTGGGGACGACATTCCACACGCCGAGCTCAGGATTGGCGATTCGATTGTCAACGTGACCGGAGAATGGCCTGAGGGAGGGCGTTTCAGCGCGGAGACGCTGGGGAACTCGCCGGTTTGGATGACGCTCCAGGTTCCTGATGTGGATGCGTTTACGAAACATGCCGTGGCGGAAGGAATGAAAATGGTGCGCGAGCCCAGGAACCAGTTCTACGGACACCGCGATGCGATGCTGCAAGATCCGTTCGGCTATACGTGGAGCGCATTCACTGTGACCGAAGAGATGCCGGTCGAGGAAATGCATCGGCGGATGAAGGGGCTGACTACCGGGCCGGAGGGCGGGCAGATGCCGGGGAAGCCGGCGGGGGTGAGCCCGGTGCCGCGCGGCTTCCGCATGGTGACGCCGTACCTGGTGGCGGCGGATGGCCTGGCCCTGTTGGACTTCACCCGGCAGGCATTTGGCGCGGAAGAGACGGAGCGCGCGATCATGCCGACCGGGGTGCATGGAGAAGTACGCATCGGCGACACGATGCTGATGATCGGCGGCGGAATTCCGGGCAAGAAGTTCCCGGGATCGCTGCAGCCCGGCGCGCTGCACATTTATGTGGAGGATGCCGACGCGGTGTACAAGAAAGCGCTGGAGGCTGGCGCGACTTCGATCGGTGAGCCGCGCGATCAGGACTACGGCGAGCGCTCGGCCACGGTGAAAGATGCGGCGGGAAATTATTGGTACATCGCGACGCAGAAAGGCGAGAGCTATAAGCCGAAAGGGCTGTTCAATGTGAATCCGTATCTGCACCCGCGGCGGGCGGAACCGCTGATCAGCTTTTTGAAGCGGGCTTTCGGGGCGGAGGAAGTGGCGAAGTACGCGTCGCCCGATGGCGTAGTGCATCACGCGCAGATCCGCATCGGCGATTCAGTGGTGGAGATGGGCGAAGCGCATGGCGAGTACGAAACGATGGAAGCCATGTTTTATCTCTATGTGCCGAAGGTGGACGATGTGTACCGGCAAGCCGTGGCGGCGGGCGGGATTTCATTCCAGGAGCCGACCGATCAGTTCTACGGCGACCGAACCGCAGCCGTGAAGGATAACTTCGGGAACAAGTGGTACATCGCGACCCACATCAAGGATGTGCAGATGTAGCTTCGTGCCGTGTGCCCCACCCAACGAAAAAGCACGTTGGGTGAGGCACACGGTCAGCGAACCTGCCAAGGTCCGCAGCATTCATTCCATCCGAGGCTCAACTCGAGCGAAAGCGGAGTGAGAGCGACTTTCAGGCGGCGCTGATTTCATCGGGAGGGCGTATGGAATCTGTCGGGCAGAGCTCCTTTGTGCGGGCACAGCCGCTAATCGCGGTGCGCAATGTGCGCGAGAGCAGTAGGTGGTATCGGCAAGTGCTGGGCTTCGATTCACTTCCGGAACATCCCCATCGCGAAATGTACGATCGCATGCAGTATCGTGGTGAACTCATTCTTCAACTCCATGCCTGGGACAAGGAGGCTCACCCCAACCTCGTCAACGCCGATGCGGCGCCGCATGGCCATGGCGTCCTGCTTTGGTTCGAGGTGAGCAACTTTGATGAGGTTGTCGAGAGGGCGCGCGCGTCGCGCGCTCAGGTCGTCTTAGAACCGCACGTCAACCCGAATCCCAAGCACCGAGAAATGTGGGTGCGTGACCCGGACGGTTACGTTGTTGTCATTGCAAGTCCGGACGGAGAGGTGGGTTCGTAGGGGAAGCAGCAGTTTTGCCGCACCCATACGCTACCCCGCCGTGAGTTTGACCCTCCTCTGCCCCTCCAATAAACTCAAAGGTTCGGTGTTCCTGCAGGCCCTCAAACTTATGGCAGACATTCATGTGAAGCTTCCGGATGGGAGCGAGAAGGAATTTCCTCAGGGGACGACCGCGCTTGATGTGGCGAAGTCGATCAGCCCGCGGCTGGCCGATGCGGCGCTGGCGGCCAAAACCAATGGCGATCTGATTGATCTCACCAAGCCACTGGAAAAAGATGCCGAGCTGCGCATATTGACCGAGAAAGATCCCGAGGCTCTGGAAGTTTACCGGCATTCGTCGGCGCATCTGCTGGCGGCGGCGGTGCTGGAACTTTTTCCGGAGACCAAGCTGGGGCACGGTCCGCCGACCGAGAGCGGTTTTTTTTATGACTTCTACCGGGAGACTCCGTTTACGCCGGAGGATCTGGAGAAGCTTGAGAAGAAGATGCAGGAACTCGTGCAGAAGAACGACCCGTTTACGCGCGAGTTTCTTCCGCGCGAGGAAGGACTGGCCGCCTTCAAAAAAGACGGGGACTTCATGAAGGTGCATTTCGTCGAGCAATTCACCAAGCCCGACGAAAAGATTTCGATCTACCGCAATGGCAAGTTCACCGATTTCTGCCGCGGGCCGCACATTCCGTCGACGGGGAAGATCAAGGCATTCAAGCTGCTCAACATTGCGGGCGCGTACTGGCTGGGGGACGAGAAGAATCCGCAGCTGCAGCGGATTTATGGGACTTCGTTTTTTTCCAAGAAGGATCTCGACGCTCACCTGAATCAGATCGAAGAAGCGAAGAAGCGCGATCATCGCGTGCTGGGCCAGCAGCTTGATTTGTTTTCGATCCAGGAGCTGGCCGGGCCGGGGCTGATTTTCTGGCATCCCAAGGGCGGGATCATTCGCAAAGAGATGGAAGACTGGATGCGCGAGCAATATCTGAAGCGCGGCTATTCGCTGGTCTATACGCCGCACGTGGCGCGGCGGCAGCTGTTTTACACCTCGGGGCACGAAGGCTATTACTCGCAGAACATGTTCGATGCCATGGAACTCGACGACGCCGAATACCGGCTGAAGCCGATGAATTGTCCGGGGCACATTCTGATTTATCGCGATTCGCTGAAGTCGTATCGCGATCTGCCGGTGCGGCTGGGCGAACTCGGCACGGTGTATCGCTACGAACGGTCGGGCGTGATGCATGGGTTATTGCGGGTTCGCGGATTTACCCAGGATGACTCGCACATCTTTTGTACGCCCGAGCAGGTCGAACAGGAGATTACCGGCTGTCTCGAGTTTGCCCTGGATGTGCTGAAAGATTTCGGCTTTGAGAAGTTTCAGACCGAGCTTTCGACGTGGAATCCGGACGATCGCAAAAATTTTGTCGGCAGCGAAGAGCAATGGCTTCACGCTATTCAATCTCTTGAAAATGTGCTGAAGCGGAAGAATGTCGAGTATAAGACCATCCCCGGCGAAGCGGCGTTTTATGGGCCGAAGATCGATATCAAGCTGGTGGATGCGATTGGGCGTCTGTGGCAGCTCTCGACGGTGCAGGTTGATTTCAATCTGCCGCAGCGTTTTGGCCTTGAGTATGTCGCTGAGGATGGGTCGCGCAAGCAGCCGGTGATGGTGCATCGCGCGCTGTTCGGCTCGATCGAGCGCTTCTTCGGCGTGCTGATCGAACACTATGCGGGCGCGTTTCCGGTGTGGATGTCGCCGGTGCAGGCGGTGATGATCCCGATCAGCGAGCGGCACGCGGAGTATGCGAACAAAGTGGCGGCGCAACTTAAAGCGATTGGCGTGCGCGTGGAGGTCGACGCGCGCAACGAAAAGATGAACGCGAAGATTCGCGAGCATGCCATGCAGAAGGTGCCGTTCTTACTTGTCGTTGGGGATAAGGAAGCCGAGGCGGGGAAGGTGAACGTCCGCACGCGCGGGAAAGAGAAGACTGAGGACATGCCGGCTGCGGGGTTTGTGGAGAAGATCGGGAAGGTGATCGCGGAGAAGAGCGCCACAATCTAAAGGCACGAGGGGGGGCGGATGGACGTTTCCGTCGAAACCATCCGAAAGAACTTCCAATCGAAGTCCGAAACAGAACTCCTAGAGCTAGCCAGCGCCGGCGCGGAGATAAGTTCGGAAGCTAGGTACCTGTTGCTTCAGGAACTCCAGAGCCGTTTAGGAAAAACGAAGCAAGCAGCTGAGACGGTTCAGCGACACCACGGATGGTATACAGTCGTTACTCCGAAGACCGGAGTCAGGTTTCCAGAGTTCTGCCCGCGGTGCGCTAGATCAGCGGATAGCACTTCCCTTCGCTTTGAATCGCCCGAGCAGCGGAGATTTCGTTTCTTTTATTGGAAGACAACCAGGGCAGTCTCGAACGTACCTCATTGTTTCGAATGCGCCGCTGAACTGAACGATCTCGCATTATCTGCTCGTGGACATGGGGCCTTGTGGGTGTATTGTGGCTCGCGGTGGCTATCTCGCTTGAGATGCCAAGATTTGTATTTTACGTGGGGCTATTCACAGTCTCCGCTCCCTTCGTATACCTCTACGATCGGACATCTGCCGTCAAGCTGGGCAACTTTGACGAAGAATTCATTGAGGTCGCACGGCTACGCGAAGGCTTTCGCAGTGTTAAATAATGTGCAGACCGAAAATGCGGAGACCCTCCAGACTGAACTAGAAGAGGCTATATCGCGCATTGCCGGGTGAATCCTTCGACTGAAGGCTGTCCCCACATAAGCCCTGCGGTACCATGTTTTCGTGCATTCCCTGTCACAGCGCGTGTTAGCCCAGATTCGGCTTATGGAATTGCTGCGGGCTGGGGACCGCGTGGGCGTGGCCGTTTCTAGCGGGATTGATTCTGTCGCGCTTTTGCGGGTGCTGCTCGAGTTGCGCCAAGAGCTGGGGATTGTCCTTTCGGTTGTTCATTTCAATCACAAATTGCGCGGGGCGGAGTCGGATTCCGATCAGGAATTCGTGGCGGGGTTGGCGCGCGCGCATGGTATCGAGTTTTATGTGGATGGCGACGATGTTGCTTTGCATGCGGCGGAGGAGCGGGTCAGCGTAGAGGCGGCGGCGCGGGAGTTGCGGTATGGGTTCTTTCGGTATCTGTTGGGTTCGGAGGCAGGTTCCTCGGGGGCTGAAGCCCCGGTTCCTAGTGGGGCGGAGGATCGCAGCGCTGGAAGCGCTGCGCCACCCGAAGGCGGGCCCCAGGGGCTAAAGCCCTTATCAGATCAGCCGCACCACGGCACGACTGAAGTCGTGCCCCTCCCTCGATCAGACGCTGGACAGCCGAGGGCGGCTGTCCCCACATTAACCCTCACTGCGAGGTCTCATGTTCTAAACAGTATTGCTACCGGGCACACGCTGGATGATCAGGCTGAGACCGTGCTTATGCGGATGATTCGCGGGTCGGGGGTTACGGGGCTCGGCGGGATTCATCCGCGGCTTTTGGTGGAAGATGACGACGGGGAAATCTGCGGCGAGATTGTGCGGCCGCTGATTGGTGTTCGCCGGCGCGAACTGGAGCAGTATCTCATCGACATCGGGCAGTCATGGCGCGAGGATTCGAGCAACACGGACTCGGCATTTACTCGCAATCGGCTGCGGAGGCTTGTGGTTCCGTTGCTGGAGAAGGAATTCAATCCGGCGGTTGTGGAGAATCTGGCGGAGTTGGCGGAGATTGCGCGCGGGGAAGAAGACTACTGGGAAAACGAAGCTGCGGGGTGGATGGGGACGACCGTGCATTGGTCGGAGCCGGAGTGGGTTCAGGCGGCGTCTAATCGAGTGGGACTCGTTCAGATCGCGGGGCTTGGTATGTCAGGCTCCGCCAAAATCCCCACTTCTCGCGCAGAAGACGCGCGAGAAATGCGGCACCCGGCTACGTCTCTGCCGACTGATCTTGATCCTCATCTTCAGTCGAGAATCGATTCAGCCTCGTGGCTGGTGATGAATGCATCGGTGAGCCGGATGTGGTTGCTGGGCGAGCCGGTCGCGGCGCAGCGCAGAATGGTGAAGGCGATTGGCGAGCAGGCGGGGATTCCGCTGGAGTTCAAGCATGTGGAGGAGACCCTGCGCTTTGCGGCGGAGGAGGGTGCGCAGGGCAAGGAACTCTCTCTGCCGCTGGGATGGAAGGTGCGGTGGGAAGCTGAGGAGTTGCTCTTCGTTACTCCGGACCTGCGGACTCCGAGTTCGATGAGTCCGGATTCGCGCGGACGAAACGCCGCAGCCGATTACGAATACAAGTTGAGCGTGCCGGGACGGGTCGCGGTCGCCGAGGCGGGAATTGTTATCGAGGCGAAATGGATTGGTTCGGTAGCGGAAGAAGCGGGGTATAATCCTGAGCATCTTTTGGACGCGGAATCTTTGCCCCGATTGTTACGGGTGCGGAACTGGCGTCCGGGAGACCGATTCTGGCCGGCCCATACGAAGTCCCCGAAGAAGATCAAAGAGCTGCTGCAAGAGCAGCATGTGGCCCAACCGGAGCGCAGGTCCTGGCCGCTGATCCTGGTCAGGAATGAGAGCGGGGACGAGATCGTCTGGGTGCGCGGGCTGCGGACTTCGGCGAAGTTTCAGCCGAAGCCGGGCCATGCCGCAATCCGGATCATTTTTGAACCAATTGTTGATGAACCAATCGTGGATGAACCGCTGAGGACGAACTACTGATCTGGGAACCGGCGATCGAAAATTGTGTGACGTTGTGCGAGGCAGGCGAATTTCATGAATGGTCCGCGAGTCGAGCCCCTGCGCCAGGTGATCAGCAGCGATCAGATTCAGAAGCGGGTGAAGGAACTGGCGCGTCAGATTTCCGACGACTATAAGGGGCAGACCATTCAGATGCTGGCGGTGCTGGAGAATGCGTTCATGTTTCAGGCCGACTTGGTGCGGGCGATCGAGGTTCCGGTGGTGTGCCAGTTCATCAAGCCCCGGTACACGCGATCGCAGGCCGACGGGCGAGATGTGATGGAAATTTTCTTCAGCCATGAGCCTGACATTCGCGGGCAGAACATCCTGCTGGTGGAGGGGCTGGTGCATTCGGGAGTGACCAGCGAATTTCTGATGGCGGATTTGCGGGCACGGGGGGCGAAGTCGGTGAAGCTGGTGACGCTGCTCGACCGGCAGGCGGCGCGACGCGTGCCATTGCAGCCCGACTATTTCGGTTTTCTGGTGGATGAAACTTTTCTGGTGGGCTACGGGTTGGGGGCGGTCGAACAGACCAGCCGGAATCTGCCGTATCTGGGCGCGGCAACCCCAACCGCTCCAGTAACTTAGGTTATGCAAAGAGGAGCGCGCCTTTTGCCCGGAGAAGGGGTAGAATGAAGTTTAGTATTTCGCGAAGTCAAAAGTCTGGGGAAGGGCATCTAATCGCTGTAGGAGCCTCACGGTTTGGTGTATTCGGGCAGGCCGTGTCGATTCAGGAGTTCTCTAGGTGAATTCAACTGTTAAGACCGTATTGTTCTGGCTGCTGATCGGCGTTTCCGCCCTTCTGTTGTGGGAAGTGGTGAAGAGCGCGCGCGACGGCCAGAAAGACACCGAGCTGCACGTCACTCAGTTCATGAGTAACATGGAGCAGAACGAAATTCAGGAGTTCACCGTCAACGGGATGGAAGTGCGCGGGAAACTGCGCAACGGCTCCCTGTTTCACACCACCGCGCCGGGGAACTACTTCACTCCGGAAGTTCTGAAGGACCTGCGCAGCAAGGGCGTCGACGTGAAGTTTAATGACGCCAACAGCGGCAGCCTGCCGCTGCAATTGCTGGGCACCTGGGCTCCGCTGATTCTGCTGGGCGCGCTGTGGTTCTTCATGATCCGGCAGATGCAGACGGGCGGGAACAAGGCGCTGTCGTTTGGCAAGAGCCGGGCGCGTTTGCTCTCGATGCAGCAGAAAAAAGTCACGTTCAAAGACGTGGCCGGCGTGGAAGAGGCCAAGGAAGAGCTGCGCGAGATTATCGAGTTCCTGCGCGAGGCGCAGAAATTCCAGAAGCTGGGCGGACGCATTCCGAAGGGCGTACTGCTGGTCGGGTCTCCGGGAACGGGCAAGACGCTGTTGGCGCGCGCGGTTGCGGGCGAGGCGAACGTTCCGTTCTTCTCGATTTCAGGTTCGGACTTTGTCGAAATGTTTGTCGGCGTCGGCGCCAGCCGGGTGCGCGATCTGTTTGAGCAGGGCAAGAAGAATGCTCCCTGCATTATTTTCATCGACGAGATTGACGCGGTCGGACGGCATCGCGGAGCTGGCCTGGGCGGCGGACACGACGAGCGCGAGCAGACTTTGAACCAGTTGCTGGTTGAAATGGATGGCTTCGAGTCGAACGAAGGCGTGATTCTGATGGCCGCTACGAACCGTCCGGACGTGCTGGATCCAGCGCTGCTTCGTCCGGGACGTTTTGACCGGCGCGTGGTGGTGAGCCTTCCGGATGTGCGAGGGCGCGAAGAAATTCTTCGCGTGCACACGCGCAAGATTCCTTTGGCCGAAGACGTTGATCTTTCCGTGCTGGGCCGCGGGACGCCGGGTTTCTCCGGCGCAGACCTGGCCAACATGGTGAACGAAGCCGCGCTGGCCGCGGCACGGCAGAACCGTAAAGCGGTTCTGATGTACGACTTCGAACTGGCCAAAGATAAAGTGCTGATGGGCGTGGAGCGTAAGTCGCTTCTGCTTACCGACGAGGAAAAAAGAAACACGGCTTACCACGAGGCAGGGCACGCTTTGGTTGGCGTGAAGCTGCCGAATTCCGATCCTGTGCACAAGGTTACGATTATTCCGCGTGGCATGTCGCTGGGCCTGACGCAGTACCTGCCAATCGATGATCGCCACAGCTACTATCGCGACTATCTGCAAAGCCGTCTGGCCATTCTGATGGGCGGGCGGGTGGCGGAGGAGCTTTTCCTGAATCAGGTGTCCACCGGCGCGGGCAATGACATTGAGCGTGCCACCGACATGGCGCGCAAGATGGTCTGCGAGTGGGGGATGAGTGACTTGGGGCCGCTTACCTTTGGCAAGAAGGAAGAGCAGATATTCCTGGGGCGTGAGATTTCGCAGCATCGCGACTACAGCGAAGACACTGCCATCAAGATCGATCAGGAAGTCCGCAAACTGGTTACGTTGGGCTACAACACGGCGCGACAGATTGTCTCCGACAACCGAGACATTCTGGAGCGGATCGCCAAGGCGCTGATCGAACGCGAGGTGCTCGACGCGGTCGAACTGAAGATGCTGGTGGATGGCCAGAGCCTGCCTCCGGTGCAGCCACCTCCGTCGTCGAAGCCAGACGATGGCGTGCAGCACGTCATCAAGCCGGATCTTCAACCGGGACGCGCCAAGGGCGGGGAGCGGCCGGCTACGGCTTAGTTCAGTTTCCGGTTTCTAGTTTCCAGTGGGGCGGCCTTGCGGCCGCCCACGTTTTTTTCAGCTTGACTCTTCCGAGCCAAAGCGTGCGATAGGAGCCTCATGAGACCCTCCGGCCTTGCGTTGCTCGCGTTTTGTCTCGCGGCCATAGTGGGTGCACTGCACTGGCTTCCACGCCAAACCTCCGAAGGATTCCTTCTGAAGGTAACTCTGATCGATCCCGCTGCAAGGACCGAGATCCAGACGCGAATTGAGACACAGAAGCCGTTTGAGTGCATGGAGACGCACAAAGGCGGCAAAATCACGATCAGGGGCGAACTCTCGTCCAAGCGGAAGGGCAGTTACCACTTGCGTATCACGATCGTGGAGTGGGCATCCGAGACATCGAGCAGCACAGAGAACTTCGAAATGGACCTGGTTCCGGGTGCAGCCGTGAGCCGCAGCTTCGTATCCTCCTTCGTGTACCAACGTGTCATTCTGCTCGCCCGTGCTCCGATGAGTAGTGAGAGTTCCCCGCTGCCTGGGAGTGAGACCCGGCGGCGGGTATCCGTGTTTTTTCTCTCTGAAAACGGCCCTGTTACTCAGTCGATTCGAGGCTTGCGGAAGAGCTTCCAAAAGGCTCATTTGTGGTATAATTTCTTTAGCCGCAAGATCACCCTAAGTATTAGGAATTTCAACAACTTGAGGTCCTTTGCGGTGGTCGTGCAGAGGGCGCAGTTTCCAGCCGAAATTGCAGCGAATCGGTAAGGGTAGGCAGGGCAAAAATCGGGACATTTTCGCGGAGCGGAATGGCCACCAAAGAGATCAACACTCCCATCGTCGAAACCAAGACAAAAAACGGCAAAGTGACTCCGATCACCACTGCGAACGGCAGCGGTAACGGCAGCAGCAGCGACTACAACGCCGACTCGATCAAAGTGCTGGGCGGCATGGAGGCGGTGCGCAAGCGTCCGGCGATGTATATCGGATCGACGGGCGAACTGGGGCTGCATCACCTCGTGTATGAAGTGGTCGACAATTCCGTCGACGAGGCGCTTGCCGGATTTGCCACCAAGATTGAAGTCACGATTCATCTCGATAATTCGATTACCGTGATCGACGACGGGCGCGGCATTCCCGTGGACGACATGGATATCGACGGCGAGAAAGTTTCCGCAGCGCAAGTGGTGATGACCACGCTGCATGCCGGCGGAAAATTCGATTCGTCGACTTACAAAGTTTCCGGCGGATTGCACGGCGTGGGCGTGTCGTGCGTGAACGCGCTGAGCGAAGAGCTGGATCTGGAAATCTGGCGTGAGGGAGCGACCTGGCAGCAGACGTATTCCAAAGGCGAAGCCACGAGCAAGATGAAGAAGACCGGCGTCGCCAAAGTGAAGACGGGGACGAAGGTGCATTTTCTGCCCGATCGCAGCATCTTTACCGCGACGGAATATAACTACGACACGCTGGCGCAGCGGCTGCGCGAACTCGCGTTCCTGAACAGGGGATTGCTGATCACGCTGACCGACGAGCGCGCGACCGATTCGAAGACCGGCGAGCCCAAGCAGACCGAGTTCAAGTACAACGGCGGCATTGCGGAGTTCATCAAGCACCTCAATCGCGGCAAGCAGGTGCTGCACGACAAGCCGATCTACATGGAAGCCGAGCGCAGCGGCGTGGTGATGGAGATCGGGCTGCAGTACAACGACGCGTATTCGGAGTCGGTGTTCAGCTTTGCCAATAACATCAATACGGTTGACGGCGGTACGCATCTTTCCGGATTTCGCACCGCGCTGACCCGCACGATTAATTACGCGGGGCAGCAGATGGGGCTGTTCAAGGATGTGAAGGAAAATCTGACCGGCGACGACGTGCGCGAAGGACTGGTTGCGGTGATCAGCGTAAAGCTGCCGCAGCCGCAGTTTGAAGGGCAGACCAAGGGGAAGCTGAATTCAGATATCGCGGGAATTGTTACCGCGTTCGTGAACGAACGGCTGGGCGCGTTTTTCGAGCAGAACTCGACCGTCGCACGGAAGATCATCAACAAGGCAGTGGATGCGGCGCGGGCGCGCGAGGCGGCGCGCAAGGCGCGAGACCTGACGCGGCGCAAGGGAGCTTTGGATTCCGGTGGCCTGCCGGGCAAGCTGGCGGATTGCTCGGAGCGTGATCCGAACCGGTGCGAGTTGTTTCTGGTCGAGGGCGAGTCGGCAGGCGGAACGGCCAAACAGGGGCGGGACCGGCGGTTCCAGGCGATTTTGCCGCTGAAGGGAAAAATTCTCAACGTGGAGAAGGCGCGCTACGACAAGATGCTGGCGCACGAGGAAATCCGCGCCATGATCACGGCGCTGGGCACCGGCATCTCCAAGGAAGATTTTGATCCGACCAAGGTGCGTTACGGGAAAATCATTCTGATGACCGACGCCGACGTGGATGGAAGCCACATCCGTACGCTGCTGCTGACGTTTTTCTTCCGGCACATGCAGGAGTTGATCAAGCGTGGGAATGTGTTCATCGCGCAGCCGCCGCTGTTTTCGCTGAAGAAGGGCAAGTCGCAACAGTACATCAAGGACGAGCGCGAATTCGTGAAGGTCATGGTGAAGCGCGCCGCTGACGGCCTGAGCGTGCGTTACGGCGAGGGTGCGGCGAAGATCGAAGGAAAAGATCTGGCGCGTTTTATGGCGGTGCTCGACGAGTATCTTGGATTTTTCGACAAGCTCGACAAGCGCGTGCGCAACGAGCGCGTGACGGAACTCATTCCGAAACTCGACCTGGCGAAGCATGCCGATTTTGAGGGCGACAAGAAGAATCCGCCGAAGAAAATCGAGCGCCTGGAAAAAGAAATCAAGAAGCTGCAGAAAGACGAAGGCTTCAAGAGCTTGGAGGCGCGCTTCGACGAAGAGCACAATTTGTGGGAAGTGAGCTTCGTCAACAAGCACGGCGCGGAGCACGTCATCAACTGGGAGCTGGCTTCGAGCGCGGAATGCCGGCAGATGATTTCGAAGTACAAGCAGATCGAGCCTTACATGGAGCCGCCGTGGGTAGTCGAGACCATCGTGAAGGCGTCCGCGGCCGCGGACAATGGCGACGGCGCCGACGAGGCTGCTGACGGCGACGGCGAAAAGGCCGATAAGAAAACGGCGAAGCCCGCCAAGAGAAAGGCCGAGGCGGAAGTTGTGGAGAAAGCGCACGTCCGCGAACTGCGCGATTATGTCATCAACGAAGGGCGCAAGGATTTCACTATCCAGCGCTACAAAGGTCTGGGCGAGATGACTGCGCCGCAGTTGTGGGAAACGACGATGGATCCGGAGCGGCGGACTTTGCTTTCGGTCCGGCTCGAGGACATCGCCGAGTGTGAGACGATCTTTACCACGCTGATGGGCGAAGACGTGGAGGCGCGGCGGAAGTTTATTGAAGAGAATGCGCTGGATGTAAAGAACCTGGATATCTAACTTAGCGGTTCTGAGAGCGCAGCTGTTGCGATGTCATCATGAGTCGCGGCGCAGCTGGCGCGAGGGATCTTACGTCGGCCGAC
>Ga0074044_10000157_pt1 | contig 67649 bp, 64 predicted proteins | sample BogForMeECP23OM1_FD_94443 | JGI IMG/M metagenome (GOLD analysis project Ga0074044, IMG submission 94443) | Bog forest soil microbial communities from Calvert Island, British Columbia, Canada - Bog Forest MetaG ECP23OM1 | ecosystem: Environmental > Terrestrial > Soil > Wetlands ...
GCCGCTCTTCGGCATCCGTCCCAGCCGGAAGAGGTAGCCGGCGCCCGAAGCCATGTTCCAGAAAATCCTAGTAGCCAATCGCGGGGAAATCGCGCTGCGGGTCATCTGTGCCTGCAAAGAACTGGGCATTTCCACCGTTGCGGTGTACTCGGAAGCCGACCGGAATTCGCTCCACGTGCGGTTTGCGGATGAGGCCGTGTGTATTGGGCCGCCACGCAGCAGCGAGAGTTATCTCAACATCCCTCAAGTGATCAGCGCCGCGGAAATCACAAACGTGGATGCCATCCATCCGGGTTACGGCTTCCTATCCGAGAACGCGAATTTTGCCAAGGTCTGCGAAGCCTCGGAAATCACATTCATTGGCCCGACTCCCGAAGTGATCGAGATGATGGGAGAAAAAGACCGCGCGCGCAGGGAAATGAAAGCGCTGGGTATAGCCACGGTTCCCGGCAGCGATGGCGTTATCGAGGGGGAAGAGCAACTCGCGAAAGAAGCGAACAGAATTGGCTTTCCGCTGATCATCAAAGCTTCCGCGGGCGGCGGCGGACGGGGGATGCGCGTCGTCCACAAGCAAGAAGAACTGCTGAATGCATACGAGACGGCGCGAAGCGAAGCGCAGCAAGCCTTCGGCACGCCGGATGTCTATGCTGAGAAATTCATCGAGCGTCCGCGCCACATCGAATTTCAAGTCTTGGGCGACCAGCACGGAAAAGTGATCCACCTCGGGGAACGGGAGTGCAGCATTCAACGCCGGCACCAGAAGCTGATCGAAGAATCGCCTTCACCGGTGATGGACGCCAAGCGCAGGAAAGATCTGGGCGCGAAGGTCGTCCGGGCGCTGGAAAAAGTTGGGTACACGAACGCGGGCACGGTCGAATTCCTAATGGACGAGGACGGTTCGATCTATTTTATCGAGATGAATGCGCGGATTCAGGTCGAGCACCCAGTCACCGAGTTAGTCACTGGGGTGGACCTGATTAAAGCGCAAATTCGCATCGCCGCAGGAGAGGGGCTGGACGACGCCGTCGGCGAAATGAATTTTTCCGGGCACGCCATCGAATGCCGCATCAACGCCGAGGATCCGGAGACGTTTGTGCCCTCGGCGGGACGTATCTCCACGTTTCAGGCTCCAGGTGGTACAGGAGTGCGGGTGGACTCGGCAGCGTATGCTGACGCGGTGATACCGCCGTACTACGATTCGATGATTGCGAAATTGATCGTGAAGGGCCGCGACCGCGCGGAGGCTGTTGGACGGATGAAGCGCGCCCTCGAAATGTTCGTTATCGAAGGCATCAAGACCTCTATCCCGCTGCACCGAAGGATTCTGGCCGATCCCGATTTTGCTGCCGGCCGCTTCGATACCCATTTCATCGAAAGATTGTTAGGTACCAGCGGAAAATAAGTGTCTATGCGCCTTGTCCTCCCCAGGCTGTATGTGATACTAGACGCAGCGTTGATTACTTCTCCCGAAAGAGATTGCGCCCTGAGCCTCGCCGAAGCTGGAGTTCGTCTCCTCCAGTACCGGAATAAGGCTGCGACTGCGCGCCACTATCTCAATTCCTCACGCGCGCTGGCAGAAATGCTCTGTCCGAAAGGGGTGACATTTTTTGTGAACGACCGCCCTGATGTCGCCTTGCTAGCAGGCGCAAGCGGAGTGCACATCGGCCAGGATGACTTGGATGCGGAGCAGGCGCGGCGCGTCGTTGGTAGCGACAAGCTGATTGGCGTCTCAACGCACAATTTAGAAGAGTTCGAGCGGGGGGCGGCGAGTTCGGCGGACTACATCGCAGTTGGTCCAATTTTTAGCACATCATCAAAAGCCAATCCGGATCCTGTCGTTGGCCTGGATTTCATCAGCAGGGTGCGTGCGCTTACGAATAAGCCGATCGTGGCGATTGGCGGAATCACACTGGAACGTGCGGCGGCGGTTATCGAAGCTGGAGCCGATTCCGTCGCGGTGATCAGCGGAATTTTGAGCGCTGACGATCCTGGCCAGCGCGCACGGGAGTACATAAAGACACTGGAAGCCGCGAAGCATGCAGCGGCGGTCTGAGGCCTCCTCGAATGGCTGACAGCACCCACGCTCTCCCGCAAAGCGCCGTAAAAAATGAACCGGGGTTTGTGCGAGCTATCGGTTTGTTTGACGGCACAATGATTGTGGTCGGGTCGATGATTGGCTCGGGCATTTTCATCGTCGCGGCGGACATTTCTCGGCAGACCGGATCACCCGGCGGTTTGCTGCTGACTTGGGTCTTGACGGGCCTACTGACGATCTCGGCGGCCCTTTCGTACGGAGAGCTTGCGGCGATGTTTCCGCATGCAGGCGGACAATACATCTACTTGCGCGAGGCGTATTCGCCCCTGTGGGGATTTCTGTACGGTTGGACGCTGTTTCTGGTCATCCAGACTGGTACGATTGCCGCGGTTGCAGTTGGTTTCGCGCGCTACCTGGGAGTATTGTTTCCCTCCATTTCGCCGACAACGTGGGTTGTCGCGCCGATCGGTTTGGGCTCAAAGCTAGCCATAAGCCTGTCGATGCAGCAACTCGTCGGCGCTTTGATGATCGTGCTTCTGACGTTTTTAAATACTCAGGGCGTACGCCTGGGTAAGTTGATTCAAAACATTTTTACAAGTGCGAAGGCGCTGTCGCTCGTCGGATTGATCCTTCTGGGAATCTTTGTGGGCAAGAACGCAGGCGCTCTGACGGAGAATTTTTCGCACTTTTGGGCGATTCGCGGCGCAGTCCCGATCGAGCCTGGCGCGAATTTCCTGAAGGGTCTGATTCCGACGGTCACGGCAGCTAGTGGTGTAATTGGATTGATTGTGGCGTACGGCGTAGCGCAGGTCGGCTCGCTCTTTTCGGCCGACGCCTGGAACAACATCGGCTTCACCGCCGCCGAAGTGAAAAATCCCAAGCGCGACGTCGCGCTTTCGATGGCCTTTGGCACGTTCATTGTGATCACGCTCTATTGCCTCGCAAACCTCGCGTATCTGTTTGTTTTGCCGCTCGTGCAAATCCAGACGGCTCCTGATGATCGCGTGGCTACGGCCGCTCTGAGCGCTATTTTTGGCGCTCCCGGCGCTGCGATCATGGCCGTCGCCATCATCATTTCAACATTTGGCTGCAACAACGGGCTGATCCTGGCTGGTGCGCGCGTTTCCTACGCGATGGCTCGCGACGGCCTATTTTTCCGCTCTACGGGCAGGCTCAGCAAGAAAGGCGTTCCGCAAAGCGCGCTGATCTTTCAGGGGATCTGGGTGGTAGTCCTGATTTTGTTGCGAACGCGCCGGGTGGACCCGACGGGCGTCGTCACCTACGGCAATTTGTATAGTGACTTGTTGAACTACGTTGTCTTTGCGGTGTTGCTCTTTTACGTTTTGACGATCATCGGGATTTTTGTACTGCGCCGAAAACGGCCAGAAGCCGAGAGACCCTATCGTGCATTCGGCTATCCGTTCGTTCCGCTACTCTACATCCTTGCTGCAACGGCCATCATGATCGTGCTGCTCTTGTATCAAACGCAGACAGCTGGCGGCGGATTGATCATCGTATTGCTCGGCTTGCCGGTGTACTGGTTGTGGTCAAGACGCTCCGGAGCCGCGTCGCGGGGGAACGAATAAATTTTAGAATATTCTTGTAGGGGTGCAGCATGCTGCGCCCCTACAATGTGCCAAGCCAATTTGGCCGGATGAGTGGTACAGCAAATCGGGCGCACGCCGCCCAAAGGAGGAGTTGCATGGGCAACCCCTTGTTTGCGACAAAGTCGATGACCACGCTGATGAAGGAGGCGGGGGACACTGGCGAGCACAGCCTCAAGCGCGCTCTCGGCCCCGTCAACCTCGTCACGCTAGGCATCGGAGCCATCATCGGCGCCGGCATTTTCGTAATGACAGGCTCGGCAGCTTCGCTCTACGCCGGACCCTCGATCATGCTGTCTTACGTCCTCGCGGGAATCGGCTGCGTCTTTGCGGGCCTTTGTTACGCCGAATTTGCGTCAATGATTCCCATCGCCGGTTCTGCGTACACATACGGCTACGCCACGCTGGGCGAAATTGTCGCGTGGATCATCGGCTGGGATCTGATTTTGGAATACGCCTTTGGCGCTGCAACGGTCGCCAGCGGTTGGAGCAGCACGCTGGTTGCCTTCCTGCAAGACTACGGCATCAGTCTCCCACCGCAAATCTGCGATGTTCCGGGAGCCCAATGGGTGCTTTACCAGGGCCGGTGGATGCCGCTAAACACCCTGTCTATGAGCGTCGATCAGGTTGTGGGGCTAGGGCTGCCGACGGTTACGGCCAAATTTAATCTAATTGCGTTCCTCGCCATGCTCGCGGTCACCACGCTTCTCATCATCGGAATCAAGGAGTCGGCGAACTTCAATACGGGAGTCGTTTTCGTCAAGCTGACTGCGGTGTTGGTGTTTATCGCGGTTGCCGGCGCGTTTGTGATGAAGCATCCGGAAATTGCGCATGCGAACTGGAAAGTGTTTATCCCGCCCAATACGGGGACGTTCGGCTCATTTGGTTTGTCGGGTATCTTAAGGGGCGCGGGTGTCGTCTTCTTCGCTTATATCGGTTTTGATGCGGTTTCGACCGCGGCGCAAGAAGCGAAAAATCCGCAGAAAGACATGCCCGTTGGGATACTCGGGTCCTTAATCGTTTGCACGATTTTGTACCTTCTCGTTTCCGGCCTGCTGACGGCCACGGTGCACTATTCACGGCTGAACATCGGCGCTCCCGTCTCCCTGGCGATGCGCGAAACCGGAGTGAAGTGGGGAAGCTATGTGGTGAACGCAGGCGCACTGGCGGGGTTGAGCACGGTGATGCTAGTCATGATGCTAGGTCAGTCGCGCGTGTTCTACTCGATGGCGAACGACGGTTTGTTGTGGAAATGGGCTGGCGATATCCATCCGCGCTTCCGGACACCTTGGAAGTCCACCGCGATTGTTGGGATTTGTGTTGCGTTTGTCGGCGCGCTGGTGCCGATCGGTGATCTGGGACAGCTCGTGAGCATTGGCACGCTGCTGGCATTCGTGATCGTTTGCGCGGGCGTGTGGATCCTGCGGGTCCGGCGGCCGGAGCTTGTGCGGCCTTTTAAGACTCCCTTGGTGCCCCTCGTGCCAATTCTAGGCATGATCGTGTCGCTCGGTCTGATGGCGGGCTTAAAAGCTGTGACCTGGATACGCCTGGTGGTCTGGCTGGTCGTCGGCATGGTTGTCTATTTCACATACAGCGTGAAACACAGCAAAGTGCGCAATTCGGGGCAGTGAGGGAAATGGGCGCCCCCCCCACCCGGGGGTATCCAGAGATCATAACGTAAACTCATGAAACCATTGGAGTTGCTGGAATTCCTGCATGTACGCAGGAGCGCAGAGTGCGAGGATGCGCGGACGGTTGCTGGATAGCCTCCCCCTGGGTTTTGCGTAAGCATTGATTCTAAAGACATTTCAAGTGCTGGGTTTTGTTGCACTTATGCAAGTGTTGATTCTAAAGAGGTTTAGCAGGCAAAGCGTCACCTGAAATCAGGGTGGTCTTTTGCGGGATGTTCCTCCCAAGGGATTTGCTGGACGAAACGCGGGCAAACAAAAAAACGCCAATCTGGAGATTCATCCCGCTGAGCCCGCGGGATGGAGAAGAGGGCGCGTCGACGGGAACGAATTACACGTTCACCCAGAAAACAATATACCATCTCGGCATATGGTTGTCAATGTGCAAATTAGGGCGGGCGGCAGAGCATTTTGAAGATTTGCCCGTTCCCCTGATGCGCGGATTGGGGATACGCGCCCACTGGATGCCGATTACTCTTCCTCTCGGTCCAAAGGGGTTCTTCAGGTAAAGTAGTATCTCTCTCGATTACCCGATGACTGCTCTGCCTGCGAATCTGCGAAACATGTGGCGCCGCCTCTCGAGGATCGATCTCTTTGCGATCGGACTCATTCTTGGCGGGGCGGTTTGTGCCCTTTTGGAGCTGAGCGGGGGGCTTGCCAGCTTCCTTAAATTCCTTGCCATTCTTGCGGCCGTCTATGTTCTGTTTCGATTTGCCGGATGGTGGCGTACGCGGCTGTTGTGGAGCCTGCGCAACCGGCTAATCGTTGCGTATCTGTTTATCGCCGTTGTACCGATTCTTCTCATTGTGACGCTCGTGGTCCTCGCGGGACAGATCTTGTACTCCCAGCTCGGCGCTTACCTCCTTTACGATGACATCCATCGGCGGATTGCCATGATGGCCGACATTACCAAGCACATTGCCGCCGCGCATGGAACATTACCGAACGGGATCACGGAAGAGGGGGCGGAGCGCGTGCTTGCCGCACAGTCGCACCTGGTTCACGACGAAGAGCTTCCCGGCTTAAGCATCGCTTTTTCGAACGACGAAACGCTGCTGCGAAAAGTGGCGGGTCCGGGCAAGAACGCCTTCGCGGGCCTCGTCGAAGAAGGCGAGACGCTCAATCTGATGGGCTTCAGGGCGATGCCAGAACCAGGAGGCACGCGCGTGGTGACTCTGCGAGTGCCCATCACTCCGGAATTTCTTGCGACGATTGCGCCGGACCTCGGAGTGATTCAACTGAATTTGACGCGGCGATTCGAAGGCGGCACAAGACAGGGAATTCTCTACAATCCTACGGGAACGATTCAATATGAAACAACGAAGAGCATTCCCGCGCGAAACAGGATGCTTCACGCGCCGTTGCATTGGATTGATCCGGTGGTGACGGGATTTTCGCATTTGGATGCGGTGTATGTAGGGGCTGAAGGAACGGTTGATTTGCAACGGCCCGTGCTGGTTATCTTCAATGCGCGACCCTCGCGATTAAATGCCAGGATGTTTTCTTCGCTGGGCGAGTTGAGCGATCTTTACCCGCTCGAATTTATAGTCGTGAGCGTTATTTTTCTATTGATTGAGATCGCGGCTCTGATTACCGGAGTCGTTATGACGCGGCGCATCACCAAGGCCGTCAGCGATCTGTATCAAGCGACGCAATACGTGAAATCCGGAGATTGGACGCACCGTGTGCGGATCGAGCGGCGCGATCAGTTGGGTGTTCTGGGCGAATCGTTTAATGACATGACGGGCTCGATCAGTGGATTGCTGGAAGAGTCGAAAAAGCGGCAGCGGCTGGAGAATGAACTATCCATCGCCAGCGAAGTGCAGAATCAACTCTTTCCGCAGAAGGTTCCCTCGGTCCAGGGAGTCGAACTGGAAGCAATCAACAAGGCGGCGCGCACGGTCAGCGGCGATTATTACGATTTCATTCAGCTCAGCCCGACGCATCTTGCGATTGCCCTCGCCGATATTTCGGGGAAGGGAATTTCCGCGGCGCTCTTGATGGCTAGCTTGCAGGCGGCGCTGCGCAGCCAGCTTCTGTCTCCCGGGAGCGAACAGATGAGTACGGGAGATTTGGTCGGACGGCTCAACATGCACATGGTACGAAATACCGCCGATGACCGGTTTGCTACTTTTTTTATCGCCGTGTACGACTGCAAGACACGCACGCTGCGCTACACCAATGCGGGGCATCTGCCGGGATTTTTGATTTCCAACGGGACGTCGAAGCATCTCGACAAAGGCGGGATGGTTCTCGGAGTGATGGAAGATTACGTTTATGAAGAGGGTTCTGTCCTCGTTCCTCCCAATGCGCTCCTGGTGGAATACAGCGACGGATTGGTTGAGCCCGAAAATGTGTACGGCGAAGAGTTTGGCATTCGCCGATTGCAGGAGGCGGCAATTCGCGTGCAGAGCTCGGCGCCCCGCGTGGTTGGTGAGTCGCTAATGATGGCGGCGGAGGAATGGGCCGGCACGCCGGAGCAGGCGGACGATATGACGGTGGTTGTGGCGCGGCTGCGTTAGGCCTTCGGACCGGATGGGGACAGGTAACGCAGTCGGTCGCTGGAGCGGATTAAGATAAGGTGCGCTAGCTCACAGCTTACAGCTCACAGCTGAGAGTCAGAGTCGGATTTATTTGGATTGCGGGCGACACAAAGCATTTCGTGGAAAGACGGCTGCGGTAGTGTGGGTTTCGCTAGTGGGCTATACTGACAGGCTTTCGAGAACGATGGCCGAGGAGACGAATGCCGCTTGTTAATCGCGTGGCGCTGATTACTGGAGGAAGCCGGGGAATCGGCCGGGGAATTGCTGTTCGTTTGGCACAAGAGGGCGCGCGCATTGCGATCTCCTATCGATCCAATAAGACGGCTGCGCAGCAGGCGCTCCGGCAATTACAAGCGAGCGGCGCGGATTGCGTGGCTGTGGAAACGGACGTCACCGACGCGGCGAAGGCTGAGCAGCTGGTTGAAACCGTCGCCGACCGGTACGGGCGAATAGATATTCTTGTCAACAACGTGGGCGGGTTTCGCTGGGGCACGCTTGCGGAATCCTCATTGGCGGATTGGGAAGGCATCTTCACTTCGAATTTATCGACGGTTCTTTACGTCAGCCGGGCCACCTTGCCGCACATGCGGAAAGGACGCTGGGGGCGGATCGTGAACCTTGGAGCGGTGGGAGCGGAGCGAGCGTTTGGCCAGGCAAAGATTTCGGCTTATGCGGCGGCGAAGGCGGCGGTTGTAGCGTTGTCGCGTTCGCTGGCCCTCGAAGAAGCGAAAAATGGCATCACGGTGAATGTAGTGAATCCGTCGAGCATCGATGAGAAAGAGTTGACGCTGAGCGAAGCGAGGCGAATTCGCGACGCACGATTTCCGATTGGCCGGCCGCCCACGGTCGAAGATGTGGCCGCCGCCGTCGCGTTTTTTGTATCGGACGAAGCGGAGTATGTGACCGGGCAAGTCGTGAACGTCAGCGGCGGATGGATGCTCTGAGCGCCGCGTAAAACTCTTCCAATGAAAGCTCTTACTGCAGCCGAGATGCGCGAGGTCGATCGCCTGACGACCGAGCTATTTGGAATTCCCGGTTCACAATTAATGGAAAACGCGGGGCAGGCCGCCGCGAACGCCGTCTGGTCGCGAATTGCGGGCCGAGGTGTAAACGATAAGACACGCGCGTCTGTCCTGTGCGGTAAGGGAAACAACGGAGGGGATGGATTTGTCGTCGCGCACCACTTGAAGGATCAGAAACTGGCAACGCGCGTAGTTCTGTTTGGGAAAAAGGAGGATGTTCGCGGGGACGCCGAGAAAAACCTAAAGAGATGGCTGGATGAGGGCGGAGAGGTAGAGGTGGTGGAGGGGGAGCCGGATTGGGAGCGGGCGTGGCGCGGAGTACGCGAGTCGCACGTAATTGTGGACGCGATGCTTGGGACGGGGCTGAAAGGGGCGGCGAGCGGCGCGATTGCCGCGGCCATTACGTCTGTAAATGAGAAGTCGCACAGGGCGACGGGAAGCTGGCCCACACTGATCCTGGCGGTGGATATGCCTTCGGGATTACCTTCCGATGGGGAGGCACTGGAAGGGCCGGTGCTGGCGGCGCACTGGACGACGACGTTTACCGCGCCGAAGATCGGGCAACTGACGGGACCGGGAGCGGAAGCGTGCGGGACACTCCAAGTGGTCAGCATTGGTTCCCCGGCGAAACTGATAGAAGCAACCGGGAAGGGCACAGTTCGCTGGGCAGGGGCGGGAGAGTTTGCAGAAATGCCGCTGGTACGGGCAGCGGACTCACACAAGGGAACTTTTGGGCATGCTGTGATTGTGGCGGGTTCGCGCGGAAAATCTGGAGCGGCGGTGCTTGCGGGATACGCGTGCTTGCGCGCAGGCGCCGGGCTGACGACGATCGCAACGCCGGATGAAATCCAGCCAGTGTTGGCCGGGGCACATGCGGAGTACATGACAGAGCCGCTGCTGGCGACCAAGACAGGCGGGATCGCGGCGGCGAACGCTTCATCGGGACGAATGACGAAGCTACTTGAGGACAAGGCGGTCGTGGCGATTGGGCCGGGGATCGGGACGCACGTGGAAACGCGCATGGTGGTGCAACAACTGGTGCGCGAGGTGACGCTCCCGATCATTCTGGATGCGGATGGATTGAATTGCTTTGACGGTGAGGCATTTAAGCTTGGGCAGCGAAAAACGCAATTTCTGGCAATAACGCCGCACCCCGGAGAAATGGCCCGGCTTCTGGGCGTGAAAAACTCCGACGTGCAGAGCGATCGCCTGAAAGCGGCGACGGAAGCAGCCAAGAAGTGGAAGGCCCACGTTATTCTGAAGGGCTACCACACGATTCTTGCTGCGCCTGACGGGCGCACATGGGTGAATACAACTGGCGGACCTAGCCTTGCAAAGGGCGGAACGGGGGACGTACTTACAGGCGTTCTTTCCGCGCTAACCGCGCAATTCGGTACGGAGGATTGGCTGCGTGTTCTTGCGTTGGGCGTGTACTTGCACGGACTTGCCGCCGACATGCTCGCCGCGGAAGGGGAACCTTCCGGAGTTCTTGCACACGAAGTTGCGGAATGGATTCCGGCAGCGCGTGAGTGCCTCCTGCGGGAGATTCAGTTCGGTGGCTGAAGAAATCATCACGTGCTCCTCCGAAGAAACCACGAACTGGGGACGGGAATTTGCGAAGGGTCTTACGCCGCCGATCCTCATTTTGTTGACAGGCGATCTGGGTAGCGGGAAGACAACATTGACGAAAGGCATCGTTGCGGGGCTGGGAGCGGCTAGCGAAGATGAAGTCACCAGTCCCACGTTTACGCTCGTTCATGTATATGGAAAGGCCGCGAAGGTTTTTCACGCCGATCTATACCGCATCGAAAGCTTCCACGATTTTGAGACGCTGGGACTGGAAGATGTATTTGCTAAACCGGCCGTGGTGATTTTGGAGTGGTCGGAGCGATTTCCACTGCAGTTGCCGTGGCCGCAGGTGCGCATCCGGCTGGAACACCACGGCGGCGACTCGAGGCGGATCACCGTTCTGTAGCTCTCTCGAATCCTTTGCCCTCCTATTGAGCCTTGCCAAATACAGAGTTGTGCCAGTAGCTGGGAAAAGCGGCAGCAGGGCTGCCGCACTCCAAATCGCTACGTCGCCAATATTATGCGGGACTCAGTCATTTGACCTCTAAGCCCTGCGTTTCTGGACGCTTACGGCACGGCCCTTACTATCTCGTTACCAATGCGGCCAGTTCTGTTGCGGCGGCTGGTGCACGCTGCTAGGTTGGTGAAAGCCCCTTCGGGCGGAGTGTGCATGGCGGACGAGACTCTTACACTAGGCGTGGCAGAAGCGGCTCGCATCGAACTTAAGAGCTATAACGTGACGATCCCCATGGGATCGTTGTCCATCGGGGTGGACAATATCCACCACGATGTGTTTCTTAGCCCGAAGTTCGTTCAAGCGGCCCGCGACTATTTGTTTGACCTGATTCGCCAGAGCACCAGCGCCACGTATTTTTCCGGCATCGAACTGCGCAACACCAAGAGCCTGGACAATACCGCGTTTCGCAAACTGCTGACCGATCTACTGCAGAGTGCGCTGACCCAGGCGAAATATTACAAAAATATTGAGATCGATCTCGTTTTCCGGCTTGGCCTGCTCAAATTCATCACGCAGGAATTGACCAATCAATTCGCGAATCTGATTCTGGAAGGGAAGGAATGGGTCCGCCAGCGCGGCGAATATTTCGAGCGCAGCCAGCAAGCTCACGTGATCAAAGCACGGCTGTCAGAGTTGCAATCGGCTCGCCGAAAAGTCATTCGCGGCGTAGGGCAGCAGGTCGCGCAGATGCTTGCCGACATCGAGGACAACGTCATTGCCAAAACGCGGCGGGCTCTTTTTGGAGACGATTTTGCCCCGCTTTATGAGCTGCTGAAGAACCGGCTGATTTTTCTCGACGGGGGAAAAGACGACGTTTTCTTTTTAGAGCATTACGTTTTGCTAGGAAATTATGCGCGTGATCCTGACCGCTTCGAGGCGATGGATGCGCTCTTCCAGGAGTTCATCTGCGAGGCGGGGCTCACAATCGGCCAGGACCCTGCGTTCACCGAAGCGAATCAAGCGCACAACGCGCTGCTCGAGCAGGCCACCGCGATGCGGACTGAAATCGCAAGTCTGGAAGAACAACGAGAAAATATCCGGAAGAAACTGGATCGCGGAGAAAGTTTCTTCAACAAATTTCTGAATTCCACCGATCCCTCGGATTTGAAAGCCTCGATGACTGACATCGAGATGCGGCTGAAGCACCAGGAAGTGAAGCTTGAGGAGATGGGGCCGCAGATCGACGCCGCCAAGCAAAAGCTCGACTTTTTCAATAAGGATTACAAGGGCCGGCTTGGGGATTACTTGAATGATCCAGAAAACGCCAAGCGGCTTTTCGATGCTTCCGCGGGCGACACCGAGACGACAGAGAAGGCACGGCTGCTGGCGCAACTTGTAGACCGGCTGGAGCAGCACGACGTGCTCTATCACGTGCTGGCGAGCTACGAGATTCGCCCAATCGCCAAGGACTATTGCCCGCCGGTGCACTTACAGCAGCTGCGCAAAGCGCTCGTCTCGAAGGACGAGATGAAGCAGGTCGAGCAAGTGCTGAAGCACGTCCCCGCGAAGCAGCTTTCCTTGAAGCCCATCGAAGAGCTTTCACGAAAGATTCGCAAGTACTCGCGAGAAGAAATGCAGGGGTTCGTGCTGCGTTTCGCGACGGATTTTCTGCGGTTGCGCCGGGATCTGCGCGATGCGGAACACTTGACGACTTGCATGGAACGCGTTCATTTGGTGACTACGGAGCAGGCGAGAGAACTTTCTCGCCTGAACAATAAACTTTACGAGTGCGTCCTGCAGGAAGAAGCCAAGACGCAAGAGGATCAAGTCGTCTCGCACGTGATCATTAAGGCGGACGTGCGGGGCTCAACCAAGATGACGCAGGACTTGTTGTCGCGAGGGCTAAGCCCGGCTTCGCACTTCAGCTTGAACCTGCACGAACCGGTCAAAAAACTGCTTGACCGCTTCGGCGCCAAGAAAGTGTTTATTGAGGGCGACGCGGTGATTCTGGCGATCTTTGAAACGGAGTCGACGCGCACGTATGCGCGGTCGGTCGCCAAGGCTTGCATCCTGTCGCGCCAGATACTTGCTGTGTGCAACTCCTATAATGACCGCGCCGCCGCAAGCGATCTCCCCGCGCTTGAACTTGGCTTGGGTGTAGCGTTTCAAGGTTCGGCGCCAACCTATTGGACCGACGGCGACTCGAAGATCATGATCTCGAAGGCGCTGAATCTTTCGGACCGCCTTTCCGGCTGCGCGAAACTCGCCAAGCGCATGCTTTCGGGTCAAAAGTCTCACTTTTGCGTGTATCAATTCCTGACGGCAATGGAGGGCGCATCGGCCGAGGAATTGGACGAATTCCTCGTTCGCTATAACTTGAACGGCATCGAGCTGAATGAAGAAGGCTTTCAGAAACTATCCGAAGAAATTTCGCTCGATTCCGTCGAGACGAAATTGGAAATGCCCTGGGGCAAGGAAATCGTCACATTGCATTATGGCGAAGTGCCCATGGGAGAGTCCGTGGAATTGCTCGTTCTGCGCAAGAGCCTGGCGCGCGAGCTTCTTCCGGACGGGAAAATTGGCGCAGCTTCCTCGCACCCCTACTACGAAGTGTGCACCAGCGCGAAGCTTTACGACCTGGTCGCGGCATTGATCCGCACGAAGGCCGCGGCCGCCACAATTGAAACCGTTCGCGTCTGACCCCTATACTTACAACGGAAGCGAAAGGGGTCCGGTGATCTTCCCGGCCTTCAAAGCCGGCGATTCGGTCCTTCGCGGGTCGAATGGTGGGTTCGACTCCCACACGCTTCCGCCAAATCACTGGCCGACGTTTCGCGATTTACACTAAGAAGAAAATCTCCAGACGTAGGTGCTAGCTAGACGTAAACGCGGACCCACCCTTTTCGAAGAACGCAAAGGGTAGGCCATCCTCCTTCATCTAATCAGGCCGGCGAAAAAGCGTGCGCGCAGATCGTTTCCAACCTCAATTCCGCGCATCTACGGCTTATGCTATTTTGAAGAACCCCGGATGGAGGTTTTGCGGCATGGCGAAACTGGTTTTCGGATTGCACCAGTCGTTGGACGGCTACGTCGACCACATGAAGCTTGGGCTGCCTGTGCCCGCGGTCTCCCGTCACTTCCTCGAGCTAGTGCGTGGCCTGACCGGCTTTGTCTACGGCCGCCGCATGTATGAGGTAGTGCGTTATTGGGACGACGACCTTGCGGACTGGGACGCACAAGACCGCGACTTTGCAGCGGCGTGGCGGAGCCGACCAAAGTGGGTGGTGTCGCGCTCTCTGAAGTCTGTCGGGCCTAACGCCACCCTTTTCGCGGATGACGTCGAGACGGTGGTCCGTGGGTTGAAGGCCCAGCACGCCGGGGAGATTCATGTGGGCGGACCAGACTTGGCGCGTACCCTGACCGACCTTGGTCTTATCGATGAGTATCGACTCTACCTGAGCCCCGTCGTGATTGGTGGTGACAAGCCATTCTTCGCCGGGCCCCGGCCGCCACTCCGCCTGGTAGCCAGCGATCTGCTAGGCGACAACGTGATCAGGTTGACCTACGTTCCTGCTTAATGGCGCGACCCGCCCGACGCACTGCGCCGAATCAACTGACTTTTCGCGGGACCTACAGGAAATGCCTGATGGGCAATTTTTCTTATTCCTTAGATTGTGTTGGAGGAAGAAGAACCGGGAAGCAAGGACTAAGAGACCGTTAGGCTGTTGAACAGGTTTAGAGTTCTATTTTGTGAGGATTGGCATGTCGAACTGTTGCCCGTGCTGTAAGAGCCGTCAAATCCATCGATCAAGAACGAGGGGCATTTTCGAGCACCTCCTGAACCTCATTTCGGTTAAACCATACCGGTGCGAGAACTGCGATTACCGCTTTTTTCGTATGAGTGAAAGGACGAGGACGGCGCGACTGGCGAGAAGCAGCTGAGGGGCAAGAGTGGCGTCCAATAAGGTGGGCACCTTATTATTGAGTTGGTCGACTTGGGTGGTTGGGGGTTGTTGTGAGGCCTTTGGTCGTCCAATTTTCCTCCGGAGGATTGCATGCAACTCGTAAACGAAAGTTTTGCTCATGTCCTTCTATTCGCCTGCCCGCAATGCGGAAATCCCCTTGCTTCCGCGTGCGCGAGTTTGGAGAAGAATTTGGAAGTAGCTGATGCGCACTGGTTTAATCCTCACTGCCCCTGTGGATGGACCGGGCCGGTGATCGGAGTGCAAGCACTGAAGCATTGGATCGAACTCTGGAAGGTTCCGGTAAAGGTCGGACCGGACGCGGCAGGTTCGTGCAGTAGCCAGCCCTTCATCGAGTAGAGAAGGGCGCATTTTTAGTAAGAAGCTAAGTGTATAGAGCACTTCAACTAGCATCAGCGACTTCTTCCATGGGCCTGCCAAAGGCTCGAGATGGGCGTCGTTGCCGCAGCCAGTAGTCCAGGTGCAAAACACGTATTTACATGGACTTAAGGAATTCCCGGGGCCAGGGAAGCGGTGCGGGCGTTGGACCGGCTCCATCAGAATATTCACAAAAAAAACAGAGGACCACGGACTTGGACTCGTCCGAGGCTAGTCGGGTCATACAGGAAAGACTGTAGAGCATACCTACAGTACTTATGCTAATTAACCTTCCTTGGCCTGATTCAAAATTCTAAGGGGTGTTGATGGTCAGCCGTCAGCTCCACGCTGAATTAGGTCACGAGTTATGAGGTAAAGAAATTCTCAGTAGTGCGGAAAGCCCGAAAGATTCATCTGCTTAGCCAACCCATCCTGGTGCGAATTTGGAGATGAGCATGAAGAGAGTTGACCGAAACTCATCGAATGCAAGCGCAATGGTGCATCCCGCCGCCCAAACAGGGAGCAATGGGGCCAGCGGTGCCGCTGCTGAGATTTCAGCGAACGATTTGAACTTGGTTCTCTCAAGCTTACTGACCATGCGCGATGGAGACTTCTCGGTGCGCCTGCCCGGAACTTGGACGGGTCTGGCCGGGAAACTTGCGGATACGTTTAATGAGATTGTGGGTTCAAACCAGCAAATAGCACACGAGCTAAAGCGGATCGGGCAAGTGGTGGGCAAGGAAGGGAAAACGCGGGAGCGTACCCAATTCCATCAGCCGAAGGGCGCCTGGGGGGAGATGGAGGTATCCGTCAATACGCTGGTGGATGACTTGCTCCAGCCAACCACCGAGGTTACGAGGGCGATCGCAGCCGTGGCGCAAGGGAATCTTACGCAAACCGTAAGGCTGGATGTGGATGGGCGTCCACTTGAAGGAGAATTTTTACGTTCCGCCACGATCGTCAACACCATGATCCAGCAGCTTGGTGTTTTTACGGCTGAGGTGACTCGTGTCGCTCGGGAAGTCGGTACTGACGGAAAACTTGGCGGCCAGGCCCAAGTGCCCGGAGTCGCCGGTACGTGGAAAGATTTAACTGACTCCGTGAATTCGATGGCCAGCAACTTGACCGGGCAGGTGCGTAACATCGCCGAAGTGGCTACCGCCGTTGCCAGCGGCGATCTCTCTCGCAAGATCACGGTGGATGTGCGCGGGGAGATTCTGCAGCTCAAAGAAGCCATTAATACGATGGTGGATCAGTTGCGGTCCTTCGCTTCGGAAGTGACGCGCGTCGCCCGAGAGGTAGGCACCGACGGCAAACTGGGCGGTCAGGCGGTAGTGCCCGGCGTGGCAGGCACCTGGAAAGATCTTACGGACTCGGTCAATGCGATGGCCGGCAACCTCACGGCGCAAGTACGCAATATCGCCGAAGTTACGACGGCGGTGGCACGAGGCGATTTGTCGCGCAAGATCACGGTGGACGTGAAGGGCGAAATTCTAGAATTGAAAGACACCATCAACACGATGGTGGACCAACTGAACGCGTTCGCCGGTGAAGTGACGCGCGTGGCGCGCGAAGTCGGCACCGAAGGGAAGCTGGGAGGCCAAGCGCAGGTTCCGGGCGTGGGAGGCACTTGGAAGGACCTAACCGACAACGTGAACTTCATGGCCAGCAACTTGACTGGACAGGTGCGCAACATTGCCGAGGTGGCGACGGCAATCGCCAGCGGGGACCTTTCCCGCAAGATCACTGTGGACGTACGCGGAGAAATCTTGCAGTTGAAAGAAACGCTCAACACCATGGTGGACCAACTCAACCGGTTCGCGGGTGAGGTCACGCGCGTGGCGCGCGAGGTAGGTAGCGAAGGACGGCTGGGGGGACAAGCCAACGTGCCGGGCGTCGCGGGAACCTGGAAAGACCTCACGGACTCTGTCAATTCGATGGCCGGAAACTTGACCGGCCAGGTGCGCAACATCGCGGAAGTTACGACGGCAGTGGCGCGAGGCGATTTATCGCGCAAGATCACCGTGGACGTGAAGGGCGAGATTCTCGAATTAAAAAACACAATCAATACGATGGTGGACCAGCTGAATGCGTTTGCCGCCGAAGTCACGCGCGTGGCTCGCGAAGTCGGAACGGAAGGGAAGTTGGGAGGGCAGGCACAGGTCCCTGGCGTAGGAGGTACGTGGAAAGACCTCACGGACAACGTGAACTTCATGGCCAGCAACCTCACCGGCCAAGTACGCAACATTGCCGAGGTTGCAACGGCAGTGGCGCGCGGCGATTTGTCGCGCAAGATCACCGTGGACGTCAGGGGCGAAATTCTTGAGCTGAAAGACACTCTCAACACGATGGTGGATCAGCTGCGCGCCTTTGCGTCTGAAGTGACGCGCGTGGCGCGCGAAGTTGGTACCGACGGAAAACTCGGGGGACAGGCGCAAGTTCCCGGCGTCGCGGGAACATGGAAAGACCTCACGGACTCCGTCAACTCCATGGCCAGCAACCTGACTGGCCAGGTGCGTAACATCGCGGAGGTCGCCACGGCAATCGCCAGCGGCGACCTCTCAAAGAAAATCACCGTTAACGTGAGCGGCGAAATCCTGCTGCTCAAAGAGACTATTAACACGATGGTGGACCAACTTAACGCTTTCGCCGGCGAGGTGACGCGCGTCGCGCGCGAAGTAGGTAGCGAAGGCCGACTGGGTGGACAGGCTAATGTTCCGGGCGTCGCGGGAACCTGGAAAGACCTCACGGACTCTGTCAATTCGATGGCCGGAAACTTGACCGGCCAGGTGCGCAACATCGCGGAAGTCACGACCGCGGTCGCGCGCGGCGATTTGTCGCGCAAGATCACCGTAGACGTGAAGGGCGAGATTCTCGAACTAAAAGACACGATCAACACGATGGTGGACCAGCTAAACGCGTTCGCAGGTGAGGTAACGCGCGTAGCCCGCGAGGTCGGGACAGACGGCAAGTTAGGAGGCCAGGCCCAAGTTTCGGGGGTCGCGGGAACATGGAAAGACCTGACTGACAACGTCAACGTCATGGCGGCGAATCTTACCGAACAGGTGAGAGGTATCGTGAAGGTTGTGACGGCGGTGGCCAACGGTGAGCTGACCAAGAAACTGACGGTTAACGCCAAGGGGGAAGTTGCGGCATTGGCGGAAACCATCAACAACATGACCGACACGCTTGCGACTTTTGCCGATCAGGTGACGACGGTTGCCCGCGAGGTGGGAGTGGAGGGGCGGCTTGGGGGCCAGGCCAACGTGCCTGGAGCTGCGGGCACTTGGAAAGATCTTACAGGCAACGTAAACCTGCTTGCAGACAACCTGACGAACCAGGTTCGCGCCATCGCGGAAGTAACGACCGCGGTAACCAAAGGTGATCTCACACGTTCCATTCAGGTGGAGGCAAGCGGAGAAGTAGCCGAACTCAAAGATTATATCAACACTATGATCGACAACTTGCGGCTAACGACGGACCGGAATAAGGAACAAGACTGGTTGAAAACCAATCTCGCACGGTTCACGGGTATGTTACAGGGACAGCGCGATCTGACAACTGTGGGACGCATGATGTTGTCCGAACTCGCGCCACTCGTTAATGCCCAGCAAGGCGTGATCTATCAGATGGAGACAGACGAATCGGCGGAAATGGTGCTCTTGTCGGCCTACGCGGATGATACGCCGAACGGACATCCGCATCAGTTACAAGTCGGCGAAGGTCTCGTAGGCCAGTGCGCGGCGGAGAAACGCCGCATGCTGATTACGGAAGTCCCGCCGCACGCCGTCCCCATTCGCTCCGGACTATTCAAGGCTGTGCCTCTGAACGTGATCGTGCTTCCTGTACTTTTCGAGGATCGCGTGAAAGCGGTCATCGAGCTGGCTTCGTTGAGCACCTTTACGGCCTCCCATCTCGCTTTTCTGGAACAGTTGACCGCCAGCATCGGCATCGTGCTCAACAGCATCGAGGCCACGATGCAAACCGAAGGCCTGCTAAAACAATCCCAGCAATTGGCTATCGAGCTTCAAACGCAGCAGAAAGAATTGCAGCAAACCAACGAACAGCTTGCTCAAAAGGCCCAGCAACTCGCCGAGCAAAACGTGGAAGTCGAACGTAAGAACCAGGAAATTGACCAGGCCCGCCGCGCTGTTGAAGAAAAGGCAAAAGAACTGGCGCTCACTTCCAAGTACAAGTCAGAATTCCTTGCCAATATGTCCCATGAGCTGCGAACTCCGCTCAACAGCATTCTCGTTTTGGGCCAGCAGCTCACGGATAATCCTGACGGCAACTTGACGGGCAAGCAGGTGGAGTTTGCGCGCACGATTCACGGCGCCGGTACGGATTTACTGAATTTGATCACTGACATTCTGGATTTGTCGAAGATCGAGTCCGGAACAGTCTCCGTTCAGGCTGAAGAAGTGTTCTTTGCAAGTCTGCTGGACATGATCGCACGTCCTTTCCGCCACGAAGCGGAGAACCGGCGGTTCACATTCGAGATAACGACGGACCCTCGACTGAGCCGCAGCCTGGTTACGGATGCGAAACGATTGCAGCAGGTGCTCAAGAATCTACTCTCCAATGCATTTAAGTTCACCGAACAAGGCAGCGTGCGTCTGTCCCTGTTCCTCGCGGAGCGCGGATGGAGTGAAAATCATCCCGTTCTTCGAGGGGCACCATCGGTCGTTGCTTTCCAGGTCGAGGACACCGGCATCGGCATTCCGTCGGAAAAACAACGGATCATATTCGAGGCTTTTCAGCAGGCGGACGCGGGGACCAGCCGTAAATATGGCGGCACCGGACTCGGATTGGCCATTAGCCGCGAGCTGGCCAATTTGCTAGGGGGCGAGATTCAGCTGCGCAGCGAGGTGGGAAAGGGAAGTACGTTTACTCTTTATCTGCCGCAAACCTACGTGGGCGCATCGACCGGTGTGAATGTCCTGGAGATGAGAGGCGCTCCCGCTACGGCGCCGCAATTGGTTCCTGCAGTGGCATCTGAGCATCGCGTCGGGCCCATTGACGATGATCGCGCCAGCCTGAGCGAGACGGACACCATTTTGCTGGTTGTCGAGGATGATCCGCACTATGCTCGCTTGCTCCGCGATTTGGCGCGCGACAAGGGATTCAAAGTTCTGGTTGCCACGCGAGGCGCCGAGGCGCTGGCTCTGGCGCGGGAATTTCATCCAATGGCCGTTTCCTTGGACGTCTTCTTGCCGGACATGCTGGGTTGGACGGTGCTCAATCATCTAAAACAAGATCCGGCTATGCGCCACATTCCCGTGCAGATTTTGACGCTGGATGAGGACAGACAGCACGGCCTCTCGCGAGGGGCATTCGCATTTGTTCAGAAACCTACCACGCCCGATGAACTCAGCGCGGCATTCTCACGAATCAAGGAATACGCAGCGCCGCATCTCAAGCGTCTGTTGGTGGTGGAAGACAACCCTGGCGAACAACTCAGTATTCGAGAGCTGTTGGGGCATAGCGACATCCAAGTTTCGATTGCAGCAACCGGGGAAGAGGCGCTTGCCGCCATAGCCGAGGAACCCTTTGACTGCATGGTACTCGACCTCCGTCTGCCCGACATGTCCGGCTTTGATGTTTTGGAGCGTCTACGTGATTCCCCATCGCTAGGTGACTTGCCGGTTGTGGTGTTCACGGGGAAGGATTTGTCACCAGAAGAGGACGCTCGGCTGCACACATTGGCCCGGAGTGTGGTTGTAAAGGGCGTGGAATCGCCAGAACGGCTCTTGGATGAGACGTCGCTCTTTTTGCATCGCGTCGTCGCCGACCTACCCCTAGAAAAGCAGCAAATGTTGGACCGTTTACACCGATCGGATGACGCATTACTAGGAAAAAAGGTTCTCGTTGTGGATGATGACGTCCGGAACATCTTTGCTCTAAGCAGCGTGCTCGAGCGTCGCGGAATGACGGTCTTGACTGCTGGTACTGGCCGCGAGGCAATTGAAACCCTGAGTTCAACTTCTGATGTGGCAATCGTGCTCATGGATATCATGATGCCGGAGATGGATGGCTATGAAACCATGCAGGTCATCCGGCAAAATCCGGCGTTCCGGCGTCTCCCGATCATTGCCTTGACGGCGAAAGCGATGAAAGGAGATCGAGAGAAATGTCTTGAGGCGGGCGCGTCTGAATACCTGGCGAAGCCCGTGAATACGGAACAGTTGCTATCGGGATTACGGATGTGGCTCCATCGATAGGAGTGGATCAGTTGCGATAATTCTTGATGAGCTAGCTGAAAGTAAGCTCATCGCCTGCGAGGGCTAGTCTATGGGCGCGCACGACAAAGTGAACATCCTGATGGTGGACGACCAGGTCGGCAAGCTCCTCAGCTATGAAGTTATTCTTGCCGAGCTCGGTGAGAACCTGATTAAAGCCCAGTCTGGGAAAGAGGCGCTCGACCATCTGCTGAAGTCAGATATCGCCGTGATCCTTTTGGACGTCAGCATGCCGGAACTTGATGGTTTTGAACTCGCTGAGATGGTCCGCCAGCATCCCCGTTTTCAGAGAACACCTATCATTTTCATTTCCGCTGTCCTTTTGACGGACGTGGACCGGCTCAAGGGATACGAACGGGGCGCGGTGGATTACATTTCCGTTCCCGTCATCCCGGAATTGTTGCGAGCGAAGGTCAGCGTTTTTGTCGACCTCCATCGCAAGACACGACAATTGGAAATTCTGAACCTCGAGTTGCGCCGCCTTTCCAGCAGTCTCATCGCTGCGCAAGATCAGGAGCGGCGCCGGATCGCCCGGGACTTGCACGATGGTTTGGGCCAAGAGCTCAGCGGTGCAAAGATGATGGTGGATTGCATCCAGATGCAAAATCAATCCGTGGAGTGGAAAGAGCAGGCTGCAGCCGAAGCGAGCACACTAATCAATCAGGCTATCCAGCAAGTTCGCAGTATCTCGCATCTCCTGCATCCTCCGATGCTCGACGAAATCGGCCTACAGTCCTCACTTCGATGGTTTTTGGACGGCCTGACCAAGCGAAGCGGCCTTGAAACCTCATTGGAAATACAACCGGAGGAATTTCCCCGCTTCGGATCAGAGTTAGAAACCACCATATTCCGAGTCGTTCAAGAGGCGCTTACCAATGTCTTCCGGCATGCCGAGGCGCGAAGAGCCTGTCTTAATCTGGCGATAAGAGAAGGCCAAATCGTCATTAAAGTGTATGACGACGGGAAGGGCATTCCGGAGTCCGTTGTGGATTTTGAGCCAGAAAAACTTGGTGTTGGCATCGCGGGAATGAGGCAACGCGTCCAAGAATTGGGTGGGGAATTGCGACTTCGTAATGGCAATCCCGGGACGCTATTGGAGGCAGTCATTCCTGTCAAATCTGGGGCACCCAGCTCCGCGGAGCACTTAACTGCTTCGTGGGGTTTCAGCCGCTGATACCGGGTGGCTGGCGCTTCGGCCCTCGGCACTGAGTCACTGCGGTATCGATACTCCTAATGAGATCCCACACTTGGACCTTAGAAACGACCTGACAAATCCCGGCTTTGCGAGCGGGTCCCTCAAGCCCTTCCACATCGAGAATCGTGAAAAGGACTAGAGGTATGTTAGGGTCCCGGGAGGACATGAGTTTGGCTACCTCAATCCCATTCATGTCCGGCAAGGCCAAGTCAATGACCGCCAGGTCTGGTTTTAGATCCTCGAACTGTTTAACCCCAGCGAGGCCATTCTCGGCTTCTCCGCAGACGGTCCACTGACGAGTGCCTATGATAGCGCGTAGCAGGCGTCGGGTTGCTTCTGAATCGTCCACAATCAGGATTCGCAAATCCAATGATCGATACCCCATCCATTTTTATAGGACAGGAGCACGGTCCTCGAACATCGGGTTTTTGCTGTAGCTAACCTTAGACAAAAATGCGCTCTATTGAATCCTCTGTTTCAACCGCTGGGCGAACACGGTCTCAATCTGTGCTATCAACATCCAAGCCTCGCTCTTGGGCACAATCGCACAGATACCTGCTTTGGCTGCAGTCCGTTCAAGACCTTCCAAATCCCAAACTGTGAATAAGATGAGAGGCACCGTCGCATTAGTCATGGACATCCGCGAGGCCGCTTCAAACCCATTGATGTCAGGCATTCCAAAATCCAGCAGCACCAGGTCCGGATTTAATTCCTGAAACTTCTCAATGCCAGACAAGCCGCTTTCCGCTTCGCCGCATATCGTCCAGCCGGAATGTGAACAAACGATGGTGGCGATAATGCGCCTCATGCTGACGGAGTCGTCCACAATGAGAATTCGCAGGTCCATGGCGATACGACCTCGCCATTTGTTTATACGCTTACGTTTCGCATCCGGGGAATACCTGGAATACCCCAGAAATTTGGAGCCGAATACGCAGCCACAACAAGGCACTTTTGAGTGAAAACGGGTCCCCTACCTGGTCTTCTTTTGAATCCGGCACGAGGACTCTGGATTCCCTAGGCCTTGGTTCCCTTAGCCGGTTCAATTGTTTCGCCCTGTAAGGCGATTCAAGGATTGCATCGGCATTGCTTAGGGTTCACAGTCGGAGAGCGTTTTCTAATAGGAAAAATGGCCAAATAAAGAGAGGGCGCAATGTATTACGTAATCGGTGGAGCTGCTGTAGTCCTGATGAGCGTGTTCCTTGCAATGGTTCCTGACCTGATCCGATACGTGAAAATGCGTTCGATGTAGCGGTGCGAGTTCGCCGAAGCTCGATGGCAAAGAGGAAGAGCTTTGCTGAGCGCTAGGTCGAAGGCCGAGGGAACAACCAAGCGCAAAGAAGTGAAGCGCATTTCTCGGGCGCTTCCGTCAAGAGAACCCAACCTGGGAGCGAATGAAATCGAGTGGGGTTCAATCCCGGGAATGGACAGTCTCGTTCAACTCCACGGCGAAGGATTTGGTCGTAATATAATGCTAACGGGCGGGGCACCAGATGGCTGGTGCCCCGCCCGTTTGTTTTCTAGGGTAGATTAACCCTTGGGAGGCCTGGCTGGCGGAGCCGGGCGCGCTGCTGGCTGCTGCCGTTGCTGCAACTGTTGTTGTTGCTGGGTGTGTCTTTGCGACAGTTGTTGTGTCTGTTGCTGGTGCTTTTGCTCTACCTGCTGTTTTTTGGCGTCATTGGCATTCAGCTGCGCCAGCTTTTGATGCTCCTGGTCCTGTTTTTGTTGGAGTTTCTGACGTTCCTGGTCCTGCTTCGACTGAAGCTTTTGTTGTTGCTGCTGGTATTTCTTGTCCAGATTTGGATCCCCGGTATTGGGGGCGGCAGGCCGTTCGGCCGGCGGAAGGTCGTTGGGATGGACTGCAGGGTTAACGCGAGCAGCGCTGCTCTCTGGACGCGCAGCCGGTTCATGAACCGTTCCGGCCTCTCTTGCGGCTACAACTCCGCCGCCCTTGAGTTCTCCAGGCCTATCAGTAGCAGCAATAGGCGGCTTCCCGTGATTCGCGGAAGCGCGTAACTCCGGGTTAGCCCGTGCAGCTTCGATATGCTCAGTTTGAGCGGATACGGCCGGGATATGCCGGTCATGTGCGGCGGCTTCTTCTTGAGCATTGGCACGAGCGTTGATGCCGCCATTGCCACCATTGAAACTGACGCGGGTGACGGTGGTCTCATTGACCCGTGTGTTGTAGACGTTGTGAATTACATTGACGTTCACGTTCAAGACCGCGCGGTTATAGAAAAAGTGTCCGTTGTCCCAGCGCCCGCCTTCGAAACCATGGCCAAAGTAACCGAATCCATAGTTGATCCCGCCGTAGAAACCTACCTGCGGGCCCCAATAGCCGTCATAGAAAATATAGCCGCCGTCTCCCCAACCCCAATAGCCTGGAGTCCAGAGAAAACCGACTTCGGGAGCAAGTACCCAAGTTCCCGGCACCCAGAAATAGCCGTCATCACCGTAAGCCCAGTATCCGGGCGTCCAAAGGTAACCGTCGCCGGGGCATATCGGCTGTTCGTAAACGGGCAGCTCAGGCGGAGCAATCGTTATGGCTACGCCGACGCGGACTTGCGCGAACGATGCGGCGGACGTGAGCAGCATTCCCAGGGTGAACAGCAACAAACGAATCGAACGAATGGTACGCATTGTGTTTCCTTCTGCCTGGTCATCCTTCGCTTACCCGGTGTTGCTCTCGAGCTGCGGGCTGCGCGGATTGACAGGCGCGATTTGTGGACGCGAACCGGAGAGCGTCCTGTCACATGAATCGCATCCTAAAGTTCGGCTAAAGAGTTTCCTATCGGGTGATAGGAGTAGGAATTAATGCGGGATGCCGTATTTGCGGGCGATTCCAGGGTGGAATGTAAGCCAGAGTAGCCGGGGAAACCTGAGGGAATCGAATGAGTATCCCCTAGAGGGAGAATACAGGGTTTACCTGATAGTTCGCTGCTGGATGGAAAACTACAGTCGATTGCAGCGGCGCGGACGGCTTAAGTCCTGTGGAAGAGGGGAACGATGTATCTGCGAGGTTCGTTGACAGATATTGATAAGTACGTCGGCGACCAAGAGCCCCTCGAGAGTCTGTCCCCGCTATATCAACCTCCAAACGGCAAGTTACTCTCCATGGATCGTGTAAAGGGCACTCCGAAAGAAACTTTGGAGTCTGCTCTATACTGCGCTTTGCGCTCGAACGACCCTGAACTCGAGCAGATTTTGTCTGCGTTAGAAGAAATATCGAATGGGCTGAAATCCGGGGTGCCGAATGCGCGGAGCCTGGACAATGCTTTGCAGCGAGCTGCATCTTGTGCTTTGAGGCAGTCGCTAATCGATCGGGAAATTCGATCGCTGGCCGTCACCGACGAGCTTACCGGCCTTTACAATCGGCGCGGTTTTCTGGCGTCAGCCACACAGCAACTTAAACTGGCTCATCGCCACGCTGAAAACGTGTTGCTACTTTTTTGCGACGTGGACAATTTGAAAGAGATTAATGATTCCTTTGGGCACCACGAAGGTGACCTGGCTCTAGTCCGAGCCGCCGATGCGCTGGAGGAGACTTTCCGGGATTCGGACATTCTTGCCCGGCTGGGCGGGGACGAGTTTGCAGTACTGGCTTCCGATGCCTCTATTACGAGCAGGCAGGCCATCATGCCGCGGATCGAGAAGAGTCTCGAAAAAGGGAACGCGGAAGAGACGCGTTACAAGCTCTCATTCAGCATCGGAGTGGCACGGTTTGATCCGCAAACTCCCGTCTCGCTCGGAGAACTTATGGCCCGCGCGGATCAGGACATGTATGTGCATAAGAAATCTCATCGCGAAGTTCGGCTGGCAAAGTTTTCGTAATTGCATTGTAGATATCCATCTGGGGCATGAGCGAGGATCCGGGTGGGTGTTACAGGATTGCGAGTGCTTAAGCCAAGTCGCTATGTTACCTTCAAAGGGAAGCCGGAAAGAGCTGCGGGATTAAGCGTTGTGGCAGAGTTGCGACCCGTCGGTTAAACGGCCCAACGGCAGTGGTCTGGCCGTCAGGCAGGAGACGCAAAATGAGCACTAGCGCTTTAAGTCCCGACCCCAGGAATACGCCGATGCCGCAGCTAGTCGAGACCGCTCCCCAAAGCGAACACGTTGTTTACTTCTATCAAGAGAGTGATTCTTTGCTTGAGTCGCTCAGTGATTTTATCGGTTCTGCCCTCGGCGCCGGGAATGCGGCCATCATCATTGCCACCAAGGTGCATCTCGACGGACTTCAACAACGGTTGAAGGCTTGTGGTTTGGACACGCAGCGGGCTAGCAGGCAGGGAAGATTCGTTGCGCTCGACGCTTCTGGGCTACTGTCGCAAATCATGGTGAACGGGATGCCCGACGAAGATCTCTTCGCGGGAACAGTCGGTGTGGCCATAGCCCGGATGAGTGACGCGCTTAAGGGCCCGCGTCCCGTGATCGCCGCCTTTGGAGAGATGGTTGCATTGTTGTGGACGGAAGGCAAAATTGAGGCTGCCATCCGGCTCGAACAACTGTGGAACGAACTGGCGAAGAAGCACTCTTTCTCTCTGCGGTGCGCCTATCCGATGGCAGGTTGTCACGGCGAAAGGAACATACAGCCACTGGTCAGAATTTGCGCGGAACACTCAGCGGCCGTGTTTGAGGAAGGTGATAGGTCCTTCAGGAGTGGCGAAGGGAAAATTGAGCTGCGCCGTACGGAAGAACGATTCCGGCTATTGGTGGACGCCGTTCAAGACTACGCCATCTTCATGTTGGATGTGCAAGGCCACGTCAGCAGCTGGAATACTGGAGCCGAGCGCATTAAGGGATATGGGGTTTCCGAGATCATCGGGAAGCACTTCTCCATCTTTTATCCGGAGGAAGACCTCAGGGCGGGTAAACCGGAGTGGGAATTGAAGATCGCCGCCAAGGAAGGGCGGTTTGAAGACGAGGGGTGGCGGCTGCGCAAAGATGGTTCCCGGTTCTGGGCCAATGTGATCATTTCGGCCATAAGAGATGAAACTGGAAGGTTGATCGGATTCGGAAAAGTTACGCGTGATTATACTGAGAAAATAAAAGCGAACGAGGCGTTACGGAAGGAGATCAGCGAGAGGACCGAAGCCCAGAGAAAGTTGCACGAATCGGAAAGGTCGCTCCGTCAACTGTCCCTCCGCCTTCTGCAAACGCAAGACGAGGAACGTCGGCGCATCGGCCGCGATCTTCACGATAGCGTAGGCCAATACCTAGTTGGGTTGAAAATGAAAGTGGATTCGCTCAAGTCCTCGACCGAACGAAGCCGACGAGGGGATGCCAGTGAGCTGGCCGAATGCTCGCAGCTGATTGAAGAGGCCATCTCCGAAGTTCGAACGATATCTTATCTGTTGTACCCTCCCATGCTTGAAGAACTGGGCCTAAAATCAGCGGTTCCGTGGTATTTGGACGGATTTACAAAGCGGAGCGGCATCAAGACCACCTTCGAGGTGTCACCGGAATTTGATCGTATTCCTGGTGACCTGGAGTTGGCGTTGTTTCGAGTCCTTCAAGAAAGTCTAACAAACGTGCACCGTCATTCCGGCAGTTCAACAGCGGTAGTCCGGCTGATGATTGAGAACCGAACCGCCATCCTTCAGGTAGCTGACGAAGGGAAGGGAGCGCGGTCGAAAAGTGGGGAAAACCACCCTCAGGACTGGATGGGCTCATTTGGTGTTGGGCTGCGCGGCATGAATGAACGCATGCGGCAGCTGGGAGGTGACCTGCAGATATCTTTCGCTCAGGAAGGAACAACCGTCACCGCTACACTTCCACTGCCAGACGCAGAGTCCGGCGATTAGGAAAATAGCAAGACGAAGGTGTGACGTATCCCTCTCCGGGATCGTTAGAGGCTTGAGTCTCGCCAGCCTTGGTACGATTTGCTCTTTGTGCTTGCCAGGATCAAGCCGATTCGACTAGAGATGCGACATTTTCCACAGTTCTAGTACATGTGAACTGAGCAGAAAATACATACCGAGCCAAAGAAAATTCGCGATCCGATACTCGCGAACAGATTGCTCCTCATCCCTTCCGTTCGTAACTTATTGATTATAGAAATCCTTACTTGAAATGCAGGATTGGTGCCTCAGTTGCCTTCATTCCAGACAGCTACAACAAAATCCTACTCGGGAGGAATCTATGGGTGCGAAATTCGACATCTTTAAAAGACTACCCGATGGTCACCCACTGTGGGTGAAGGCTGTGGACGGGCTGGAAGAGGCACGGATGCAATTGGCTCGCTTAGCGGCGAGTTCGAGCGAGGAGTATTTTATCTTTAGTGTCAAAAACGGATGCATCGTTCAAGCAAAGGCAGCTTCTGGCGGATGACCCGGAATCCAATGTTCCTCCAGCATCCACTCCATAAGATGAAGCTATCTGGGAGCTGAAGTGCGGACTCCCCGCCTTCGTGATTTTCCGCCCTTGTTACCTGATTAAAGGAACTTGGAATCGGCGAGCACTTAGATTTCAAGATAAGTGAACAGAGTTGTGGCAACAGCATCTGTTTTGTTTCATCCGTTCATGGGCCAAGTGTGTGGATGTCCCCGCCAAGAAGCGTTTTTCCATTCGTGATCGGCTGCTTTCCTGCTTGGGTTGCGTGCCGCCGCAGGGGGATACAAAAATGCTGAATTGTGAGCTTTTGTATAGGCGGGAGGAGAGAACAGGTGCTTGTGTTCGGGTCAAGCACCTGTTCTGGGGGGCGTGTCAGAGGAATTTGTTATCTGCAGGTAGGCTACGCGGCGACGGCTCGCTGAACAATCAGGTCTTCCCTGTAAGAAATTCGGATGCTTCTGGTAGAAGCGGAATGCATATTCTCAAGACCAGTTGTGGCGTTACCCGGAGAGAAGTCCCATCCTCGGGGCAGGAAAAAATGGAAAGAAATTGGAAAAGGACCGTTTACTTTTCCGGCGTGCCGATTAGCTCTTGTCTGTGCTTCGGCAAAGCGTGGGGATACTTATCCCGAAGGAACTGCACCAATCCTTCCCGAACGTAGCATCGCAGATCGAACGCTGCCGGTCCGTTGCGGGCGCTCATCAGCGCCCGGATTTGAATGGTCGATTCCGTCGCATCTGTCACTTGCAGCGCCCAAGTTCGTTTGTCCCAAAGATCTGTCATTTCAAGAATGCGATGTAGCTCCCCGCGTAGTTCTTGGACCGGAACGCTGTAGTCCGTATAGATCATCACGGTTCCGAGTAGATTGGCTGTCGTTCGAGTCCAGTTCTGAAACGGTTTCTCAATAAAATAACTCAGCGGCACGACTAGTCGGCGGAGATCCCAGAGGCGCACCACAACGTAGGTTGTGTTGATTTCCTCGATCCATCCCCATTCACCCTCCAGAACTACAGCGTCCTCGATCCGGATGGGCTGCGTAAGGGCAACCTGAATTCCAGCAATTAAGTTAGAAAGTGTGGACCGCGCGGCCATTCCTACAATTAGCCCCGCGAGGCCGGCGGAAGCAAGCAGACTCACGCCGACGTGACGGATCTCCGGGAATGTCATCAGCATGATGGCCGCTGTCACGATGCTAACAGTCAGCGCAATAATCCTTTGCAAAACTTGTGTCTGCGTCCGAATCCTGCGAGCGCTCAGATTGTCGGGTGAATCTATGGAGTACCGAGCGAAGACAATGTTTCCGGCTAACTCCGTCAGAATCACGATGGCCCACCCAACCAAGGCGATCACGCTCAGGCCCAGAGCGTGTTGCAGAATGCCTTTTAAGGCTTCAGGGAGGGGTGCAAGAGGTATGGCGAGAACCAAAGCCAGCAATGGAAAAATGAGGCGCGTTGATTTTTTGGCACGTTTTATAAATAAGGACTCGGTGCTCTTGCCTTCGCGCCGAAGAATTCTCTCCGTCACAATGAAAACGACAAAATGGACAACAAGCGCCAAGGCAACGGCGCCCGCCAAAATCACACCTGAAATCAGCAAAGTGCGAGTCTCACCCCCAAAATCGTGCATCTGCGCGCAACTCCTGGAGAGTATGAGGGGCCCTTGTTCAACTTTTCCCTACAACTTCTCCCACCTTCAAGGCTTTGCCTTGGCTGGAATCCTCTTGCGAATGAAAGGAATCGTTTTGTAAATGGTGTCTCGGCGAGGAGATCGCACAGATACTTCACGAGACAGTCTTGCGCTGAAAAATATGGGCAATCAGCGAGATGACCGCGAAAAGCAACAAGAGATGAATCAAGAAGCTGGATACGTGGAACACCAAGAACCCGCCCATCCACGCGAGCAACAAAATTGCAAACAAGACGAGGAACACGTAGGCCTCCTTAGGACATGTAATAGACTTCTGCTCCTGAGCTAACCTCTTTCAGATTCTTCCGAGGAGTAACAAAACGAGAAGAATTACAACAACCAGGCCCAGGCCTCCGCTCGGGTAGTAGCCCCAGTCTCGGCTGTGGGGCCACGTTGGCAGGCTGCCCAAACTCATCAAGAGAAGGATTACTAGAATTATGATCAGCATTTGTGGTTTGCCCTCCGTGGTCCATTCGACTCGAATTGGCCTGTTGGAACAATCGGTGTAAACGTGTAGAGGCCGCGATGCGATGGAGTATGCAAGACCACAATATTTATTTTCGACATTCGTTTATCATCGGATACCGTGAGAACGAACGCCTGCGAGCACACACGGAGCTGCGTGCCTCCTCGTGACGAAACATACTCAAGAATTGCTCCCAAAGTGTAAAATACAGGGAATACAGTATGGGATTGACGGCCAAGGCGTAATATTCATTAGTTGCGGATTATGGACAGCTTTCGCCGAGGTTCACGTGCTGAGCGGACTCGATTGCCGGCACCGAATACAGTAGAGCAGGCTCGAGAGACTGCTTTGAGATCGGGGATGAAGACAGTGAGAATTCTCGTTGCAGACGATCACGACATCATTCGCCGGGGCCTAAAACAGCTACTCACCTCGCGCTCCGGTTGGGAAGTGTGCGGCGAAGCCAAAACCGGAAGGGAAGCGGTTGCGCTCGTTGAGCAGCTCAAGCCGGAAATCGTAGTCATGGACATCAGCATGCCCGATCTGAATGGTCTGGAGGCAGCCCGCAGAATTCACAAGTCATTTCCGAAAATCGGGATTCTGATTCTAACACTTCATTTTTCGGATCAGCTTGTTCGTGACATCGTCGAGGCCGGCGCCCGGGCCTACATCATGAAGTCAGACGCGGATCGAGATCTCGTGAGTGCAGTCGAAGCGCTGGCGAATCATCGAACATTTTTCACGTCACGAGCGGCAGAAATGCTTCTGAATGGGTTCACCAACCAGAATTCGGTACGCGATCCGGAAGCTCATCTACGGAACAGGCTCACCTCTCGCGAGCGGGAAATTGTTCAGCTGCTCGCCGAAGGAAAGAGCAGCAAGGAAGTAGCTGTGGCTCTCGGAATAAGCGTTAAGACAGCCGAAACTCACCGGGCAAATATCATGAGAAAACTCGAGATGCACTCCGTGAGCGAAGTAGTGCGTTATGCTGTGAAGAATCAAATCATCGAAGCGTGATGCTCCCCGCGGTCGCGCAGGATTTGCTTTCATTTGTACTGGCGGCACTATGGAATCCGATGCTTCTTCGAACGGCCGGCGGTTCTTTGTCTGACCAGGTCTCTGACTCTTGCCGAGGACTAGAGGAGACAGCAGCTCATGCCTAGAGTACTTATCGTCGATGACCACGCTTTTATTCGCCGTGGCGTTCAAACAATTCTGCATCCGTTCCCGGAGTGGGTGTTTTGTGGAGAAGCGGATAACGGGCGGGATGCTATCCGCATGGCGGACGAGCTAAAGCCGGAAGTCATCATCATGGATGTATCCATGCCTGGACTGAACGGCATCGAAGCAACTCGGGCGATTTGCAAAACTCAACCGGGCGTCAAGATAGTTTTGCTCACTCTTCACGAATCTGCCGATTTGGTGCGCAAAGCCTTTCGCGCCGGTGCACGAGGTTATCTCCTGAAGACCGATGCGGAGCAAGAGTTGGTGAGAGCTCTCACCGCAGTGATCGGAGAGGGAGCATATATCAGCCCAAAGATTGATAGCGAAACCGCAACAAATGCCATGAGTGAAATGACTGAATACCACTGACACGGTGGCACGGTGGCAGTTACACCGGAACTGCCTGCCCACAATATTTGTCCCTCAGGAAATAAGGCCGAAAGAAAATTACGTCCCCCTATCCTAGCTTTGAAGCGCCATCGATTCTGGTTTTGCGAGAGCCAAAAGCCGTTGCCGCAATTTCACGCGCGCTCGGAAGACCCTGGATTTGACAAGCTGCGGAGTAATATCCATTGCGTTGGCCAATTCCCGGCTTGTCCAGCCTTCTCCCTTTTGCAAAATAAAGGTGTATTTGAGGGTTGGGTGTAAAGCCTCCAGGACCTTCGCGGCCAAATCCTTGGTCACGTACTGCCGCTCGGGATCCGCGCGCAGATCCCGTAGCTCCGCGTTCGCCTCATGGCCGTCCAATTTCCGTTCCTCGTCGGAGAGGACTGCCGCTTCTTCTGGCCGGCGCTTACGCAACATCATGAGCGCTTCATTGATCGCAATACGCACGAGCCAAGTCGAGAACTGTGAATTTCCTTCAAATTGCCGAATCTTGCCATACGCTTTACAGAAGACGTTTTGCAAATTGTCCTCTGCATCCTCGCGGTTCTTTAGGATCTTGAAAGACATCCCATAAACCCGTTGGGAATGCCGGCGGACTAGCTCTCCAAACGCACTCCGGTCTCCCGCACGCGCGCTTGCAATAAGCGACTTGTCCGAGCGTACGGCTTGGCAGTTCATCATGGCAGCATCTCCTCCGGTGGCTTTTTTTAGAAACCAGCTCGTGTCGCCATGATGTATAAAGCAGTAGCGAAGTACGGACCATACGGTTCACGCTGTATGGAATTGAACGAAATCTCGTATCCGTGGCGAACTCTTTGGCTCGGCATCGCCGGAGATGCCAGCAGAAACGCCAAAAAAAATGGGGCGAGGCAACCATCGCCTCGCCCCAACTTCCCAATTTAGGTTGAGCTACATTTTTCGTTCAGGAGAGGCCTTTTGCAAGCGGTGAACTAGAGCCCTTCCGGATTCAGGGGATTCGTACTTCGGCTCGGTGATGATGAGCGCCGCCGTGGCATCAGGACCGTACAAGCGATGGTTGGCATCGTTGTCAGGACGAAGCGTCGAACCCTCCAAAGACACTCCAGCAAAAACGCCGCGTGCACGCGAGTAGCTGAGCATTTCTGCGCGCATGTATGCGTCTGTGTCAGCTGAAGCGGTTCGCCCCTTCGGTCCAGCAGCGACGGAAGCATCCCCGCCAAGTTTAACTTTGCTGTGCAGCAGGCTCTCCGCGCCGCGATTGTTCATCACGAGGATCACGAAGTCGGTAGCTTCCGCTCCAATTTGGAATCCCACGCTTCCGCCTTCCAAGGCGTACATCGCTGGTGCGCCCCAAGGCCCTGCAAAGTCCTTGCCGGTGCGACAAACCATGGTCCCCCGGCCGTAGCTTCCTCCGACGACAAAAGCAGCCTTCAGAACGGATGGCATTACGACCACACACCGAGCCTTGTCGAGCAAGTCTTGAGGTATGTCGTCAGGTATATCCAGAATTTCTTGGATGACCGTGCCGGCGTTCTGCAATCGATTGTTTTCATCTTTTGCATTTTCGTCTGCAGACCGTGCGAAAGACATAGGCGCCAGCATAAGCGCACCCGCGAAAATAGTCGCTATACGATTCATAAATGTATCCTCCATCCTTTATTTTGTATTGTGAATATTCGTACCATGTATTCGGGCCCTAATTTCCACGCCTGTCGGACACCACAACAACGACCCCACTGAGCAGAGCCAAAGCGCCAAGAATCGGAGGAAGAGGAATGGTGTGATGCTCTTCCTTCGTTGCCTGGATCGGGCCGATGTCCACGACTTTCTTTTGTGTTGTGTAGGTCAAGCCTTGATACGCCAGCGCGAAAAGCCCTATAACGACCAGTGCTACTCCCAGGATTGTTCTTCCGTTCATTGTGCCTCCGAAGTTGCGGGCCGAGATTTGTTCAGCCGCTTGTCGCCTATTGAAAGCATGCGGGTGACGCCATCTCACGCTCGGTGAAGGAGGTGGCCAACCAGCGATACAAGAAATAGAACTAGGAAGATAACGAATAGAATCTTCGCAATCCCCGCCGCGGCCACTGCAATTCCTGAGAAGCCGAGCACTGCTGCTATAAGCGCCACAATAAAGAAACCCAATGCCCAACGTAGCATCACAACCTCCTCGTGTTACACGTTCAAAATGATTGGGGCCCAGAATCGGGCATTTTGCTCAGCTCCTATTTTCTAGGACCGTGCCGCGATTCCATCCACTTGTAAGCCACGAGCGCGTCAATCTCCATACCGCGGAGGCCCTATGTGACTCGAATGAAAGCTGTACCTGCGGGAAAACTTGACCAAATACATTCCACTTCACTTGTCTCTCAATGGTTCCCTGTATGTACCGCGATCGACCAGAATGTTTTTCTTACCTTGCGGAGTTCGGCTCTCCTCCCAGCTGTTGCAAAGTCGAACTGGTACGCATCAGCTAGAAACCGAAAATCAGGAGGCTCCAATGAACTGGGATCAGATTGAAGGAAAATGGAAGCAGTATTCTGGCAAGGCGAAAGAAAAGTGGGGGAAGCTTACCAACGATGATCTCGATGTAATACGTGGCCGCCGGGATCAACTAATCGGAAAGATCCAGGAACGCTACGGAATCATAAAGCAGGAAGCCGAGAAGCAGGTGGATGAGTTCATGCGGTCGTGCCGAAGCGAGGACTCAGTGGTGGAAATGCGGCAGAACCATCACGAGGAAAACGCTCCCCCGCGAGGAACAGAGAAGAAGCGCGGCGCCGGCCAGTCTTGATTCGAGCAAGTCTGACCACAGTCTGGGAGGCGACGGAGCTGTGCTTTCTCCGAAGGAGACATGGCTCCCGCGCCTCGCCAGCATTCTTGCTCCTTTCTTTTTGATCTTTCCCACCGATTCGACATTACTATGCAATTTAAAAACCGGTTACGAATCATAATAATTTGTCTTTTTGCCCTCTGGCCCGGATGGCCTTATCCATCCCAGGCTTATTCCGTCTTGACCCACGAAGCCATTGTGGACGCGGCGTGGGAGACAAACATACGTCCACTTCTCCTCGCGCGATTTCCAGGAACAACCCCAGACGATCTGCGGAAGGCCCACGCATTCGCCTACGGAGGCAGCATCATTCAAGACATGGGGTACTACCCGCACGGTAATAAGTTCTTTAGCGATCTGACTCACTACTTTCGCAGCGGTGATTTTGTCGAAGCATTGCTGCGCGACTCTCAGGATTTGAATGACTACGCCTTTGCGCTTGGAGCCATGGCGCACTATGCGGCGGACAATAACGGCCATCGCTTGGGGACAAACCTCGCCGTCCCGATCCTCTACCCCAAGCTTGAAAAGAAGTACGGGGGTGTTGTGACGTATGAGGATAATCCCCTTGCCCACATAAAAACCGAATTTGGTTTTGATGTGCTCGAGGTCGCAAAGGGACGTTATGCCCCCGACAGTTATCACGATTTTATTGGGTTTGAGGTCGCTCTGCCGCTGCTGGACCGTGCATTTGAGGAGACTTATGGTCTGGATCTCAAGTCCGTTCTTCATGACGAGCCGCGCGTAATCAATTCCTACAGGCATGACGTCAGTTCGCTCATTCCGAAGGCGACAAGGATCGCTTGGAAATTGAAAGAAGACGACATCAGGAGGGACCTGCCGGGGATAACTCGCCAGAAATTTCTCTATAACCTATCGCGGGCGAGCTACGAAAAGGAGTGGGGAAAGGACTATAGCAAGCCTGGCGTGGGAGATTCTGTCCTCGCCTTCCTCTACCGCATCCTTCCTAAAATTGGCCCTCTGAAAGTCCTTACGCTACGTACCCCTACGCCTCAAACCGAAAAACTGTTCGAAGACAGTTTCAATGTGACGATGGACCGCTATCGGGACTTCTTGACTGATCTGCGGAAAGGGCCGGTGACACTGCCCAATGACAACTTCGATGTCGGCGAGACCACGCTCCGCGGCGAGTATCGGCTGAATGACACCGCTTGTGAACGACTCTTAGATACGCTTGCACAAGATGACTTTTCTGGCGCTTCTCCTGAGTTGCGCGCCGATCTTCTGAGCTTCTTTTCTTCTCCTGATGTTCCGTCCTCAGACAGACGCTCAGAGAAGGAGCGGGCGCGTTTGAAAACCGATGTGAAGAAGCTGGAAAACGCCGCCCTGGCGCCGACTATCACAAAAAACGAAAGTAGGCGGGAGAGTTCGCGATAGGAACAGCTCGCGCTGAATGCAGAATTCATGCAGATCAGTGCGTCTTCTTCGGCACCCGTAATTTGGCAACCGCGCTGAAGTCGCCATTCAGACAAGGCTATTGACAGTCCGTGGGCTATTCTTCTCGGCGAATCAAGACTGAATGCAGGAAGTCGCAATCTTCCCGTGAGCCGGTAGTTACATGGAATTATCGAGAGCGCTACACCAATCACCCGATGTTCCAAACAAAGTGTTCCAATTAACCTTCATGCATCATTTTGCGTCACGGCTCAGGTCCGCCAAGACCAGAGCGACGCAGGGGCTCATGGAAATGAGGAGGAGAAGATGGATTTACTTTGGACGCTGGCGGTTATCCTTCTGATCTTGTGGCTTTTGGGGCTTGTGACGTCCTTCACTTTGGGAGGATTCATTCACATTCTCCTGGTCGTGGCCATCATCGTCGTTTTGATCCGCGTGATTCAAGGTCGCAGGCCTGTTTTGTAGTGTGGGCTAGCGATTTTGGAGAGTCCTTCCCACGCTTGAGTCCTTCAAGCGCGTGACGGACAGCTTCAATGTCTTTTGCCGTTTCCGCAACTCGCACACAAGAAGTTCGATTGTCATGACACGCTCAAGCATTGCGGGAGCGATCATCGCCCGCGACACGCTGCGAGCTTGAAAAGATACCGATCGCTGCGATTGTCCGAGACAATGTCGGTGTCCACCGCGGAAATCCATTCAGTGGGTTGAATTCAGTGCTCGGTAAACTGGTTTTTAGTCATGCCAGATGACTCGGAAGAGCGTTGCCGATGATCATTTGCGATGGCCGGCCAGGCTTCTTTGGGGATGCTCAGAAAGGCGTTAACCACTTGCGGGTCGAACTGGGTACCGGAACACTCGCGGATGATTTCAAGGCCGGACTCGAAAGAAGAGGCCTTGCGGTACGTCCGGTCAGAAGTGATGGCATCGAAAGAGTCCGCCACGGCGAAGATTCGAGCGTTTGGAAGAATTTCGTCGCCCCTGAGCCCGCGGGGATAGCCGCTGCCATCATAGCGTTCGTGATGAGTTAGAACGATTTCAGCAGCGTCGGCAAGAAAGGCAATGTCTGCCACCAGATCGAATCCCACCCGCACATGACGTTGCATGAGTTTTCGCTCCTCCGTGGTAAGAGGTCCGGGCTTGAGGAGGATGCCGTCTGGAATTCCGAGTTTACCGATGTCGTGTAGATGTGCTCCTTTGGCAAGACTTCCCAACTCGTCTTCAGATCGTCCCATGGCTCGGGCAATCTCCAGCGAGTAGCGGCAGACCCGTTCGGAATGTCCCGCCGTGTCGTTGTCGCGAAGATCGATTGCCGCACCGAGTGCACGCAGTGTGTCTTCATAGCCCTGCTCGAGCTGCTGGAGAGCTTTACGCAACTGGCCGGTGCGGTCAGCGACCATTTCTTCGAGATGCAAGCGGTAATTTTCAACTTGCTGTTCCAGATGCCGTTTGTGAAGGGCCCTCTCGAGGCTGGCAATGACAGCGCTCTCCAGAAGAGGCTTGACGAGATAATCGTCCGCGCCGGAGCGCATGGCCTGAACACCCACCTCGACGTCGTCCACACCGGTGGTGACCAGAAAAGCCACGTGAGGATAGCGGCGGCGAACCTGGGTAAGAAGTTCCAGGCCGCCGATACCCGGCATTTGGAGGTCGGAAATGACGGCGTCAAAGCGATCGCCTTGCAAAACCCCGAGGGCTTCCTCGCCGGAAGCGGCAGTCGAGCAGGAAAAGAGAGGTGGCCGCAGCATTATGGCGAGGAGTCTGCAAGCGGCCCGTTCATCGTCGACGGCAAGTACGCGGACGATGGAAGAAAGACCATTTGCGGCAGCTGCGGGGCTGCGTTCGACTTTTCCCGGAAGAGATTCGTTGACGATGGCCATGGAGGGAGCGCCCCTAGATGATTAACTCAGAACCCAAGGCCCAGTCTTCTCGACAAAACGGAATCCGAAATGGCGAAGTGGAGCAGCCTTTGTGTCCGAATGAACGATCCTGGCCTTGCCAACCAAGGATGTTCCTCGGTCCGTGAGAAATACCTCAACAATGGAATCAACCGGTATCTCGGCGGAACAGGCGCAAAGAAAGCCGCTGAGGCTCACATCCTCGGTAGTCGTGTCCACTTCCACTTTTTTGCCGAACTTGTCCGTGCCTCGAAGTTTGAGAGGAACGCGCAGTCGAACGCGGACTTCCGATCGAGGGATAAAACGGCGGACCTTGGTGAGTTGCGTAAGGCAGGTACGGAGCGCCGTGAAATCAATTGGTTTTTCGAAATAGGCGAAAGCGCCAAGTTGCTTGCAATGATCCTTGGTCTGACCTCCGGCCTCGCCGCTCACGATGATGATGGGGATCTTCTGGGTGTGGCTGAAGGCGGTAAATGTTTGAAGCAGTTCGTAGCCCGAATAGTTGGGCATGCGAAGGTCCAAAAGGATGGCGTGCGGCTTGTGTTCGAGAGCGAGTGCGAGGCCCTCCTGAGGCTCTCCGGAGTCGATGACTTCAAAGATGTCGGACAACTCGAGACGCATTAGGCGCCGGATAGCCTCGTCATCGTCCACAACCAACAGCTTGTCCATCGAGAAATCCCCCTATCGGCTCGGGCGAATGTTGCTTCCAACCAATTCGTTCACGGGTTTTGCAGTGGACGGCAGGTTTTTCCCTCCGTCGAGTACCTCGCGGACCTTGCGAATGAGAACTTCTTCGATGAAGGGTTTGTGCAGAAGATGAATTCCTGGATCTAGAACACCGTGCCCGGCGATGAAGCTGTCGGTGTAGCCGGACATGTAGAGAACCTTCATTCCCGCCTGACGGGGGAGCAGGTTTTCGGCCAAAACGCGGCCGTTTATGCCTGGCATGACGACATCCGTCAGCAGGAGATCAAATGTCCCTTCAAAGCGCGCGGCGACTCGGAGAGCGTCTTCGCCGCTGTCCGCAGATAGAACCCGGAATCCTCTGGACTCAAGAAATGTCTTTGCAAGCTTTCGCAAGGGCTCAGAATCTTCAACAAGAAGAATTGTTTCGGAGCCTCGTAGGTTGTCCACGGAATCGATCTTGAGTTCGTCCACTACGGGCTGACCAGCATGGCGTGGAAGGTAAATTTGAAAGGAGGTGCCTTTGCCCGGGGCACTCTCCAGTCCAATGTATCCGGTGCTCTGTTTAACGATGCCGTAAACAGTAGCAAGTCCCAGTCCTGTGCCCTTTCCCAACTCCTTGGTGGTAAAGAAGGGTTCAAAAATATGTGTGAGCGTGGCGGCGTCCATGCCCGTACCCGTGTCCGTGACTGCCAAGAGTATGAAGCTGCCGATCTTGGAGCCCGGGTGGCCTCGAACATAGGTTTGATCCAACTCCACGTTTGAGGTTTCGATCTTGAGTTTGCCGCCCATGGGCATAGCGTCACGGGCGTTGACAGCCAGGTTCATTATCACTTGCTCGATCTGGCTCTGGTCGGCCTTCACGTTACCGAGATCAGGGTCTAGCAGGAGTGATACTTCGATGTCTTCGCCCAGAAGCTGTGGAAGCATTTTTTCCATATCAGAGGCGAGCGTGTTGAGGTTCAAGATGGACGGCGATAAAACCTGCTGGCGGCTGAAGGCCAGCAATTGTTTGGTTAGTGAAACGGCTCGCTGTCCGGCTTTTTCGATCTCCAGGGCATGCTCCGCCTGAGGATTGTTTTCCCCCAACTCCCGCTTTAGGACTCTGCTGTAGCCAATGATCACGCCGAGAAGATTGTTGAAGTCGTGCGCGATGCCTCCCGAAAGCCTTCCTATCGCTTCCATCTTTTGCGCCATGCGCAACTGCCGCTCGAGGATTCGTTTTTCGGTCACGTCCTCGGCAAACGCTTCGAAGTAAGCTAGGGCTCCGTTTTCGTCGTTTACGCGACGGCCGGAAAAGCGGACGGTGATCGGCGTGGCGTCCTTCCGATTCCAGTCCATTTCGAGATCCTTGATCTCTTCCGTGCGAGTGAGGAGTTCTGTTAATCGCTGATATTCCTCGGAGTGGCGGAAGATTTCGCTGGCCAGATCTTTGCCGAGCAGTTCTTCGGTAGACTCGTAGCCGAGCATTTTCTGGAGCGCCGGATTCACCTGCAGAAAACGGCCTGACGGGCTCGCGCGATAAATCCCGTAAGGTGCGTCTTCGACAACGGATCGAAATCCCGTTTCCAGCCGGCGCAAAGCCTCGTCGGCTCTCTTGCGCTCGGTCACGTCGCGATTCACAATGATGAGCTTTTCCGGCTGGCCGTCGGCATTTTGGATGACGCTGGAAGTGGATTCCAGCACCAGCCACGCGCCATTTTTGTGCCGTAGACGGTATTGCAGAGTTTTTCCGATCCCCGTCTTCCGGGCCTCTGCAGCAGCATTCTTGACTCGTTCGCGATCATCGGGGTGAATCTGTTCGAAACCGGAAGAGGCTTGCAATTCCGCTGGCGAATATCCCAGGACTTTTTGATAGGAAACACTGTTGAAAATCCGTTTTCCGTCCATATCCACGACAGCGATCATGTCGGCTGCGTTTTCGCTGATAAGGTGAAACAGCTCTTCGCGATCCACGAGCTGACGGCGGATCCGATGAATCAAAAGATACTGATAGATCGTGTAGAGATCGAAAAGGAATACCAAGCCCACCAGACCCCGGATGGCCTGCGGCAACACGGTTGCAGAATAGAAGTCCTGATGAACGTGAGCATTAGGAAGAAGGAAGGAGGCGAGCCCTATGGTGAGTAGAAGTGTAATGATGGCCGCAGCTGTCCATAGCCACCATTCCCGTCGTTCGATCCGCCGGAAGTTGGCGCGGATATCCTTGGAGCTCGTGCCTTCCCGGTAGTCCAGTGTTTTTGGCGCTTGGGGTTGCAATAATCACCGAACGGAGTCCACTCCTTCGCTCAGGACCGATTGTATGGCATGCCTGAGTGTGTGGTTGGTCGTGGGCCGCTGTACCTTCCAAGCTGTTCCTGCACGAAGCCCACCAAGTAGCAACTTCTTTTTGGCATCCTGTTTGCGTCTAAGGCGTTGAAACGCAAGAGGCTATCTTGGGGACAAGCAACGAAGAGAAGCATCATTGCGGGAATCTGCGCCATCGGTGCCGTAGGGCTCCAGATTGGAACAGGTTCAGCTCGGCGGTCTCTTTTGGAACGAGGGAATGGCTGGGCTGGAACTACTTATTTTGTTCGAGGTCGCGTTTCTTTCCGTAGCGGAAAGCCAGAGCGATTCCGATGGTCATGAACCCCATCGGCGGGAGCAGAAGGACAACGACGCCTTTGCTGATGGCCCGCTGGCCCTCTTTGGAAGTTGCTCTGGCAGTGCTGTAGCACATCGAGCAGGATTGGCTGAATCCCGCACTGGCCGAGAGAAGAAGCGCGGCAACGAGGATGACGGCGCGAAGCTTCATTTTACTCCCAGAGAGAGGATGCGAAGCGCGTCCGGGAAGAAAATCATCATCAGCGCCAAGCATACCACCAGGGAGGCCATGGTGAGCCACTTCATACGAGAGACTTCGAATTTCATGTGCATGAAGTAGCCGATGATTAGGCCGGCCTTAATGAGCGAGAGGCCCATCAGAATGGTGAGCATGCGTATGGGCTCGAGGTTTTGGTAGGTCAGGTAGACTTCGATGGCTGTCATGATGAGGAGGGCAAGCCAGACCCACAAGAACTGCGCCTTGCTGTGATGGCGGTATTCTTCGGCGACCCTGGTGGCGATGGCGATTTGATCGGTTTCCATGGGCAGCTCCTAAAAGAACGAGAAAAGCAGATTCGTCGCGCAAAGAACGCGCGATGGCGCAGAGATCATCGCTACGATCGGAACGACATGTACGTGCAGTGCACGCGCTTTCATTTTCTCAAATCCTTGCAGACATCAAATAAACGAGCGGGAAAATGAACATCCAGACGAGATCGACGAAGTGCCAGTAGAGACCGGCAACCTCGACATCCGACGAGTCATAAACTTTGGGTTTGAGCCAGAGGATGATTGAACAAACAATCGCGGCGAGAAGCAGAACGTGGGCGCCGTAGTGGAAAGGGCTGTAGGCCGGCGTGCCGAGCCAGGCGGCGAGCCAAAAGACCAGCAGGATGGGAATGAAATAACGGCGCAGCGCGACGATGCCGAGGTAGACGACGCCGAGCGTCACGTGGAGCATGTGCATCCCAGTGAGCCCAAAAAAGGTAGCGGCAAACTGAGGGACGTTTTGCGACACATTGACAAATTCTCCCGCCACTTCGTGTCCCGGTGGCTTGGGAAAGACTGGGAGGCTCAGGCCTTCGGCAATTAATTTTGTCCACTCGCGTCCGTGGAGAAGAACGAAACCCATGCCGCAGGCCATGGTGGCCAGGAGCCAGAGGCGCTGCGCTTTTGCGTTGCCCTCAGCGGAGGCGCGCACCGCAAATACCATGGTAAGCGAGCTAGTGAGGAGAAACGCCGTCATGATGGTGGCGTTGACGATGCTCTGGGAATGGAACGGAGTGGGCCAGTTGGGGGTGGAGATGCGGCCGTAGCTGTACGCATAAAGCAGAGCCCCGAATGTCAGCGAGTCTGACATCAAGAACAGCCACATGCCGATTTTCTTCGAGTAGGTGCCAAAGAGCGACGGTTCGTAGACGGCCGGAATTTCGTGCGGTAGCGTCGCTTCAGACATGCGCTTGGCCTCCTTGTAACACGCGGCCGCCCCGGGCCGGGATTGACGTCGTGTTAGGGTGCGAACTCCAGCAAACACAAGATATAGACCCACAACACAGTCATGAAATGCCAATACCAGGCGGTTGCATCCACCACCACAGCGGTGGACGTCGCGGACTTGCGCAAAAGGGAAGCGGCGCCAGCCGCGAGCAGTGCGAGTATTCCATCGAGCAGGTGTATGCCATGCATCCCGGTTAATAAATAGAAAAAAGAGCTGCTGGGGCTAGTGGCTACGTAAAACCCGCTTGCGGCTAATTCGCGCCAGACGAGCCACTGCCCGGAAAGGAAGCTGAGCCCGAGGATGATTGTGAGCGCCAGCCAAGGCATTCGGTCCGTTTCGGTGCGGGATGCCGTTCCAGCCCCAAAACCCGCGCTGACGGCTTGTCGGCGCGCCAGTTCCATAGTCAGGGTGCTCACCAGCAAAACCAGAGTGTTCACCAACAGAAAGTTGGGTAACTGCAACGGAAGCCAATCGCGAACCAGAGCGCCTGTGCGTGGGTCGAGCGTAGGAAGTCCCTGTCGCACGACGTAAGCGCTGGAATAGGACACAAATATCATTACGATGCCCGTGAGTGCGACACCCACTCCGAGGCGGACACGTCGCAAGCGCGCGGCAAAATCCAGCTCATTCTGATCCGGGCGCCCGAAGCCCGCCCCGAGAACTCGGGCTGTGTTCGCCGACGCCGTTGTGGTTGTGCTAGCCATGAGCTACCTAGTGTGCCTTCACTACTTCCGGATCCGTCTGCATGATGTAATCGCGAGGCGCGCCAGGGACGCTGTATTCATACGGCCCGTTGTAGACCACGGGAATGTGTCCGCCAAAATTATCATGAGGAGGCGGAGTTGCTGTCGTCCATTCGAGGGTCGTCGCTTCCCAGGGATTGTCACTGGCTTTGTCGCCGAACTTCATGCTCCAGAAAAGATTAAACAGAAAGATGAATTGGCCGGCGATGGTAATGAAGGCGGCGTAGGTCATAAATTCCTGTAACGGAACCAAGCCGTGGAGGTATTTCAGTTCGGTGAGTTGAGAGTAGCGGCGGAGGTGGGCTGCCATGCCGAGATAATGCATCGGCATGAAAATGGCATAAGTCCCAATCAAGGTAATAAAGAAATGCCAGCGCGCCATGCTTTCGTTCATCATTCGGCCGAACATTTTTGGGAACCAGTAGTACGTGGCGGCAAAGATGCCGAAGATGGAAGCCACGCCCATAATCAGGTGGAAGTGCCCGACGACGAAGTAGGTGTCGTGCAATTGGATGTCGAGCACGGGCTGAGCGAGGAATGGCCCGCTGATTCCGCCGGAGATAAAAAGCGAAACGAATCCTAGGGCGAACAACATCGGCGAGGCGAAACGAATCCGTCCACGCCAGATCGTACCGAGCCAGTTAAAAGTTTTGATGGCGGAGGGGACGCCAATGGCCATAGTCATCACGGAGAACGCGAAGGCCGTATAGGGGCTCATGCCGCTCATGAACATGTGATGACCCCAAACCATAAAGCCGAGGAAACCAATGGACAGCATGGCGTATACCATCGCCTTGTAACCGAAAATTGGTTTGCGAGAAAAAACAGAGAGCAACTGCGAGCACAAACCCATGGCCGGCAATATGGCGATGTAGACCTCAGGATGGCCGAAGAACCAGAACAAGTGCTGCCATAAGAGGGGCGAGCCGCCTTTGTGTCCTGTGAGCTGGCCGTTGATGGTTACCAGAGGCACAAAGAAGCTCGTGCCCGCGTTGCGGTCGAGCAGGAGCAATATGCCCGCCGATAAGAGAACACCGAACGCGAGCAGCCCGAGTATGGCAGTAATAAACCACGCCCAACAAGTAAGCGGCATGCGCATGAGCGTCATGCCTCTGGCGCGCATATCCAGAGTGGTGGTGATGAAGTTCAGAGCACTCATCAGCGCGCCGACGCAGAATAGAGCGATGCTGATGACCCATAAATCCGCGCCCAAGCCTTCGCCTGGCCCCGCGGATTGCAGCGCACTCAGCGGCGGATAGCCGGTCCAGCCGTGCAGCGGTGCGCCTCCAACCACAAAGAAAGCAGCGATCATTACAAAAAAAGCGAGCGCCGTTACCCAGAAGGAGAGCATGTTCAGAACAGGAAACGCCATATCCGGCGCGCCGATTTGAATAGGCAGAAAGTAATTTCCAAAGCCGCCCTGCGGGGCGGTAGTGAGCACAAAAAAGACCATGATGGTGCCATGCATGGTCAAGAGAGTCAGGTAGGTCTCGGGCTTAATCTCGCCAAGCAACGGCAACGCAGCCGCGGGCCAGATTAAGTGGATGCGCATCAAAAGGGAAAGAAACATGCCGACGAAGACGGCAGTCAGAGCGAGAAAAAAATACTGAATCCCTATGACTTTGTGATCGAGGCTGAAAACGTACTTGCGAATCCAACTCGTCGGGGCCGCGTGAGCATGTACAGCGTGGGCAGCGAATTCGCCGGTAGCCATCTTATTGTTTCCCCGCTTCTTGCGTCGCAACCCATTTGTCGAACTCTTCCTGGGTGACCACTCTCAGGATGCCGTGCATTTTATAGTGGCCAAGACCACAAAGCTGGGAGCAGGCGATCTCGTAGTCCCCAGTAGCGATAGGCGTAAAGTGCATATGGATGGCCAGCCCGGGAACGGCGTCCTGCTTGAAACGCATGGCGGGAATAAAAAAGCTGTGGATCACGTCTTCCGCGCGGAGAATCACATCGATTTCGCGATTCACCGGGACATACATTGTGCCGGTTACGAAGTCGTCTTTGGAGGCGGGATCGCTGGTATCAAGGCCGATGGCGCCTTCACCACCGGAGGATGGGTCTTGCAACTCGGGCTTGGTCGCGCCAAATTTTCCGTCAGGCCCGGGATAACGAAAATACCAGGCGAACTGCATGCCGGTCACTTCGACTTGCACGGCATCGGACACCGCTGGACGAAAACGCTCAGAGGCCCAGATCGAACTGCTCATGAAGTTCAGCCCGACAAACAGAATCAATGTAAGTAACGTCCAGATGATTTCCAGCCGGTTGTTGCCGTGGGAATAAAGCGCTTGTCGAGTGGCTGAGCCGCGATCGCGATACTTCCAGGCAAAATAGCCCAGAGCGAGCTGCGAGACCACAAAAACAATCCCCATGAGGAAGTACGTCGTTGCGAAATGATGATCAATGCCTGCGGCTGCCGCGGACGCGCCCACGGGTAACCACCACGTCTTGGCAACAAAGAAGTACGCGCTGATGAAGGTGATCAGCCAAATGACAACGAGAATAACTAGGCCCATGTACCCTGACCTCCCGGTTGAATAGTCCGCCGTAGCGAATGATTCGGCCGCCAACCTTCGGAATCTGGATCGCAAAGCCCAAAAACGGGGCGAGTCTACCACAGGTCTTTGCAAGCGCAAGCGAGTTCTTGCATATCTTTGGCTTGCGTGGTCGTGACCCATTTCGATGAGCGTGCGATGATTTTCCGTTTCACGGGTGCCTGGCGAAATTGTCGCTGTAGAAAATTTTAGACTTGTGTTGACGAATTTTTTTTATTTAAGTAACATCCGGCCCGTTTCCTGGGGGGTCCAGCGGAATGGTAGGGACCTCACGATGTATCGTCGCCACGCTCTTCAAATTCGGCGGGCCAATGACGCTTCCACAGGCCACGCCTTCGTTGTGTGCTCTGACGAGTGATTTGGGGCGTTCAGCCTGCGCGCAGATGCCAGGTGAGGCTGGCATCTCCTCCGATCCGAATGTAGTCGGTTCAACAAAAAACAAATTTAGGGCTAAGAGCGAAAAGGGAATTTTGCGCCTTCGCGAAGTCACGCTCGGCGGATGGGCTCACGTTCAGGGGAGGGAAGCGACGGCATCCTTCGCGGCTGCCGCCTAATTCGACCACTGGGTATTCAGGAGGTATGGCATGGCGGCCCCGGAATCAAATACGGCCAATCCGAAACCGGATGCAGGGAAGAAGCCTGCAACCGGCGAAGGCGAAGCTGCAAAGTTTGTGGGCACGCCTGCTGTCGGTACCTCCAAAGCTGCGCCTGCTGCCGGTGTCCCGACGGTCGGGCCATCGAATGGCGGCATCAACGAGCGGCGCCGGAATTTGGTTTGGTGCGCCGTTGCCGGTTTTCTTGGGGCTTGGTTTATCGCGTTTCTTCGGTTTTTCCTTCCGCGTACACTTTTTGAACCTCCCACCGTTTTCAAAATTGGCTATCCCTCTGACTACGCGCTAGGCGTAGATACGAAATGGCAGCAGAAGTATAGGATTTGGGTGGACCGCACGCCAGACCGCATGTTCGTTATATACGCTCGCTGCACGCATTTGGGCTGTACGCCCGATTGGAAGGCTAGCGAAAACAAATTTAAGTGCCCCTGCCACGGCAGCGGGTACGACAGTGAAGGAATCAATTTTGAAGGGCCCGCGCCGCGTCCGATGGATCGCGCGCGAGTGGAATTGGCTCCGGACGGGCAAATTGTCGTGGACGTTTCGCAACTATTTGAATGGCCCAAGGGGCAGCCAAGCCACTTCAGCGATCCGGGTTCGTATTTGAATGTTTAGGGAGTAGGACGCGACGAAGTAAGAAAGTAAAGAGGTAAGGTAAAAAAGACGGTTCGAGCGGGAAGGGAAACGGGAGCACAAGAAATGCCTGATGACGCAAACTCGAACGGCAAAAATGGCAAGTCTACGGGCCTGGTAGACACGATTAAGACAGGCGTCAAGGAGGATCTCGAATCCCTCAAGACCGATCTCCCTGCGAAAGCCAAGGAATCACTGGAAACGCTCAAGAATCCCACCAAGACGCAAGTCTACACATCGATTTTTCGGCACAAGCACGATGACACGCCGCGCAATCGGGCGCTGGGCGTGTTATCAAACGTGTTCCTGCATTTGCACCCGGCGAAAATCAATCGCGATTCGGTGCGTTACAGCTACACCTGGGGGATGGGCGGAATCACGTTTTATTTGTTTCTGGTTCTGACATTCACTGGCACTCTGCTGATGTTTTACTACCACCCGAGCAAGGTGCAGGCTTTCCGCGACGTGCTTTACCTCGAGCACGATGTTCCCTTTGGCCGGTTGCTGCGCAACATGCACCGCTGGGCCGCGCACCTCATGGTCATCGCTGTCGAGTTGCACATGTTCCGGGTATTTCTCACAGGTTCTTACAAGAAACCCCGCGAGTTTAACTGGAACGTTGGCGTCATTTTGCTCGTGCTAACTCTGCTGCTCTCCTTTACCGGATATTTGTTGCCGGACGATCAGCTGGGCTTCTGGGCCGTGACCGTGGGAACCAATATGGCGCGGGCCACACCGCTTCTCGGACACGAAGGGCCGTTTGGCGCGCAGATGGGAATGACTCCTTACAACGACGTGCGCTTTGGATTGCTAGGTGGCTCGATCGTCGATGCCAACGCGCTCCTCCGGTCTTACATCTGGCACTGCATCGGCATTCCCATCATTGCCATCATTTTCATGGCTCTTCACTTCTGGCGCGTGCGCAAGGATGGCGGGATCTCGGGACCGGCGCAAGTCATCCTCGACTCGGAAGTCAAGGAGGCGCGGAAATAGCCATGGATTGGAAACAAGTTTGGGAAATTATCTCCGCGCCCGACAATGTGCCAATCGTGGCCATGATTCCGCTGCTCGCCTTTTACATTTATCTGGCGTGGAGGCAGGCGAACGCCAATGACTCGCTGATCGCGCAGCTAGAAGCGGATCCGGCGCTTGCCAAGACACATCATCGAAAGGCGTGGCCGTTCAAGCCGGGGTGGTCGAAAGAAGTCCACGTCTGGCCGTTTCTGCTACGCGTGGAATTTCTTGCGGCGATCATCGTGACGATCATTCTGATGATCTGGTCAATCACGCTGAATGCGCCTTTGGAAGAGCCCGCGAATCCCAATCTCACCATGAACCCGGCCAAGGCCCCTTGGTATTTCCTAGGCTTGCAGGAAATGCTTGTGTACTTTGACCCATGGATTGCCGGGGTGGTGATGCCCACGCTCATCATCTTCGGCCTGATGGTAATTCCTTACATAGATACGAACCCGCTGGGATCTGGGTATTACACCTGGAAGCAGCGCAAGTTTGCTATTGGCACCTTTCTTTTCGGGTTCATTGTGTTGTGGGTTTCGATGATTACGATCGGCACCTTCATTCGAGGTCCCGGATGGCAGTGGTTCTGGCCGGGCCAGACTTGGGACCACAATCGCCTCATCTATGAAGTGAACCGTGATTTGCCCGACCTCTTCGGGATTACCTCGAACTGGGCAAAGGGCATTTTTGGCGCTGCCGTTGTTGGCGGATTCTTCGTTGTTGGCGGGTTAGCGGTGCATGCGCTCTTCCGGCGTTACAACCCCAAAAACTATAAGCGGATGAGTTTGCTGCAGTACTCCATCCTGATGGTTTTTTTCATCACCATGGTGGGTCTGCCCATCAAGATGCTGTTGCGGCTGGCGTTCCACATTAAATACGTGTGGATCACGCCGTGGTTCAACGTTTAGGAGGAAGTGGTGCCTGAGAAGCCCATTCCCGAAGACGATCCAGTAGTCAGCCGATCGCTGGCGCCGCATTATTTGGTGGCTATGCTGGTTTTGACGGCTACCTTGTTCTGGGCTTTGTGGGATGAAGACGTCGGGCAGCGTCCGTGGAAGGCTTTTCAAAATGAGTGGAAAACACGTTATTCGGCATTCTTGAAGAACGCGCACTCGCAATCGGATAGCTCGGAAAAAGAAGTCAAAAGCAATCCCGAGTATCTGGCGCTGAAGCAGTCTTACGACCAAGCGGCCCGGGACGCCGCACCGCGAATAAAAGAAATTAACGAAAAGTTGCGCGATCTCGGTGCGCAAATCCTGGCGGTGCAGAATACCTTTACGGATCGGCGCGCGTACGTCAGCGCCTCGACCTACGCCATCGAGACGGAGACAAGCGCCTCTTCGAAGCAGAGCAAGCAACGCGATCTCGCCAAATACGAGCAAGAAGTGACCACCGTCAATTACCCGGACGGCAGCAAGAAGACGTATGACTATCCGCACCTCGAAGAGACGTACAACGAGTTGCGAAATGAGCGCACAGCCCTCAGCGCGGAACTGGGGGAATTGATTAAGCCGGTCAACGAGCAGAAGGCCAAAGTGGATGCGTACGAATCCGACCACATGGTCAGCTTGACGCCTACGCAGATCACCGGATTATTGGACAAAACTGAGGCTTTGAGTCCCAAAATTCTGCAGATCAACGTGCCGGAAGCGAATATCGTGGATCGCTGCGAATCATGCCACATGGGCGTACGCGAGCCGGTCAAGTTGACCGTGGCTTCCATGTCGTTGAAGGGCAAGAAACCGGACGAGTACGCCCGGGCGTTCACGAGCCATCACGAGCCTGAACTCTTGAAGACGCACGATCCAGAGAAATTCGGCTGCTCGCCTTGCCATCAAGGCAATGGAAGGGCGACGACCGGTATCGAGAAAGCCCACGGCACGTACGAACATTGGCTCTGGCCGCTGTTTCCAAAGGGAAATGTGGAAGCCGGCTGCCAGACGTGTCACGCCGCGGACATGGTGCTGGTGACGAACGATGTTGGTTGGACGCTCAGCGAGGGCAAAGATCTCTACCGCCAGCGAGGCTGCGTGGGTTGCCATCGCTATGAAGGCTACGACAAGGAACCCGAGGATTTGCTCTCGATCGCTCAGCAGGTCAAGCAGCTGGACCAGGAGAAAAAGGAAAACCTGAAGCAGGCGGCCAATTTTATGAAGGAAGCCGACGCCGCCGCCAGCAACGACGAAGCCAATCACCTGAACGATCAGGCTGTTGCGTTGAAGGTCACCAACAGCAAGCTCGATCTGCGCCTCGTCCAACTCGATCGCACCACCAAAAGCTTGCTCCAGGACATGAAGAAGGTCGGCCCGAACCTCAAGGACGTGCGACTCAAGCTAAACAAGAATTGGATTCCGGTATGGCTGAAGAAGCCTAGCGACTTCCGCGCGACCACCAAGATGCCGAATTTCCGTTTGAGAGATGAGCAGATCAAGGCCATCTCCGCATATTTGTGGCAATCCGCGCTTACTGATCCGTTGCCGAAACACAAGCCGGGCAGCGCCGCTCACGGAAGAGAACTGTTCGAAACGCGCGGTTGCCTGGCGTGCCATTCCATTCGTGAAGGCGGAGAGATGGAAGGTGGCAGCTTCGCCGCCAATCTCACGCGCGTCGGCGAAAAAGACAATTACGACTACCTCGTGCGCTGGGTACACAACGCACGCGAACGCACTCGCCCTTACTGCATGTACGAGAAGAAAGACATCGGTCCGGAGGATTACGCCAAGAAAGGTATGCCATACGTCTTTGACTTGGAACACTCGCAGTGCCCGAACGATGGTCACGAGTTGCAAGTGCAGAACATGACGGTCATGCCCAGCCTGCGGCTTTCCCCGCAAGATGCGGAAGACGTAGCGAGCTATCTAGTTACGCTAAAGAAGCAGGAGCCTTCCGCTTATCCAGACGCTTCCTTTATGGACGACCCGAGTCTCAAGGAAGAAGGCAAGAAGTGGATTCGTCACTACGGCTGTGCCGGCTGCCACGAAATATCCGGCATGGAAGAGGAAGGCCGCATCGGCACGGAGCTTACATTTGAAGGCAGCAAGCCGATCGAGCGTCTCGATTTCGCGCTGCTGACGGAAGTGGCGCAGCGCGGCAGCGGCGAACCCATTGTCGATGCCGACGATTTGGCGCGATTGCCGGAAGGGCCCGCGAAGGGGCCGTGGTATGACCACAAAGGCTTCTTTGAGCACAAACTGGCCGAGCCAAATATTTGGGACAAAGGCAAAATCAAGCCGGAACTCGAACAACTGCGCATGCCGAATTTGCATTTGACCAAGGACCAGGTTCAGTCGCTCACGACTTTCTTGATGGGCAGCGAAGAGAGCGCACTGCCCGCCAGTTATCAGTACCGCCCGCTGGACTACCGCCGCGACATTCAGGAAGGCTGGTGGGTGGTCAAAAAATACAACTGCATGGGCTGCCACCAGTTTATTTCTGGGCAGAAGTCATCGCTCATGACCATGGCGCGCTATCAGGATGCGCAGGAGCAGCTCCCTCCCAAGCTTCTGACGGAGGGTGCTCGCGTCGAACCGGAATGGTTGCTGCACTTTTTATCGAACCCGGCGTTGAACGATGGCGACATGAACCGCAACGGCGTGCGGTCCTACCTCCAGGTTCGCATGCCAACCTTTTCTTTTTCGGAAAATGAGCTGGGCAAGCTGGTGCGATTTTTCCAGGCCCTTGCTCGCCAGCCGTTCCCGTATATTCCGGACCGAGCGCCGGTGCTTACAGCCAAAGAAACGGAGATGGCGCGAAGCCTTTTCAGCAGTCCCGCGGCGCCTTGCCTGAAGTGCCACGCGACCGGCGACCCCGCGCATGATCGCACCGCGACTGCGCCGAACTTTCTCCAAGCCAAGGGCCGTCTGAAAGCGGATTGGGTAGAGCGCTGGATTATCGATCCGCAAGCGATCAGTCCTGGCACGTCCATGCCTTCCGGACTTTTCAAGCGGGAGAAGAATCACTGGGTTTTCTCGGGCCCGACGCCTCCTTCTTTCCAGGGCTACGATAAGGATCAAACGAAGCTATTGGTGGATTACATCTTCCAGCTCACCGCGGAAGAGCAGCGGCGAGTCAGCGCATCGATGGGCCACGCGAAGGCGGCTAGCGAGGGCGGCCCGGCCCGCGGGAATGTGGGCAGCGGAAGCGGTCGCGAGTAGGATTGAGAACGAGTTTCCAAATTTCTAGCGAGGTGGAGTCACAACATGAAAACCAAAAGATGGCTTGCGATTTGTGCTTTACCGATTCTTGCCCTGTGGGCGGGATGCGGCAAGAAAGAAGCGGAAGAACAGCCAGCGGCTCCGGCGGCGTCAACGGCCGCCCCGGCGGCTACGCCCATCGACCCCGCAACCGCGGCATCGATCAGCGGCACGGTGACTTTAGACGGAGTGGCGCCGAAAGCCGCCAAGATTGACATGAGCCAAGATCCAAATTGCGCTGGCACGAACACCGCCGAGAATGTTGTAGTAGCAGACGGGAAGGTGGCTAATGTTTTTGTTTACGTAAAGGATGGTTTGGGCAGCCGGACGTTTGACGTGCCCACGGACGCAGTGACGCTCACGCAAGTGGGCTGCAAGTACAAGCCGCACGTGCTCGGCGTGATGGCTGGGCAAACGATCAAGATCGTCAACGGCGACCCGACCACCCACAACATTCACCCCACGCCCAAGGACAATCGCGAATGGAACGAGTCTCAGGCTCCGCAGGCGGCGGCGCTGGAAAAGACGTTCGCGCGGGAAGAATTGTTGCTGCCGGTTAAGTGTAATCAGCACCCGTGGATGAGGATGTTCGTCAACGTCGTGAAAAATCCGTTCTACGCAGTCAGCGGGCCGGACGGCAAGTTTGTGATTACCGGTCTCCCTCCCGGAGATTACACGATTGCCTTCGTTCAGGAAAAACTGGGTGAGCAGGACCAGAAGGTCACGCTGGCCGCAAAAGACAGCAAGACTGTGGATATGACTTTCAAGGCTCAGCCTTAGCGCAGCAAGAAAGCAGACGGTGCGTGGGCCTAAGGCTTCATGAAGACCCGCGCGCTTTCGAAAAATCCAAGGAGGTGTCTTGTTCCCCGTGATGCTATTGCTCTCCATTCTGCTTGCTCTCATCCCTCTCGCGGGGATTGTGTGGATTGTCATCACGAGGTCGCTCACCTCCGTCGACGGGCTGTTCATGAGCCTTATTCTTCTCACGCTGTCAGGAGTTTTCCTCTTGAATGCTTTGATTGAGGTGGATGCTCGTGGATGGCTCGCTTTTTTGCACAAGGACAAGGCGGTGCCACCCAAGGAGCCGCCTGCAGCCAAGGCCGGCTAGGGCTCCCGGCAAAACATGGCGGCCAGCCAATTTCCTTCCGTGCTACCGGGTCATTCATCAGCGGGCGTAGCAAACGACTTACAGGGGCAGCCAGTTCCCGTGCGTCACCGCATGTCCACACGGAATCGCCTCTTGTTTTTTGCCACCGCTTGGTTGATCGTCTTGATGCCCTTCCTGTTTTGGTGGAGCACGTGGTTTGGCCGCCACCTGTCTGACAAGCAGCTCAGCGAGTTTCTCAACGATGATAAGCATCCGAGGCATATCCAGCACGCGCTCGTGCAGTTGGGAGAGCGCCTGACGGCGCATGACGCAAGCGCAGTTCGTTGGTATCCCGACTTGGAGCGCCTGGCCTCGTATCCCGTTGAGGAAGTCCGGAACACAGATGCTTGGGTTATGGGGCAGGATAATACGCAGGCCGGTTTTCACGAGGCGCTTCTCAAAATGCTTGAAGATCCCTCGCCGATGGTGAGAGGAAACGCTGCTCTTTCTTTGGTGCGCTTTGGCGATCCGTCCGGACGTTTGCAGATCGCTGCGTTATTGCGGCCCGCGAGAATTTCCGCCCCTGTCGCCGGTCGCGTGATCGACACGGACCACGCCGGCACGTCCATTCGTCAGGGCGGTTTGATAGCGAAATTACAAAATGGCCAGCAGGTTACGGAAGTGCGCTCTCCCATCAATGGACGCATCAGGACGCTCTCCGTGGCCACGGGCGCGGAGGTTCTCTCAGGTGCGGAGTTGGCTTCTGTCGATCCTGGGGCGGAACAAGTTTGGGAAGCGTTGCGAGCGCTTTATTTGGTGGGTCAGCCCGAGGATTTGCCGGCGATCCGCACTTACGAACGTGATCTGCCAGAGATTCCCAACCGGGTTAAGGAGCAGGCGGTTCTTACAGAGAAAGCCATTCTGGAAAGGGCAGCGCGTCAGCCGTAAATTCCCGGCGGGCCTTCCCTCCCCGGGCCAAGCAAGCACCGCCCCTACAAGCATTCAAAGGCCGGGAACGTCACACAGAGTTTTTGGAGGGACAGAACACTAGAAGGACATCACTCCTACCACTTTTTCCACTTCGGCAATGTCCAGCATTACGATTGCGTCCCACGGACATCCATCGAGGAACGCACCATCGGGTCCCTTGCTTGTGCACTTCTTGCACCCAATGCACAAAACCGAGTCCACCTGGATGCGGCCAAACGGCGGATGATCCTCATCCGGCACCCAGAACATGCAATCCTCGACAGGGCAGTACTCCACGCAGGCAGGGGATCCTGCGCAGCCGGTGCAGCACTCTGTAATCACAGCAAGCTCTTTTGGTTTTTTCTTACGTGGGGTGGTGATCCCTTTCGAGCGTGGTTCCTGCTTCAGCTCGATGGGGATGACCTCCGCGTTCTTGAGGACTTCCGGCCCGGTAGCCATATGTTCCGCTTAGACCTTACTGGACAGCGGCGCTCGTCTCATTGCATCCCGCACCAGAGGGATCAAAGCGGATCACGCCCGTTTGATCGCTACAAAACATGCGCTGGCCCGACCCGCCAACGATAACTGGCGCGGCTGTAACCGTGTAAGCGACCGATGGAGTCGCTCCGTCACCCGTCCAGACGATCGTATAACCGCTCTTTGTTCCCGCGGCTATGTTTTCGTCCAGCAAGCAGGCGGTGGTCGAGCTTGCGGTGCAAGGATTCACGCCACCCATGTCCGCCAGATTCGTCGGATATCCGACATTGACATAGGTAGACGAATAGGTGATGGCAGCCGTGCCGATCATGCGCACAGAGCTGACCGCTGAGGCCTCGTTGGCCTGGATCCGCGATCGCATATAACTTGGGATCGCTATTGCCGAGATGATGAGAATGATTGCGACGACGATGAGCAACTCAATCAGCGAGAAACCCCTCTGGTTCTTCATGAATACCCCTAAAGTTATGGCCCAGTGCGGCAGCGCATCGGATAGAGATGGCGCCTGCACCCCCCAGTCGCCGGAACTCTATCACTATAGATGGTTTGCTTTCAAGTAAATTAGCCGCGGATCGGGTCGTGCGGGATGAGATTCGGGCGTGTCGCGATATGATAGTCACCTCTCGGCGGGGGTGACATAGGCCATGGCGATTCGAACCGTGTTGCAGCTTGGCGATCCACGGTTGCGGGAGATTGCGAGTCGTGTGGATGACCCGAGCGCTCCGGAAATCCTCCTTCTGGTCGAAGATCTTGCGGATACTGTGGCCTATTGGAAGCAAACGACCGGATACGGCCGCGCGATTGCCGCGCCACAAATTGGCGCTGGCCTGCGCGTTATTTTTCTGCAATTGCCTGGCGCCGAGCCATGGCCGTTCGTGAACCCTGAAATTACTAAACGCAGCCAAGAAAAAATCGTGGTCTGGGATGCCTGCCTGAGCTTTCTCTCCATTTTTATGCAAGTGGAACGGTACAGGGAGATCACCGTGCGTTACCAGGATTTGCGTGGGAACTGGCATGAAGTCCACGCTGGAGAAGAGCGTAATCTGTCCGAGCTGTTGCAGCACGAGATTGATCATCTCGATGGTATCTTGGCCGTTGACCGTATTACGGACATTCAGACGATGTGCACGCGCGAAGAATTTGAGAAAAGATACCGCGCCCAAAGTCCATACGCGGCAGCCGCTCGCGAGAGCAGCGCAGGACAATAAGGAACTTCGAATGAGTTCAATGTCGTACACCATGATGAAGAGCCCCATCGGGCCCTTGATGCTCGCCGGGGATGAGCGCGGTCTGCGCCTGGTCCATTTCGCCACTGGGCGGCGGCCCAAGTCTCCGGAGCGCGATTGGCTGGAAGACAGGGCGCCATTCAAGGACGTGATACGCCAGCTGGATTCATATTTCGAAGGGAAGCTAAAGGACTTCGATTTGCATCTTGTCCTCGAGGGCACCGAGTTTCAACTCCTTGTGTGGCGCAGCTTGCAGAAGATTCCTTACGGGGAAACTGTCAGCTACGGTCAGCTGGCTCGGCGTATCGGCAGTCCTGAGGCGGCCCGCGCGGTGGGGCTGGCAAATGGTTCCAACCCTATACCCATCATCATTCCGTGCCATCGCGTGATCGGGAGCAACGGCGACTTGACGGGATTCGGCGGCGGCCTTCCGGTCAAGAAAAAGTTGCTCGCTCTGGAGAGTAGGCAACTGAGTTTTTTGTGAGGGTAGTTCGAACCGTTTCATTTCCTTGCAAAAACGGTTCGTTTAAATCCCCTTCGTTAAAACAACGATCAGTCAGTAACGCCAGCTTTTCAGATCTGCTCCTGCCGGTGCCGTTTTCTCGATGCGCTCCAGAATCTTCGGCAGATATTGCGTGTTGTAATGCAGGCGCGAAAGATAGTTGGGCAAAGTGGGATCTCCGTTCCAGCAATGCTCAGCGCGGTCCCCATATTTCACCTCGCCGTCGTAAGGCGGGTTGGCAGCGGTTTTCAGAAAATCCTCTACAAGATACACGGCGTCGTTTAGAAAGTAGTTGTCGGCGCTGCCGCAATAAATGTGCAGCTTACCTTGCAGCTTTGGCCCGAGCGCGGGCCAATCGCGGCGAAGAATGGCGCTAAGATCGTAGTGCTCCTTCCAATAAGCTGCGACCTGGTGATCGATCTCGCCTGTCTCCTTGTTAAAGATGGGAGCGGGGTAGCCGTCCGCTCCAGCTGGGGAATAGACCGCTTGCCAGATGTCGAACTGCTCGCCTGAGCGGGAATGCGACCCGAGGGCTAGCTCGTATTGATTGATGGCCTCGATGGAGACGAGAGTCTGGCCGAGGTAGTTGCGCATGCCGGGCTGCGCGACGCGTGTGTGTGGCCCTTCGTGGTAGAAAGCGTTCTTTTCGTCGTAGATGTTGACGTGTGTGTATGCGCGAAAATCGACCGGATCTGGGCAAGCGATAAACGCGCCATTGTAGTGATCAGGATAGAACATTTGCACCGCGATCGATTCCCATCCGCCAGTCGAACCCCCGTACAAAAAGCGTGCCCAGCCCTGGCCGATGCCGCGGAACTGCTTTTCAATCGCGGGAATCAGTTCGGTCTCGATAGCGTCGCCGTAAGGTCCCAGATTGGCGGAGTTCACGGCATACGAGTCGTCGTAATAGGGATTTGCGTGCTGCAGCTTTACCACCAGGTAGCGCGGGAAATTGGGCGCCGTCCACTGCTTGTAAAACTTGTAGGCCTCTTCCTCCTGAATGCGGTTGTAGCCGGCGATATGGAAGCGCTCGCTGTAATCCGGCTTGAGATTTGGGTCTGGCGGCTCGGTGCGAAAGCCGTCGAAGTCATGGACAAAGTGGTCTTCGAATACCATCACCGGAAAATGCGCCTGGGGATGCTCGTCGAAGCCATCGGGGACAAGAATTGCGGCGCCGATATACATCGGCCGGCCCCAGAATTTGGTGAGTAGCGCCGACTGAATTTTGATGTGCCGGATGAACTTGGTGTCTTTTGGAGCTTCGATCGGAGCAATTTCCTGGTCGAGAAGAATCGAGATGGGGGCTCCGCCGGCGCCCAAAGTTATCTTCTGTGGCTTGCTGTAGAAATTTCCGGGAGCGATGTTCCAATGCTGGCCTTCGCCGCGGTCCATCGGGAGCTTGACGATATGGCCGTCGGAGCGGTGGAATGTTTCGTAACGATGAAGGACAGCCTGAACATAGTATTCGCCCGCAGGAACATCTCGAAGGTAGCGAGCGGGATAGCCGAAAGCGTTGTCGTTCGTGACGACGACCGGCTGCCCAGGGCCGAGAGCGTCAACGTCTACGCCAAAAATAATCTGTGTTTTGACAGAAAGATCGATCTGCATTCGCGGCTCTTGCGATGGGTCAGTGGAGAGCAGGACAAAAATACGTCCGTCAAGCGGCTGAGCGCTGCGGTCTTTGGAAAATGATACGGAGAATTGTGGCCCATCCGCCGGCGCCGGATTCGCGAGCAGGCGGGATACAACGACGAAGCTCGCGAGGAGCGCCAAAGCGAGATAGAGCCTGCGACCGATAAAAAGTTTCATTCGTGTGCCTCTGTGGTGTGGGATGCGCGCAAGAGAATAGCTTCTTGAAGGGGCGAAAGACAGAAGATTTTACGGGACTCCTCTAGGTAGTGGCAGGAAAGTCTAGGACCACCAGCGTCATATCATCGTCTTGAGATGAACCAGTAGCGCGTCCGGACCAACGCGAGATTTCGGCGAGAAGTTCATCCGCGAACGCTCCTGTCAGGAGACGCGGATGCGATTCTAGAAACTGTTTGCAACGCTGAAGGCCGAACTCTTCGGCGACGGCGCTTTTGGATTCCGGCAGTCCGTCGGTGTAGAGCACGTAGCGGTCGCCAAGTTGCAGCGGAAGCTCCACGGATTCGTAGGCCGCCTCGGGAAACATTCCCAGGAACAAGCCATTCTGTTCGATGGTGCTTGCCGCGCCGTTCGACCGATTGCTGTGGAGGAGCGGCGGGTGTCCGGCGCCGGCGTAGCGGAGGACATGACGGTCTAGGTCGATGAATACGTAGGCAGCTGTTACAAAGTGATCCTCGAATTTTCCGCAGAGGGCGTGGTTTAGTCCAGCGAGCACGCGAGCCGGATCGGCAGCGTGCCCCGCCTGACCTGCGAATGCTACCTTGAGCATGGAGGCAATGATCGCCGCCGGCACACCGTGGCCGGTAACGTCGGCGATCAGAACGCCGAGCTGATTCTTCTCGGGCGCAAGGAAGTCGTAGAAATCGCCGGCAACCGCACTCATCGGCAAATAGCGAGCAGCGATCTCGATGCCAGCGATGCCGGGCACTACGCGAGGGAGAATCGAGGACTGGATCTGGCGTGCGATTTCAAGCTCTTTGTTGATTGCAAGCAGGCGATGCTCATTGGCGAAGGCATGGTGGGCGGCCACGTAGCCGAGGCAGCCGACGAAAAATAAGAAGCCGAGCGCTTCGAAGTCAGGTCCCCCGAAAAAACCGAGGCCGCGGAGGTTGCCGTAGAGTACAAATGCGCCAAAGACGAGAAGGCCAGTGGTGAGGACGCGGAGTTCCGGGGTCCAAGGCTGTCCCAAACCGCGAAACCGGAGAACGAGAAAGTTCGCCATTAAACCGCCAACGATAGCAAGCACAAGATAGTTGTTGAGGGTATACCTGAGTTTCGCGGCCACGCCGAACGCGTCCGCCGTTATTGCGAACGCTGCGAAAGTTGTCTGGACAACGAGAAACACTCTCACGAGAGTCTTGACGTGAGGGCCGAGGGTCTGGAGGAGAAACAGCAGAAAAGGGATAAGAAGGACGACGGTGATCCAAAGATCGATACGTTCCCGGAGTGAGTCGGAAACACCGAAGAGAGAACGAACGACGGGCGTACTGAAAAGAAGCCGTGACGCATAGAGAGTTGAAAAAAGACCGAAGTAGATCAGCGTCAAATCGCGGCTCTTTCGCCGGAAAAAAAAGAGCGCCACTCCGCCAAGACCTGCGATTAAGAGGATGAAGCCGACGACGATCGCAGGCATTTGTGATCGCAAGTCCGCCAAGGAGAAGACCGGAATTACAAGCGCAGAGCGTAGCGAGCACGGAAGCATGAGCATGGTTATACGACGGCGGCGTCAGTAAGACAAATGCAGCTTGCACCTCGCATTTGGCGGACATCGTGAGGCGTGATAGAACGGGATGGCGAATCGGGGAGGGAAGTAGTGGCCAACAAAAAGGTCAAGTGGGGAGTACTGAGCACGGCGTCGATCGGCGTTCGAAAAGTGCTTCCCGGGATGCAGCTCGGCCAATGGAGTGAAATCGTCGCTATTGCGTCCCGCGATGGCCAAAAGGCCGAGACCGTTGCGCGCAAGCTCCGCATCCCCAAAGCTTATTGGTCTTACGAAGAACTGCTCGCGGACCCTGAGATTGAAGCCGTCTACAATCCCCTACCGAATCACTTGCATGTTCCGTGGTCAATCAAAGCCGCCGAAGCAGGGAAGCACGTGCTTTGCGAGAAACCGATCGCCCTCAACGTTGCCGAGGCAAAGGCGCTTCTCGCTGCGCGCGACCGCACCGGCGTGAAAATCGGGGAAGCGTTCATGGTGCGCACTCATCCGCAATGGCTGCGCACGCGCGAACTGATCCGCTCCGGACGAATCGGCGAGTTGCGCTCGATCATTGGCTCCTTCAGCTATTTCAATCGTGACGCTGCGAACATTCGAAACGTGCTGGATTGGGGCGGAGGCGGCTTATACGACATCGGCTGCTATCCCCTCACCACGTCGCGGTTTATTTTTGGCGAAGAGCCGTCGCGGGTGATTGGCTTAGTCGAACGCGACCCCGAGTTCGGTACAGACCGCCTGGCATCTGTGATTCTCGACTTCCCCTCGGGTCAATCCATTTTCACATGCAGCACGCAACTCGTCCCCTACCAGCGCATGCAATTCCTCGGCACGAAAGGACGCATCGAAATCGAAATTCCTTTCAACGCGCCGAACGACCGCCCCAGCCGAATCTTCGTAGATGACGGGCGTGACATCTTTGGTGGCGGTGTGACCACGGAAACCTTTCCGGTCTGCGATCAATATACGATTCAGGGAGATGTTTTTTCCCGCGCCGTGCGTGGAGACGGCGAGGTTCCAGTTTCGGTCGAGGACGCTATCTGCAATATGGCCGTGATAGAGGCGATCTTCCGTTCCGCCGAAACGGGCCGGTGGGAGAGGCCATAGCGGTATTTCAGAAACGCTAGGCTTCGGAAGAATCGGCTGCTAAGACGCTCCGTGGTTCCCACTGCACGGGCTTAACTTGTCCCACCACGAATGCCCAGGACAGGGCCCCCCCTAGCAATACTCCCGCAGTGACAGCAAATGCCCAAAAGTAATGTCCGGTGCGTTGAACTACAAATCCGGTCAGCCACGGCGAAATTATGCCCGCACAATTACCCACGAAATTCTGAAGCCCAGTCCACTTACCGGCCGCCGAAGGGCCCGCCAATGTTTGTGTGATGGCCCAAAGATTGGCATTGCACAGTCCCGCTGCAGCGCATGTCAGAAAGAGAAAAAGCGTGGCTAGCCTCTGGTCATACGCGAGAGCGACCACCGCAAAACAGAAAATAGAGCTCAGCGCCAAGCCGAGTGAGGTGAAAGTCTTGCGCACTCGTGTCGGAGTGCCTCCACGTTCAATCCAGAAATCGGAAATGCTTCCTGAGATCACTGAGGAAACCGCAAGAATCAGGTAAGCCGCGCCGCCGATGCCGCCCATTTTCTGCATCGAAAAATGGCGTTCGTGAACGAGATAGCTTGGCATCCAGGTCAGCAAAAAATAAGAAAGGTAGTTGTACGCAAAGAGTCCGAAGAACGTGCCCCACGCGGAACGCTGCTCGAGAATCTTGACAATACTCGGCGCGCGCGGAGTGGACGAAACAGCCAAGCCCGGGCCAGTGGGCATCCACTTTATCCACGGAATCAGCCATATAAGGCTGAGCAGCCCCAGCCCAACAAAAAACGGCCGCCAGCCATAACGCGCCATGAGCATCGCGCCAAAAAATATGCCGAAGGCGGGCCCAGAGGCGCTGCCAGAAGAGAGAAGCGCATTGACGCGCCCTCGCAGAATCTCCGGGCAATACTTTGCGAGGATTTTGCAGTAGGACGGGTATGCTACTGATTCGCCCGCGCCCAGCAAGAGCCGCAGGGTCAAGAGCATCGTGAAGCTGTGAGCAGCGCTCGTGGCGGCTGTGGCGGAAGACCACACTAAAAAACCAGCAACCAGAACCCAATTGACGTTCAAACGGTCGACCAGCCACCCCGAAAGAATTTGAAAACCGGCGTAGGTCCAGAAAAAGGAGGACAGCAAGATTCCGAGTTGCGAAGGAGAAAGCTGGAGTTCATCTTTCAGCGACGGCGCGGCAATGGAAAGGCTGCCACGGTCAATGTAGTTAATGATGACGGATATCGCCAGTAGCGCGACTGCGACGGAGAACGCTTTACCAACTCGGAACTCATTCGCCGACTTCGTCAGATCTGGCGAAATCGCCATCGTTTTCGCTCTCCTGGTGAGCGCAACTGGGACGCATGCGGCAAATGCAATGACGAAAAATTCAGGCGCAAGTCTGCCTTGATTTACGAAAGGAAGCAATCTGTTGGTGGATAGATGGGGGAAGGAATGCGAACTGATCTACCGATCTCGAAGGCCAGCGATGAGTGAAGCCAATGCTTTGGCGGGAGCGTAAAAGGCCAGAAGCAGAAGGGAAGCCGCACCATAGACTGTCAGCCGAATCCTCATGTCTATAAAACACGAAATACCGCTAAATGTTGCGGCAATCCGGCTGGCATGAGGTAGCTAGGTTTTGCTATTGCAGCGTTAGATCGCCTGCCCCCACGTGCGCGTGGAGGTGATACCTTCCATTACCTTCTTTGTGAAAAGAGCGGAACAGCCCACCGTGAGACTCGCCAAAGGGGCTGGCTTCGAGCCCTCCGGAGTAAACCGAAGCGTCCACGCGTGAATAATCGCCGGCGTCGCCAACATCGATGACCAACTCTCCGGCGTGCAGCTCCGCGTCCTTATCGCCAGTGACGTGATGGAGCTCCAGATTGCCCGCAGGCATGCGGACGAACAGCCCAGTCTTCTTCGGCACCTCGATGGTGACCTCCAGATCGTTCTTAGGCCCGTCGCTGACGATCAAACTTGCATAATCCTTCGAGCCATCCAACTGCACCCGCATGTCCCCGGCGTTGTAAGCATTTCGTCCCGAAACCCGCACGGTAATCTTATTCTCCGCAGTGCCAACGATGTGAAAGCTGCCAGATTGCAGATACATCTTGAGCCTGCCGCCCGAATTGAAATCCGCCGTAAAGGGATGATTTTCAATATCTCTCACGTCGATTTTGGTCTGTGCAGCGCCACACGCGACAGATAGCGCCAGGGCAGAAGCCAGCAAGAAAGGAATACGCATGAACACACCTCCGAACCTTATGGACTGAGTAACGAAGTTCCCTGCGGAAATGTTCCAGCTGTACGAGATAAAGCATCAACTTAGCTTTTGGGCCGCTCCCAACGATTTGCGGCGGCAGCGGCTTCGGTGGATAAATGCGCTCCGCTCGTGCGAAGATGTGCTGCGAGCATCAGGAGGCACAGACCATGGGCGACTCTGTCCCCGCCGAAAAGCCCGACTGGAAAGTTCATGGCTTGCGCATCGTCAGGAGCGGGGAACTGGACACAAACACGGCTCAAACCCCTGGCATGACTCGTGCGGAAGCCATCTCCCGCGCCAAAGTAGGCGCGCAAAAACTTTGGGCCGGAACGGTCATCGTGCATCCCAATGCCAAGACCGGCCCTCATCACCACGGCGAATTGGAAACCGTCATCTACGTGGTTCGCGGCCGCGCCCGTTTTAGATGGGGAAATAGTCTTGAATTCGTCGATGAAGCAGGCCCTGGGGATTTCGTTTACGTTCCGCCCTACGTCCCGCATCAAGAACTTAATGCACGAAAAGACGAACCCGTGGAGGCCGTTATCGTCCGAAGCGGCCAGGAACCAGTCGTGGTTAATCTGGATATCCTCAGTCCGGAAGACCCTCTCAATTCGGATGAGGCCGACCCCTTCCACTCGGCTCCCGGCAAACACTAGCTTGGAACGGATGGGCCTTGATGATTTCTTCTGATTAGGATGGCCGGTCCATTACGATTGACGAAAAGTGAGGCCATCCAGCTGAGCCACTTCATAATGCCGCACGCGCCGGTCGTAGTCCGTCAAAAGCGCCGCAGCTTCGCTAGCCACGACGGCTGTCTCCCGATCTGAGCCCGCGAAGGCCTCGATAGCCTGCAGAGATTGCCAGACTGTGCTTACGAGAATTTCGACCGAGTCTCCCTGTGACCGGACCAGGACGCTGGAGCAGATGTACCCATTGAATGTCTGGAGGGACGGCACGACGCTTTGCCAAAAGTGTTCCAGGTACCGGGTGGATTGAACACTTGTAGTTCGAGCGGACCACAGACGAGCGATCATCCCGGGAGGCTCCTATTGGTTACCAACCACCACGTTCCACGGCCGAATTTCCCATCGCTTCACAAGGCCGTTGCGGACGTACGGATCTTTGCGGACAAATTCTTGTGCTGGCGTATCGTCGCCGCCCCGGAAAACAAGTAGCGCTCCGTCCGGCGGGTCCGCTAGCGCACCCGCCAGAACTAATTCCCCTCGAGAGTGAGCTTCGCGCGCAAGTCCCAGATGCTCTTCCCGGTAAATCCCACGCTGCGTGATAAAGTCCGGCACCACTTCGCGATAGAAAAGTGCATAGTAACCCATGTGCGTCTCCCTATCTATGATAGCTGAGATCGAAGCCGTTTGAAGCACGGGGGGCAGCATGCGATCCGCGAATTCATTCATATTAGAGGACGTAAGTAGAGGGAAAGAGTGAGCGCCTAGCCTCCGGCGATGGATGGGACCAGCAATACGCGGTCGCCTTCCTTCAACGAACAGCCTTCGCCACCAAGAAAGCGAATGTCTTCTTCATTGAGATAGACGTTGAGGAACTGGCGAATCTGTCCCTGCTCGTCGCGCACATGACGCGACAGTTCGGGAAAGCGCGTAGTCAAGTCATTCAGTGCCTCGGCGATAGTTGCCGCACTACAATCGATCTTTGGCGTTCCATCCGTAAAGCGGCGGAACGCGGTGGGGATTTCAATGGTGACTGGCATATCGAGTGAATCTCCTTACTTCACCCCGGCAGCAGCCGGAGTGGCATTAAATTGGTTATCAAGGTAAGCCTCAAAAGCGTCGAGGCGTGGGGCGATGGCCTCGGCGACTGGAAATTCCGCGGAAATAGCGTCCAGGGTCTTTAGGCCGTTTCCAGTAATGCAAACGACGGTCGTCTCGCCGGGGCCGATGCGGCCTTGCTGAATGAGTTTTTGCGTCACGCCCGCGGTTACGCCGCCTGCGGTTTCCGTAAAAATGCCTTCGGTTTCCGCGAGCAGCTTAATGGCTGCGACAATTTCAGGATCAGAGATGTCTTCCGCCCACCCGCCGCTCTCGCGGATCAGCTTCATCGCAAACGGGCCGTCGGCCGGATTGCCTATGGCCAAGGAGCGAGCGATCGTGTTCGGTTTCTGCGGTTCGAATCGTGCGAGATTTCGTTTCACGCCATCGGAAATCGGTGAGCATCCGGTAGCCTGAGCGCCAAAAAACTTCACAGCCTTCGCTTCCACCCAGCCCAGAGTCACCAACTCCTTAAACGCTTTGGCGATTTTCGTGATCAGCGAGCCGCCCGCCATCGGAACCACGACATTGTCCGGCAAACGCCAGCCGAGTTGCTCTGCGATTTCGTAGCCGTGCGTCTTCGAACCTTCCGAATAGTAAGGACGCAAGTTAACGTTGACCAGGCCCCATTTGAATCGGTCGGCAATTTGCGCGCAGAGACGGTTCACATGGTCATAGTTCCCGTTGATGCGAACGATCCGCGCGCCGTACACCGCCGTGTTGAGCACCTTTGCGGGCTCAAGGTCCGCAGGAATGAACACACACGCGTCAAACCCCTGCTGTGCCGACTGAGCTGCAACCGCATTTGCCAAATTCCCGGTCGATGAGCACCCGACTGTCTCGAACCCGAATCGTCGGGCTGCCACCAGCGCCGTGCCAACCACACGGTCCTTAAACGACAGAGAAGGGAAGCACACGGCATCGTTCTTAAAATAGAGCTCACTGATTCCCCAGTGCGACGCGAGCTTTCGCGACGCAACTAAAGGCGTCCCACCGACCGCGCTGGCAGGGGTGAAATCTTCGGGCAGCGGCAAAAGATCCGCATAGCGCCACATATTAAACGTCCGCCCAGCCAGGTTCTCGCGCCGGACTTTTTTCTTCAAAGCATCGTAGTCGTAGGACACTTCCAGAGGAGAGAAGCAGTCTTCGCAGAAGGACTTCGGAACATTGCCCCAGGTTTTGCCACACTCCCGACAGCGTAGTTCGTATAGATCGGACATTGCTTTACCTTTCATCGTGCGAGGCGCCCCACCGTTGCGGGCACACAAACCTCGCCATCCATAAATCACATGGGATTCGATCAGGGCAGCAGGGAGGAGAAACGAAAAACCCTCCGCGCCAAAGTGCTCGGAGGGTCTCAGAAAATCTTCTGGGATACTCTACAGCTCTTTAGCAGTTTTTTACGTGGAGCAAGTTGCCCTAAATCGCCACGTGTCGCCGCAACCGC
>Ga0074044_10000158_pt1 | contig 67544 bp, 50 predicted proteins | sample BogForMeECP23OM1_FD_94443 | JGI IMG/M metagenome (GOLD analysis project Ga0074044, IMG submission 94443) | Bog forest soil microbial communities from Calvert Island, British Columbia, Canada - Bog Forest MetaG ECP23OM1 | ecosystem: Environmental > Terrestrial > Soil > Wetlands ...
AGAATCCCGCATTTGCTCGCGCCTGCCAGAAAGCGGGAATTGCTTTCATTGGTCCTACTCCCGAATTGCTCGAACTCCTCGGAGACAAGACCGCCGCAAGGCGCCTCGCGGAATCTGCTGGCGTGCCGGTGCTGCCGGGGACGGAAGAATCGATCAGCTCCGCATCGGAGGCGCGCAAATTCGCGGCCTCGATCGGCTATCCGGTTATTGTAAAAGCTGCTATGGGCGGCGGTGGCCGTGGCATGCGCGTGGTACGCAGTGAGGTGGAACTCGAGCAGCGCCTTGAGGAAGCCCAGAGCGAGGCAAAATCGGCGTTCGGTGATGCCAGCGTCTTTCTCGAAAAATATTTGCCGCGCGCGCGGCATCTCGAAGTCCAGATCCTTGCCGACAATTACGGCAATCTTCTGCACCTCTATGAGCGCGATTGCTCCGTGCAGCGGCGCCATCAGAAGGTCGTCGAAGTAGCCCCTGCCGCGAATTTGCCGTCATCCATCCGCGCGGAACTATGCGATGCCGCAGTTCGACTGGCGCGCAAAGCCAACTATCGCAACGCTGGCACGGTCGAGTTTCTATACGACGTCGACGCTCAAAAATGGTATTTCATCGAAGTCAATCCTCGCATTCAGGTGGAACACACGGTAACCGAGATGGTCACGGGCATCGACCTCGTGCGCTCGCAAATTCTCGTGGCACAGGGCCACAAGCTTCACGAAGAGCCACTAGCGTTGCCGGAGCAAGCCAACGTGCCGCTTTACGGCGCCGCGCTTCAGTGCCGCGTCACCACCGAAGATCCCGAAAAGAATTTCGCCCCCGATTACGGAAAACTCACAACCTACCGTTCACCCGCGGGATTCGGAATCCGTCTCGACGGCGGCACCGCCTATGCCGGTGCGGTCCTTGCGGCATATTACGATTCTCTCCTCGTAAAAGTCACAGCATGGGGCACGAAGCTCCCCGAAGCTTGCCAGCGCATGGACCGCGCACTTCGCGAGTTTCGTATTCGCGGCGTCAAGACCAACATCCCCTTCCTCGAAAACGTCGTCAACCATCCGCGCTTCCGCGCCGGCGAAGTCACTACCTCTTTCCTAGATGAATCGCCCGAACTGTTTCGCCTGCAAAGCCGCGGCGACCGCGCCACAAAACTGCTCTCGTATCTCGGCGACGTGATTCTCAACGGCAATCCCGAAGTCAAAGGCAAATCAGTCCCCAAATCTTTGGAAGTAGCGACGCTGCCGAGCGTACCCGGTATCGAGGCGCCTCCAGGAACGCGCCAACTCCTGCAAAAACTAGGTCCCAAGAAATTTGCCGCCTGGGCAAAAAAAGAAAAGCGCCTGCTTATCACGGACACCACCTTCCGCGATGCCCACCAATCGCTGATGGCCACCCGTGTTCGCACGCACGACTTGCTAGCCACCGCCAGCGCCGTCGCACAACGTCTTCCGAATCTTTTCAGCGTCGAAATGTGGGGTGGCGCAACGTTCGACACTGCGATGCGTTTTCTTCACGAAGACCCCTGGCAGCGCCTTCGCGATCTCCGCCAGCGCATTCCCAACATCTGTTTTCAGATGCTTCTCCGCGGCGCAAACGCGGTTGGCTACACCTCGTATACCGACAACGTAATCGTGGAATTCGTCCGCGAATCCTACGCCCAAGGCATCGATATCTTCCGCATATTCGATTCCCTGAACTCCATCGAAAACATGCGCGTCTCCATCGATGCCGTCCTCGAAACCGGCGCCGTTTGCGAACCCGCCATTTGCTACACCGGAGACATTTTCGATAAATCCCGGCCAAAATACTCGCTGAAATACTACGTCTCCATGGCCAAGCAGCTCAAAAAGCTGGGCGCCCATTTTCTCGCCATCAAAGACATGGCCGGTCTTTGCAAGCCTTATGCGGCGTATGAACTCGTGAAAACTCTTCGCGAAGAAATCGCCATCCCCGTGCACTTTCACACTCACGACACCAGCGGCATCAATTCCGCCTCCGTGCTGAAAGCCGCAGACGCAGGCGCAGACGTGGCCGACGCCGCGATAGCGGCTATGAGCGGCGGCACCAGCCAGCCCAATCTTAATTCCATTGTTGAGGCGTTGCGGCATACGCCGCGCGACACGAATCTCGACATTGATGCGCTAAACGAATGCTCCGACTATTGGGAAACGATCCGGACCTATTATTTGCCGTTCGATTCAGGCCCGAAAGCCGGTTCAGCGCGGCTGTATCAACACGAAATTCCCGGCGGGCAATATACAAATCTCCGCGAGCAAGCCGCTGCCATGGGATTGGGCCACCGCTGGCGCGAGGTGGAAAAAACGTACGCCGAAGTGAACCAACTCTTCGGCGACATCGTAAAAGTCACGCCCTCCAGCAAAGTTGTCGGCGACATGACGCTCTTCCTAATGGCCAACGAGTTGCAACCGAGAGACTTGCTCAAGCTTGACGAAAACCATGACGTCTCTCTGCCGAATTCCGTCGTAGAGATGTTTTCCGGCGTCCTCGGCGTGCCTCCCGGCGGATGGCCGCGTAAATTGCAAAAGATAATCCTGCGCGGAGCCGCCCCGCTCAAAGGCCGCCCAGGTGCAAGCATGGAAGCGGTGGATCTCGCGGAAGCATCCGCCACGCTGCAGAAAAAATTAGGTCACCCCGTGCGCCCGGACGACCTTTTGAGCTACCTCCTCTATCCTGACGTATTCGTTAAATACGACAAATTCCGCCAGACTTACGCGGATGTCAGCGTCCTTCCCACGCCCGCATTTTATTACGGCCTGGCTTCCGGCGAAGAGATCACCATAGAGATCGAGCCAGGAAAAACGCTCATCCTCAAATTTCTGACGGCCAGCGATCCGCATCCCGACGGAACGCGCACGCTATTCTTTGAATTAAACGGCCAGCCACGCGAAGTAAATGTGCGCGACCTTGCGTTGCGCGTCGTCGAGCGCGCCCATCCGAAGGCGGACCCCGCCGATCCAGGGCAGGTTGCTGCGCCAACGGCCGGAGTAATCAGCGGCATTGCCGTACAAGCAAATCATCCTGTCGAACGCGGAGCGAAACTTTTGACCCTCGAAGCCATGAAAATGCAATCAAATATCTACGCGCCCATCTCTGGCCGCGTTGCGAAGCTTCTCGTCGCGCCAGGGCAGCACGTGGAAGCCAAAGATCTCCTGGTGACCATCGCCCCGTGAGCGGTCCAAATCTTCGCAAGCACGAAGGTTTTCGCTCGCGCTTCCTCAGAAACCAGCGCGACCTCATCGTCTATCTCCCGCCCGGCTACGACGATCAGCCCGGCCGCCGTTTCCCCGTTCTCTTTCTGCAGGACGGTCAGAATCTTTTTGACGGCGCAACCTCTTTCATCCCCGGCATGGACTGGCACGTTGGCCAAACCGCCGACCAGTCCATCTCCTCGGGCACCGTCGAGCCTCTCATCATCGTCGGCATGTACAACACCAAAGCCCGCATCCGCGAGTACACGCCCACGCACGTCCCGAAACTTGGCGGCGGCCGCGCGGATCGTTACGCCAAATTCCTGATCGAAGAAGTAAAGCCTTTCGTCGAACGCGAGTACCGCACTCTTTTCGGCCCTGAAAAAACCGGGATTGGTGGTTCCTCGCTCGGCGGACTCGTTTCTCTCTATCTTGGTCTCAAGCTTCCGCAAGTTTTTGGAAAGATTGCCGCGCTTTCGCCTTCCGTTTGGTGGAATCAGCGAGTCATGCACCGCTTCGTGGAAGCCGCAAATATAAATCCGCGTCCTGCCATCTGGCTGGATATCGGAACGCGCGAAGGCCCACGCATTGTTCAGGACGTCGAACAATTTCGCGACGTCCTTTTGCAAAAGGGCTGGCAACTCGGCCGCGACCTGCACTACCAGCGCATCGAAGGCGCCGAGCATAACGAAGCCGCCTGGGCCCAGCGCGTCGGTCCATTCCTGCAATTTTTGTATCCGGCCCGGTAGACCGAAGTATAATCCGCACCTGTCGCGCGGCTCTTTATAGCCGTCCCATCAAGAACGTGCGGCATTCAGAGGTCATCTATGCCAGGGAGCCGTCCTCTCACCATCCTCTGTGTCAGCTCCTACGAAAAAGGCCAGGAATTCCTGCGCACCTGCAAAGCCATCGGCTGCCGCGTTCTCCTCCTCACCGTCGAAAAACTCCGCAACGCGGATTGGCCCCGCGAATCCATCGACGAGATGTTCTTCATGCCCGAGGAGCTTCCGACGCAAGATCTCATCAACGCTGTCAGCTTCGCCGCCAGATCCCAGCCGATCGACCGCATCGTCGCCCTCGACGAATTCGACATGGAAAACGTCTCGACCCTTCGCGAACACATGCGCATCCCCGGCATGGGTCTGACTACTGTCCGCTATTTCCGCGACAAACTTGCCATGCGTGCCCGCGCGAAGGAAGTGGGCATCGCCGTACCGGAATTCGTTCCAGTCCTCAACTACGATGCTTTGCGCGAGTTCATGGCCCGCGTTCCTCCACCCTGGCTTCTCAAGCCACGCTCGCAAGCCTCGGGGATCGGCATGAAAAAGATTCACGGTCCTGCCGAGCTCTGGCCGTGGCTTGAGCAGCTCGGCGACAGCCAATCCACCTACTTGCTCGAACAATTTATTCCTGGCAGCGTCTTCCACGTGGATAGCGTGGCTTCCGAACGCGAAGTCGTCTTCGCGGAAGCCCACGCGTACGGCGCGCCTCCCCTCGAAACCTCGCATCAAGGGGGTGTTTTCACCACGCGCACTCTTCCGCGCGATTCCGACGAAGTGAAGAACCTTCTCGAAATCAACAGCAAAGTTCTCCAGGAATTAGGTTTCTTGCGCGGCGTCACGCACGCCGAATTCCTGAAAGCAAACGCAGATGGAAAGTTTTATTTCCTCGAAGTCGCAGCCCGCGTTGGTGGTGCCTATATCTCGGATGTCATTGAAGCTGCCACCGGGATCAATTTATGGCGCGAATGGGCGCGCCTCGAAGTCGGAGCAGGGAAGCAGCCCTATCAACTGCCTTCTGTCAGCCGAGACTACGCCGGTGTGCTCGTCTCCCTCGCCCGCCAGGAACGTCCCGACACTTCCGCCTACAACGATCCCGAAATCGTCTACCGCATCACCAAATACCACCACGCGGGTTTCGTTCTGAAATCGCCAAATCCGGAGCGCATTTCGGAACTCTTGGATTCCTACTCCCATCGGTTCCAGTCAGATTTCCTGGCCACGCAACCCGTACCCGAGCGCCCGAGCTCCTAACCCGCCGATTCCCTAGTAGGGGCACAGCATGCTGTGCCCCAGCTTGCCCGGGCGTTTGCATCGAGTCCCCTTTTTATCTGCCCATCCCCACTCCGTCATCAAAAATTAACCCAAACTTAACCGCGAACACTGGACGAACGCACTGTCCAAAGGTCTAGTTACTTTCAGGAACGGCCACGCAAGACTGCATTTGCCGTGCGCCATACTGAGGTCTACAGTTTGCAATACCCCAAGCGACTTCCTGCGCGGGGTGGTGCTATCCCTTTGGGAGGGACCGATGTGGGGTAATAAAAAGCCGGAAACGCCGCAATCCGCGCAACCGGATCCGAAAAATTTTCCAACGAATCAGCCGCCGAAGTCCGCTCCGGCGACTTGGGAGGGAACTACCGCAATGAGTACAGATGCCATGCGTCCACTAGGTGCAACCGCGGACCGCGCCACCGCGCGGCTCGGGGCCAGCCTGCACGTGAAAGGCGAGATCTCCGGCAATGAGGATCTGCTGATCGACGGCTCGGTCGAAGGACTGATCCAGCTTGATGAGCGGAAGCTGACCGTCGGAACTACCGCAAAGGTCACCGCCGATATCATCGCCCGCGAGGTGGTGGTTTACGGCACCGTGAAGGGAAATCTTCGCGCCAAGGACCGGATCGAGATCAAGAAGGACGGTTCCGTCAACGGCGATCTGACGACCGCCCGCATCATGATCGAAGACGGCGCCTACTTCAAAGGCTCTATCGAAATCGATAAGAGCTCCGAGAAGGATTCTGCGCACAACGCCTTTGCAAAGAGCTCGAACGCTCCTGTCGGCGCTCCAGCAACGAAAACGATTTAATCCACTCTCTGCCACTTTATTTTTCTTCGGGGCGGCGCGGACGTTCAGTCCTCGCCGCCCTTCGATTTTTCCGCCTCCGCTCTGTCCGCTACAAAACATTGGCAGGGGGCTAGTTTGAATTTCTTCTTTTACACGGATAGTATCCCGCCGACAGGCTTTGCCGCATGTTACGACGCTCTTTCATCGTTGCGCTAGCTCTCTGTGCATTAGGCGTGGCACCTTGTCGTGGGCAGGACACTGTCCAAGAGGAAGCCAATCGATTGGCCAGCTTGCTGAACTGGCATCCCGGCAATGTTGTAGCGGAAATCGGCGCGAGTAATGGCAAGTTGACCCTTGCAGCCGCGCACCTCGTGGGCCCCTCAGGCAAGGTCTATAGCACGGAGATCGATGCGAAAGCACTGGCTCACCTGGAAGAATTGGCGGCTAAGGAGAGGAACATCATTGTCGTTAAAGCCGCCGAAGCCGATACAAACCTTCCGCCCGTCTGCTGTGACTCGATATTTATGAGGCTCGTGTATCACCACCTCACGAAGCCAGCTGAAATCAACGCAAGCCTTTTGCGGTCGCTAAAGCCCGGAGGACGGTTGGCGGTGATTGACGAGGATCCATCCGAAGGGACATCGATTCCGGAGGGCGTCCCCAAAAACCGAGGCGGACATGGCGTGCCGCAAAAAATCCTTATGAGTGAACTCATCGCCGCCGGGTTTGAGGTGGTGGCTGTCCGCAACGATTGGCCGAGCCGCGATGCGTTTCATCAAATTTACTGCGTTGTCTTCCGCAAGTCCAAACCTTAACATTTGCCGAAATTTTAGCTGACGCACGCTCAAGATATTTCTCAACTTGACAATTAACAATATTGGATTAAAGTGGGTCTCGGCAACCCTCTCAACTCCGTGCGTCCCGCCTCTTCCCGGTGTATTCCGCCGGCTTGGCTACTTCAGCTCAGGGCGCACAACGAACGTGGGGTTCTTCAATGGGACGTCTAAGACGGTGCGCGCCCAATTTACTAATCGCTTTTTTTCTGTTGGATTCTCTGGGCTGCGGCGGCGGTTCCTCTGCCATTTCGCCCCCGCCCCCACCGCCTCAACCGGATTTCTCCATCGGTTTTTCGTCAAATTCCGCCACTGTCCAGCAGGGCGGCACAAGTCCCGCGGTAATGTTGTCCGTCACCCCGATCAACGGCTTCACTGGCTCGGTCCAGGTCACTCTCAACGGAGTGCCTGCTGGCGTCCTCTCGAATCCAATGAGTCCTTTCAGCATCCCTGCAGGTTCAAGCACACCCGTCCTCTTCTCCGCCGTCCCAAACGCGTCCACAGGAAACTTCACGATTATGGCCCAGGGCGCCAGCGGCTCTCTTTCGCACCCCGCAACCCTCGGCCTCACGATTCAGGGCGGAGTCGTCGCGAATCTGCCGCGAACCACCTACGCAAGAACAGACTCCATCCCCGCATTGGACGATCCCTCCGGTGAGCCCCACCACCGTCACATCTTCTACGATTCCGTTCACCAGCTCGTCTTCGTCGCCAACCGCGCGATGAATCGCGTCGAAGTCTTCTCATCGACCACCGCCGCGCACGTCGCCCAAATCAGCGTTCCCGGTGCGAGCAGCGCCGATCTCTCCGCGGACGGCACAACCGCTTGGATTGGCACCGTCACGGAACAAGTCGCCGCGATCGATACCAATTCGCTGCAAGTCCAGGAACGTTATGAGATAGCTGGTCTGCAGGCTCTGCCAAACACTCTCTTCGATCGTCCCGAGGAATTGCTCGCGCTGTCGAACGGCAACGTGATGATGCGCCTTCGCCAATCCCAGACAGGTGAAGCGTTGCTCGCTCTCTGGGCTCCGTCCTCGAACACGCTAACGAACCTGACCTCGACGGCCCCGCAACTCTTTCAAAATGGCCTCGGCGCCATCGCGCGCACTGGGGATCAGACAAAGGTGCTTGTTGCTGCGAATGATTCGAGTGGCGGGCTCGCCGTCTACAATGTGAACGGCAGCGTACTCGCCGGGCCGCAAGCTCTCGGCAGCGGCACCATCCCTCTCGTCGCCGCAAATCCCGACGGCTCGCGCTACGCCGCTGTGTTCGTTTCGAATGGCAGCACGCAAGTCCTGCTCCTGGACGGCTCTCTAAATCCAGTCGGCACTTACGCTGCTTCGGCCATCAACGCCATGGTATTTTCTCGCGACGGCCTCTCTCTATATCTCAGCGAAAATGCGGCCGCCCCTCCCGTCATTACTGTCCTGGATGGCCACAGCCTCAACACCATTGGACAAGTCTCCGATCTGTGGCTCGCGGGAAGACGCACGGAAATCGAAGACGTCGACGCCACGCATCTCCTATTCGGCATTGCGAATCGCGGCCTGGCTTTTGTTGACGCAGCAACCCCCGGCTCGCTCACCGCAGCTGTCCCCGTTTTCGCCGCGCCCCCTGCGGCACAGCCTTCCGAAGGCCCGAACGCCGGCGGAACATCAACGGTTCTCTCAGGTCAAAACTTTCCTGCCACGGCACAAGTTCTCTTCGGCACCCAGTCCGCGGGAAACGCCAGCGTTTCCAGCGCCACGCACATCAACGCATCCTCGCCAGCAAACGCCGCAACCGGTGCCGTCAACATCGCCGCTTATTTCCCCAGCGGTTGGCTCACTCTCGCTCCCGATGCGTTCAGCTACGGCCCGCAAGTCCTCCAAATTCTGCCCAACGCGGGAATGCCCGCTGGCGGCGATACGGTTCAAATTTACGGCTACGGTTTCGGCAGCGCCCCCACTAAAGTCACCGTGACAATTGGCGGCGGAAACGCAATAGTGCAAGAAGCTCAAAACCTGACGGCCATCGCGCCGTCTCTGGGACTCGACTCGACTTATCCTTTTTCCCTCGAATGCATCACTTTGCAAACGCCGGCTGGTACGGCCGGCAAAGCCGATATCGTTATTACCTCACCCGCCGGATCCATCACGGCCTCGAAAGCGTTCCAGTATTTGCAGAGCGAGAATTTCTACCCGAAACCTTCTTTCGACAAGTTCGTTATCTACGACCAGCCGCGCCAGTGGCTCTATCTCAGCGACATCGATCACGTTGACGTTTTCGATCTGGCCGCTGCTGCGTTCCACGGAACTGGCCTCGAGCCCCCCGGCGGCCCTCCACCCGATAGCGAAATTCGCGGCTTGGCTCTCACTCCGAATGGCACCCAGCTCATCGCCGCGGATTTTGCCGCGCAAAACATCTATCTGCTCGATCCAGACAATGGCACCGGCACAAGTGTCGCCGTCGGCGGCGTAGCTGGCTTCGCCGACTCCGGCCCCGCTCGCGTAGGCGCCACAAGCACCCAAAATGTTTTTGTCGGTCTAAGCGCGGAGTCCGGCTCTTCCGGCGCTTGCACTTCTTGCTTGGGCCAGTTAAATCTGACCGCTAGCCCTCCCACAATTCAACCAGCCTCACAATCCGAAATCACCAGTCTCACCGGCGCTCCTTTCGTGCAATCGAATGGCAACGGCAATCAGGTCTTCGTCGCCTTCGCCAATGCGCCCGGCGGTCCACTCGCGCTTTGGAATGCTTCTACCCCCAATCAATTCTCCACCTTCACCGCGAACGACTCCGCGTCCGATATCGGCGCTGCGGCCGATGGAACCATGTTTGCTCTCCAGGCCAACGGCACAACGGAGATTCGCGGCGCCGATCTCTCCCTCGCCGCCGTCCCCGCAAATCCTGAGCTCGCGCAAATTCCCGGGCGCAATCAAGTCCCCGGCGTCACTCTCCATCCCAGCGGTGCCCTCGTCTACCAGCCGTTTCTCACCGGTCCCGCGGGAAACGCCGGCGTCCAAGGCGGCGTCGACATCCTCGACGCGCACAGCGGTGCCCTCCGCCTCCGCATACTTATGCCTCAGCAATTTATGACCGACGTCGACGGCCTGCACGGCAGTTTTCTCGCCATCGACGAAAACGGCCAGCGCCTCTTCGCCATCACCTCGAAGGACGGCACGGCCCAGAACGCCGGTGTTACCATCGTGACGCTAGCCAACGTCCCACTCGGATTCGGCACCTTAACCCCGGCAAATGGTTCCGCTGCCGGCGGAACAACTCTCACCCTGCGTGGCAGCGGCTTCACAAGCGGCACCGTCATCACCATCGGCGGCAAGGACGCCACGGTCACCTTCACCGACATGAATACGCTAACGGTAGTAACTCCAGCCGTGACCGCAGGCACTCAGCGCGTAACCATCACCAATCCCGACGGCGAAACCGTTTCCCTCGACGCCGCCTACACCGCCAACTAACTCATCCGAATCCGTTGTAGGGGCACAGCATGCTGTGCCCCACCTCGCCCAAGCATCAGCTGGCTGTTCTTCCATCTCCCGTCCTCCTTATCCGTTTCTCCAAAATCCCTCCTAACCAAACTCTCCTTCTTTTCATCTCACGCAATGTAGAATTCCCCGTGTAATCGAGCCTCGCAACGCATCGTAGCGCTCAACTCAATCGAGAGGCCAAGCTTCATGGAAACGCACAAACTCGGCAATTCCGATTTACAAACTACCCCGGTCGGATTCGGCGCCTGGGCCATCGGCGGCAGTGGTTGGGACTTCGCCTGGGGACACCAGGTGGATGCGGACTCCATCGCCGCCATTCATCGCTCGCTCGAACTCGGCGTGAATTGGATCGACACTGCCGCCGTCTACGGCATCGGCCACTCCGAAGAAATCGTCGCCCAAGCGCTAAGAAGTTGGCGCGGCCCTCGTCCCTATGTGTTCACCAAATGCGTCCTCCGCTGGGACGGCCAAGGTCACATCACTCAGAATCACACTGCCGCATCCATCCGCCGAGAATGCGAAGACAGCATGCGCCGCCTGCAAATAGACGTGATCGATCTCTACCAAATGCACTGGCCGCCCTCCGACAACGGCTCCGGCCTTGAAGAAGCCTGGCAAACCATGGCTGCCCTGCAAAAAGAGGGCAGAGTTCGCTGGATGGGCGTCTCCAATTTCAATGTCGAACAAATCAAGCGCTCCGAAAAGATTGCCTCCGTCACGTCCCTGCAGCCGCCCTATTCCTTGATTCGCCGTGCGGTCGAAAAAGAGATCTTGCCTTATTGCAAACAGCAGGGTATCGGCGTGATCGCCTACGCTCCCATGGCATCTGGTCTTCTAACCGGCGCAATGACTCGCGAGCGCGCCGCGGCCCTCCCATCCGACGATTTCCGCAGCAAAAGTCCGGAGTTTCGCGAGCCGCGCCTCTCCAAAAATATCGAGCTGGTCGAGCGGCTTCGCAAGGTGGGTGCTCGCCACGGCCGCAACCCCGGTGAAGTAGCTATCGCCTGGGTCCTCAGCAATCCCGCCGTAACGGGAGCAATCGTCGGCGCCCGCAACGCCAAGCAAGCCGAAGGCGTCATGCGCGCCGGGGAACTAAAGCTATCAAGCGCGGAAATCGCGGAGATTGAAGGCGCTGCCGCAGCAGCAGTAGCTCGATGAGGCGCGCAATTCCTGAGTCACGCATAATATTGCGAAGTGGCGACTTGGAGTGCCGCAGCTCTGCTGCCGCTTTTGTCAGTAGCTCGCACGACTCTATATTTGGCGAAGCTCGATAAGCTCGTTGGGAGGATCGCTCCATGGATCTTGGCTTGAAGGGGAAAAAAGCCGTCGTCTCCGGCTCCACGGCGGGCATAGGCCTTGCCATCGCAACCGCGCTTGCAGCCGAAGGTGCAAGCGTCGCCGTAAACGGCCGTACCCAAGCGCGAGTAAATTCCGCCCTTGAAAAAATTCGCCACCAGCACAAAACCGCCAATCTACAAGGTGTAACGGCGGATCTGGGCACTGCGAGCGGCGTCGAAGTCTTCGTGAAGCAAGTCCCCCACGCTGACGTCTTAATCAACAATCTCGGAATCTTCGAACCCAAGCCCTTCGCGGAAATCCCCGACGCCGACTGGCTGCGCTTTTTCGAGGTTAACGTCCTCAGCGGCGTCCGCCTCTCGCGCCACTATTTGCCCGGCATGCTCAAAAATAATTGGGGCCGCATTATTTTCATCTCCAGCGAGTCCGGCGTTCAAATCCCCGCCGAGATGATCCACTATGGCATGACCAAGACTGCCCAAATCGCCGTCGCTCGCGGCCTGGCGGAATCCGTAGCCGGCACTGGCGTCACGGTAAACTCTGTCCTGCCCGGCCCCACAGCTTCCGAAGGCGTCACTGGTTTCCTCGATAGCATAGCCAAGCAGCGCAACCTCTCGACTGCTGAGATCGAAAAGGAGTTTTTCAAGTCCGTCCGCCCCAGTTCGCTCCTCAAGCGTTTCGAAACGCCCGAAGAAATCGCCGCCGTCGTTGTCTTTGTAGCCAGCGCTCAATCAGCAGCCATCAGCGGCGCCACAGTCCGCGCCGAGGGCGGCGTTATCCGCAGCATCTAGCGAACGCTCTGTAGCGGCGGGCCTTGTTTACCCTGTAAGGGCCCCGCCCTGCATTTTTCTAACGTCCCGGCTCAACCGTCCGACTAAACTCCCAACTCAAGCCCGCGCGAAATCCGGCCGCCAAGTCTTTATCATTCGCTTGATCTCTTTTCGGTCATTCAACTTCTCATCCAACACTTTCCGTGCCAGCTCCGGCAATTCCGCGTTGCTCGCAAACCGCAGCGCCACAAGCTGGTCGATCGTAAATTCCCCAATCCTGGGGTGCAGGTCTGCGGGCAACACCCGTTCGAACCGGATCCGCTCCTCGATCCTGATCACCCGGTCCTGCACTTTCAGCGCCATCCCGCGCGCTATCCCTATCCCCACAAAAAGCGCCACCGCAACAAGCACGGAAACCACGCCACTAATCGTGAATGCTTTCACACACCAATAAATCTGAAACCCAATGTTGATCAGCAGCACCGGCAAAACAAAAAAATGAAAGGCGGGCACCCATTTGGCGTGACTCTCAAAACTTTGTTCAGCCATCTCTATCCTCCTGCTTGCGTGCCGATTCTAACAGAAGCGCTGCCGCGAGCAGACTGTCGAGCGCCTCGCAGTGCCATTCCGGCGCAATCCGAGCGACCGACCGCTATTGCGCGCCACTTTTTTCGAACCGTTTACTCACCTCCCGCATCAAACTCCCATGTAAACTGATTTGGATCGCTCGCGGAAGTCACAATGGAATACGAGGAGCAAGCAAAATGACAAAAGCCATCTGGGGTGGCAAGGTCATCGCCGAAAGCAACGACACGGTCATCGTCGAAGGCAATCAGTATTTTCCTCCTGACTCGGTCGCCAAGAATGTTTTGAAGTCCAGCACGCACACGTCCATTTGCCCGTGGAAGGGCACGGCTCACTACTATCATGTCGAAGTGGATGGCATGAAAAACGAGAATGCGGCCTGGTACTATCCCGAACCAAATCCCGCCGCCAAAGAAATCAAAGGTAAAATCGCATTTTGGAAAGGTGTAAGCGTCGAACCTAGCAAAAGCTAAAAGCCCCAGTCACAATTCAAATCCCATGACCAAATCCGCGGATCGCTTCTTGTAGGGGCGGGGCTCGTCTATCCTGAAAGGCCCCCAGTTTGTCACAGGGGCACGAATCACAATTAGAGTATTTTTGAAGAATTCCGCTCAGCTACCAAGCAAGTTCGGCTGCAGCCGGCTGTATCCATGCTCGTGTGCCCATAGCGTGAGAGGAATTGCCGCAAGGTCGTCCACGACTGGGACGGCGTGCCCGTCCTTCGTGAGGTCGATCGTTCGAACGAAAAACTTGCACGTGTCACAAACCTCCACGCGAATATGCGGAAACTGCTCCGCCACGTACACCGGAAGTTTCTTTTCTTCTTCCTCACCGCAAGTCGGACACAAGATGCGCCGGAACTCCCACTCAAATCCGCAAAAAGAGCAGACCATGCAGCGCTTTCCGCCGTCACCTTCAATGCGCAGCACTCCGAACAGCGCACGTCCTCCGCACAATGGGCAAGTGCGCGGGGTCGCCAGCGCCGGCGGCACAGCAGTGCGTCCTGCGACGTATGCAGCGTACGGCTGTAAAAAAGCCCGCGGAAAAAACTGCGCAAACGCTCCAATCTGCTGATCGAACCGTCCACCAAGCTCCCAATAGGAAGTCAAAAGTGTAATCCACGAATCGGACGGCATTGCCGCGATTTCTCGCGCGGTTGTGGCCAGTGCATTCGGAGCGTTCTGTTCCACAAGCGAAAGAAATGTACGAAATTCCGGAACCACCAGCGCGATGTCCAGGCCCTCGCGCAAAGAACTAAAATGCGGAATTTCCGGCTGCTGCCTGCCCGCCTCGGAAATTTGCGCAAAGAAATTCTTTTGAAAGCTGGCGATTCTCTTGTAGAAGGATAGCAGTTCGCTCGCTGAGGACTTTTCCGCGATGAGTTTGTCCGCGCGCCGCATCCGCGCGTCATACTCATTGCTCACCGCTTGCTGAGATGTCATTTTTTCGGAGAAGCCGGTTCCCCGGTAATCTCTTTATACCAGCCCGGGTGATACCGTCTCACGAAATTCATGGAGACGTCTCCATGAACCATGGAATCCAACGCGCCGCGCTCCGCGAACACTCCCATGTAGACGTGAAGCAGGAAAAGCCCTATGGTAAGCAACGCCGATGAAGCGTGGACCAAAACCGCAATGTAACGCAAATAGCGCAAGCTCCACGGAATGTATTCCGTAAACCACAACACTGTTCCGCTGAGCAACAGAAGCACCATGCAGACCACAAATCCCCAGAACAGCGATTTCTGTCCTGCGTTATACCGGCCTGCGGGCGGCATTTTTTCGTCTTCGTTCTGCACGTAGTAGCCGACAGATTTAAACCAAATCTTGTCGTTCTCATCCACATTCATATGCGCAGCCCACATGACAAACATCACCGCCACGCTAGCTGCGAAAACCAACCCGATCCACGGATGCAGCATCCGCGAAACTTGCCCCCCGCCGAAAACCGCCGCCAGCCAGAAAAGCCATGGCGACCAGAACGCCAAGCCGGTGAAGAGCAAATAGAGGTAGGACCCCGCAGCGATCCAATGAGTGATCCGTTCCTTGAAGTTGTAGCGCAACACGTGCCCCGGCGGCACGACTTGTTCGGTTTCGCTCACGGCTCCGCTCCCTCATGCGGTTCCTTGATGGTCTCTTCGCGTTCTTTCGGTCCAAACCGCAGATAGTGCACCACAAGCCCGACGAGTCCGCCAATCATCGCCGCGTTTCCCAGCCATTTCAGCGGACCCTTCCAAAGTTTTACGGACCAGGGAATACTCGGATTGGATGGTAGCCCACCGTACAGTTCCGGCTTGGTGGCGTCATGCAGCACATAGACCACGCCAGTCCCGCCGACTCCCTGCGGATCATACACACCCGCATTCGGGAAATTGTAGTCCGTGCGAAGCTGCTTCGCGCGTTTCTCCGCGGTATCCAGCATGTCCTCTTTGCTCCCGAAGTGCAGACACCCTGTGGGGCACGATTTAATGCACGCCGGCTCCAGCCCTTCGCTCACGCGGTCCGCGCACAGCGTGCACTTGAAGACGCGATTCGTCTTCGGATTCATCTTCGGAATGTCGAACGGGCAGCCCGTTATGCAATACCCGCAACCGATACAATGAGCCTGCTGAAAATCCACAATGCCGTTGGTGTATTGCACGATGGCGCCGTCAGCCGGGCACGCCGCCAGGCAGCCCGGGTCTGCGCAATGCATGCACTGATTTTTGCGCATCAGCCACATCAGCGAGCCATCCTCTTTTTCGTGCTCGTTGAAGAGAATCAGGTTCCAATAATTCCAGCGCGTCTCTGGCATCGTCTGGTACGTGTTGTCGAACACCGTCTCGCCAAACGGCAAATCGTTCCACTCCATGCAAGCCACTTCGCAAGCCTTGCACCCGATGCACGTGGTCGTGTCGATGAGCTTACAGACGGTAAACTCGCGCTGGGCGTCTTCGCCGGGTACGCTGCCCGCGTGTCCCGACATTTTCTGAACGCGTAGTGTGGCTTGGCTCATGCGCGTCCCCTAGACCTTCTCCACTTTCACGAGAAAGCCCTTGAATTCCGGCGTGTGCGCGTTCGGATCGACAATCGTCGGCGTCAGTGCGTTCACCAGCATGCGCGAGGTCTCGCCTTCATCCTCGGCGATGCCACGGTATCCCCAATGGAAAGGAATCCCGATCTGATGGGTCTTCTTTCCGTCGATCATCATCGACTTGATTCGTTTGGTTACCATTGCTTTGGCGACATATTGGCCCCGCGCGCTGGAGACTTTCACCTTCTCCCCGCCACGGATCCCCATTTCGTTCGCCATTTCCGCGCCCATTTCAATAAACGGCTCCGGCACAAGCTGCACGTTCATCGGGTTGTTCTTCGTCCAATAGTGATAGTGCTCCGTCAGGCGAAACGTCGTGCATATTACCGGAAAGTCTTTCACCGTTCCGTACTTGTCGTCGGCGGTCTTCAGCTCCGTCACCACCGGGTTGTGATTTCGCTCTGGATGGAACAAGTTCTGGACGGGACTTTCGAACGGCTCGTAAAATTCCGGGAATGGCCCGTCCGCAAATGCCGCCAGCGGTGCGAAAATCCTGCCGACGCCTTCCGCATTCATAATGAATGGGCCCATGTGATCCTTGGGTTTGGAATCCACCTTGAAATCCGGCACATCATTTCCGACCCACTTCTGCGCGTCTTCGTTCCACCAGACTTGCTTCCGCGTCGCATCCCAGGGCTTCCCTTCCACGTCGCACGACGCGCGGTTATAGAGCACACGCCGATTCGCCGGCCAAGACCATCCCCACCCCGGATGCACTCCCATATTGGACGGGTCCGACGGATCGCGCCGCGCCGTCTGATTGCCCGCTTCCGTAAACGCGCCCGAATAGATCCAATTGCCGCAGGCCGTCGTTCCGTCATCCTTCAGCCACGCAAAACCAGGCAGTTGCTGCCCAGCCTTGATCTGCACCTTCGTAACTGGGTCTTCCAAATCGGCCAGCGCCTTGCCGTTCAGCTCTTTCAATACCTCGCTCAACGCTGGGCTCTTGGGTGTCGTGTAACCCCAGGTCAGCTTCAAAATCGGATCAGGGAACTTGCCGCCTTCCTTTTTGTACAGATCCCGAACTTTCAAGAAAATTTCCGCGACGATGGCCTGATCCAGCCGGCAATCTCCCGGCGTCGGGACCGCTGCGTTTTTCCAAAGCGCCCACCGCGCCGAATTGGTGAACGATCCATCTTTCTCGGCGAATCCAGCGCACGGCAACCGGTACACCGTCGTCTTAATGTCTTTCATGTCGCCTTGCGCGATCACGCGAGGCGACTTCCAGAACTCGCTGGTCTCGTCCTGATAAATCTCTCCAACGACCAGCCACTCCGCTTTTTTCAAAGCGTCGATATTTTTATTCGAATCAGGCCCAATGGCCACGCCATTCATGCCAAAGGCAAGCATCCCCTTGACGTTGCCGGTCAACATGTCGTTCCACAAGTGCGTCCACGAATAATCCCGGTCCACCTTCGGCAGATAGTCGAACGCCCAGTCGTTCTGCTTGGTGGCCGCGTCCCCGTACATCGCCTTCATGAAGCTGACCGCGAACTTCGGTGTGTTGCTGTAATAGTTCCAGGAATCCCATGGCGCCGGCTTTGAGGCCGTCGGCGTCGTGCGCTTCATCCACGCGTCAAAAGAACCATCCGCCGGCGTCGGCACCTTCAGGTATCCCGGTATGCTGTCGTACAGCCCGGCCATATCCGTGGCGCCCTGGATATTCGAGTGGCCGCGCAACGCATTCACGCCGCCGCCCGCTCGCCCCACGTTTCCGAGCAGCAGTTGCAGCATCGCCGCCGTCCGGATGATCTGTGTGCCGAAGCTGTGCTGCGTCCATCCCACGGCATAGATAATCGTCCCGACCTTCTTCATATCGCCGTCTTTGCGAATCGACGTATAAAGCTCTGCGGCCTTCAAGAATTGTTCCTTGGGAATGCCCGTGATCCGCTCGATCAACTCCGGCGTGTAACGCGAATAGTGCTTCTTCAAAAGCTGGAACACACAATTTGGATTCTGCAGAGTCAGATCATAGTCGACGCTTCCCGGCATCGGCGGCAACACTCCGGCCGCCGTCTCGCTATGCGCTGCTCCCCCCGCCGCGTCATAATTCCACGTTGCTCGGTCGTAGCTATGCCTCTCCGCGTCAAACCCGGAGAAAACTCCGTCCGTGTCGCCAGGCAGCTTGAAGTCGCTCTTAACCACGAACGCCGCATTCGTGTAGTTAACGAGGTATTCTTTCGCTATGTGATTGTTTTCGATCGCGTAGTTGATCACGCCGCCAAGAAAGGCGATGTCCGTTCCAGCGCGAATCTGGCAGAAAAGATCGGCCACAGCAGAAGTGCGTGTAAAGCGCGGGTCGACGGAGATCAGCTTTGCGCTCCGCGTGCGTTTCGCTTCAATCGCCCATTTAAAACCGCAGGGGTGATTCTCGGCTGGATTCCCGCCCATGATCAGCATCATGTCGGTGTTCTTGATATCTACCCAGCCGTTCGTCATTGCGCCCCGGCCAAACGTTGGTCCCAAACTTGAGACCGTGGGGCCGTGTCAAACCCTGGCCTGATTTTCTATATGCACGACCCCCAGGGCGCGCATCGCTTTAACGACCAGAAAATTAAACTCATTCGTGTCCGTGCACCCGCCAATCCACGAGATGGCTTCCGTCCGGTTAACCGTAACTCCTTTGGTGTCCTTTTCGATGAAGCTCTGGTCGCGCGTATCTTTCATCTTGCGCGCGATTTCATTGAGTGCGTCGTCCCAGGAAATATCTTCCCATTGCGTGCCCCCCGGCCGCCGCACTTGCGGCTTCAACAGCCTGCGATCATTCAGGATATCTTGCTCCAGCGAAGCGCCCTTGGGACACAACGTGCCCCGGTTCGTCGGATGATCGGGATCGCCTTCCACGTGCACCACTTGCGGCGTCACGTTCTTCGCGCGGTCTCCGATTGTGTAAATGATCGTGCCGCAGCCTACTGCACAATAAGGGCATGTCGACCGCGTTTCGCTAGCCCGGGCGATTTTGAGCACTCGCAGTTGTGCGTAGGCAGGTTGAAGGTCGAATCCGAAAATGGCGGCGGCGGCCCCGCCAATCGTGGTGAACTTCAGAAAGTCTCTACGGGTAGCCTGCATGGTACCCCCTGGGATCGAGACAAACTCACTTTGCGGCATTCCTTTGATACTGCTGATGCGACGCGAAGTCAAGTATTCGACGACCAACGGGGATGGAAAGATACATAAAATCGTCTGTTTGGCTAAAAATTGTGGCGCCAAAAGCGTACCGGCAAAAACACGCCAGCGGTCGAAGCCCGGGATGGAAAATCTCAGCTTGTTAGAGATCCGTAGAATTTCCAGTTCGGCTGATAGTCGCGGTTCACCGAAGTCTTGGCAAGGGAAGCGCGAACCAGTTCTATCGGCATGTTGCCGGTCACGTAAAGCGCGTCGTGGAAAGCGCGATTGGACATCTTGCCCGAAACCACAAACTCTTTGTGGAGAGCATAAAACTGGAGCGCCCCAAGCATGTACGCGCACTGGTAGATCGGTTCGAATGAACCCTCGAAAGAGCGCCGCACTTCTCCTTCCGCGTTGGCGCGCTCGTGGCCTACGCGCTCGACGAGAAAATCCACGCACTTCTGCGCCGGCCATTGCCCGAGTTGGAAGTTCAGCGAGAATATAATCCGTGCGCACCGGTGCATTCGCCAGAACAGGACTCCAATGCGTTGTTCAGGCGTGCGATCGTAGCCCAAGTCCCACATGAGCATTTCCCAGTAAAACGCCATTCCCTCGGTCCAGAATGCCGTATGAAAGGGCGCGCGATACACGCGATACCGCTGCGACATATAGCCCTGCATGTGATGGCCGGGAACAAGCTCGTGAAACACAGTACCGCGCGAGAAATTCGTATTGTTGCCGCGCAAGACTTCCAAACGTTCTTGGAGGGCCATCGTGCTTGCCGGGGAAGACACCATAATGACATCGCCGCCAAGAAAAAATGGGCTCGCCAACTGCATTTGGGGCGTCATCGCCTCCTCCCACCAATCCTCTCGCACAAGAGGCGGGATAGTGACGAGGTCGTGCGCGTCAATGAATGCGAGGGCCTCTTTCTGCAGTTCCCTGACGAGATAAATCATCTTTCCCGGCGCGACGTAATCGTTTTTGACTTTCTCGAGGGCCTTCTTCCAGTCGTCGCCAAAGCCCAGTTCACGGGAAGCGCGAAGCATTTCGTTGTCGCACCACGCGAATTCTTTGTTGGCGATCACAACGAGGTCTTCCGGCGTGTAAGCCACGACGTTGTAACGCAGCGCTTCCACGAGCGCGTCGCGTCCAGCGGGGCCGACACCCGCGAGGTCGCCGCTTTCAGGAGGAGCGCTAAAGTCCTCTCGAGGCCCACGGCCGGCGCCGCCTCCACTGAGCGCCGGAGGCTGCGCACCTTCGGGTGGAAGCTTAATCCCCGCGGCGCTCAGAAGCGCGCGAAGATGCTGATCCATCGCGGCGTCCACTTGTTTGTAAAGGTTATCGTTCCACCAGGCGAATTCGGGATCGTAAAGATTGTAAAAATCGTGCCACCAGCGGAGAGCGGCCCGAAGATCGTTGATGCGATTCGCGGCGCGCGCCAGCAAACCCGCACGCGGCTTCGGATTTGGAAGTGAAGCCGCGGCCTTCTTGATATCGCCGAGGGCGCTGGTGAGAACAGCGGCAGCTTTCTGCGAATCGAGTGTTTCCATCCGCCGCCGCGCTTCCTCAAGATCAATCACGAATGCCTGATACGGGACGAGCGGCGCGAGTTCGGAATTCTTGCGATCGTCATCGATCAATTGCTTGCGTTGATGCTCGAGCAAACTGCGAAAAAGTGTAAAGTCGATCCGGCCATCCGCGCTGAGCGACTCAAAGTTGACGCCCTCGAGTAATTGCAGCTGACCCGCAAAGAATTCGTCCGTCTTCGTTTTTCGCGTCGGGGAGGCAGCCAGCGGATACATCCGATACAGATCGCGGAGATCGGTTTGGTAGCGTTCGATCATGGGTCGCAGTTCGCTGAAGCTGACGTCCAGCAGCGAACCATCGGCGGCGTGCTCGCAAGCACAAGCCGACACGTCTTTGGAGTTCGCGGCCGGCGAGCGTTTTTGTGCGGACTCTTTCTCCCGCGCAATGGCAGCCTGGCCGGGCAGAAGACTCGCACCAAGCATCGCGAGGCCAGTCTTAAGAACATTTCTTCGATCAGAACCTACCGTATTCATTGCGCTCCTATCCCTACGCCGACTGTTTCGGCTGCTTCCACAAGGGTGAGAGCATTCCACAAGGAGAGCACTACTACCAACAAGAAAGTGTTAAGGATAAGGTTGCGCCCCCAGAAAGAGCTTGCTACGCGGAAACGGATTGCGTAGCAGGAGCGGCATCGGTGTCTGTCGTCGCTCGCGCGCCGGCGGCGCGGTAGCGCACGATGAGCATCGTAAGATCGTCAGCCTGGCTTGCGCCGCGCGCAAAATTCTCCACCGCCTCAAGCACGCATTTCTGAAGCTGGTCCAGTGGGCACTCTGTCTGCCCCGTAAGGACCTCGCGAAGGCGAGGGACGCCGAACATTTGCTCGTCCGGATCCATCGCTTCCGTGACGCCGTCGCTGAAGAGCACAAGCGTGTCGCCAGGTTCGAGCTTCAATCGAGCCGTCGTATATTCAGCTTCGGGAACCAATCCCACCGGGTAAGACCCCTCGCTGAAAGGCTCTTCCGCCACGCCACGTCGAATCATAAACGGCGAAGGATGCCCGGCGTTGATGAATTCCAGATGTCCATCGTCATCCAAAATCCCGAAAAACATGGTTGCGTACCGGCCCACTTCGGCGTGATCGCAGAGAAAGCGGTTAACGTGGTTGAAGACGCGCGCGGGATCGGTGCCCAGAGTCATCGCGGAAAGCGCGCCCTGCAGCATGGTCGTCAAAAGTGCCGCGCCGAGGCCCTTCCCGGAAACGTCGGCAATGAGAAACGCCGTGCGATTGTTATCGAGCGGAAAAACGTCGAAGTAGTCTCCTCCCACGGAAAGGCACGGGTAATTGCAGCCGGCCACAGCAAGGTGGGGATGATCCGGGAAGTTCCTCGGCAGCAGCGCTTGCTGAATGTCTCGCGCGATATTGATTTGCTCTTCCATGCGCTGGCGCTCGCGTTCGCGGACGACCAGCCGGGCATTGTCGAGAATGCTCGCCGCATCAGCGGCCAGCGCGTCAAGAATCTGCCGGTCCAGCTTCGAGAAAGCCGCCGGCCGCCGCGAATCGAGATACAGCACTCCTAGAGGATGGCCATACGCGGGAGTCGAGCTGCTGGAATCGGGAGAGCTTGCCCGGTGTACCGCAAAAAGCGGAATCACCACCACAGCCCGAAGTCGCTGCGCAATGATGCTTTGCGCGGATTGCAAATCCATCTCGGCGCGCTCGATATCTTCGGTAACCACCGGAGAATGCTGCCGCAGCGCCAGTTGAATGGCAGTCTGGCTCGGCGTGATGCTCTCCGGCGGAAGTCGCAGGCCGCCGGTCCGGCGAGCAAGGCGCACTTTTAGAGCCCCTGTCGGATCGGCTTCGAGGAGCATCCCGCGGTCGGCATCCGTCACCGAAACGGCGTGATCGAGCATCGTGCCGAGCACGGAATCCAGCGGAAGTTGTGAGTGCAGCAAAGTCGTTGCTTCGAGCAGCAGGTTGAGCTTGCGCAGCCCGCCGCCCACCGGCTCCGAACTCGTGATGTGCTCGATGCGCGTAAGCAGATTCGGCAGAGACTCCTCGCCGCTGGCCGTGCCCGAGCGAAACACGATCTCGTAGGAATCTTCGAGCCCAAAGGTGATCGAGTCGCCGTCATTCAGCTGCCGGCTTTCGACTTTTTCCCCGTTGACGAAAAGCCCGCGCCGCTGTCCGCGATCTTCGATGTACAGCCGGCCGGCTTCGAGCACCAGCGCCGCGCAATTGCGCGAGATCCGCCGGTCGGAAAGTTGAAGATGATTGCCAGTTTCCGCGCCGCGGCCGATCAAGAAGGGCGTCTGCGTCACGCGCACGTACCGTCGCGCGCCGTCCGGAGAGACGACTTCGAGGACTGCTCCGCCCAGGGAAATGGAAGCTGTATCGGGCATGGGTTATTCGCGACGGGATTGTAGCACGCAGGCGAGCTATTCGTGCCGAAGCGCTTCCAGCGGGTCCAGTTTGGAGGCGCGAAGCGCCGGAATGTAACTTGCCGCCAACGCGATCGAGGCCAGGATGAGCGTTGCCATGACCAACGTTGCCGCGTCATGGGCTTTCAATCCGAAGAGCAGCGAAGACGCAGCGCTCGATGCCGCAAGAGCCAGCATGACTCCAAGAGTCAAACCAATCGAGAGCAGTAATAGAGATTCACGCAAGACGAGCCTAACAATCGAGCCCCGGTCCGCCCCCAGCGACATTCGTATCCCAATCTCATTGCGCCGCCGCGCCACCATGTAAGAAATCACCCCATACAAGCCAATCATGGCTAGGAGAACCGCGAGCACCCCAAAGAATCCAGAAAGCCGCGCCATCAAGCGGTCCCGCAGCAAACCCTCTTCAATCATTTGGTGAAAAACGAAAAAGCTAACGTCCAGATCGGGATTCGCTCGGCTGGCAACGCCTTTTACCGCGGAGATCAACCCGGGCAGCGGCATGTTCGAGCGAATCAGAATTTGCGCATCCGTATCCGCGCGCTCGTATTGCGCCATCGCCGTATAGACGATCTCCAGTGGGTCTTCGCGCAAGTCGTCGTACTTGGTGTCCTTTACCAATCCAATGATTTCGTACGGGCCGGTGATCACGCCCAAGCGCTGCACTCGGAACAATGTGCCCAGCGGGTTGCCGTTCTTGGCGATTTTTCGCGCAAAGGTTTCATTGACGATAGCGACCAGCGGCGATCCCGCAACATCATGTTCATTGAAGTCCCGGCCCGCAATGATCGGCGTTTGCAGCGTTTGAAAGAAACCCGGGCTGACGCGATTGAACGCGGAAACAGGATTGTCGTCCTTTGGCGGCCCCGAAACTCCCATCAGAATGTCGTGAGCTATCCCGTTGCCGCTCAAGGGCACGATCTCTGCAATCGCGGCGCCGTCCACATCGGATATGGCTCTCACCCGATCGAGGAGTCCGTTTGCAAACGAAATGCGTAGCTCCTTGGTGGGGAGCTTGAGGGCTGTGAAGTCGATGTCCGTCACCAGAATCCCGCTTTGGCGGAAGCCCGCGTCGATGCCCGAAAGTTTGCCAAGGCTGCGAGCGAAGAGTAGCGCACCAACCAGCAAAGTGAGTGAGAGAGCAATTTGGGAGACCACCAGAATGCGCCGCAAGCCGAAACGCGAACGGCCTTGCGTCGTTCCTCTCGCGCCTTCCTTCAGCACTTCGATCGGGGAGACACTCGTTGCGCGCATCGCGGGCGCCAGGCCGAACACGATGCAGGTGAGCGCGGCCAGCGCCGTCGTGAAGCCCAGCACGCGCCAGTCTGTCCCGAGATCCACGAATAAAGGATCGTGATTCGTGCTGAGCGAAGCCACCAGGACCTGGCTCAGGTTATGAGCAAGTAGCGCGCCAAGCGCCGCTCCAATGGCCGCGAGAAGCAAACTTTCCGCCAGCAATTGTCGAATCAATCTTGCCCGGCTTGCGCCCACTGCCATGCGCATCCCCATTTCCTTCTCTCTCGCGCTTGCGCGGGCCAACATCAGGTTGGCCAGATTCGCGGAGGCAATGAGCAGGACTACTCCGGCAAGTCCGAGCAGCAACCACAACGGCTGCTCGTAATCCCTCCGCAAGTCGGAGAGGCCCGAGTTTCCGCTGAAGACACCGAGCTTGTATTGTAGAAAGTGCTTTGCGTTGGAAGGATTGAATTCGGGCGGCAACACGGCCTCAAAGAATCCAGGAGAGATGGCGCGCAGCTGAGCTGCGGCGCGCTCTACCGTCCACCCTGGCTTGAGCCGCCCCATAACGGAGAGCCACCATGCCGAACGCTTTTGTATCTGGCTGTCCTCGCCATTGATTGCCGGTTCGGCGCACAACGGCGCTGCCAGGTCAAAGTAGCGGCCTACCTCCACGCCGTAAAAATCAGCGGGCGTGACGCCGATGATTGGGAAGGGCTGCTTGCTTATGGTAACGGTGCGGCCAATGACTGCGGGATTGCCCCCATACTCGTGCTGCCAGAAGGAATAACTGATGACCACTCCCGAAGAGGCGCAGCCTTGATGATCGTCCATGGGAGTAAGCAGGCGCCCGAGCACAGGTCGCAGCCCAAGGGTTTCAAAGAACTCCCCGCTCACCCAGAGCGCCTGTACATTGCGAACTTCGCCGGCGGGCGAAATATTGAAAATCACGGGTCCCCACGCGAATATTTCCGAGAAGCCCTGTTGCTGAGCGCGAAGCTGATCCCACATGGCGTAAGTCAGATCAGGGTAACGGCTGCTGAAACTCCCGCTCGCTCCCTTGCGCTGATCGATCGCGATTCTGGCAATCTCCTGTGGATTCTTGACGGGCAGCGTCCGCAAACGAACCGCATCCAGCAATTGAAAAATTGCCGTGTTCGCGCCAATGCCCAGCGCCAACGAAAGAATGGCCGCCCCTGCAAACACGGGATTGAAGCGCAGCAGCCGCGCGCCGAATCGCAAATCGCTCCAAAGAGTCTCAATGTGCGTTTCCCAGCTCGCCGAACGCACATTTTCTTTCACCGCTTCCACGCCGCCCATCTCAAGTCGTGCCGCGCGGTGTGCTTCTTCCCGCGTCATTCCGCCGCGTATTTTTTCCGCCGTGGATTTTTCCAGGAAATCCCGCAGCTCATCATCGAGTTCCTGCTCCGCTCTACGCTTACCGAAGAGCCCGCGGATTCCACGCCAAAGGTTTGTCCACATCTCTTTCATCCCCTGTAGGGGCGGGCTTGCCCCGCCCTCCGATCCGCCGCCGCTAACTTGCCGTCTGCAAGATCCTCGCAATGGCCGCGACTTGCCGCTCCCACTCTTTGGTTTCCGTCCGCAGCTTTTGCCGCCCGGCTTTTGTGAGCGAGTAGTATTTCGCCCGCCGGTTATTTTCGGAAGTCCGCCATTCACATTCGAGCAACCCCGCGCGCTCCAGCCGTCGGAACGCCGGGAAAAGGGAACCTGGGTTAACTTCGAACACGCCGCGGCTTAGCTGCTCGATTCTCTGCGAAATCCCCCACCCGTGCAGCGGCTCCAGCGCCAGCGTCTTGAGAATCAGCATGTCCAGCGTGCCCTGCACCAGCGTCGCGGAAGTGTCCGTCACCGTTCCTCCTCTCGACTGTCGAGAGAAATATACTCCTCTTCTCTCGATTGTCAAGAGAAGCCTTTCTGAATATATTAAGACGTGCTTTGGCACAAATTGTTCCGAGGAATTTCGGAGCGTCTTGCTTTTCGAATCAGGCTTGTGAACTAACTTTGGTGGGAGGCTGCGGCCAGCCGCCGCGTGACGTAATCCGAAACGTAAGCGTCGAAGAGATCGTTGAGCTGCTGCGTGACGGGTCCCGGCGCCGTCGCAATCTTCTGCCCGTTAATTTCCCCCACGCCGATCAGATTCCGGTTCGTCGAAGTAATAAAAACTTCGTCCGCGGTATAAAGATCCTCGGGCCGAAGCGTTTGCTGCACCACGCCGACTCCCGCCTCCGGAGCAATCTCAAAAAGAATGCCGCGGGTAACGCCTTCCAGGCATCCCGAATTCAAAGGCGGCGTAAGAACTTTTCCATTCTTTACCGCAAAAATATTTGCCGCCGTGCATTCGGCCACTTCGCCGCGTTCGTTCAGCAGCACCACTTCGTCGAATCCTTCTTTTTGCGCTTCCGCAACCGCCCAAACATTCTGCAGCCAGGAAGTTGTCTTGACTCCGGCAAGAGGCGAAGCCGCGTGCCTTCCTTGCTCGCGAAGCGCGAGACGCACCGGTTCGCGATACTGCGGCAGCGGCGCGGTGTAAATGATTAAATCCACTTCGGGATTTTTTTCGTCGCTCTGCCAAAAGCCAACCTGGTTGTACACCAGATAAATTCGCGCGGCGCCTTCCGTCACTTGATTCGCGCGAATCACTTCGTGCAAATTCAGCCGTACCTTCGCCGAACTGTACGGCATCGGCAAATGAATGATCGCCGCATCTTTTTCCAGCCGCCGCCAGTGCCGCTCGTACGCAAAAGCTTCGCCGTGAAAAATACGCAGCGTCGTGAAGAGCCCCCAGCCGCAGATCAGGCCTGCCTGTCCCGGCGAAAGCCGCACCTTTTCAATGGGCAGCAGGCTTTCGTTGTGGAAGATTTTGCTGTGGATCACGCGGGCTCCTCGGCTCGGTCAGGCACCAGACTCATTGTAGCCGAAGTTTGGGGATGGCGGGATAGGACTGGCGGCCATATGTAACTATAAGAAAATAAATGAATTAATGGATCAAAGGAGAGGCCGAGGTGGCTGGGGTAACTCCACAGCTCGCAGGAAGAAGGATTTGCCGACCTTCGAAGATCCGATCGGGGTCCTGGATGGAGGGATTGGCGGCGGCGAGGCACGGCCAGTAGGAAGAGCTGCCCAGGTTGGATTTTGCGAGATTCCATAGGGTGTCGCCCTTGCGCACTTTGATCGTTGATGCGGCGGAGTTCGTGGCATTGCCCGCCGATTCTGGGGTTGCGAGGGCAGAAGGGAGATTGAGCTCGACGCCAGCGCGGATCTGGTTGGGGTTGGCAATGCGAGGGTTGGCGGCCAGGAGTTCGTGCCACCGATTGCCTCGGCCGAGATTCTGTTGCGCCAGCTTCCAGAGGGAGTCGCCGGGCTGCACGCGCACGGTTTTCTGTGCCGCGGCCGTGGCGGAGTTAAGAGCAGGTTGCGGCTGCGCCGGGCGAATGGTTGAGGCGGGGGCGGCGGGCGCGACGGGTTGCGCGAACTCGGACGGAGCGGACGGCTGCTTCGGTTCGATAAAGATACTTGTTATCGCGGAGTGCGAGGAAAGCTTGGGCGGCGCAGGAGAAGCTATTCGGCTATGAGCGCGAAGTGTCGGGCGGACATCCTTGCTGAAATCCGGACGAACATTGGGACGAATGATCGGGAAGACATCTTCGCGAATTTTGGGATGAACGTCGCCGCTGACTTTAGGGCGATTCGTTGGACGAATATTTTCGCGGACCGGCGCGTGGACATCCGCGTGAATTTCGGGACGGACAGTTTCGCGAACGCTCGGAGAATTTTCGGTGCGGCGAACTTCGGGAGGGACGGGGACAACGGAGAAAGGATCGCGGCGGAAAACATTTGACGGAGTCCTAGGCGAAGACGTTTTTGGACGGAGAACCGGTTGAGCCGGAGGACGAATCGCGGGGCGCTCGGGCAAAATCGGAGAGGCGAGCGCGGGAGTCGAGAACGGAAGATGGAACGGTTCCGTCTGTTTCGGTTTCAGCGCTTGCAATTCTTTTTGCTTGCGAAGCTGGCGGGCGACTTCGCCGAGAGAAGTTCCGGGAGTTTGTGAATTTGCGTCGAGAGCTGCCGGAGGATTCTGCGACGGAGCCGGCGAGCAATTATTTTTCTGTGTGCATTCGTTTCTCTTGGCTTCGACTTGTGCGCGATCTTCCGGAGTCAGGATGTTCGGATGCTTGAGATCTTCTTCGGTGTAAACATGCTTGGCGCTTTTCTGCTGTTCTTGTTTGCGGGCGCGTTCCTGGCGAGCGGCTTCGGCGACGGATTGGCTTTGTTGATCCTGAGCGCGAGAAATCGCGGCGCCGAATGTCGCGCAAGTGAAAAACAAGATGACGGGAGCGGCAAAGCGGGTGGAGCGCGAGATTCTCCCTAAGCCTGTGCAACGCGGCTGGAGAGACATGGGACCGTTTAGGTCAGTCAGCAGCATGGCAAACCAACTACGGGGGGACTCCGCGTAAGAAGAATTGTATCGGAGCAGGGGCCCTAGGGAAAATATTTTCTTGTGGGGGTGTTCCTGGAGATAAACCCCTGGGGAGACAGGATTTTAGAGGGTAGAAGAGGGCTGTTTGGCGTACTATCTGTGCTCTTCTTTTGAGGGTGAGAGGCTCTGGGATCTGAAAATGAAAAACGAGACGAAAGAGAAGCTGGAAGCTGTGGGAATGGGTGTGGCGAAATCTGTAGAGGGTGCGCGCGGGAAGCGGCACACCGAGGCGCCAGGCCGGCGCAGGTTTTTGCAGGCAAGCTTGCTCGGAGGAGCGGCGGCTGTGGCTGCTCCTGTTTTGCAGCCAGTGTTCGGAGCGCCGCGTGGGAACGCGGCTGCCGCGGAGGCTGCGGATGTTCCGGCGTTTGAGTTGGACGAGATCACGATTGGCGAACTGCAAGATGGAATGAAGTCCGGGAAGTACAGCGCGCGTTCGATCGCGGAGAAATATCTTGCGCGCATCGCGGCGATTGACAAGAGCGGCCCGATGGTGAACAGCGTGATCGAGACGAATCCGGATGCGCTGGGAATTGCGGAGGCGCTCGACAAGGAGCGGAAAGAAAAAGGGCTGCGCGGGCCACTGCATGGAATTCCCGTGCTGATCAAGGACAACATTGCGACGGCGGACCGCATGCAGACGACGGCGGGATCGCTGGCGCTCGTGGGATCGAAGCCTCCGGCGGATGCGTTCATCGTGCAGAAGTTGCGCGCGGCCGGCGCCGTGATTTTGGGGAAAACAAATTTGAGCGAGTGGGCGAACATCCGCTCGAACCATTCGATCAGCGGATGGAGCGGGCGCGGCGGGCAAACGAAAAATCCGTATGCGCTGGACAGGAATCCGTGCGGATCGAGTTCGGGAACGGGCGCGGGAATTTCGGCGAACCTGGCAGTAGTCGGAATCGGGACGGAGACGGATGGATCGATCGTATGCCCGTCTTCGGCGAATGGGCTTGTAGGCGTCAAGCCGACAGTTGGGCTGGTGAGCCGCAGCCATATTATTCCGATTTCGCATACGCAGGACACCGCGGGACCGATATGCCGCACGGTGCGAGATGCGGCGATTTTGCTGGGAGCGTTGACGGGGATTGATCCCGAAGACAAGGCGACGGCGGCGAGCAGCGGGAAATCGTTCAAGGACTACACGCAGTTTTTGAACGGTGATGGATTGCGAGGAGCGCGCATTGGCGTGTTGCGGAAAGCGTTTGGGTTCAACCCCGCAGTGGACAAGTTGATGGAGGACGCGCTCGGAGTGATGAAGAAGCAAGGGGCGACGCTGGTGGACCCAGTAGAGATTGAGACGTCCGGCAAGTTCGGCGAGACGGAATTTCTCGGGTTCATGTATGAACTGAAGGCGGACTTGAATGCGTACCTCGCGTGGCTTGGACCAAATACACCGGTGAAATCGCTGAAAGAGATTATCGAGTTCAACGAAAAGAATGCGGCGAAGGAGATGCCGTATTTTGGGCAGGAGAATTTTGTGAAGGCGGAGGAAAAAGGGCCGCTGACGACAAAGGAATATCTGGAAGCGATTGCGAAGAATCATCAGCTGGCTGGCAAAGAGGGCATCGACAAGACGATGGACAAGGACAAGCTGGACGCCATTGTTGCGCCGACGGGCGGCCCGGCTTGGTTGACGGACATTGTGAATGGCGACGCGTTTGGCGGAGGAAGCTCGGAGTTTGCCGCGGTGGCGGGCTATCCCAATATCAATGTGACGGCGGGATTCAGTTATGGCTTGCCGGTGGGGATTTCGTTTTTTGGACGGGCGTGGAGCGAGCCGGTTTTGATCAAGCTGGCGTATGCCTATGAGCAGGCTACGAAATTCCGAAAGGCGCCGCGATTTTTGGCGCGTGTGGAAGGGTAGGCCAGCGCGGCTGGATGGGTTGTACTCTGTATAGCAGTCTGCTTTGAGCCAGGCGCGCACTGAAAGATGGGCACGGCGTGCCGTGCCCCTACGGATGATTGCTGGAATCACAATGCTCGCCGCGGCTTAGGTTCGGAGCCGCGAGTACATCTCGGACGCATCGATTCTTTCCTTTGCACTGGCCTCTGCGCGGGGCGTGGAGTTGGCGTGTGTGCTGGCTGCGGCTTCGTCCTCGTCACCGCCGGGGCGAGGACCGTCAAAGATGATTTGAGGGGGCGCGTTGGCGGCCTGGCGGTCCTGGACGACCACGCCGCGGAGCATCAGGCTTAGGGCGAAGGTGATAACCGAAGCGCGGCGGGGCGAGATGAGGCCCTTCGCCAGTAGCTCGACGACATTGGAAAGGATGGCGTTGATCGAGTCGGCGGAACAGTAGCCGCCCTGGTTGACGACCAGCAGTTGCTTGGAGAGGTCGGTGGTGTCCTGCAGCTCGTCAGGGGTTTCGGCGAAAGCGGCGTGACGGGCGCAGAGGCCAGTGGCTGGGTCCTGCGCATAGAGGCGGCACTGCTTGTGGTCGCGACGGCGAGCGCGGCAACGTTGGCGGCACTGGATGGCCTGGGGTTCGGGCGATACGGTGTCTTGCGTGTGTTGTTCCATTTTGGTCCTCAGATTTAGATTGGGTGGGGATACCCCCACCCGGGGGTGTCCGGAAGTTATGAAGTAAAACTATGAAGGGAATGGGGTTGCGGGAGTTCCTGCGTGTTACGAAGGTGACGAGCGGTTAGGGAAGAGGAGGGGATGGTGCTGGATTTGGGGAGGGTAGCAGAACGGATCCAGGCGAGAAAAATCCAGGCTCCATAGTACCGCGACTTTGATAACTTGTCAAGTTATTTGATTGTTGGTACTCATTCGAACGATGGGTGCTGGCGGTGTAAGTTGATGAGGCGAATGGGGATGGGGGAGAAATTGAGGGCAAAATTGGCTAACTTGCTTGATGCTGGAGGGGGCGGGAAGAAACCCCAAGACCCGCCCTCAAAACCGAGGACGGGGCACCCTCCGCATAATTAAGAGTCCGGGCCACCCGTCCCATCCGCCCGAAGTAACTCTGGATTTCTCGTTTTCAAAAGAGAAAGTCTAGACCCAGGACCCGCCCTCAAAAACCGAGGACGGGGCACCCATGCTAGAGAGTGTGTTGTCCCTACTGAGTAAGAGCTTACGTTAACTAAGTCCTTTGGGGTTAGAATGATTACCGTCTTCGAGGCCAAGAAAAGAAATCTCCGGTCAGATCAAGGGGGGCAAGCATGCACCGGCGCGAATTCCTGAAGCTCGGAGCCGTAGCAGGCGGAACGTTCCTGGTGGGTGGCACGGGCCGCTTCGGAAGTTTCCTCGACGCTCCCAAGGAGATCCCTACCACTGACCGCCTCGTTCTCACCAATCTGGTGGACAACATTTACGACATCTTCGCCAAGGGCGGAAAAATCGGAAATCTCACGATCGCTCGGAATACTTTGCCCCATCCGTACGGGTCAGAAGTCTCGTTGTTGTCCGAACATGGGCTGGCCTTTCACTTGGAGTCTTTCCGAGGCGCAGAGGAAAAACAGATCCTGCTGGACTTCGCGCTCACGCCCCGCGCCCTCGAAAACAACTTCCAAGGCTTGAAAGTCGATCCCGCCAGGGCCGACGCCCTGATCATCAGCCACGGGCACGATGATCATTACGGTGGACTGCCCGACTTGGCACAGGTCCTCCAGGGAAAAGCCAAGCCGGGGCTCACTCTCTATGCCGGAGGACGCGATACGTTCTGTCATCGCTGGGTGGTGCAACCCGATGGTAACAAACTCGACTACGGTGAGCTCAAGCGGGATGAGCTCGAAGCGCGAGGGTTGAAGGTCGTGATCGCGGAGGAGCCCACCGTAGTGGCGGGCCACGCCTTCACATCAGGTCACATTGCGCGCATCACCGATTTCGAGATGTCTCCTCCGGCAGCCCGCATCGAAGCCGGCGCGCCCGGCTCTGCCTGCGACGCTACCTTCCACTTCCCTCCCGGCACAGTCAAGATGGAAGCCAAGCCGGGCGAATTGGTGAAAGACATCTTCTGGGGCGAGCACGCCACCGCTTACAACGTGAAAGACCGGGGACTCGTCGTGGTCTCATCCTGCGGCCACGCCGGCATCATCAACTCCGTCCGCCAAATCCAGAAGTCCGCCGGGATCGAGAAAGTGCACGCCGTGGTTGGCGGGTGGCATTTGGCTCCCTACCCCGATGAACTCATCGCCAAGACCGTCGAAGCCATGAAGGAGATCAATCCGGACTACTTGATTCCCATGCACTGCACCGGCCTCCGCACCATAATGGCAATCCAGCGCGAGATGCCCGAGAAGCTCATCATGCCTTCCACCGGCACGCGCGTCGTCTTCGGAGCCTAACCCCGATCCCGCACCTCATTCACAGGTGATCATTCCGGGGCCCGCCGAGGCTGGCGGCCTTTGTCTTTGCCTCTTCCCCTTTCAAATCTCAAATTCCCAACTCGAAATTCCTCCTTTAAAGGAGAAAAAAATGGTGCTGCTTGCCGCCAGCAATGTTTGGACGAATTCAATCGCAGCAGGGATGAACTGATAGACATTGCTGGAGATTTGACGGACCCATCAGAACTTGCGAAGGGATTACGTGCAAGACTCCCATCGTTGAAGAAGTCTACCGAGTAACCTCACTCGGCCTACCACCAAACGTTTGAGAATCTAAGTATATGAATGTACAGACAAGCGCTTCCAACCTGCGCACACTGGGGACGTTGGAGCTTTATGTTACGCACTTGCGATGTATTCGAATTCTTATCCGATGGCGATGTGCTTTGGAATCGGAATGAAACGAACTGCACTCGCAAGGCACTATCTATGCGTAGGCACCGCGGCTACGGTCAGTAGGAAAATTATGAAATCACCATCCCTCTTCAATTGGTACTTCATCCTGCGAGCGCACCATCGGTGGACGATGTTTCAGGCGATTCGCTATGCGCTGTGGCTTGCTCGTTAGAAGCCCAACTGCAATCTGACCTTCGGTATCTCGCGAGCAGCTAGTTTGTCACTGGAAGGGGACCGCCGACTATCTGCCCTGATCGCCGGACAGTCCAAGATGCGGATTATTTTTTCTTTAGTCCTGTGGACGCGAAGTGCTCTGCGCAGATGTGCGCAAAGAATTCTTTATCACGCTGGAGCATGTAATCGCGTTTCATAGTTTCTAAGGAGTCACCGACAAGCGCAGCAGAAGGCTGATATACCCAGGCGCACTGTGAACAACCGTAGCCTTGAAAATCCGTAGTCTTAACCCAGACAAGTCTTCGTGGATTCGGCACACTTCTCTCCAGGGTCCCATAGTTACCTACGCACTGTTTCTATGGTTTCGGAGGAAGCGTTGCCGTTGTATCGGGTAGAGTATGTAGCCACTGAAAAGAAACGAGGGGTTTCTGGCTATGCGGGCAGCAGACGGCTCCGTGTAAAATCCGTGGGCTATGATGGACATTCTCCTTGGAACCAGTGCTTTCACCGCGGAGGAAATCGTCTGATTGGCGAAGTCTTCCGGTGGCTAATAAGGGGGTTTCGAAAAGTCCACGAACATCAGACTAAACAGTGTGCAGTTCCTGCTGGCCTTGCAATGTGGACAAATAACAGTTTTGTCTTGCCAGCCTTGGTGAGAAAGAATCGTTCGCAGGTCGGCTAATTGAGCATCAATTTCAAGTTCGATCTTCCCGATCTCAAACAATTTTGCACACTTGGAGCACAGCGTCCCGTAACTTCTAAATTTTCGCACTTCGCCTCCCGCCATCCTAAAAATAGCCGTCTCGCCGGATGTCAATAATCAGCTAAACCCGGTATTTTTAATCCAGAGTTCGCCGCGATTCCCCGCCCGTTAAAGAAGTCCACCGAATAGCTTTCGCCCAGCTCTAACCCAGGGTTCACACCTACAGTAAAACCTGTATTCTCTGGCAGCACCGATGCAAATAGCATTTGGCCCGTTTATGAGTGAGACGCTCGGTATGGGTGTCCGAAATGACACAGCCCATCGGGCGGGTTTGTGAGAGTTTGAGTAGCGGATCGCTCAGTGCAAGACCGTCGGCTATGACAGATATTCTCGTTGGCAACAATGAACTAGGACTGAGAAGTGCTCGCGCTGAAGTGTCATCGGCCCGCATTCTGGTTGTAGAGGATTTCGCGCCGTTTCGGCAATTCGTATGTGAGGAGTTGTTACAAAGACCGGGCTTGCAGGTTGTGAGCGAAGCGTCGGATGGAATAGAGGCGGTTCAGGAAGCTTTGGAGCTGAAACCCGATTTGATCATAATGGACATCGGACTGCCTTCGCTAAATGGAATCGAAGCCGCTCGACAAATTCTTAAACTCATCCCGAACTCCAAAATAATATTCGTGAGTCAGGAGTCGTCTGATGACATAGTTCAAGCAGCTATGGATTTGGGCGCATCCGGCTACGTTGTGAAAACAAAAGCCGGAAGCGACCTGGCCGTTGCTGTGGAAACAGTCATCTCTGGAGAGAAATTTGTCAGCACTGTATAGGAAAACTACTTCTAACGCTCAAGTTCGAAGGGCACTCCTGCCAGGGAGTGAGAGTTAAATCATATCCCCAGAGTCAGGGATTCATGTCTCGGAGGACTGGCAGCAAGGAGCGGCAATTCGGAGTTCGTGACAGTAAACCGGGAAAATCCGCAATCCAAACAGACCAACAGTTTCGGAAAGAGCATTATACCGGGATTGTCCAGATTTCTGGTGCCGGAAAAATGAACCATTATCTCAGCAGGGAATTCAGCCTGATTTTTCGACGTGCAAAGTAGACAAGACATAAAAACCTCCACGATCTGATGTCTCATCGCAGTGGCAAGCCATACTTCTTGGCCCGCTGGGGGGAGACAACTTTAGCCCAGAAATGAACGTCCGTATATCAATAATTAAACAATTCCGTAACAGCGCTTAATGACAGTGCTAGGTGTCTAAGGCAAGGCAGTTTTACCGCGTGTTTTACCAGGCCATTTTGGGATGAAAAAGAAGGACTTAAGGCCAAAGCTATTATCTTCCGGAGCCAACGGCCCAAGCCCCGATTGACGCGGTTGCCGGAGAGGTGGATTTTCAAGTTTCCGGTAACCCTACTGACAGGGGAGTTGGGACTGCGGACGGCGGCGCCTGTTGACCATCTATGGACGGCCTAATAGAATTGGACCGCACGTTGGATGCGCCTTTAAGGAGTCCTCATCATGCGCGTCTCCTCGCTCTCCTCTCCCAAATCAATTCAAGTTGGTTTGCGAATAACTTGCTGCATCGCTTTGGTGGCGGCCTCAGTCGCGTTGACAACCGCCAACGAGCCATTTCTCGACAAGCCTTCCAGCGAATGGACTGAAACGGAAGCCTTGCAGGTCCTCAATGATTCTCCGTGGGCGCAGACAATCACGACCAGCACTCAGGACTTTCAGTGCGAGTATGAACACCCTGCTTATCCGGAAACGTTGGAGACTTATACCCACGAGTCTGCCGAAAGGATGGATTCCATTGACCTGACGCCTCCAGCCGTAGCTGTCAAGCCTGACGGAGCCGAGTATCTCGTGCGTCTCGTTTCGGTAAAACCTATGCAAGCCGCGGTGGAAAGATTAATCAGCCTGGATCCCACGAAGTGGGGGCACTATGACGGTGGACTAGCACTGGAACCTGGCAGCAAGCCCACCAACCTGGCGGAGCGTTGGTACAATCCGGCTGACGAGATCACCATTGTGGTTGTCTTGAAGCGCCCCGGCCCCGGTGGCGCCAGCTTTCATGACTGTGCCTTTCCTCGTAAGAATGTATCCGGAAGTGGGCTGCCGCATCTATGGCCCTGCGCCGCCGTGAAAACTGCCAACGGAGTTAGGACTGCCGTGATCGGGGGGCCAGCCGTACACCAAGACGGCGCGCCTTTTGACGACATACCCCTCTCTTTCCCAAGCACCATCAAAGGGAAGCCGCTGATCTCCCACCAAAATGAGAAGGTGGAGTTCCGATTCATTGCCAGTCAACGCGTATTCGAAGCGACTTTTTATGTGAATCCCACTGATCTGTTCGATGGGACGGAAACGGTACTTCGCATCCCGAGCACAGTGGACAAGCCCACACCCGCACCTCTTCCTTGAGCAAGAAGCCAATTTCACGGCGGCGGGAATTAGGCTGCTAGGTCAACGCCTGGTTAATGCGGTTGCCGAACAGGTGGAATTTCAAGTTTCCCGTAACCCGACTGACTTACCGGGCGCTATGTCAATCCAACCTAAACGATTATTCTGAGGTGTGACTGAAAATCCAGAGATACCCCCGGAAGTCCCCGAAGCCCCCCCGAAGAGCCCTGGTCGGAGAAGCTTTCTCCGATCCTTCGTGCGATGGCTTCTCATCGGAGTGGCACTTCTTTGGTCGCTTGCGGTGCTGATCCTTGTGGCTGCCCGTTGGATCGACCCACCGACTACCGCAGTGCACATGGAGCGCCGCTTGCAGGCATGGATTCACCACACGCCGTACCACGAACGATACGAATTCGTTCCGCTGAGCCAAATCTCGCCCGATTTCCAGCATGCTGTCATCGCCGCGGAAGACGCGCGCTTCTACCAGCATCATGGATTCGATTGGCACGCGATGGAAATCGCTGCTGAAGACGATCTGGAAGGCGGCCGCATTCGCGGTGGGTCCACGCTTACGCAGCAACTGGTAAAAAATCTTTTCTTCGGAACGGGCCGCTCGATTCTACGCAAGGGGGCCGAGTTCACACTTGTCCCCGTGGCCGAATTGGTGCTCGGCAAGCAGCGCATTCTGGAACTTTACCTCAACGTGGTCGAATGGGGCCCTGGTGTTTATGGTGCGGAGTCGGCGAGCCGTTACTACTACCGGAGCTCAGCCCGGAGTCTCGACCGGGAAGAAGCGGCCCGACTCGCCGCGATTCTGCCGTTGCCCCTGAAGCGTCGGCCCGATCACATGAATCGCTACAGCGGACTCATCCTAGAACGGATGCGCCAAATGGGTTGGTAATCGCGCATCACATTGTTGAGAACCTTTGAAAATTCCTACTGATAAGCGGCGTCACCGGTTTTACGGCTTGGCAGGGGCCGCTTTTGGAGGCTCCGGCTTCGGAATCCGCAACGTCCAAGAGAAGCCAAAGACGATGGTGCGGCCTTGGGGACGAGCGAGAGCATGGTACTCATCATAGTATTTGAAAAACCCGACCAGGTTCTTTACCGGGAGAATGATATTGGCCTGGACCCCAACCGCATGCACTGAGTAGTACGGAATTCTGTTCTCTGGGACGGGGACACCAGCAACGGTCAAGGTTCCGCTGCTTTTCGACGTTTGCCACTGGTCATACCCAACCAAGCCGAATTGGGCCAGCATGGTCATGTCTTTCTTCAGGGGGAGTACTTGCCCGAATCCCCACTCCGCTGTGAAGGTCTGGCCCGGCGTTATGTTGGTCCCACTTTTCTGCCCGTGGAACTCCAATGCCGTCGCCAAGTTTGCAGTGGTTCCCTTGTTCTTGGTGAGGTAGACGGTGGTGCCACTGGTTATATCGTTCCCCCAATATCCGGAACCGACGTTGTTGCTGGCTCCCTGGGTGAATCGGCCGGTGGGAGCGACAAAAGCGTATCCGACGTTTACATCAGCTCTTTTGAGGTGCCAACCCAGGTTCAGCGGTTGAACGTAAGTGTCGGCAAAACCGGAGCCGCCTCCGCCGGTAGAGATGTTGGCCCCGGTGATATTGGCCACCAACTCCCCGTTTGCGTAGTTTAGTGCAATGTAGGGCATGAAATATCCGCCCAGGAACTTATGTTTAGGGACGTAGTAAATAATGTTCTCATCGACCCAGAATGAGTAGGTTCCGGTGATGCCAGGAATGCTGTTTCCGCCGGGACCATTCAGTTGACTGGCGGAGTAATTGAGCGCTAGGTTGGCGTAGGTGACTCCGGGATCAGGAATCACCCCGGCGTTGAGACCAAACTGTCCCGGCACCCATTGCCCCTTCTGTTGAGCAAGCGCCGATGAGGCGCCTCCCAGAAACATGACAGCGAGAACGGCTGTTTCGAGCTTGATTCGGAATCGCACTTTTGTTCTCCCGTCTCGAATCTGAGTTAGCCGCACTCATCGATTCATCTATGGAAGTGAATAGTGCTTCGAGAAATGGCCTAATGGCGACTGTCAGAAGTGACAGGCGACCCCGCTGTGTCTTGAACCTGTACCATTCGAACTAACCGCCCAAGTCCCAGTTGAGCTGGCAGAGCTATCCGGAATTTGAGACGGATGGGCGTGGTGGACCTACGTTGATCTGGCAGCCCGTCCCAGCACGTGTCCCGGCGACTCACTTCACCTGAACGACACCCGACGGGGCAGGCGTGGACGCCGGGCAGAGAGTTCACGGAGGACAGAGGACGGGGGAGGAACGGGTCTAAAGACCCGCCACTACAAAGATAGGAAAGAAGGTGGCGTTGATGAATCACAGAACGTGGTAGCAGGACTAATTACCAGTTGTCAATAGATTTGTTGTTTACTTAATAGGTCATTCGAACGGGCGAGGCGGATTCGAATGGAGTGGAGGAAGTAGAGGGGTTTGAAGGAGTTGGGTGGGGAGTTATGGGTTTGTTACGGGTGTGGAAAGGTGTGGGAAAGTGGGGATGGGCAGTCAGGAGTGAATCGTCGGGAGAGAAGGTAAGGCCACCCCGGAGTTAAGGTACTGCACTCGCTCGGCCGCTTGGCTCACCCCTTACGGGCACGTCCTGAAGAAGTCAAGGGTAGTACGCCGGGGATACGAATATGAGTGAGATATCGACAGATAGGATCTTCCCTCAACTGCACAGGCTGTGAGTTCAAGGTTTCCATCCTCGCTGGTTCCTTATATCCGCCGCTTTTGTCCAGACGATGTTCTCGGTAAATGTCGGGATAGCAGAGCGCGATTGCAAATTCTACGAACTGCTTCGGTGTGGGCACTCCGGCTACAACTACCCGAGCCGAGGGAAATGCGCTGAGGTGCAAATGGCATGAGTTATGCAGTACGCCACAAGTGGTCTTTGGAGAATAGTCGATCCGCAGCCACGAGATGGAAATCGGTCGGTGAGCGGCAGGCTGTTCGAGCTCAGGAGAATTATTGGGGACAATCAGTTCGTTGATGGCGTCTGAATCATCGGGTTCAATGATTTCCCAGCTTTGTTGATCAACTTTATAGAATGCCAAGCGAGCCTTTGTCAGTTCATCTTTGGAAGGCGCATACGTGTAGGAAAGTTGGAGCAGCGAACCATCGGTGGTTTGAAAGCTATATTGTCCAGCCTCATAAAGCTTCACGACATCGGCATGAGAACTGGGAATTATGATTTTGGCCGATGAATAGTCTCGCCAAGTAATCAAGCGCCCTTTGCGAACAAACCGAGGATTGGCTAAGACTTGGCTCCATTCGGTATAAGTTGCTACAAGCTGGCCGAGTACGTCATTGATCCTCATCGCTGGCCTCTTTAAGGCGTTTGAGGAGTTCATTCCGGACCTTAGGGTCAAGCTCTGCGAACGCTTCGAAATCGATCTTAGCCAGCTGAGTGGCTGCTTCCTTTGCAGTTCGGACTATCTTGCGGCGACGGCTAGTTTCTGTGGCGTCGAGTCGACGAATTTTCTCCATATCCGGAAAGACGAACTTCAGCCGAGGCAGATCGGCGAGGACAAGCTCAATCTCATTGGCAACTCTTTGCATCTGCCGACCTACTCCGCTAATTCGAACCCAGCCTTTTGATCTGGAAATGGCTGTGAAAGCGCGGTTTCTATTCTCAATTTCTTCCGCGAAGTCGTACAAGGACTCCATGCTGACGATGTAAACGATGGCGGCTTCATTACCTTTCGCGCGATAAACCGTCGCAAGTGTCACCTTGTCCGTTTCCGCAAATGCTGACGAGTCGTCTATGAAGCCCGGTATGGTTGAAAGAATCTTTGCCGAGAACAATTTCGCCTGCAGAGCCATCATGTAACGCTTGGCGCGCCTGGCATCGAGCGAAATCACTAAAATCTGTTCAGGAGAGACGTCGTTTTCCTTAATGTCCTTCGCAATCGATTTTGCAAGCCAATCAAGTTCCTGGTCGCGGTCATCAAAGACTTTATAAATGAAGTCTTTCTGATCACCGGAGTATATCTCCGTGACGTTGTTCGGACTATTCTCAGCTGGCCGGAACAGCGTGACATTGCTGTTCGGCTTCAGGGCTCCTGCTTCGAGCTCATAGCCAATTGCTTTCCATGAGCCCTCGTCGGTTAGCATCTGTACTGGGCCTCGCGGGTTGTGGATTCCGAGGCCCATTGCATGAGCCAGCATCAACACCTTGTGTGGGCAGCGATATGACTTGTAGAGTACGAAATCCTTCTCCATTGCACCTGGATAATCGGGACCATCTAAGGTGACGCGCGGCTGCCCTGACTTTGTCTTGCCGAAAAGCTCCTCAGTGCCCGGGATTTGGACTGAATTCAAGCTCTGCATTTCATCGTATGCCCAGTAGACGGCGTGTGGTGGGAACGCTAAGTTATATAGGACCTCGAAGAATTCCTTTGGAAAGTCCTGAGCCTCGTCCACAAGTATATAGTCGTACTGAGGATCGACCGTGTTTTGCAAGGCATGCGCGCAGCACGCCTGGAGCGGAAATTCAGGGTTTTCAGCCTTTGCTGTATTGAAGTCCTTAGGGATTACTCCCTGCCGCTTGCACAGATCAGAATAGACTCCGCGTCGGCCCTTGCCGCCCCACGAATGTCTGACGTGAATTTTGTCCCAATCTGGGTCTTGGTCGCTGTGAAATCGGTAGAAGCGCGTAATCAGTTTTGTGGCTTGGTTATACAAGCTCTGAGTATGAAATGTGAACAAAATGCGCTTCTCGGGAAAGTGCTGGTGAATGTTGGATGCTCGCATCGCCAGGAGAACAGTTTTTCCAGTCCCGGCCAAACCCCTGATACGTTGTGGACCAGGAGGTATTTGAATGGCGACTTTTTGCTGCTCCTCGTCCAGCAGCGCAATCCTTTTGTCCAATATTCTAATTGCTTTGCCAATTGTATCCGCCTTGGAGGGAGCCGGGCCACTGGCGACGTTGATCGGTGTGGCGGCTTGCAGTACTGACCGCGCGATTCTCCATTCCTCATCGGTAAGACGGCACTCGTTGTCGTTAAGGAACTTCTGAAGGCCGTCGCCATCTCTCCAAAATATGTGGCTACCCTCGGGACTATCAAATTTCTCAAGAAACGATTGACGCGTTATAAGTGGCAGCGCAACGACTCCGACAGGAGAAACCTTGCCCCTCAATGGTCGTTCTCGTTCAAATCTCTGGTTTAGCCAAACCTTGAAGTCGTCCGCCACAGCGAAGGGCGAATCAACGCTTTTACTCTTCCCGCCATCACGAACTTGCCAAGTTTCAGTTGCAATCTCTTGAATGTCGACGAGATCGAGATCGACGCACTTGATTGCAAATGGCTGGTAGCCGCGTACAAGAAGAGTAAAGTCCGGAATCTCAGTCCCACCGAATCCGACGATCGGATACTTGTAGTAGCAAACGCCCGACGCGTTCTGTAGTTTGTCGTCCAGCCAATGCCAAACCAGCTGGGCCGCTTGATCGGTGTCAAATGTCGGCAGCGCTGCGACGAACTGCAGCCTGGAGTTAGATTTCGAAGACTCAATTCGTGGCATACGCGACGAGGATATATGACGCTGGGCCGTCTAACAAGTAGCTCGGCTCCGCACGTGGTCTTACGGATTCCCAGGATTCCCTAGTTTCCTGTTTCACAGAATAAAGGCGCGGCCGCCCCCTTGGGCACGCGCCCAATCAGATTATGGCTATGTGGGGATTTGGGATGCTACGCCGAGCTACTGATAGTCAGAGTTGTTATGCCCTTGGGAACGCGCGGGAACGGGACTCGGGCGGTGACGTCGATCCGTTGAGGCTGTTGGCCAGCGATTCAAAAGGACTGATCGCCGCCCAACAGCCTCAACGGATCTTAAGGTGGGTGGCGGGGAGAACGATGAGGGAGGCGAGAGGGCTGCGGCTGAGAAAGGACGAAGAGAGATTTCATCGCTTGCAAGAAGCGTGAGTGATGGCGCAGGGTTCTCTCTTTGCAAGCCGACAGGTTTGCAGGAGCAAACGTGAAAGGAAAGGGCGTCGGCTTACCCCGCTCGAAATGACGTCGTGGCGACGTGCGCGTTACGCCGAGACCTCCTGGGTGGGGGGTGAAAGGGAAAGAACAGGAAAAGGAAAGAGGGCACGACGTGTCGTGCCCCTACCCGGAGTAACGAGAGAAAAACCGGCGTTGAGACCTCCTGGGTGGGGGAGTGAAAAAGAAAGAACGGGAAAAAGAAAGAGGGCACGACCCTTCGAGGCTCCCTTCTTTTCTCAGGGCAAGCAGCGTAAACGTGTCGTGCCCCTACGCGGAGTGGCGCGAGATGAAAAGGAAAGAGGGCACGGCCCTTCGAGGCTCAGGGTAAATGAATCGTGCCCCTACAAGGAAAATCGGGCGACGGCTACTCCTGGCGGAGGGCGGCTAGCGGGTCGATTTTTGTGGCGCGGCGGGCTGGGACGTAGCAGGCGACTAGAGCTGAGGCCAGTAGGACCAGGGTAACGCCTATGAGGGCTCGGACATCCAGAGCGCCTACGTTGTATAGGAAACTCTTCAGCGTTTTGCCGACAAAGTAGACACCTGGAAGGCCGATGGCCATTCCGAGCAGTGCAGCCCACATGCCTTCACCGACTACTAAACGCATCACTTGTGAGTTGCCCGCGCCAAGGGCGATGCGAATGCCCAACTCGTGATTGCGTTGAGCGACGGAGAAGGTCATGACACCGTAGATGCCGATGGCGGCGAGGAAGAGAGCGAGCACGGCGAAGGTGCCGAAGACGAGGACGGTAAAGCGGTCGGTGACGAGGGATTCGCTAATGATCTGGTCCATGGTGCGGACACGAGTCATGGGGAAATCGGGATTCACGGAGCGGACGGCGGCGGCGATGCCAGTGGTAACCGAGCTAGGATTTCCGTTGGTGCGGACGGCGATGGTGGTGAAGGGCCATGGGGCTTGGTCAAATGGAAAGTCCACTTCGGCGGAGCCAGTGGTGGTGGGGTGGCTGTCGTACTGCACGTCGTGGAAGACGCCGACAATTTGCCATTCGACGGGAGCGCCGAAGGGGGGAGTTTTGTCGGGGAGAAGCTCGACGATTTTGACGCGTTGGGTAAGTGGGTCGATTCCGGGTAGATATTGGCGAGCGAAGCTCTCGCTGACCATGGCGACGCGCGGGGAGCCGGCGAGATCGCGCGCGTCGAGATAGCGGCCGCGGGTGAGGCGTATGCCGTAGGTTTCGTAGTAGCCGGGGGTGACGGCGTTAACCATCGCCACGGGTTGTTTGTCGGGGTTGTTATCGGACTCATCGGAGGGCTGGCCGGCGATGGTGAAATGCAGGCGACCCGAGCCGCCAGAAGGGAGACCGGGGGAGATAGCGACTTTCCTGACGCCGGGGACAGCGGCGATGCGCTCCTGGAGTTGCTGGTAGACGGAGCGGATTTGGGCGACGCTGGAGGTGCGTTCGTGCTGGATAGGCACGCTGAAAGTGAGGACGTGATCGCGGCGAATGCCGAGGTCGACTTGGGTGACATTCCAAAAGCTTCGGAGGATCAGGCCGGCGCCGGCGACTAAGATCAGGGCCAAGGCGAACTCCGCGACAACCAGGACGCGGCGAAGACGGTTGTGGCCGGCGCCCGCTGAAGTGGACCTGCCGCCTTCCTTTAACATGTCGCTGATATTTTGGCGAGCCGCATGCCACGCGGGAAAGCATCCGAACAGCACGCCGCTGAGAATCGTTGCGGCAAGGGTGAAGAGGAGGACCTGGAGGTTGAGGTGCGGGTCGGCTTCATAGGGGATGCCGAGCTGGTTTCTGGGCATGAGGCTCATGACGCCACGGAGCAGAGCGACGGAGAGTAGGGTGCCCAAGAAGCCGCCCATTAATGCCAAGGAAAGGCTTTCGATCAGGAATTGGCGGAAGATGCGAGCGCGGGTGGCGCCTTGCGAGGCGCGAACGGCGATTTCTTTTTGGCGCGCGGTGCCCCAGGCGAGAAGCAGGTTCGCGATATTGACGCAGGCGATTAGAAGGACGAATCCGACGGCGCCCATCATGAGCCAGAGGCCGAGGCGGGTTTGCTTGGGAAGAAAGTCGTCTTTGAGAGGCTCAACAGTGACGGTTAGATCGGCATTTGTTTTCGGGTAGCTTTGGGCGAGTTGTTTGGCAATAACGGCCATCTCTGAGTTGGCGGCTTCGAGAGTGACGCCGCTCTTGAGCTTGCCCATCACCAGGAGAAAGTGATTTTCGCGCTTGATTTCGTCGGCTTTGAAGGAAAGCGGGACGTTCATGGAAGAATCGCCAACGTCAGAGGGGCTGGGAGCGGCGACGCCGAGGACGGTATAGAGTTCGCCGCTCATGCGGAGCTTTCTGCCGACAACGCTGGGATCGCTGCCGAAATGGTCGCGCCAGAATTTGTTGTTGAGGATGACGACCTTGTCGTTGCCGGGGAGGGTGTCGTCAGCAACGAAATGGCGGCCAAGGATGACCTTAGGGCTGAAGAGGAGGTCGAACCAGCCGGGGGCTACCCGGCTCGCCTGGACTTGTTCGGTCCAATCAGGGGTGGAGATGGTGAAGCCTTCGCCAGTCCAGCCGTTGAGGGAGTCGAAGACGGTGGCTTGCTTTTGCCAGTCGAGGAGGTCACTGGGGGAAGTGCCATTGCGCTCGCCTTTCTGGTGCGACCAGACCATAACGATTCTGTCGCTATCGACATAGGGGAGGGGCGCAAGGAGAACCGAATAGAGCAAACTGAAAATGGCGGTGGTGGCCCCAATGCCCAAGGCCAGGGCAAGAAGGGAGACCGATGTGAACCCCGCACTCTTCCAGAGCAGCCGCAAGCCGTAGCGAATGTCGCGCCAAAGTTCGGTCATAACCGTGATCTCCTCCCTGTCTATACTCCCGATCCGTGAGGAATGTTCCGTCGTTTTGAACGGGCAAAGAATTAGACGAGGGGGATGGGGAGAGGTATGGCCGAACGGTGCCCAGACCGGGTGGCGTGTGTTCGGAACTGGGACGGTTTGCGTGATATGGTTGCGGGCGGAACGGGAGGAGGCCAAGAGATGAGTGGACCGATGGATTGGAAAGCGATGGAGGAAAGGATTGGCGGGGCGGTGAGGTTGGCGCGGCGGCCGGTGGCAGTGTCGTTTTTGGATGCGGCGCCGGCGGGGGTGAAGAGATTTGAGGGAACCCAACCTTCCGGATGCAGTTTCTGGCGGCTGGCTGCGGAGGGGCGGGTCTTCTACACGGTACCGGAAAATCATTTCAACTGCGCGGTGGGGGCGTATACGCACAACATTGCGTTGTCGCCGGAACGGGAGAAGGAAACGGAGCAGACGCTGAAGATGATGTTTGATCTGGGTTATGTGAAACCGGAAGAAGTGCCGCAGATTCCGCGGTTGGCTGCGGCGCCGGCGGCGATTGTGTATGCACCGCTGGGAGAGGCACCTGTTGCACCGGATGTGGTGTTGTTTGCGTGTAAGCCCTCTGGGGCGATGCTGCTCAGTGAGGCGGCAAATCGGGCTGGGGTCGGGAGCGGCGCGCCAGCTCTCGGACGGCCGACGTGCATGGCGCTGCCGGCTTCGATGCAGATGGGGGCGATTCTGAGCCTGGGGTGCATGGGGAATCGGGTTTATACCGGGCTGGGTGAAAACGAGATGTATTTTGTTTTGCGCGGAAAAGATCTTGTCGCCGTTGCGGACGCGTTGACGGTTATCACTAGAGCTAACGCGGCGCTGAATGAATACGCGACGGGTCGGCGGTCGCAGCTCGCGACAATGTAGACATTCGCGGATCAGACTGGGTTGAAGTAAGCGGTCTTTTTACACACGGACCACACAAAGCGCTGAGAGCGCGGAGAAGAGGGGCGCGCTTTCCAGGAAGCCAACCAGAGCGGCTGCTAGCTGCTATGAGCACTTCTACCAGGCAAAGCCTTCCAAAAAAATCATTTCGTTAGCGGCTGCGGTTTTCCGCGCTGGCGCCTTTACTTGCCGATCATGAGAATGGTGAAGGAGCCGGGAATCATGGGGCCGCGGGGTGGGCGGCCTGCGGGGCCGGGCTTGGCGTCTGGGGCCGGCGGGCCAAATTCGGCCGCCATAGTGAGCAGGTGGCCCGTTTTGGTGTCGAGGGCAAGAGTTTTGGCGCCTACCATGGTTTGCAGGGTTTGCTCGACGGTGAAGCTGGTGGGGCTGTTTTCCTTAATGAAAGTCATAGAGCCGGCAAATTCGGCGCTGATGGTTTCTCTAGTGGCGGGATTGAAGGCGACGGTGTCCACCCCCATACCGGTGGGAAGAGTAGTGATGATGTCGCCGTTTCTGGCGTTGACGATGATGACGACAGGAGTGGGCTGGCGGTAGTAGGCGAAGAGAACGTGATTTTTTGCATCAAGGGCGAGGCCGCTGCCGCCGGTACCTTTGGAGCTGACGTCGTAGTGAGCAGTGACGGTGAGGTTTTTCGCGTCAACGACGGCGATGTTGGCTTTGTCGGTGATGTTGATGTACATGGTGCCTTTGCCATCGCTGACGGCTTCTTCGGGAGCACCGCCTAGGTCAAGGGTTTTGACGATGGCGCCAGTGACGGCGTCGATGATAGTGGCGTGGGGCGGCTGATGGCTCAGCACCCAGACGCGGGAGTTGTAGGGATCGGTGAGGATGCCATCTGGGCGGCCGTCGACATCGATGGTCTTGATGACTTTGAGAGTTTCGGCGTCCCACATTGTGACGGGCTTGGTGGTGGAGAAGCCGTGGTGGGATTTGGAATCGACAGTAGCGCCACCGGCGCTGACATTGGGGATGGCACCGACGGGTTCGAGAGTGTCGAGATTGAAGACAGTGAGTTGGCCGGCTGGACCGCCCCGGGGAATATAGAGGCGACGAGCTTTGCTGTCGGCGAAGATGTAGTCGTAGCCGCCCTCGCCGCCGACTTTGGCGGTTTTGAGGACTTTGTAAGGGCCGGAAGACTGCTGGGCTGTTGTCACCAAGGCGAACGTCAAGACCGTTGCCGTTGCAATAGTTAAAGAAACAAGGCGCACGTGACGCCTCCCATCCAGGCGCAGAAACCTTCTGAGCCGAACCGCGGGCGAATATACACCAAATCGGGCGGAATCGCGCGGCAGCTGGAGAGTGGCTGCGCGAAGAGGAAGGACAACGCCCCGAGCGGCTCGGGGTAAACTCCGGCGCAGAGTTAACAGAGATGCGCGGAGAGTGTTGCGAGGGGAGCGATCGAAGGATCTGCTAAGGCCGGAGTGCTTTGGTATAGGTGACGGCTGCGGCAGGACTTTGAACGCCGGATTCCTCCAATTGATGCAGGATTGGCGTGGTCACCAGAGTGGTGACTACCGCCATGATAACGAACATCGTAAATAGGACCGGTGAGAGCACACCCAGGTCCAGGCCAACATTGAGGACAATCAGCTCCATCAAACCGCGCGTGTTCATCAGGACACCCAAGGATGCGGCTTCACGCCAATCCGAGCCGGTCCATCGAGCGGCGAGAAAACTGCCGCCGAATTTGCCGAGTGAGGCTACGGCGATAATGAAAAGACAAGCCAGCCAGTCCCGAGTTCCGTGCACCAGACCGATTTGAGTGCGCATGCCTGTGAACACGAAAAAAACGGGCAACAGCAGGACCACGACCAGAGCTTCGCACTTCTCTCGGATGTCACGCGCCAATGCAGAATTGTGGGGAATGACGGTCCCTAGAAGAAAAGCGCCGAAGAGGGCATGAATACCGATTCGTTCCGTCACCAGGGCCGAAAGAAGCAGGGCGGCGCAGACGACAGCGAAGATGTCTTGCGTGGTGCGGCCTTTGGCTGTCTGCCAGCGCACGAGCAGCAAGGCACCTCGCTTCGCAATCAGCAACACGAAGAGGATGAAGCCAATCGTGGTGAGCAACGTGAATAGCAGGGTTCCGGTCTGCGCACGGGCGACGCTGATCACGAAGGCGAGCAGACACCATGCGACGACGTCGTTGATGGCAGCGCATGCGAGGGCGAGGACGCCGAGGCGCGTTTTTTGCATTCCGCGATCCGTGAGAATGCGTGCTAACACTGGGAAGGCAGTGATGGACATCGCTACGCCGATGAAAAGAGCAAAGGTGGTGAAGGAGACGGCGCTGGCGGAATAGCGGGGATACAGCCAGAGTGCGATGGCGGCGCCAGACAAAAAGGGCAGGAGGATGCTGGCGTGGGAGATGGCGATGGCGGCTCGAGTGCGCTCTTGCAAGAGATCCATATCCAGCTCGAGGCCGACGAGGAACATGTAGAGCACCACGCCAACTTGAGAGATCAGCGCTAGATACGGTGCGGTATTCGTGGGAAGGATTCGAGAAGCAACCTCCGGGGCCAGCCAACCGAGAAAGGAAGGCCCTAAGAGAATCCCGGCGACTACTTCGCCCATGACCTGCGGCAGGTTCAGCCCGCGAAATAGAGCGCCAAGAACGCGGGCGACAACAATGATGACAACAAGAGCGAGCAAAACGTGCAGCAAGATGCCGGGCGCTTCGGAAGGCGTTCGTGTGACAGATGTCTCCAGTCCTGGCGCTCCGGTGGATACGAGCGAGCGGCCTACTGACCGAATCAAGAAAAAGACGCCGATACTTGCTGCAAGGACGGCCGCGTAGGTGAGCGCGAGGCGAGGTATTCGAAACATGAAATGGGTTGCAGTATATACGCCTCAGATTTGTTTGGCCCGAAATTTGCTGTCGGAGTATTGGGTTGCCAGAGAAAGAACGAACATGAGCTTGGAGAAGTTCCAGCCAACGCATGAGGTGAGAGATGGCCACAGCGCGAGTATTCAAATCGGGAAAAGGCCAGGCGGTACAGTTACCCAAAGGATTTCGAGTGAACTGCAAAGAGCTGGAAATCTGGCGAAACGGGGACGAGATTGTCCTTCGGAAGAGGGGTCGAGGAATGGAGCGAGCGTTTCAGTTGCTCGCCAGTCTGCCCGATGACATGTTTCCGGATGGACGGAAGGACGATCAGCCGCAGCACCGCAGAGGCCTGTAGTGTGCTGATGGGCAGCCGACCGGCAGCGCGTCCGCTTAGTGTGAATTTTCTCAAAAACTTCACGGCGTCTTGGCGGATGGCCCTGTTGGGATTTGTTCGCCTGGAGCCGAGGATGTTCTAAAGAGGCGAGATGGGCGTACAATAGTGGCGTTTTCTGGGGTGAGGGCAGACTGGGTTGAGCCGAGGTATCGCGCGAGGGTGACATGAAACCAGAGCGTCGCGGGTTGTTTCTGGTGGTTGCGGTGGTGGCTCTATCCGCCGCGTTGGGCGGGATCTACGGTCCGAACGTGCGGGCCAAGACGTCGTCGTTCGATGACATTCAGGGTTCGGTGCGAAGTTTTACGCAGGTGCTGGACATCGTCCAGGCGAACTACGCAGAGCACGTAGACGTCGACAAGGCCGTCTATGAAGGCGCCATTCCTGGGATGCTGCGCGTGCTCGATCCGCACTCGAATTTCTTCGACGCACGGCAGTGGGCGTTAAGCACGGAGGAACGCCAGGGTAAGTACTACGGAGTAGGTATGACGGTGATTCCGCGGGGAGACCACACGGCGGTGATGTCTCCTTATGTGGGCACGCCGGCATTCAATGCGGGAATTCGGCCGGGGGACGTGATCTTAAAGGTCGACGACAAATCCGCCGAGGGTTTGACTACCACGGAAGTCGCCGATCTTTTGAGGGGCGCCAGGGGTACGACGGTAAGGATCACCATGTCACGCGAGGGTTCCGCGGAGCCGCTGATTTTTGCGGTAACGCGCGATGAAATCCCGCGTCACGCCGTGGAGTTGGCGTTCGAGATAAAGCCGGGTATCGGGTACATAAGGCTTTCTGGATTCAGCGAAATCACCGACCGCGAGCTGGCTGACGCCATGAAGCAGCTGAATGCGTCTACTCTGGACGGCTTGATTTTGGACATGCGCGGAAATCCCGGCGGGCTGCTGAACGAGGCCATCAGCGTTGGGGATATGCTACTCGACAAGAATCAATTGATCGTGTCGCATCGCGGGCGCGCATCCGCGGAGCGGCGTTATTACGCGGTACGAGGAAATCGGGGCAACAACATGCCGCTGGTGATCTTGGTGAATAACAATTCAGCATCCGCCACGGAGATTATTGCGGGAGCGGTGCAAGACCACGACCGCGGAGTGGTCGTAGGCGAGACGACGTTTGGCAAGGGCTTGGTGCAAACCGTTCAGCCATTGAGCGAAAACACAGGATTGGCGCTAACGATTGCGCGATACTACACGCCCAGTGGCCGGTTGATTCAGCGCAATTACAAATCGATTTCGCTGTACTCCTATCATTACGAGCGCAAGGTTCCAGAACATCCGACGGAATTCCGGCTGACCGATAGCGGCAGGCAGGTAACCGGCGGAGGTGGAATCACGCCGGACATTACCGTTCGCGAACCGGAATACAATCGTTTTCAAAGGACGCTGCTGCGCGCCGATGTGTTTTATCCGTTTGAGACCAGCGTCGGTGGATTTACGCGGCACTATTTGGGAACGCGGCCTGTGATCACCAAGGATTTCGAAGTGGACGACGCAGTGATGACAGAATTCCGGAAGTTTCTGGCGAGCCACAATGTACGCTACACGGAGCCGGAGCTGGCGGAAAATCTGGGTTGGGTGAAACGCAAGATCAAGCAGGAAGCTTTTGTGTCGACCTTCGGCCAGCAAGAAGGATTCAAGGTTCAGCTCGAGGCCGATCCGCAGTTATTGGCGGCCATTGACGCGGTTCCCCAGGCGCGGGCGTTGTACGAGAAGGCGCGGAAGGTGATCGCGGAGAGAACTGGCAGCGCAACTTACCGACCATAAGCCGCCAATGTAGCCCTGCGTGTTTTTTTGGCTGGCCCAGGTCCCTTCGATCCTTGGCGTAGAAATGCCAGCAAAGCCAGGATCGGCCACGCGAGTGAATCGGTAGTGGTCAGTTTGAATCTAAGTTCGCAGCAAGTTCCTCGATTGTCCGGGCGTGCGGCTGGGCATATGCTGATTATGCTGTGAATGGTATGAAGAATCCGCGAATTTCAATCTGGAGGCGAAGAATCGGGGCGCTTAGCACTGTGCTTGGTTTCCTCTTGTTCGCGGGCGCCTGCTTCGTGTACGTGAGGTACGCATCAAATCCCTCAAGCGTGCATGTCGAAGAAAGACTCCGGTATGCGCGAGCGATACGGCTGATCTGGAGTGTCAGTTTCTACGGATCGCTACTTCTGTTTGTAGTGTCGCTGTTCGGGATCGGGTGGAGTCGCTGGAGCGGACTCTTGGTCAATGGGTGCGCGTTGCTCTGCGCTCTGATGACATTAGGGGCAATGTGTGGTCCTTTCGGATGTAGTTAGCATCCTATCGTCCAATATAAGTGATTCGCTTTTGTCACTCTCTAATCCAAACCGACCCACTACCAGTGAATCAATCGCGTTGACAGGATGCGGGAGGTACTTTAAGATTAGCGTTTGTCTCTATAGGGAAAGGTGTGGCTGAGCGCAATGAGGACGTACGTAGCTAAGGGAGAAGAAGCGGAAGCGCTGAAAGTGGGCGCGAACTGGTTTGTGGTGGATGCAACCGACCAGGTTTTGGGGCGTCTAGCGACGAAAGTGGCGCGGATGCTGATTGGAAAAGATAAGGCGAGTTTTACGCCGTACCTGGATTCGGGGGATCACGTTGTGGTGATCAATGCGGACAAGGTTCGCATGACCGGAAACAAGGTGGAGCAAAAGATTTATTACTCGCATAGCGGGTATCCAGGCGGATTGAAAGCCGTCCCAGCGAAGCGAGTGCGAGAAACAAAGCCGGAATGGATGATTCGCGAGGCGGTTCTTGGGATGCTGCCCAAGAACAAGCTGCGGGCTCGGCGAGCAAAGAAATTGCGGATTTACCGGGATGCAGCGGGGTTGGCGCGGCATGCCGGGCAGAGACCGCAGGCGGTTGCGTCGTAGGATTAGCGGGGAGACAGGCTGAAAGTCTGTCCGACTGCTGGGTAGTAGCAAAGAGCACAGACTAAAGTCTGTGCCACTGGATTCTGCACGTTGCTGTTCCTTGAAAAGTGTGGCCGCGCAGTGGTCACCTCTAAGTGGTGCCTTAGGCAGGGAGCAAAACCGGCGTGGAGTTGAGTGGTTCCGGGTGTCCGGAATCAGGCAATTTTAGGAGGAACGTTGAGTTCTACTGGTACGCCCATTGCGGGCACGCAAACTTGGTTTCTGGGGACGGGACGTCGCAAGGAATCTGTGGCGCGAGTGTTCTTGCGCGCGGGGAGCGGCAAGTTCACGGTGAACGGCCGCGAGGTGGAAAAGTATTTTCCGAATCATGCCTGGAAGCATGATGCCACCGAGCCGCTGAAGTTCACGAACTTGGCGGATCAGGTGGACGTGAAGGTGACCGCGCATGGCGGCGGCGTTGGCGGGCAAGCTGGAGCTGTGCGGATGGGATTGTCGCGAGCGATCTCGCGGTACAACCCGGAGCTGCGGCCGGCGCTGAGGAAGAACGGATTTTTGACGCGCGACTCCCGTATGAAGGAACGGAAGAAGTACGGGCAGAAGGGTGCGCGCAAGAGATTCCAGTTCACCAAGCGTTAAAAGGGTGACTGGTGACTAGTGACAGGCGAAAGCCGGGAAGCTAGTCGCAACGAGCTCCGAAGGGAATGCGCGAGCAAGCCCTTCGAGATCACGGCCGGCAAGGAGCCGGCAATAGGCTGTTCTGTGGCGTCCTGCTTCGTCGGAGCGGGAGGGGCAAGCCCCTCCCCTACAGGGAAAGACGACGACCGAGAAGAAGGATGTCACCGCAAACGGCTATCCTACTAGGAGGAAACTTGGCAGTAGAAATTACGATGAAAGAATTGCTGGAGGCCGGAGTTCACTTCGGTCACCAGACGCGGCGTTGGAATCCGAAGATGAAGGAATATATTTTCGGAGAGCGCAACGGAATCCACATTATTGATCTTCAGAAGACCTTGAAAATGTTCCGCGAAGCGAGCCGGTTCGTGAGCGATCTTTCCGCGCAAGGAAAAGCGGTGTTGTTTGTAGGCACCAAGCGGCAGGCGCAGGAAGCGGTCGCGGAGGAATCGAAGCGCTGCGGAGCGTTTTTTGTGAACCACCGCTGGCTGGGCGGGACGCTAACGAATTGGGCGACGCTGCAGAAATCGATCAAGCGGCTGAAGCTGCTGAAGGCCATGACGGAAGACGGCCGGATCAACGAACTTTCGAAGAAAGAAAAAGCGCGGCTGGGCCGCGAAATGAAGCACCTGAACCAGAACCTGGAAGGCATTGAGAACATGACCCAGCTTCCGGACGCCATGTTTGTGATTGATTCGAATGCGGAAGAGATTGCCGTGAAAGAAGCGCGGCGCATGGGCGTGCCGGTGGTTTCGGTTGTTGATACCAATTGCGATCCGGACGTGGTGGACTGGATTATTCCGGGCAACGACGACGCTTTGCGCGCGATCCGGCTGTTCACGACAAAGATTGCGGATTCCGTGCTCGAAGGGCATACCGCGTACCAGCAATCGCAGGTGGCGGATCAGAAGTCAGCGGAAGACCAGGCGATCGTCGATGGCGTGGAGTACGTGGATACCAGCGCGTACGAGCAATACGAGAAGCAGGAAGGCGATTTCGTGGAGGGAGCGGTTGTTGAGCCTCCTCCAGATGCACCTGTTGAGTCCGCCGAGGGCGCCGAAGCGACAGTGCCACCGGACGCGGAATCTCGCTAGACAAATAGCGCGGGTGGAAGTCTCGTGAGGCCCGCCCCATGCGGTTCGGGGTGGGCCGTTCTGCAAACAAGGGCATCGAATAAGAGAATTCAAATAAGCGAAGAGAAAAAAAGATGAGCACACAACAGCCAGCTATGCAGATACCGGCGCACCTCGTGAAAGAGCTGCGCGAACGGACCGGGGCGGGTTTCAGCGACTGCCGCGCGGCGCTCGTGGAAGCCAACGGCGTGATCGATAAGGCCATCGAGATTTTGCGGAAAAAGGGGCAAGCGGCGGCGGCGAAGAAATCGCAACGGGAAGCGAGCGAAGGGCTCGTGGGAAGCTATATCCACGCGGGCGGGAAGATTGGTGTGCTCGTGGAGATCAACTGCGAGTCGGACTTTGTGGCGCGCACGGAAGCTTTCCAGCAGCTTTGCCACGATATCGCGATGCATATCGCGGCGCTCGATCCGCGGTACGTTCGGCGTGAGGACGTTACGCCGGAGATGCTTGCGGCAGAACGGGATATTTACCGCGCGCAGGCGCTAGCCACCGGGAAGCCGGAAAACGTGGTCGAGAAAATTACAGCGGGAAAGATGGAGAAGTTCTACGAGGAAAACTGCCTGTACGAGCAGCACTACATCAAGGACGAGAGCGTCACGATCGGCGAGATGATTACGCAGGCGATCGCAAAGCTTGGCGAAAATATTTCCATTCGGCGGTTTGTGCGCTTCAAGGTGGGCGAGGGCGGCGGGCCTGCGGGGGGAACAGAAACGGCGCCAGTTCCGGCGCCCGTCGGCGCGTAACGCAAGTATTCATAACTGTATTCCAGAGCGTTCCGGGAAACCGGAACGCTCTTTTTTTTGTTCGCGCGGGCCATCGCCGGCGCCCGAATCATTTTCCTAGAATGCGTTCGTCCGCTGGCGATTGGAATTACTGCTTGGCGCGCTCTGGGGAGGCGAGCGTCGCCAGCGGAATGCCGATGGTGCCACAACTTCCGGAATTGAGGTCGTAAATGCCGGTGCGCAGGTAGACGTCGCCTGGAGGGAGATCGATCTCCTCATGGATTTGGAGACCGACGGTTTGCGTGGCGGCGTAGACCTTGGGGTCCATGGACAGCTTGCTCCTTCGTTTCAGGATGTTGACAATTTTCCCGTCGTGGTCGAAGGCGATGAGCATTACTTCGATGTGGCCGCGGCGCACCGGGTCGGATGCCAGGCCCATGGCAATATCCTTCAGGGAAGCAGCAAACTCCACGTCGTAGCGCGTGAAAGGCGGTCCCAGTTCCGTGTTGCTGCCGGCGCGGGGTGCGTTGGGTGCGGGCTGAGGATTCTGCGGAGTGATCCTAACCTTGTAAAGAATCTGATCAAAGTTCGGCATTCCGAGACCGATGAGAGGAATCAACGGATCGTCGGCTTCTTCGGAAGAGTTGCTTTCGGGCCGCGGCTTGTCCGCGTAATAGCCGCGTCGGTAGGAGAGCTTGTAGTTGCCGCTCGAAAGGTTTACCTGGATGCGGCGATATTTTCCGTCGGACTTGTTGTTCGACGGAGAGTAAGCGAGGGAGTAGTAGTGCGAGCCGATATCGACGGCGTCTTTCACGGCCTCATTGAGGGCGTTCGTGTTGTAAAAAGCCCGCCCGCCTGTTTGCTGTGCGATGCTTTCCATGGCGATCTGGTTCGAGCTGAGCAAGGCCTCAAGTTGTTGCCGAGTACCAGCAAGCAGGCTCACGTCGAAGGTTGGATCTCCCAGCACGCCGAGTGCGGAGACGGGATAAATAGCCACCTGAGCAGCAGTAAGCATGTCCGAGGTTTTCTGAACGTGTTCCTGGTATTTGGGCACGCGGACTTTGCTCTCCGGGACAAAGCTGATAGGGAAATTGTCCGAGAACCAAATCACATTCTTGCGGGCAGGAATTCCGGACAAGTAACGAGCGAGCTGTTGAAAAGCTTGCAGGGTGATTTCGACGCGCGACGCACCCCGAGCCGCGGCTTCATCCGCCTGGAGCTGTTCGACGGATTCGATAGCGGCGGGAGCCGCTTGGCTACGCCGCATCTGATGCACGACAAGATCCTCGCTGTACTGTAGGGACTGAGTGGGAAGAAGGCCCGAGACTTGCGGATTGACGCCAAGATTCTTGTCGTCGAGGGCGGCGGAGAGCCCGGAGAAATCGGTGGTGAACCCCCGAACGATGCGGAGTTGAGAGCCAAGCGCGAAGATTGCTAGGCGTGCGCCGGGCTGGACGTTGTCCAGATACTTGATCACTTGCTGACGAGCGAAGGCCTGGTCCTGCGGCTGGGTGTTCAACAAGTCGAGTAAGAGAACGTTGACGGAATCCGGGGATTTCGTGGTGGGAAAGTTGGTGAAGACGTTCGGCGGCATTTGCGGAAGTTTTATTTGGACTGGTTGCACACTTTTGTGTTCTTCGAAGGAGGAGATGGCTTGCGGCGCTCCTTCTTCCGTGATTTGGAAGTCCTTTTTGTTCAGTCCTGCGACCGCTTCACCTTTGTCGTCGGTGACGACGACGTCGACGAGAACGACACGGGTTTCTACTTTTATCGTGGGTGCGCCGCTGGAAGGATTAGGAGCGGGAGTTTGAGAGAGGATCGGAGCAGTGGCAAACGCTGCCGTTAGAGGCCAGACCAGAAAGCAGACTCGCCGACATCTCATCGTGTGCCCCCGATAGTGGGACCCTCTTGATTGCTTGCCTCTCATGAAACGCCTGAAAGTCGCTTCGCGTTTCCCACTACCTATGCGGAACTGCATCTCTTGTTCCGATGAGCATGTTCCGATTAGCGGCGGCGCAGTTCTAGTGTATCGCTTAAAAGGCGGCAGCTGGGCTGCCGCACTCCACAATGTGCGGGAGCGGGGATAGTTTGTTACAATTCCGAGGATTTTACAGGGAACTGACCGGGGGGCCATGGCCGCACAGAAAAAGACTGTAAAGAAATCCGTGAAGAGAACGCCGAGAAACGCGCAACTTGCGTACCGGCGTATTTTGCTGAAGCTTTCTGGAGAATCGCTGCAGGGACCGCAGGGATTCGGGATTCACGGCGAGACGATCCAGGCGATTGCACAGGAGTTGAAAGAGGTGCACGCGCTGGGGATTGAGATCGCCATCATGGTCGGCGGGGGAAATATTTTTCGCGGGGCGCGGCAGAAGGGATTCGAGATTGATCGCGCGACCGGCGACTACATGGGGATGCTGGCGACGGTGATTAACGCACTGGCGCTGCAGGACGCTCTCGAAAAAGAAGGCGTGTTTACGAGGGTTTTGAGCGCGATCGAGATGAATCAGGTGTCCGAGCCGTTCATCCGGCGGCGCGCGATGCGGCATCTGGAAAAGCAGCGCATCGTGATTTTTGCCGCGGGGACGGGTAATCCGTATTTCTCAACGGACACCGCGGCGGCACTGCGCGCCATGGAAATCAAAGCGGACGTGATCCTGAAAGCGACGCGAGTGGACGGAATTTTCGATGCTGACCCGGAAAAGGTTTCCGGCGCGAAGTTTTTTGCGGCGATTACTTATCGTGACGTGCTGAACCAGAATTTGAAGGTGATGGATGCGACGGCGATTTCGCTGTGCATGGATAACGGGATGCCCATCGTGGTTTTCAACATGAACCAGCACGGAAACATCAAGAGGGTGGTGATGGGCGAGCGTGTGGGCTCAAAGGTGACGCCGGCGTAGATTCGAAGTCCGAAATTAGAAGCTCGAAATTGGGGGAAAAGCGATTTGCGTTGGGAGAGCGAGCGCGACTGAGGAAGATATGACGACGATTGGTACGACAAAAGACGCGATGGCCGCTGCAAGAACGCGGATGGAAAAGGCGGTGGACGATTTTCGCAAGGAGCTGGCGACGATTCGCACTGGGCGCGCAAACGCGACGCTGCTGGACAACGTTCGCGTGGACTATCACGGGACGCCGATGCCGGTGAACCAACTGGGCACCATGACCGTGCCGGACCCTACGATGATTGTGATTTCGCCATGGGACCCAAGCGCGGTGGCGCTGATTGACAAGGCGATTCGCACGTCGGATTTAGGATTGAATCCAACGAATGACGGGAAGGTCGTGAGGGTGCCGATTCCTTCGTTGACGGAAGAGAGGCGCAAGGATTTGGTCAAGCAGCTGCACAAGGTGCTGGAGAATCACCGGACGGCGGTGCGAAATATCCGGCGGGATTTGAAGGAAGCGATCGAGAAGCTCGAAAAGGAAAAGAAGATCAGCGAGGACGACAGGAAGAGGTCGTTGGATGAGTTGGAGAAGCTTTCGCATGCGGAAACGAAAAAGATTGAGGATTTGAGCGCGGCGAAGGAAAAAGAAGTGATGCAGATTAAATAAGAGAGGTAATGAAGTAAGGACGTAAAGAAGTAGGAACATACCTTCCAAAGAGTCAGCGTTGAATTTCGATTAGAAGAATCCAGGCACCGAAGATCCCCGCAGCAAACGACAGCAATGTTCCCGGCAGCACCCAGTAGACACCATTGAGGTGACCTGCGAAGAGCAGCGCGCCTCCAATCACAAATGGCAGCGGCGGAAGTTGATTCATGAGGAAGCGTACGGGGCTTCTGGCTTGCGGGTGCTGGGCTTTCCACGTGCGGGCGAGTGCGAAAGTCTGAAAGGCCCAGATTAGGAGGCCGGCAGCGCCGATTTCGGCACCGTAGACGCGCTGCGATTGGCCCGGGATGAGCGCGAATGTGGCGACGATGAGGACAGATAGAAGCGCAAGGAGCGCTTCGGCGGCGCGCGTGGGCAAATGCCAGAACTCGAGGATGCGCGTGAGGTTGATGGAGATGGCGACGAACAGGAGGCCGGCAAGCGCGGCGGATGCGCCCGCTTCGGCTACGAAGAAATCGTGCCAGCCTTGCATGGCGTCGATGGTGATCATGGTTTTTGAGGCGGCGGCGGAGCTGCTTCAGCGCGCTCGAGAGTGAAAACCTGTGATTCATCGCTTTGCACGGCGTGAAGGAAGGCGTTGTAATCGGCGGCACGATCGGCGGGAATTTCCTTCAGGATAAAATTGAGATGGCGGGAGGCGGTGATCGTTGCGTCTTTTGCTGAGTACAGCGAGGTGTAAGTGGCGAAGTCACGTTGGACGGATGTGCCCGCAGGCGTGTGAGCGATTGTGCCTGCGGGGAGATGAAGGGCCGCGTTCAATTCGACATCGAGCGGAGTGCCCAGGTCGATGGGGGGAGGGGCTCCCGCGACGGGCGGCTTCGCTGGCGGATCTGGAAGCCCCAGCACAGGAAGAAGAGCGGGGATGCGAAGCGGTTTCTTTGACCAGTCCACAAATTTCGGCTGGGTGATTTCGTACTCCACAATGAACGGGTCGTGCGTCGCGTAGGGATCCGAGGTTGTCACGTTCGCGATTTGGCCGCGGAAGCCGTCGGAAAGGGCCAGGAGCTGCGCGATGTTTTTCCAATTTTCTTTTGGCGTTTTGTGAAACGCGACGCGCAGAAGCAGTTCATTGTTTCCGCGGATGACGTATTTCGCTTTCGTGGTTAACTTGCCTTCAGCGTCCAGGGACGCATTCAAATTCACTTTTTGCGAGGAAGGGAACGGCAGGCTCTTAGGAATACCGCTCCACACCTCGGAAGGAACGTCGTGGATTTCGCTCCACTCCCCCAGTACCAGAGCCATGCTTCCCAGATAGGCGGGAGGAAGCAAACCCAAAGGAGCCACTTCCAGGCTAGGGTCGCCCCAGCCGCCGGGGTAACCATCCTGGATGACGAGATGCGTGAAAGCAGAGGGGTTGCCAACGATGGGCCCGATCTTTTTCGAAGGCCCAATCAAAAGACCGGCAAAGCCGATATTAGCCGCGGAACCGAGCGACTCGAGAAGGACAAATTTGTCTTCTGGATTTGCGTAGCCGGACGAGAGAACTTCAGCGACAGGGCGCGGTTTGAAACCAGTTGCGCCGAGCGGAAGGTCCACAGTGGTGATTTTCTGAGAAACAAAATCGAAGATTCGTTGCGCTTTTTCTTCGGGAGTTTTTGCGTCTCGAGTCAATTTGTCGGCTTGCCCCGTAACTTCAGCGGGAAGCTCTTTTGGCGGGAGCATCGCGTAATAGAGCTGATGCGAAAGCCCCCACCACGAAAGAGTGTGGCCGAGTTCGATGTCCGGCATATCTTGCGCGATATCCGCGTCTGCTGCGCGCTCGGGTTCTTTAGCTGGGGCCGTGCGATCCCATCGACACAGGACGCGAGAATCCTCGCCTTCGCCAGTCTTCTGAATGGATACAGCCGGGGCCTCGCGGCTTACGTAGAGCTGAATTCGTTTTGGATCGTCCGCTGGAAGTTCATCGGTGGTGCCCGGTGGCTGAAGACGCTCGGGCTCCGAAGATTCCATTGCGGTAGGTGTTGATTGCGGCAAAACAGCCGGATTGTCCGTGGGCGCCGCTCGCTTGGAGCGCGTGGCTTTCTTGGGCGATTCGAGCTGAATTGGCAGATTTTTTAATTCGTCCGGTGAAAGTTCCCGCAGCTCTCGATTCATCCATCCCTGGGGCGGGTACGATTGGCGCCCCTGAAGCTCTTGGCGCATCTGCTCGTTTTTGACTACGTACATATCGGCCGGTGCGAGCGAAGGCGGAAGGTCGAGTTCGAAGATTTCGTGGGCCACGACTCCTGCATGATCAAACGTATGAGAGGGCCATTCGGCCAGCTTTAAAGGAGGATTCGTCCTGGTTGTGATGACCCGGTATTCGAGCACATCGCCGGGTTCGAGGCCGAGGATGCGGACGGACTTGCCCCGGACGTCTTGATAGGCGGGGGCGTTGACGACGGCGGGATTGGGTGTGTCGGTGATGGCGCTGGGAAGGACGTCGGCGGTGCCGCCGCTGGGGTGCGTGATGCGGACGAGCGGAATTTCGATTTGTTCGAACCCGCGGTTGAAATCGAAATTGAGGCGGGCGAATTGGCGGGCGCCGAGTTCGTCGTTGATTTTGACGCGGGCGTGGACCTCCTTGCGGCTGTCGCCGTTGGCTTCAAAGCGGATGCGAGTTTCCAGGAGTTCGATCTCGGCTGGAATTTTCGGCGCGAGCTTTGCCGCAGATTTGTCCTGAGTTTTTTCCTGATTTTTCTCCGGGGCTTTTTCGGCGGGTTTTTGCGATGCGGCTTGCCCGGCGCGAGAGTTGGCCGCGGCCGCACTCAGAAAGCAGACGACTGCGATGACAGGGATAGCGGAGAGAAAAAATCGAGTTGCTTTCACGATGGCCTCGAAGGAAGTTTAGGGCGAGAGCGGAAGTCGCGTAAAGCGGAGGATTGCGTGGCGTTGCGCGGTGTACACGAGTGTGGCGTGTCGCGCCTTTAGGGGAGGGATTGACGAAACGGAATTGAGGGTTGTGCGTCTGAGGGCATGGTAAAGTCTTGTGCCGATGTCGTGCAGGCACTAGGAGAGCTGGGAATGCGAAAGATTTTCGGAGGAGTTGCACTCATCGCGCTGGTGGTTGCGCTGGGCGTGAGAGCCGAGAACAGGTCCGCGGCAAAAGGGCCCAATCAAGACGGAACGAAGCCCGCGCTGGTAAAGATTGCGGGCGAGGGGATGCTGGATTCACATGCGTTTCAATTCTTGACGGAATTGAGCGACGACATTGGCCCGCGCGTGACGGGATCACCGCAAGCGCAGAAAGCCGTTGAATGGGGCTTGGCGAAGATGAAGGCCATGGGGCTCGAGAATGTGCACGCGGAGAAATGGCAGTTGTGGCGCGGCTGGACGCGAGGGACGGCGCAGGCGGAGCTTTTGACGCCGGTGCGCCGGACCCTGCACATCGATGCGATGGGATGGACAGGGTCGACACCTGCGGGAGGAGCGGAGGGGGACGTGGTTGCGGTGAACATCTTCGACCTCGACAATGAGATGAAGAACATGGCGCGGTTCACGGGCAAGGTGCCGTTGGTCGTGATGCGAGGCGAGCCGAACAAGAGTTTCATTCAATTGTTCGCGCAATTCGGAGATTTTCTGAAGGCCGCTGGGAAGGCGGGGGTAATTGCGGTGATTGGCGGGCAAGGCGGCGGCAAGTCAGAGGGGATGAACCTTACGCACACAGGAATCCTCGGCTTCGATGCGGACTTCGCAGTTCCCGTCGTTTCGATGACCGCGGAAGACCAGGGGCAGTTAGAACGATATCTTGCGCGTGGGCTGACGCCGCGCGTGCATTTCAACGTTCAAAACACATTTACGAACGGGCCGGTGGAGAGCGCCAACGTGGTGGGCGAGATTCGCGGGCGCGAAAATCCGGAACAGGTACTGGTGGTCGGCGGGCACCTGGATTCGTGGGATCTTTCTGAGGGAGCGACAGACAACGGGATGGGCTCCAGTTGCACGCTGGGGGCGGCCGATGCGATTCTGCGGAGCGGGATGAGACCACGCCGCACCATTCGGTTCGTTCTGTTCACGGGAGAAGAGGAAGGGATCGATGGCTCGTTCGCTTATGTGAAGCAGCACCAAGCGGAACTGGCGAATCATCTGGGCAGCTTGATTCTGGATAACGGGCAGGGGCCAGTGCGGGCATTTCAATTGGGAGGCCGCGACGACTTGGTGGAGATTTTTAAACCGTTTGCCGCTGCGCTCTCCGACATTCGCGAAGTGAAAGTGGACGACAAAGTGGAAGATGGCACGGACACGCTGCCGTTTTCGATCGCAGGATTGCCTGGGATTAACATGGATCAGGATTCGCCGGATTATAAGTACACGCATCACTCGGCCGCGGACGCGCTGGAGGCCGTAAAACCGGACGTGTTGGCGCAGGACGCCACGCTCATGGCGCTTGCGGCTTATTGGATTGCGGACAGGCCGGAGCGGTTTGCGGCACCTTGGCCAGTTGAAAGAACGGTCAAAATGCTGGTCGCGCAACATGAGGATGCCATGCTGAAGGCTTTTGGGCTATGGCCCAAAGCGTTTGCGGATATCGAAAAAAGAGACGTGCCACCGTCAAACTAAGTGTTTTATTATCATGGATTTATAGTCGCTTTGGGAGAAAGACCTTCGGAAACTGTGCTTTCGAAGCCTTGGGCGTTCAGCTCATAGCGGAGCGCATGACGGGGTTCTGAGGGAGCTGGAGAGTTGGTTGGAAGCTCCCAAGTGCTTGATTTCCACAGCGATTTTCACTTGAACTTGTGAAAGAAATTTGACAGAGCACGTTGTTTTCCTTATACTCTACCTTTTGTCGGGGGTGTTTCTACCCTGACGAGGGCGACTGCTAAGCTGTTGAAGCGGTTGAGTGGGTTGGAAGGGAATTATCTTCGGTCCCGGAACAAAGTAAGACGGAATGGGACAGAAGAGCGGCCGGAATGGGGCGCCAGCCCCGCAAAGCCGAGTAAGCCTCTCCGAAATGAAGCCAGGAGCGTTGTTCTGCCTCTTGGAGTGCGTACGGAGTTTCTTGCTGGTTGTTTCTCCGGATTCGCAGTAGACCTTTCAGCACTGATGTGTGCTCTCGCGCATTTTTGTTTGCGCGCCTTGCGAGAGCCACGGGAAATTTTGCGCGCACTTGGTGACTGTGGTGTGGTCACACTTAGTTGACCGCTGTGCGGTCACAGATAAAGAGGACGACTGTGCCGACGTTTTCGCAACTAGTTCGAATGGGCCGTGAGAAAGTTTTGGTTAAGACGAAGTCGCCTGCGCTCGCCGGTTGCCCGGAGAAGCGCGGTGTGTGTATTCGCGTGTACACGCAGACGCCGAAGAAACCGAACTCCGCTTTGCGGAAAGTCGCGCGCGTGCGACTGACGAATTCCGTGGAAGTGACGACGTACATTCCTGGGATCGGGCACAACTTACAAGAGCACTCGATCGTGCTGGTGCGCGGCGGCCGCGTGAAGGACCTGCCGGGAGTGCGGTATCACATCGTGCGCGGAACTTTGGACGCAGCGGGCGTCGAGAATCGCAAGCAGGGGCGTTCGAAATATGGCGCGAAACGGCCCAAGGCTGCGGCGGCGAAGTAAGAAATATAGACATAAAGAAATAAAGAAGTAATGAAATAAAGACGTGAAGAAAAACAGAAGAAGAATCAGCGAGATTCAGGAGCGATAAAGAGCAATGCCACGCAAAGGACTTGTTTTCCGGCGTTCACAAGCGACCGACCCGGTCTATGCCAGCGACATCGTGGAGAAGTTTATCTGCTCGATGATGTGGGAAGGCAAGAAGTCGACGGCGCAGCGCGTGTTTTACGGCGCGATGGACCAGGTAGCGAAGAAGACGAACGACGATGCTTTGAAAATTTTCAAGAAGGCCATCGAGAACGTCAAGCCGACGCTGGAAGTGAAGACGCGGCGCGTGGGCGGCGCGAACTATCAGGTTCCGGTCGAAGTGAATCCGTTCCGGCGGCAGTCGCTGGCGATTCGCTGGCTTTTGCAGTATTCGCGCGAGCGTGCAGGCAAGACGATGATCGACAAGCTCGCGGATGAGTTGATTGATGCGGCCAATGCGCGCGGCGGGGCTATCAAGAAGAAGGAAGACGTTCACCGCATGGCGGAGGCGAACAAGGCGTTCGCGCACTATCGCTGGTAGCTGTAGTGGCCGGTCTTTAGACCGGTAGTAGAAAAGAGTCAAAAGAAAGACCAATGGCAACGGAAACCAAAGGGGCGACGCAAGAGATCATGGGACGAGTCTTCAAACTCGAAGATACGCGGAACATCGGGATCATGGCGCACATCGATGCTGGCAAAACCACGTCGACAGAGCGGATTCTTTTTTATACCGGTGTGACGTACAAGATCGGTTCCGTGGATGAAGGCACCGCCACCATGGATTGGATGGAGCAGGAGCGCGAGCGCGGCATTACGATTACCAGCGCTGCGACGACGGCTTCGTGGGACCGTTTTGGGAAGAAATACCGCGTCAATATTATCGATACACCCGGCCACGTGGACTTTACGGTGGAAGTGGAGCGTTCGCTGCGTGTTTTGGACGGCGCCGTTTGCGTTTTCGATTCCGTCGCCGGCGTGCAGCCGCAGTCCGAAACCGTTTGGCGTCAGGCCGACAAGTACCGCGTACCGCGCATCTGTTTCGTCAACAAGATGGACCGCATGGGCGCGGATTTTGATCACGTCATCCGCACCATTCGTCAACGCCTCGGCGCGCACCCCGTTCCCCTCCAGTTTCCTCTCGGTCGCGAAGACAATTTCATCGGCATCATTGATTTCCTCGAAGAAAAGGTAATTGTTTGGCTGGAAGAAACGCTCGGCGCAAAGTTCGAGGAGTTTCCGGTCGAGAGATTGTGGGACAAGGCGTTTGTGGATTCGCGGCCGGATGTCGCCGCTGCGCTGAAGGGTTCCGCGATTGACAAGAAGTTCTACGATGAGCACCGCGGCAAGATGGTGGACTACATCGCGGAGCATGACGACGAAGTGATCGACAAGTATTTGACCGAAGGGACGCTGTCGCTGGAAGAGATGCGCCGGTCGGTGCGGAAATCGACGCTGGGATTGAAGATTGTTCCCGTTCTGGCTGGTTCGGCGTTTAAGAACAAGGGCATTCAGCCGCTGCTCGACGCGGTAGTTGACTATCTTCCTTCGCCTACTGATGTTCCTCCTGTTGAAGGCACGGATCCCAATACGGATGAAGTGGCGTTGCGCCGTGCCTCCGACGATCAGCCATTTGCCGCGCTCGCATTCAAGATTATGTCGGATCCCTTCGTCGGTCACGTGACGTATATCCGTGTCTATTCGGGCGTTTTGAAATCCGGCAGCTATGTTTTGAATTCCGGCAAGGGTACGCGCGAGCGCATCAGCCGTCTGCTTCAGATGCATGCCAACAAGCGCGAAGAGATCGAAGAAATCTACGCCGGCGACATATGCGCCTGCGTCGGATTGAAGAGCGTAAATACCGGCGATACGTTATGCGATGAAGCGAAGCCTATCATTCTGGAAAACATTGACTTTCCAGCTCCCGTGATTTCTGTGGCCATCGAGCCTAAGACAAAGGCGGATCAGGACAAGCTTGGCGTGGCATTGCAGCGCCTGGCGCAGGAAGATCCGACGTTCCGTGTTTCCACGGAACCAGACACTGGGCAAACGCTCATCTCCGGAATGGGCGAACTGCACCTCGAAATCATTGTCGACCGCATGTTGCGTGAGTACGCCGTGCAGGCCAACGTCGGCCGTCCTCAAGTGGCTTATCGCGAGACGATTCGCAAGAAAGCGATTGCCGAAGGCAAGTACATCAAGCAGACCGGCGGTAAAGGTCAGTACGGCCACTGCAAAATCGAATTGCATCCGATTCCGAGTTCAAGCCATGAAAGCATGAAGGAGATGTCCACCGACGACATCGACGCTCTGGCGAAAGAAGTGACCGGAAGCAGCAATCCCGGCAAATGGAAGTTCGACAAGGAGCACCGCTTTCTCTTCATCGACAAGATTATCGGCGGATCGATTCCGCGCGAATTCATCGCGCCGGTCGAAGCCGGTATCCGCGAAGCGCTTGACAACGGTATTTTGGCCGGTTTTCCCACGGTTGACGTCGCGGTCGTGCTTATCGACGGCAGCTATCACGATGTGGACTCCAATGAAATGGCCTTCAAAATCGCCGGGTCGATGGCTTACAAAGAAGCTTGCGCGCGCGCCAAAGCGGTTCTGCTGGAACCCATCATGAAAGTGGAAGTGGTCGTTCCCGAAGAATATATGGCTCCAGTGTTTGGCGATCTGAATGCGCGCCGGTCGGCGATTCAAGGCACGGAAAATCGTGCGGGCGTTAACGTGATTCGCGTGGAAGTGCCGTTGGCGCAGATGTTTGGTTATGCCACGGATTTGCGCAGCCGCACGCAGGGCCGCGCAACGTTCACCATGCATTTTTCGCATTACGCGGAACTTCCCGCGGCTCTTGCCGAGGAAGTGATCAAGAAACAGAGGGGCGAGAAGTAAGACTGATTTTGAGTTAGTCGGTTTACGAATTCGACTGAGGAGCAGAAGGCGATGGCCAAGGAGAAATTCGAGCGCAGCAAGCCGCATTGCAACATTGGGACGATAGGTCACATTGACCATGGCAAGACGACCCTGACGGCGGCGA
>Ga0074044_10000160_pt1 | contig 67145 bp, 47 predicted proteins | sample BogForMeECP23OM1_FD_94443 | JGI IMG/M metagenome (GOLD analysis project Ga0074044, IMG submission 94443) | Bog forest soil microbial communities from Calvert Island, British Columbia, Canada - Bog Forest MetaG ECP23OM1 | ecosystem: Environmental > Terrestrial > Soil > Wetlands ...
GGAAGCGCATATCCGATTGGATACGCTCCGGATACGTCAGGGCATAGAGAATCGGCAGCCGCATATCGGTCACTGAAAACTGAGCAAGTATGCTGCCATCCACAAACTCCACCATGGAATGAATCGTCGACTGCGGATGGACAATCACTTCCACTTTTGCCGGCGGCATGTGAAAAAGTCTGCACGCCTCGATCACTTCGAATCCCTTATTCATCAGCGTGGCTGAGTCGATGGTGATGCGCCGGCCCATCTTCCAGGTCGGATGATTCAGCGCCTGCTCGACCGTAATCGAAGCAAATTCCGAGGCTGGCGTATTTAGAAACGGCCCGCCCGAGGCCGTCAGCCAGATGCGATCGACTTCCTCCATGCGCCCACCGCGCAGGCACTGATGCACCGCATTGTGTTCGCTGTCGATCGGCAACAGCGGCTTGCCTTGCCTGCGGGCTTCGGCGGTGATGAGTTCTCCGGCGGCGACAAGGCATTCTTTATTCGCTAATCCAACAACCTTCCCCGCCCGCACCGCCTCGTAAGTAGCCTCAAGCCCGGCGACGCCAACGATTGCGCTGACCACGAAATCGACCTCTGTATGCGTGGCCACGCGAACCGTTCCCGCAGCGCCGTGTACGACCTCGATTTCGCCCAGTCCGTCTTTCTTTAGCCGGGATCGCAAAGCGTCGGCGTCAACTTCCGCCGCCATCGAAATTACGCGCGGCCGCCAGCGGCGCGCCTGCTCAAAGGCCGCTTCCAGATTGCCACCCGCGGCCAGCGCCACAATCTGAAATCGCTCAGCATAAGACTCGGCCACGCTGAGCGTGCTCCGCCCAATCGATCCGGTCGAGCCTAAAATGGCGATTCTTTTCATCGAAAATTTGGAGCCGGGCACAGAACACCTATTTTACGCGTTTCGGCCCGCGTCCGTGGTTAGCGTTCTTGCTCCCCGTGCCGGCCTATGAGGGGACAGCCGCCCCCGGCTGTCGGTCGAGCGGAGCTCGACTTGATCTCGATTCGGTGGGCAAGTCTCCGGTTTCAGAATAGAGCGGCTCAGCTGCGATGAGCTGGACAGCCGGGGGCGGCTGTCCCCACATAAACCTAAGGGGTCGCCTACGGCCGCACCAGCAGCGCCATCCTCGGAAACAGAAACTTCCCCGCGGCATCGTCGATGACGTTCACCTGGCAGGTATAAAAACCCGGCTTCAGCTGCGCCAGTGGAACATCCAGGTGAAACACGGTAGCCTTGCGATTGGCTTCATTCAGCGTGCTCGATTCCACCAGCGGCGTCTCAAACGCCTTCACGCTGCCCTGAAAGAAACTTACGTTGGTGAGGACTCGGATCGCATCCTCGGCCTTCGGCTTATCCTTTTCGGCGGCCGCGTGGACCGGATCGTACACCTCGTAATACAGATACAGATGCTGGCCGCTCGAGAAGACATGCGTCACGCTGGGGATAATCTCCGAACCATCGCGCAATAGCGGATCGTCATATTTCTTTTTCTTGCCGGGTTGAAGCTGGCTGGAGAGCACGATTGAACTCATCTTTAACGGCTGCGATTTCAGTTCGGGGATCGCAATGTCGGTTTCAAACGATCCCATGCGTCCGGTCTGATTCTCGCGCACTACAAATTTCAGGTGATATTGTCCCGGCGGCAGAAAGAAGGCGTTGTTGTACTGCACATTCTTCCGCCGCACCTGCGTCGTCGTATCGACCGACAATTTCACCGTGTCGCGGATCTGATCGACCGGGCGTTTGTTCGCTTTATCCTGCACCACTCCTAGAACGTCGAGCGTAGCCTTGTCTTCGTTACTCTTGCTGACGAATGGAATCTCCGATCCCGGCACGACCAGCGACACGGGCACGAAGAATTTGTCGCCATTCATGCGGAAATAACCCGCCGAGAGATACACCGGCAAATCGGTGCTGGGCAGCTCCGAGGTCAACTCCTGCTGCAACTGAAGTTCCCGGTCGTCCTGATTCGCATGCTTGAAGTCGGCGGGCGCGTAATAGCCGCGGCGATAGTCGAGCTTGTAGCCCGAGGTTTTCAGACTCACCGTAATGCGCCTGTACTTGCCGTCGCGCGCGTTATTGGTGCTGTGGTAGCCGAGAATGTAGTAAATCGAAGTGTCCTGCTGCACGCCCTTGAAAATCTGATTGAAGTCGTTGGAGTCGAGGAAGGCGCGGCCGCCGGTGTCGCCCGCGAGGGTCACGAGCGTTTCCTGAGTCTGAAAGTTTGAGTCGAAAGCCGCGAGCGTGGCATTTCCGGAGTACGGCGACGTTCCGCGCAGGCTCGCATTCTGCGCTTCGCCGCCGGGAACAATCGCCTGCAAACCGCGCATGTCCATGGTGTAGATGGCCAGATTCGCGCGCACCGCGGCGTTCGTGGCGGCGCGCAATTGAGATTGGTTCTCGATTCCTGTGCGCTGGATGCCGCTCGAAAAATAAATCAACGACTTTTTCTGCTGGACTTTGGTCAGGCTCTCGGCGACCGACCGCAGCGCCTCCAGCCGGCGATCGGTATTGAAGATGTTGTATTCCGTGTCGTCGGCAGTGAACGACCCGCCAGTGTCCGGAGTGTCTTCCGTCGTCCCGGTGGATCCCAGTTCATAGCCCTGCCCCGCCGTCGGGTTCAACGACTGCAATACTTTTTTCAGTTGATCGCGGTCGGCGGTGAAGTCCTGCGCGAGCGTCAGCGAGCTTCCCAGGGAAACAACGGAGACCAGGTCGGCGGGCAACATCTGCTTGTTGACGTAATCCTGCGCAGCGGTGACTGCGCGTTGAATCTCATCCGGTTCCATGTCGGCCACGTCGAAGAAAAGCACGATCAGCCGCCGGTCGCGGTACTGATCTGCCTGCGCGCCCGGTTTCGGGCTGGCAGGCGCAGCCGGCGCTTCATTCGAGGAAATCGCGGAAGTAACCGCTTGTGGAACTTCGGGCACAGGCACGGCGTCCGTGTTCTCCACATCGAACGAGCTGATCTTTTGCGCCTTGCCGTCTTCGAGCAGTTTGAAGTCTTCGGGTTTAGGGTCGCGCACGAACTTGCCGCTCTTGTCGCGCACCGAAACATTGACTAGCACAATCTCGGTGCTGGCGCGGAAGGTATAGTCCGCCTGCGTTGGCTGCTTCTGCACGGGTTGAGGTGCAGATTGCGGCGCGGGTTGAGACGTGGGTTGCGGCGTGGGTCGAGACGCAGGTTGAGAGGCAGACTCCTGCGCGGGAAGCTGGACTGGCATCCCAGATGCCACCAGCGCCAGCACAAGCAACATCGCGAGCGGCGAATGAATTCTCCGTTTTGGCGTGGCGGTCTTCAAAACCGGAACCTCGCCGTCAGTGTAATGGTCCGCATCGCTCCCACTGCGATTACGCGTCCGAATGTCGGCGAATTCAGCGTGGTGTCGATCGACGAGTATTGCGGCCGGTTGAATACATTCGAAGCCGACGCCCGGAACTCGAGCATGCGCCCCTCGGCCATCGGGAAAACCTTGGTCGCCGCCATATCGAACAACAGGCTGCCAGGGCCGATGATACTGTCGCGTCGCGCGTCGCCATACACGCAGGGAAGCCCGAGAGGATTGACCGCGGGATTATTGCAATCCGCCAGCGACGGCGGAGCCTGAAACGCAGCCGTGTTAAACCATTCGTGAATATTGGAGTTCGGCACGCGGATAGAAGTTCCGGGCACAAGGTTGGCGCGAATCGTACCCGTGGTGCCGCTCTTTACATCGGCGCCCAGGACGCGCGGAGTGAAAGGCAATCCTGAATCGATGGTCCAGTCCCCGCTCCACTGCCAGTCGCCGAATATGGCGCGCCACGGGCTCGCCTCCGACAGCCAGCGTTTGTCGTGCCCGAAGGGAAGTTCTCCGAGGAAGTCGCCGGTGAATTTGTGCGTCTGGTTGAATACTGAGAGCCCGCGCTCGCCCGACAGGTCAAACGGATTCTGCGCTACCACCGAAGCTCCGCCGCCAATTGACGACGCGTCGTCGATCGACTTCGAGAAAGTGTAAGTCCCGCCGAACGAATACCCGCCCTGCAGCCGCTTCCTCAATCGCACCGATCCGGCGGTGGCATGCGAGTTTGCGCCGGAGGTCTCCCAGTTAAAAGCGTCGACGGTGGCCAGGCGAATTCCCGCTTCATCGCGGTTCGGCGCCTCCAGAACGTCAAGGCGCGTGCCCTTGGTTCCCGTGAAGTCGACATTCAGCAACAGAGTCGGCCGAATCTCGCGCTGGATATTCAAGTTCCAGATCTGCACGTAGCCCAGCCGGTAGTCAGGATTCACCGCGTAGTTATTGGTGATCTGGCACGCCGTCTCGCCCGTGCTGGCGCAGGTCGGCAGCGCCGGCGCAGGGAAGCCGTTCTGCAGCGTCAAATCTCCGGCAGCGGTCTGAACGTTAGTCGCAGTCGTGGCGAACGGCGGCTGAAAGGCCAGTTGCTGCACGATCGACTGATAAACCGTCGTGTTGTAGTTGATGCCATATCCGGCTCGGACGACAGTTTTCGCCGAAGCCTTCCAGGCCAGACCGATGCGCGGAGCGAAATTGTTGCGGTCGGGGTGCATCAGCGTCGAAGGATAGACTCCGTTGTAAGCGCCGGTGCCACCGGGCAGCACCAACTGCACCGAGTTCACGGAATTCTGATTCGGATCCGTCAGAAACGCAGGCGAAATGTCGAGATTGGCGACGCGATCGTTGAGTTCGGTCATCGGCGAAACGTATTCGTAGCGCAATCCGAGATTCAAACTCAGATTGCCGCGCACCCGCCATTCTTCCTGCACAAAAAGATCCCACGAGTTTCCCCGGAAATGATAATTGTTGGCCCCCGGCTGCGTGGTTTGCAGGCGCGTCTGCACCGGAAGCCCGAGCAGAAAGTCGGCGAAGTCGAATCCTGTGTTAGGTACCTGTGCGCCGTTCACGTACTGTCCGGTATTCGATCCGTTGAAAACGAAGGTTCCGCGCGCATCGTTGCTGGCCTCGGTGTTGAGTGCAATGCGCCGGAAATCTCCTCCCCATCGCACGGTATGTTTACCGTGATTCCAGATCAGGTTGTCGGTGAACGTCCAGGTCTGATTGCGGATGAGTTGCGGGTTGGTGTCGGTAAGGCTGCCGAAGTCGGAGAACGAAAGATTCGGAAGGCCCCAGTCAAACGGATTCTGTGAGATGCCCTGAATACCAAGCCCGCCGGCGATGTTCTGCGTAAACGCGTAGAGATTCTGTGTGCTGGTGCGGGCGCGGTTGAAATCGACACGAGCGTTGTTCGTGATCTTGCCGAAGGTGCGAGAGTAGCCCAAAGGAATATCGAAACTCCGTCCGGTGGTCGTCCCACCGACGCTCGGGAACGGATTCGTAATATTCGAATTGGTTCCGTGATAGTGAAGGCCGAAGTTGATGCTGTTGCGCTGTCCGCGCCCGCCCCCGCCGCCGCGTCCTCCTCCGCCCGCGCCGGAGCCGGAACTGCGCGGCGCTGGCGCCGCTCCCAGGGTTTGATTCACGCGGATGTTCAAGTCGTCGCTGTCGCTTAGCGTTGAAGTTACGTACTGAAAATTCTGCGTGTCAGGAGCTGCCCCGGCGAGATTCGGCATTGGGACGTAGTTCAACAATCCTTGCGCGATGGGGCTGATCGTCAGTCCGGAGTTTTGCAGGTTGTTGCCGGCGATCGGTGCCCCGCTGAATGGATTGAATATCTGCACCGGGACGTCCTGATATGTGGAGGCAGAAAAATCGCCCGCGCGCTCTGCTGCCGTCGGCACAGTGGAGAACGCGTCAAACGGATTCTTGCCGCGCGATCCGTTGTAGTTGACGAAGAGGAAAGTTTTATTATTTCCGTTATAAACCTTTGGGATAATCAGCGGCCCACCGAACGACCCGCCAAACGTGTTCTGCAAATAGCTGGGCTTCGTCGTGGGCTCGCCGGTCAGCGCGTAGGGCGCGGCGCTCAGTGCATCGCTGCCGATGGTGTAGTAAAGCGATCCGTGCGGACGATTCGGGTTGAAGCGGCCGCGGCCTCCGCCGAACGCGCCGCCCGGGCCACCTCCGAAACCTCCGCCGCCGTTCTGCTGGCGAAAGTCCTGAAAGCGCTGGTTCATCTCGGCGCTGCTCATGTTGGCGAATGGCGTCGACGTGTTGCCGGAAAACGAGACCGATTCGGTTGCCGTCGACGCGCTCATTCCGGCCATGGAAGCATCCGCCGTGCTCGCGTCCGAGCCAGCGCTCGCGTTGTTTCCTCCGCCGGCGGACCCCGCGCCTTCGCCTTGCGTCAGAGACAAGCTCTGAAATCCGCGTGTGGCGTTCGACGCCGCAGCCTGCTTCTGTTCTTTCTGTTCGATCTCCTGCGCGCGCGAAAGCAGGATCAATTCGAAGTCGGCCTGCGCGGCGTGATTGCTGTCATTGATTACGACTTCATGCGTCAGGAGCGCAAATGCCGCCATCTGCGCCCGCACTACGTAGCGTCCGTTGGCCGGCACACGTAGGACGTAACCGCCGTTCACGTCGCTGGAGGTGACTACCTTCTGCCCGGTGAGAGTGTTCGCCGCCGTAACAGTGACGCCGGGAACAACCGATCCGCCCGACTTTACGGCACCGCGAATCGTTCCACCCTGAATCGTTCCACCCTGCTCCGCCGGCGCTGCGGTCTGTGCCGAGACCGCTGTAAGGGTCACAGAGAGAAAGACCGCGAGCGCAACGCCAGCAGCCCGAAGACGAGCGACTGCCAGGCTCTGGCTGCGAGCAAGAAGCGGCGCGAGATGGAATCCCATGAGCGATTTCCGGATTGTCTCTGAAGCCGGTTCCACCTCTGGAACCGGCCCTTCACAACCCAATCATATTCGGCTTCTAATTTGGCGAGGGCGCGCCTTCCCGCTGGCGACCCATCCCTTGCGGTAGCCCCAGGTTCAACAACGACGGCACGAATACGTTATTTTTCATTTCGCCGCGGCCAAATACGTGATCGCCTACTTTCACATCGGCCAAAGTAATGCTGGCCTTGTCTTTCTGGAAGGAAGTGCTCTCATCGACGGTAATATCCTGGCTCACGCCGTCGGGCCGCAGGATAGTCAGCTTGGTTCCGCCGATGGCTTTCACTTCGCCGGCAATAAAGTTCTTGCCCATTTCCCCGCGGGGACCGCCGCCACCCTGGCCGCCGCCTCCAGTGCGTCCGCCGATCATCTGGGCCTGCCACACGCCGTCTTTCTGCTCACCGCGCACGAAAACCTGGTCGCCTACTTTGAAGTCGGCGAGTTTGGCTGGTTGCCGATCCTTGCGAAACTCGGTCTGGTCGCTAACGCTGACCTGCGCCGTTTGCCCCTCCAGAGTTTTCACCGTGATCGTGCCATTGTCGACCGCCGTGATCGTGCCCATGACGCCGGGTCCATGTGGGCCGCGGTGGCCGGATTGGGGCTGATCGCCCTGCATCTGGCCGGCAGAATTATCCGGCGGGGCCTGGGCCCAACCCAACGCCGCTGTGAGCAAAAGAGCGGCAACAATACTGATTTTGCGCATAGAACCTCCAAACTAAACTAAGGAATTTTAATCTCTACTCCGATTCAAACACTAATGCCGCGAAAATACTGGTAAAAGCTCAGTCAATGAAAGTAAAAGTCTGTAAAGACGAACAGAATTGACAATCAGCGTAACGGACAAATCAGGTCGAACAGGGAAGAACGGCAGCGGAGTGCTTGTTTTGCGGGGAAATTATCGAGAAAAACGCTGGCGGATCGAATCCGTTTAGACGAGGTGTGTCTTGGGTGTTAGGTCTCAGGCCCAGAATCTGACATCCGAGATCTCAGACCTCAGCCAGGGGCTTTGACATTTTGGATCGAGTTTTCCGTAATGTGGTGAGGGATTGTTTGCCGCTTTTCGCTGCGCCGCCTAACACGATGCGGCAAACTTCATGGATGTAGCTCTCGCTCAGCGGCATGTGTTGGATTAGGAAACGCATATAAATTCCGCCGTACAGCGTGTCGAGCGCCACATCCAGATCCAGGGTCGGTGGAAGTTCTCCGCGTTGAATAGCGCGGCGCAGCGTTTTGTAGGCTTCCTCGCGGCGGGGCCGCAGAAAGCGGTCGCGGAAGGCGGCCAGGAGGTCAGGGTCAGTCTGTCCCCCCGCCAGCAGTGCGGCCACAATACGCCCGCGCGGGCTGCGCAGTACACCCAGGAACTGTGTCATTTGCACGCTCATATCGCGGTACACCGAACCGGTATTCGGAAAATGAAGCTGAGGCGCGGCGCTGGAGGCAAAGGCGTCGACGACCAGGGCCCCTTTGTTCGGCCACCAGCGGTACACTGTGGCTTTTCCTACATTGGCATCGGCGGCCACGGCCTCGATCGTGAGTCCGGAAAAGCTCGAACGCCGCAGCAGTTTGAGGGTGCTGCGGAAGATCGCGCGTCGCGCCTGCTCGCTGCGCGGGCGCCCGGGCAGCCGCTTGCTGCCGTTACTTCCGTTCTCCGAAGCCGGAGTGGTCTTTCGGTTACCCAAGAGGGATTGCCCCATCACGCAACCATAGCATATATTGAATCCAATACGTACCGTATCGAATCGGATTAGTTTGTGACTGCTGTTCTTCCGGTTTTTCTGGTGGTGGGCTGAAACTGTTTTATCTGGAGTTCGAACTGCCCTATGTGGATTGTTGCGCTTGCCCTCAGGCGTCCTTATACCTTTATTGTGATGGCGCTGGTTATTATCCTGCTCGTGCCAATCGTAATTCTGCGCACTCCGGTAGACATTTTCCCCGATATTAATATTCCGGTCATCAGCGTGGTGTGGAACTACGCTGGTTTTGCGCCTTCGGAAATGGCCGACCGCATCGTCAGCAACTCTGAGCGCGGCATCACCATCACCGTCAACGACATCGAGCATATCGAGTCCACCTCAGTCAACAGCGTCGGCGTCATCAAGATTTTCTTCCGGCCGCAGGCCAACATTCAGACCGCTCTGGCGCAGGTCACCGCGATCGTGCAAACCTCGGTGCGCCAACTCCCGGTCGGGACCAACCCGCCTCTGGTCATCTCCTATTCGGCATCGTCCACTCCGATCGTGCAACTCGGGCTGAGCAGCAAGACTCTGCCCGAACAACAATTGTTTGACCTGGGAAACAATTTTCTGCGCACCCAGCTCGCCACGGTGCAGGGAGCAGCCACTCCCTATCCCTACGGCGGCAAGATGCGGCAGGTCCAGGTCGATCTCGACCTTCCTCGCCTGCAGGCCAACGGACTCTCGCCCGCCGACATCGTCAACGCGGTCAACGCCGAAAATCTGATTACGCCCTCGGGAACGGCAAAGATCGGCTCGATCGAGTATCAGATCGAGATGAACAGCGCGCCTCAGACCATCGCTGAACTCAACGATCTTCCGGTCAAGACGATCAATGGCTCGACCATCTACATGCGCGACGTGGCTCACATCCGCGACGGTTTCGCGCCGCAAACCAACATCGTGCGCCAGGACGGCGTCCGCGGCGCCCTGATGTCGATGTACAAAATTGGCAGCGGTTCCACTCTGACCATCGTGCAGGCGGTGAAAGACATGATTCCGCGCGCGGCCGATCAACTGCCCCGCGACATCACCATCAAGCCGCTCTTCGACCAGTCTCTGTTTGTGCGCGCATCGATTAACGGAGTGTTGCGCGAAGGCGTGATCGCCGCAGCTTTGACCGCAGTCATGATTCTGCTGTTTCTCGGCGACTGGCGGCCAACGATCGTGATCTCGATCTCGATCCCGCTCTCGATTTTTATTTCCGTGATCATTCTGAGTGCGCTGGGCGAAACCATCAACATCATGACCCTGGGAGGTCTGGCGCTCGCGGTCGGCATTCTGGTGGACGACGCCACGGTCGAAATCGAGAACATCGAACGCAATCTCGCCCAGGGTAAAGAAATGAAGCAGGCGATTCTCGATGGCGCCGCGCAGATTGCGGTGCCGGCCTTCGTTTCGACTCTTTGCATCTGCATCGTGTTCGTCCCGATGTTTTTCCTCGCCGGCGTCGCGCGCTACCTGTTCGTTCCGCTGGCCGAGGCTGTGGTCTTCGCCATGCTGGCCTCGTACTTTCTTTCGCGCACCCTGATTCCGACGCTGGTGATGTACATCATGCGCGGCCACGAACACAAAAGCGGCGGCCCCAAGACCGCTCTTGGGCGTTTTCAACGCGGCTTCGAGCAGGGCTTCGAAAAATTTCGCGGCGGCTACTACCAGTTGCTCGAGACCACGCTCGCCCACCGCAAGATTTTCGCCTCGTTCTTTCTTGCCTTCTGCGTCCTCTCCATGGGGCTGGCTTTCTTTCTGGGCCAGGACTTTTTCCCGTCGGTTGATGCCGGACTCATGCGCCTCCACGTTCGCGGACGCACCGGTCTGCGAGTCGAAGAGACAGCGCGCCTGTGTGACGATATTGAAAGCTATTTGCATCAGCAGATCCCGAAAAAAGAACTGGTCACGATCCTCGATAATATCGGTTTGCCATATTCGGGCATCAACTTGTCGTACAGCAATTCCGGCGTGGTCGGCACCAGCGACGCCGAAATTCTCATCGGTCTCGATCCCGAAAATCACCGCCCGACCAATGAGTACATCAAACAGCTGCGCGCGGAACTGCCGCGAAGATTTCCTGGTGTGGAGTTTTATTTCCAGCCGGCCGATATCGTTTCGCAGATTCTTAATTTCGGATTGCCCGCTCCCATCGACGTCCAACTGACAGGTGCGGATATGCAGGGGAATTACGTGATCGCGCAGCAGATCGCGAACCGGCTGCGCCAGGTGCCGGGCACCGCCGACGTGCACGTGCAGCAGTTGATGAGCCTGCCCACTCTGCACCTGCAGATCGATCGTACCAAGACGAACCAGATCGGAATGGATGCGCGCGATGTCTCGCAGAGCATGCTGGTCGCGCTGAGCGGCAGCTTTCAGACCACGCCGAATTATTGGCTGAATCCGAAAAACGGCGTTACTTACAACATCGCCGTGCAATCGCCGCAGTATCGCATCACCTCGCTGCAGCAGTTGATGGACGTACCCATTACGGATCCGAAAGTTTCGACTTCGCAGGTGTTGAGCAACCTGGCCGAAGTGTCCCCTGCGGCGAGGCCTGCGGTGGTCTCGCACTACAACGTGCAGCCCGTCATCGATGTTTACGCCAGCACGCAGGGCCGCGATCTCGGCGGAGTCGCCGAGGAAACGAACGCAGCGCTCAAGCCCTTTCGCGAGCATCTGCCTCGCGGCACGGCGTTGACGGTCCGCGGCCAGGTCGTGACCATGAAGTCCTCTTTCATTGGCCTGGGCATCGGACTCGTTCTCGCGATCGTGCTCGTGTATTTCCTGATCGTGGTGAATTTTCAATCGTGGCTCGATCCTTTCATCATCATCACCGCACTGCCGGGCGCGCTCGCCGGAATCTGCTGGATGCTGTTGCTGACTCGCACTACGATGAGTGTTCCGTCGCTGACCGGTGCCGTGATGTGCATGGGCGTGGCCACGGCCAACTCGATTCTGCTGGTCTCGTTCGCGCGCGATCGCATGAGCGCCGGTATCCCGGCCCTGCAGGCCGCTCTGGAGGCCGGTTTCACGCGCATGCGTCCCGTACTGATGACGGCGCTGGCGATGATTATCGGCATGGTGCCGATGTCTCTCGGTCTGGGCGAAGGCGGCGAGCAGAATGCGCCACTGGGCCGCGCCGTGATTGGCGGATTATTGTTCGCCACCGTGGCAACACTTTTCTTCGTGCCCTCGATCTTCGCCATGATCCATACTCATCGAGAGGCAAAAGCGGCGGCCCGGCAGTCGTAATGGGTTGAACCTAGAACGTAGAACATAGTCGTAGAACTGTAGAACTCAGGTGCGGTAGAACTTAAGGTGCGGTAGAACGAACGGAAACGGAGCAATATGGATTCGCGATCGAGTCAGCAAAACGTTATGGAACCCGAACATCATGCTCCCGAAATAACGCCGCCCCCGCCGTTGGCGCCGGCGCCGCCGCGCACCGCTTTGCTGATGGCGGGCCTGATCCTGCTCGTGCTGATCGGCGGCGGCATCCTCACCATGTTGATGCGCATGCACAGCAGCCGCGTCCTGGCCAAAGAGACGGAGCAGGAATCGGTTCCCACGGTCGCGATCGTTCGTCCTCTGGCGGAGAAGCCCGACGAAGAACTCGTACTGCCCGCGACTCTGCAGGCCTATGAAGAGTCGCCCATCTACGCCCGCACCAGCGGATATCTTCTGCACTGGTACAAAGACATCGGCAGCCGCGTCAAGCAAGGCGAATTGCTCGCCGATATCGACACTCCCGAAGTAGATCAGGAACTGCTGCAGGCGCGCGCTACGCGCCAGCAGGTCGCGGCGCAACTCGATTTGGCGAAAATCAACGCCGATCGCTACGTCAACCTGCGCAAGACGGATTCGGTTTCGCAGGAAGAGGCCGACCAGCAGACCAGCGGATACGAGCAGGCGCAGGCGAATCTGGCCGCGGCCGATGCCAACGTCCGTCGCCTGCAGGAACTCGAGTCGTTCAAACATGTGTATAGCCCGTTCAATGGCGTACTCACCAAGCGCAATGTTGATCCGGGCGCGCTGATCAACGCTGGAGCCGGCGCGGCAGGCAGGGAACTGTTCGACATTGCGCGCGTGGATCCGCTGCGCGTCTACGTCAGCGTTCCGCAGAACTACTCGCCTGCAATCAAAACCGGCGCGAGCGCGGTGGTTACGCTGCAGGAATATTCCGGCCAGAAATTCGTCGGAACCGTGGTGCGAACCGCCGAGGCGATCGACCCCACAACCCGCACGTTACTGACCGAAGTCGATGTCCCCAACAAGCAAGGGCAGTTACTGCCCGGCTCCTTCGGCGAAGTGCATTTTCAGGTCGGCATGGGCGTGCGCAAGGTCACGCTTCCGGTGAACACGATGCTCTTCCGTGCCGCCGGTGCGCAGGTTGCCGTGGTCGGTAACGACGGCAAAGTCGAACTCCGGCCCATCACCATTGGCCGCGATTACGGCACGACTCTGGAAATTCTGGGCGGCGTCGACGCCGGCGACCGCGTGGTCGTCAATCCCGCGGATTCTCTCGAGCAGGGCCAGCAGGTGAATGTGGCTCCTGAAGATAACCAGCCAAAAGACAAGCAGCCGGCGCAGGGAGGCAAGTCTTCGTGAAGGCGCTGAACCTCGCGAAAACAAATCTCGTGAAAATAAAGCCCGCGACGGTGAAGCTGGCGGCCGCGATCATGACCACGGCATTCCTGGCCGGTTGCACCGTCGGGCCGAATTACCATCGCCCGCTCGTCCAGGCTCCCACCGCCTACAAGACCGAAGGACCGTGGCGCGTCGCGGCTCCGAAAGATTCCCAGCCTAAGGGTGAGTGGTGGGAGATCTACAACGACGCCGAGCTCAACGGCTACGAGCAGCAGCTGCTCAAAGCCAATCAGACGCTGGAAGCGGCGCGGGATCAGGTCAACCGCGCGCGTGCCCTGGCGCGAGTAACTTCGGCCGGATATTTTCCAACCTTCAACGCGGATCCCGCCTGGTCGCGCACCCGCTACTCGTCCAACCGTCCGGAGCAAGCCGCTCCCGTGGGACCGCTCACCCAGAGTACCTATCAGATTCCGTTCCTGTTGAACTACGAGCCCGATCTCTTTGGAACGGTGCGCCGCAACCTGGAAGCCTCGAACGCGACGCTACAATCCACCGCCGCCGATCTCTATAACGCGCGTCTGGTGCTGACCGCCGAATTGGCCGCCGACTACTTCAGCCTGCGCGAGCTCGACGCCGAAACGCAGGTGGTGCAGGAGTCGATCGACATCCAGAAAAAAGGACTGGAGTTGGTGGAGAACCGCCACGCCGGCGGTGTGGCCTCAGGACTCGATCTCGCACAGCAGCAGACGCTCCTCGATTCCACCATCACTCAGCTCTATCTGGTGAAGCAGCAGCGCGACCAGTATGAACACGCCATCGCAGTGTTAACCGGAAATCCGGCCTCGACGTTCAACGTCGCAGTGCGGCCGTTGAACGCGACGGCGCCTGCGGTGCCGCTCGGCGTGCCCTCCGACCTGCTCGAGCGCCGCCCCGACGTAGCCAGCGCCGAGCGCCAGATGGCCTACGAGAACGCGCTGGTCGGAGTTGCGACCGCAGCGTTTTATCCGCAGCTTACGATCTCGGGCGGCGGCGGCTTTCAGAGCACGGTTCTATCGAACTTGGTTACCGCTCCCAACGCGATCTGGTCGTTAGGCGCCGATGTGCTGCAGCCAATTTTTCAAGGCGGACGAAATCGCGCCAACCTGGCCGCAACCAAAGCCGCCTATGACGGCACGGTCGCGAATTATCGCGAGTCGGTGCTGACCGCATTCCAGCAGGTCGAAGACGGATTGTCAGGGCTGAACGCGTTGTCGCAGGCTTCTGCATCCCAAACCGCCGCCGTGCAAGACGCGCAGCGCGCCCTGCAGATCGCCACCAACCGTTACAGCGGAGGTTTGACCAACTTCCTCGACGTCATCACCGCGCAGTCGGCGCTCCTGACCAACCAGCGCACTTCGGTGCAGCTTCTCGGCGAGCAGATGGTCACCTCGGTCTATCTGGTCAAAGCCCTCGGCGGCGGCTGGGACGCCTCGCAGATTCAGAACGAGCAAGTCCATCCCAGGGCCGGGCAGATCGTTCAGCAATAACGCAGGGGCCCTTGTCATCCTGAACGGCGACGAAGTCGCCTTGAGGGACCTTACGTAAGCCGAAAGCTTCTGTGGTGTGGATGAGAAAGGTGGCGGTAGCATGCGCCAAGGCCGTTCCTGCCTGTGCCATTTCTAGCGCACGCAGACAACTGAGCTTCCCACCTACTGGTCGTCTTTCTTCTCCGGCTCTCTCGGCAGCGGCTTCTCGATCGGCTTGCGCGGCAGCATCTGCTCGCGCATAGCGGCGTCGTAAACAAAGCTGGCAACGATCACAGAAATCTGCTTCAGATCGTCGGGCTGCAGTCGGTCGTACACGTCCATGTTCGAGTGATGTGTGCGCGTCTCGTACTCGATCGGATCCTGAATAAACTGAAATCCCGGAATGCCGACCGCGTCGAACGACTGGTGGTCGGTCCCGCCCGTGTTGCGCATCGTGAGCGTGGTCATATCGAGATCTTTGAACGGTTTCATCCAGGCCTCGAAGATCGGGGCCACCGCTTCGTTCTCCTGCAGGTAAACTCCGCGAATCCTGCCCGAGCCGTTGTCCACATTGAAATACGCCGACACCTTCGCCTGTTCCGGCTTCACCGTGACCGGCCCCGCTTCGCGCCGCATCAGCGTAGGCATGCCCTTCATGTTCGGATCATCCATGGGCGGACGCGAACCGAAATGTTGTTCGACATATCCCTGCGAGCCCAGCAACCCTTCTTCTTCGCCGCTCCACAGTCCGATGCGGATGGTCCGCCGCGGCTTGATATCGAGCGCCTTTAGAATGCGTACCGCTTCCATCATCACAATCGTTCCCGCGCCGTTGTCGGTCGCCCCGGTGCCCGCGTGCCAGGAGTCGAGATGCGCGCCCAGCATGACCACTTCATCTTTCTTGTCGGTGCCCGGAATCTCGGCGATGGTGTCGTACTGCATGGGATCATCGTCGTAAAACTTGTTGGTCACGTTCAGTTCCAGCGTGACGTCTTTTTTCTGCTGCAACAGCCGAGCGATGCGGCTCCAGTGCTCGGACGCCATGGTGAGTTGCGGAACCGTGGTTGTTTCACCCGGCTTGTAAGACCCTCCGGACTGGACAAACACCGTGCCGCCGCCCGCCGTTCCGCGGCTGTGGTCGATGACGGCCAGAACTTTTTCGTCGGCGAAGAACTGGTTCAGATCTTTGGTGAACTGCCGCCGCCGCGCCATCTCCGCCATGCGAAACGGAGGACGCTCGCTGGGAATTTCATAATCGCTCAGCTTGGCCAGATCGTCGTCGGTGTAGCGCTTGAACGGAGCCTCGGTGATCGTCTTCACTTCGGCGTCGGGCCCGAAGATCACGATCATCCCCGCCAGCTTCCCGCGATACTTGTCGAAATCTTTCTTGTCTTCGATGGTCACGCGCACGCACTTGCCGCTCACCACACCGTTGGTGCCCGGCGTCCACGCCTTCGCGTAAACGATCAGCGGAACAATGTCCGGCGAAGTCATGCGCGCATTCACATACTCATTCGACCATCCGCGGCCGAACGGTCCCCAGGCTTCGAGATGTGAATTGCTCAGACCAATCGCCGTGAGCTGGTCCCGCGTCCACTCGTTCGCCTTCTTCATGTTGGGCGATCCGGTAAGCCGTTCGCCGATCGAATCCATCAGGCCGGTAGCGAATTCCATTACGTGGGAATCATGGAAGCCCTCGTAGCGAATGCGCGAAATCGTTTCCAGATCGACTTTTTCCTGCGACTGACCGCCGACACAAGCAGCAAAATGGCGACAACTGAGCAGACAAACTGCGGGACCTTCTTCATGCGGACGCTCCTGAGCGGAATCAGACCGGCGATTATACAGGCGTTGCAAAATGCGCAGGCCAGCAAATTTGTAAAGTTATTTCAATGCGGACGCGGCGCTACTCGCCCGATTTCTTCTCGACCGCTCCCTGCGTGGGGGAATCCGTCTTCTTGTCGGGTTTCACTACCGGCTCTTTGCGTTTCTCCTCCGAGTCCACGGCGAACAGCATGTAGTGGTCGAAGCTGTGCCGGCGGTAATAGCGGTGTTTGCGGAAGTCGAAATAAATCTCCGCGCTCTTCGGCAGCCAGAGTGACGTCTTCTTTTTTACAAACGGAACCGGCCCGTACTCCACGACCTGGTGTTCGCTCAGCAGTTGAATTTCCGGCATCGGATTCACCATCTCTGCTTCAATGCGCACGATCTGGAACGTGTCGGCGGTGATCCACGCCCGGCCTTTCAGGCTGACCGGATGTATGTCGTTCCCCACCTTGTAGCTGTGCATGTGGTTGGGCCGGTCGTCGCGCTGCTGGAAGTGCACCACCCAGCTCGCCTGTCCTCGCCAATCTCCAAGCCCCTCGCAGGAAAGCGCGAATGTGTCGCGCATGTCCGGATGAAAGACGAGAGCGAGCGTGGCAAATCCGGTGCTGGCGATGTGGTCGGGATAGCCCGCGAGCGAGAGCTTGTCGGCGCGATATTCGTCAACCACCAGCGATCCTGGCTGCGGCTCAGAGATCGAGGCCACATAGTTGTATTTTCTGGTCTCGGTGCGCACCGGATTTCCATACCCGTCGAGCGTCTGATGAAATATGTCTTCCACCGCGCTGAAGCGCGCCAGGTCGTCGACGAATTCCTGCACCCGCTTTCCCGACTCTTCGATCACTTTCTCGACAGGACACGCGACTCCCGCGGCCAGACTCGGCTTGACCTCGTCGATACCCGGTGGCTGCCAGGCTTTCACCGAGAGCAGCTCCGCAGGCATCGCCAGCAAAGGATCGACGCCTGAGAGTCGTGCTATCGTGGGCGACGCTTCGGGCTGCGCTGCTTGTGCGCCATTTTCTTGCACCTCCGCAATCAAGTCGCGCACCTGCCCAGCCAGCGGATGCCGCGGCGATTCTTCCAGAAAAGCATTCAGCGCCCGGATGCCTTCCTGGTCCTGCCCCAGGTTCAGCAGCGCCTGCCCCAGAACAAGCTGCGCCGGACTGGCCGCAGTCTTGCCTTTTGTGATCGCAACTTCTGCTTCATCGCGGGCCCGGTCGTAATGTTTTTCGCGGAGATAGGTATCGGCGAGCAGATTATGCGGCAGCCAGTTGTCTGGGTCGGCAAGCACCGCCTGCTCCAAAGCCGATCGCGCCGAGGGATAATCCTGCCGCTCCAGGCCTGCCCGGCCGAGCAGCGTGAGCGCCTGGGAGTTGTGTGGGTTGAGAGCGGTAGCAGTGCCAAGAAAGGCGGTAGCCCGCACGAAGTCTCTTTTCTGAAAATACAGATAGCCCTGCAGAAAATTTAGATTCGAATCGGATGGAGCCGTCTTGTAGGCCTCATCTAAATGCTTCTGCGCGTCGCCGTACTTCTCGGATTTCAACGCCGAAATCGCCCGCTGTGTTTCCTTGCGGGCTCGGGGCGACATAATGAAATTGGCCACGTCCAGATTCGTGGCCGTAGGGTCGCGAAGCATCACAATATCGATTTGCAGCGGCCGCAGCGTATTCATCACCTGCAGTTCCTTGTGCGCGCTGAGATATCCCACGGCGCTTGCTTCCACGTCATAGCTGCCGAACGGAACATTGGTGAACACGCCCTGCGAGCTGTCTTCCGTGGTCTGCCAAGTGGCCGTCTGATTGCCCAGATTGACCAGCTTCAACAACGCCTGCCGGTCGAGATGCGAATTGCTGCGCTCGGCGCACACCGTCAATACGATGACTCCCGTGCCCGGGGCAGTGTCATAAGAAGTCGAAAAATCCTGCAGAGGCCTGGGGTCATTGAGACCGCCGCGCTGTGCCCATGCGGATGACGGGAAAAGAGAGAAAGTAAAAGAGAAGTAGAAAGAGACAGAGATACAACTAAAGAGAATCGAAACGCAGCCGATCCGCGCAGGAGAGACCGTCCCGATGGCGCGCCCCAGGCTCATAAGTCGAGACCGTGAGCAGTGTGGCACAATCCCTGCGGCGAATCAACGCGCCTCGACTCTTTGCGTCCTTCGCGGCCTTTCTTAGCGAACTTCGCGGTTAAGAGCTTTGCCATCCCAAGTGCAGAAAGCCCTTAACCGCAAAGCACGCAAAGAAAACAATTCGTCAATCCAAACTGCAGGTAATCGCTTTGAATTTCTCTGCGACTCCGCCGGCTGCATCTGCACCCTGATGTTGCCGTTCTCCATCAGGTAGCCGGCCACCACGCAACCGAAGACCACGAGGATGCCGATAATAGCGAACATTTTCTAAATTCTCTCTACTCTCGGAACCAAGCTCTCTGAAGCAGCTCACTGAACTGGCTCACTGAACTAGCTCTCTGAAGTTGTCCCGCCGGCGGCGCTGGCAGCCAGGCTCCGCAGGGGCGAAGCGGCCCCCAGCGACTTCTGCGCCCGTTCCATTAGCGTCGCGATGCTGTCCCCAGCCTGCGCCGTGGCCTGCCCGATCGAAACCGGCAGCGACCGTCTTTCTCCCCACCACTCGATCGAGTCGTTGGCCAGCATGCGCCGGACGCGTTCCCGCACCGATTGCAGCGTCTCTTCGCGGCAGCCGTTCAGGATCACGAGAAACTGATCGTCGCTCCACCGGCCTACGAAATCTGTTTTCCACAGTGCGCCTTCCAGAGTGCGCGCCACGACCCACAGCAATGAGGCAGCCGCCTCCGCTCCGAACTTGGCGCGAAAGAGATCGAGCCCATCCAGGCGGAAGCACAGCAACCCGAAGGGCACGTCCACTTCGATGAACGTTCCCAAAGTTTCGCGCAGGTGAGACTGCATCATGAGATGGCTGGCAACTCCAGTGGCGACATCCATGCAGGAAGGCAGATTGAGCCCGTCCTCCCGATGATCGGAACTGACCGCGGACTCCTGATCGTCAAATGTTTCCAGCGCGCCGATGATGGAACCCCGCGCATCGTGCACCGGCACGGCGCGTATGCGGACCGGAATCTCGTGGCCATCTTTATGGTGCAGCGAACCACTGGCCGTGGCGGGACGAGCGGTCTTGATGGCGCGGGTCAGCGGACCCTCCTCTTTGCACGCCGCACACTCCGCCTGGCCGCAGTGCAGCACCACGCCGCCCACGCAGGGATGACCGATGACCTCATAGCGGCGGTAGCCGGTAATGCGCTCGGCTCCGTTGCTCCACAGCACAATTTTCTTCTCCCGGTCGACCACGCACAGGCCGGTGGGCAGGCTTTCAAGGATGCTTCGATAGATCTCGGGATCGTGAAAAGAAGACATGAGTTGGGCCCGGCGAAGTGCCCTGGCGGACTACTCTTTCATCGGCAACTTCGAGCAGGACTTGAAGCCCGCCGGGGGCTCCGTTTGGCCTCTAAGATGGAAGGAAAGCTTGCTGTTTCAGCAAGATAAGCGGCTGGCACTTTCGGGCACACCCTATGGCACGGAAGTGCCATAGGCAGAAAATAGACACCCGTTTTAACTTCATCGGTGAGCAGTTCTGGGGGAGGGCTGCCCGGGCGTCCTGGACTCGAAAAGAGCTTCCAGGACGCTCTTATTTTTTGCGCAATTTTACGCGGAGCGCCCCACTTCTCGCGGCATGCGCGAATTCGCGCAGTGACGTGGAAGAGCGGCGCTTCAGCGCCGCGTCAACCCTTCAAGATCATCGCGGGCTTCAGCCTGCGAGGGGATTTTCAAACCACGGGAAGTGAACGGGGAATTAACTAGCGAGTTATTTAGAAAAGAGTTGAGGACTCAATTAGTCGAGATAGTGAAGTTAACCGTGATCCGGGCCAGCGTTTCGACTGTCTCGTTGCCTTGGTAGCGCGGCTTGAAGTGCCACTGCCTCACCGCTTCCCGCGCAGCGCTGGCGAGAATCGGCGGACCGCTGACGATCCGAAGATCCTGAATGGTTCCATCCCGATTGATGAGAGCCTGCAGGATCACCGACCCCTGCACCTTCATCTGCCGCGCTAGCAAAGGATAATTCGGCGCCACCGACCGGCTGACCATTTCCGGCGTTCTCGACATCCGGACATTTTCCGCCACGCTGCTGGTCACACCCGCAGCCGTGTCCGCCTCTGCCGGAGGAGCAGGGTCCGAGATGTTTTGCGCCGGCGAACCGGGCTGTAGATCAACACGCACCGAGTTCGTACCCGGGTGCACCGTGTTGTGCACATTCCCGGCGACCACTTCCACCTGCAGCGGTGGAAGCACGGTTCTGACTTCAGTGACTGGCGGAACAGCAGCTGGAGGATCGCTTGCCGGAGTGGAATCTTTTGTCTGCGCCGTCGAACCGGAGCGCTTCTTCGCGCTATGCCCGCCATCTACCGCGGACGCTGGAGCACCGTGGGCCAAAGCAGCTGTCGAGGAGCCAGTCGTCGAAGGACCCGCTGCGGCGACCCCGGGCAAGGTGTCGTCCGCTTCCAGCGTATCGGGAAACCAGAAATCCCGATCGTTATAGATGAGCAGTCCCAGCGCGACCAGCAACAGCACCAGCGATCCCAACATCAGTTGATGCTGCCGATTCCCATACACTCTGCGCTGCGGAGCTTCCTCCACAGCCTCCAGAGACGGACCGCTCGCGTCCGTTTCGAAGCTTCTCGGCTCGAGCACTTTGCGCTGGAACATTCGACTGCACCACTCCTGAGGCCAAAACTGCCCCGATAGTATGCCCCCAAATCCAGCAAAAGGCCAGAAAAAGCGCAGGTTTCCCAAGCCCCAGGGCAGGTCGCGGTGCAGTTTTGGAATAGTGACTCGAAACCATACCTCCGCCCGAAAAGCTCAACGGCGGTATGCTTTGCGTACTTCGCGGCTCTATCTTTGCGGCCTTCAGTTAAAGGCTTTCGCATTTTTGGCGCCAAAAGGCAGAGCCTTTAACCGCAAAGTTCGCTAAGAAGGGCCACGAAGTACGCAAAGAAAACCGCTAATCTCTCCGAACTGAGGAATGCAGGTCCGCAATCCGACATGCTATCTTGGCCGTAACTCCTTGGGCTGTAACTTTATGCGGGGCTCCGAATCTTATCTTCGAGTCCTGGTGGGGCAGGAGGTCTATGGAACCTAAAGACGACAAGCCCGCAATTGACTTGTCTGGAGGCGGTAAACCGGCACCGGCCGAAACTCAGACGGGCGAAGCGAGCGCCGATCAGGTAAAAGCTGCCGACGCAAAGATTGAAGAAAGAACGCCCCTGCGCCTTGAGAAGCCGCGTACCACCCGGTGGAAGGCCGGTCCGATCGATCAGCGTAAGTTTGCCCAGATGTCCCGCCGCGAACTGCTGAAGATCGCGCCCGTGCTGGCCTTGGGCGCATTCGCCATCCCCCGATTTCAGGAATCGTTGCTCAAGAAGGGCCTGGGATTCAGCGACTGGGCCTCAGCGCGACTATTCCGCGAAGGTCATCTCGCGCCAACTTTCGATGACTCCGAGCTGACTCCCTTTGCAAAGTTTCCCATTAACGGCTACGACGTCGCCGATCCCGGAGTGATCTTCGAGAACTGGACGCTTACGGTAACCGGAGCAGTGCAAAAGCCCGGCGACTACAAGATCGAGCAGATTCAGGCGTTGCCGCGCTTTCGCCAGAACACTCGCCACATCTGCGTCGAGGGATGGGATGTCATCGGCCGCTTCGGCGGCGCGCGGCTGTCCGATTTCTTGAACCTGATCGGCGCCGACACTACAGCCCGTTTCATCACGGTCGCCTGCGCCGACGACTATTATGAATCGCTGGACATGGCGACCGCGCTGCATCCGCAGACTCTGCTGTGCTACGAGATGTACGACCGTCCTCTGACCCGCGAGCACGGCGCGCCTCTGCGTCTGAACGTGCCCACCAAGGTGGGCTACAAGCAGCCGAAGTATTTGACCGATCTGAAAGTCACCAACGTTCTCGACAAAGTCGGCTACTGGGAAGATCAGGGATATTCGTCGTTCTACGGACTGTGAGATATCACGCTTTAAAAGGGCGCGGGTTCAGACGCGCCGCTTGCGGGACTTGGGAAGGGCACGACTTTAGTCGTGCCTTAGAAGTCGCAAAATCTGGCGGCTTTAGCCGCTGAGGGCGAGGTGCTCGGCAATGAGTGGTGCAGTCGTTGAAATCACGCGCACCAAAGACGGCAAGACCGAAACCGTCGCGCGCGCAGCCTACGAACATCCGCTGCCGGTGCGCCTCTGCCACTGGCTGAACGCGATTTCTCTTTTCGTGATGGTGGGCAGCGGGCTGCAGATTTTTCGCGCCTTTCCCAGCTTCGGCGCCAAGATTCCGCAGAAAGATCTCATCGACTGGCCTAAGTCGTTCGCCATCGGCGGATGGCTCGGCGGCGCGCTGCAGTGGCACCTGACCTTCATGTGGATTTACATCGCCACCGGCCTGGTCTATCTCGGCTACCAGATTTTCAGCGGCAACTATCGCCAGGTTCTGTTCACCCGCCGCGACATTCCAGGTGTGTGGCCGATGGTGAAGCATTACTTCTTCTTCGGTCCCAAACCGCCGGCAACCGAAGCCTACAACCCGCTGCAAAAGCAGGCCTACACCACCGCGATCGGCCTGGGAGTGATTTCGGTTCTGACCGGCCTCGCCGTCTGGAAACCGGTGCAGTTCTCATGGCTGGCGTGGCTGATGGGGGGCTTTCATTGGGCGCGCATCTGGCATTTCGTGACCATGTGGGCAATTCTCGGTTTTGTGTTCGGACATCTGATCATGGTGGCTCTGCATGGCTGGAGTAACTTCGTTTCCATGCTGACGGGCTGGAAGAAAAATCCGGAATATTGAAGGACCGTCCTGAGGGACGCGTGAGCGGGACCAGATGGCCGAGCCAGTCATAGTCGTGCAAAATCCGGAGCCGGAGACCACGCGCGAGCAGGATCTGATCGCCCGCGTGCAGCGTGGCCAGAACGAATTGTTCTATGAACTCGTCCGGCCCTACGAACGGCGGGTTTACGCCGCGGCCTTCTCCATTCTGCGCAATGAGGCCGACGCGGAAGATGCGGTCCAGGAAGCGATGTTGAAGGCGTTCGCCAACATCCGGCAATTTCGCGCCGAGGCCCGCTTCAGCACCTGGCTGATTCAGATCACGGTGAACGAGGCGCTGATGCGGCGAAGAAGGGAGCGAACCGTGGTCATGGAAGGCATCGACGACCATCGTGAAGAAGAGACCGACTACGCGCCCCGGGAGTTCGCCGACTGGCGTGAAATTCCCTCCGAAGCGCTGGAACGAAAAGAGGTCCGACAGAAGCTGGCCAAGGCTGGCGTCGCTCGATCGAAAATATCGCGATGTCTTCAGGTTGCGGGATATGGAGCAGTTGAACATTCAGGAAACGGCCGAAGCTCTGGGAATTTCGGTGGCATCGGTGAAGACGCGGCTGCTGCGGGCCCGGCTGATGCTTCGGGATCTGCTCGCCGGAGGCTGGGAACAGGGCTGGTTCAGCCGCCTGCCCTTCGAGAAGGGAAGCAAACCATGGTAGACCGGAACGATGACCGGCAAAACAATGACCGGCAAAAAGACGACCGGCAAAAAAACGACCGGCAAGGCGTGAACTGCGAGCAGGTATGGCAGGAGATTTCGAATTACCTGGAAGGCGATGTCGACGTCGCCTTGCGCACGGCGATGGACACGCACTTTCGCACCTGCGCGCGCTGCAAGTCGGTGCTGGAAGGGACGCGCAACGTCATTCAGTTGTATAGCGATGAACGCGTGATTGAAGAGCAGATGATCGGCGAATTGTCGATCGGCGAGCAGACGATCGCCCTGCCCGCGGGCTTCAGCCGGCGCCTGCAAAAACGGCTGGCGCAGAATGTCCGCGTGAGCGGCAGCCGGTGGTCGACCTGGTCGGCCTGGCTGGTGCCGCTGGCTGCGCTGGTCTTGATCGCCGGAGGACTGCGCCTGGCGAATTCTCTGACGGTTAACTATCCGATGCAATCCGCGCACGCGCAGCCGGGCCATGATATCCCTCCGGATATGCCGGTCGTGGTTTCGGCCGGCGCCAAGCTGTTTCATGCAGCGGGATGCCCATTCATTCACAACAAGGAGACGGAACGCACCTTGACCGCCAAAGAGGCGATGCGCGAAGGCTACGTACCGTGCATGCGCTGCCTGCGGAAATATCTGGAGACGGCAACGGCGGGGCACGCCGCGCTCGGTGCAGAGGCGAATCTAGATGCAGATGATGACGACGACCACGGGCAATGAGTCGGCTTGTCTTTGCAGAAGCCGAAAGGAAAAAAATAACGGCGCGAGTGATGAACTCGCGCCCGAACCCTAGCGCCCGACGCAGCTTCCAATCTGGCTAGTTTTGCTTCATGCTGTCGTCTTTTTTGGTGTCGTCCTTCTTCATGGTGTCCGGTTTCATGCTGTCGCCGTTTTGCATGTTGTCTTTCTTCATGTCATCTTTCTTGGCCGCCTTCTTGGCCTTCTTGCTGTCCTTCTTTGCCTTATCGTTCTTCATTTGATCGTTCTGCATGGAGTTGGAGGTGTCTTTCTTGCTGTCGTCCTGTTTCATCTGGTCCTGCGCGAAGGCGGACAGGGAAACAGCCAGAACAGAGGCGAGCGTCAGTGTGCTGAAAAGTCTCTTCATAGATTCTCCTTGGATGGGTTGTGGATCTGATTCGGCAAGCAGGCTCTCACCTGCGGGCAGAGATGGGATTAGGCAGGCGGCCAGAAGTTACACGCACGCAGAAATTTCCGACAGTTTGCATGCGGCACCTTGCGCTGACAGCACTGTGGAAGAGCGGCGCTTCAGGGCCGCGTAGGCGATCCGGAAACTAACAGGCCAGCTGGCCGCGCGTGATCTTCAGCCCCGGCAGGTTTCCGAGGACCGTCACTGCCACCGCCTCGGTCTGGAAGAACTCATTCGCCAGGGTATTGAGATCGTCGACCGTGACTCCTTCGATCTTCGCGATCAGTTCGTCGAGGTCGTAGAAGCGGTCGAAATACATTTCCTGGCGCGCCAGGTTCGACATGCGGGCGGTGCTCGATTCGAGCGAGAGCATCAGGCTGCCCTTGAGTTGATCTTTCGAGCGGCGCAGCTCTTCTTCCGGCACCGGCTCGGTCTTCAGTTTGTGGAATTCACTGACCACCGATTGCACGACCTTCGCCGCCGACGCCAGCGACGTGCCGGCGTAAACCGCAAGGCATCCGGTATCGCGGTACGGATTCAGATCGCTGTAGATCGAGTAGGCCAATCCTTGGCGCTCGCGAATATTCTGAAACAGGCGCGAACTCATCCCGCCGCCCAGCAGCGTGTTGAGAATGTAGCCGGCATGGCGCTTCTCGTGCGCGATCGGATGCGAGGGTACTCCCAGACAAAGCTGCACCTGTTCGAGCGCCTTCTTGTTGCGCAGCGTGATGCGCGAAGCGATCTTGGGCGCCGACGAATGGAAGCCGTTGGTCATCGGCTTCATGTGCTCGAAATGCTGGGTCACCAGGGCGACGAAGCGGTCATGATCGAGATTTCCCGCCGCTGAAACGATAATGTTGCCGGGCGCGAAGCGGTGCGCGTAGGCCTCGACCACGGGCTGGCGATCGAAGCGCTTGACCGTTTCTTTTGTACCCAGGATCGGTTTGCCCAGCGGATGATCCTTGAAAAAATTCTGGGTGAAAATTTCGTGGACGAGATAATCCGGGTTGTCTTCGTCCATCTTGATTTCTTCCAGGATGACTCCGCGTTCCCGCGCAATGTCAGCCGCGTCGAAGACCGGATTCAGCACCAGATCGCTGAGAATATCGAGCGCGGTGGGGACGTGTTCGTCGAGCACTTTGACGTTGAAGCAGATGCACTCCTTGGCGGTGAAAGCGTCCATATTGCCGCCGATGGAGTCGACTTGGCGGGCGATTTCTTCCGCGGTGCGGTGCTTGGTCCCTTTAAAAACCATGTGTTCAATGAAGTGGGAGATTCCGTTCCACTCGGCGTCTTCGTCGCGCGATCCGGTCTCGAGCCAGATTCCGATGGAGGCCGAACGAATGTGCGACATCTGTTCGGTGATAATGGTCAAGCCATTAGGGAGCACCTGACGGCGAATATTGCGGACTTCCTGGGCCATGAATGGGTCCTGCGATGAAAGTTAGGTCTAAGAACTCGTTCCATCTAGAATGGAGACTATTACTATTCTGACATAGGGGCGACGGCTGTGCGAGAATAGTTTAGTGATTTAGAATCAGCGGGTTATGAGTTCAAATAGACCTGCTCGACGAGGCCGTCCCTCTACGGGCCAAGGGTCCAGAATCTGAGATCGAAAAGCTTTTAACCGCAAAGAACGCAAAGAAAATCGGCGAAGGTCGCAAAGCGAGGGCCTAAGAAGGTTTTCTTAGCGAACTTCGCGGCCGTTCTTGGCGTCCTTAGCGGTTAAAGGCTCTCTCGCAATTATGACGAATCTCTCGCAAGTCGCGCTGCTCGGGCTGGATCGGGCGGAGCTGTCTTCGCTGGTGGAGGAAGCTGGAGAGCCGGCTTACCGCGCGCGGCAGTTGCTGGAGGCGGTGTATCGGCAGCGGGTCGAGTCGATGGATGAGATCTCCACACTGCCGCAGCAGCTTCGCCAGAAACTGGCGGAGAGCGGGGTTTCGGTCGGGATGCCGAAGATCGAACAGCGCTTTACTTCGGTGGACGGCACGGTGCGGTATCTGATTGAGTTTGCCGATGGGCAGAGTGTTGAGACGGTATGGATGCCCGAGGGGGACGGTGGGGAATCTGAGGATGGGGCCGATTTGGGGGAGGGATTCTCAGCCAACTTAAGTACCTCAGGGGCTAAAGCCCGTTCGAAAAGGGGAGAGTCAATCGCAGCGCTGAAGCGCAGCGCCACCCAAAAAAAGCAGTTCGAGCGCGCCGCCGAAAACCAGCGGTTCGAGCGCAGCGCTGCCCAAAATCAGAGACAGAATTGGGGACGCGCCACGATTTGTGTGTCGAGCCAGGTGGGATGCGCTGTCGATTGCCATTTTTGCCTGACGGCGCTGCTGGGCGTGAAGCGCAATCTTACGGCGGGCGAGCTTGTGGGCCAGGTATGCGCGGTGCTCAAAGACCAAAGGGTTTCTCCGCAGCACGAGCGCATCAATCTGGTATTCATGGGGATGGGCGAGCCGTTTCTGAATTACGACAACTTCATGAAGGCGGTGCGGCTCCTGGTGCAGGAAGTTGGTCTCGCGGAATCGCGGATGACGGTTTCGACGGCGGGTATTGTGCCGCGCATTGCTGACTTCGGCCGCGAGGCGATCCGTCCGCGCCTGGCGATTTCTCTGAATGCATCGAATAACGACCTGCGCACCAGCCTGATGCCGCTGAACAAGAAATGGAATCTGGATCAACTGATGACGGCGGCGCGCGATTTTCCCCTGCGCAATCGCGAGCGAGTCACGTTTGAGTACGTGCTGCTGCACAACGTCAATGATTCGCCCCAGAACGCCGGGGAAGTGGTAAAGCTGCTGCAGGGAATCAAGGCGCGGGTGAATCTGATTGCGCTGAATCCGGGGCCGGGCATTGACTACGAAACTCCGGCGGATGAAAACGTGGCCGCCTTCCAGAAGATTCTGCGGGATGCGGGGATCCTGACGTTTGTGCGGCGTCCGCGAGGGCGCGATATTTACGCCGCCTGCGGACAACTCAAGCGTACGGTTGAGATTGCCACAACACCGGCACGCCAGAGTCCGGGCCTCTCGGTCTGACGTCTGCTTCCGGCAGTTCGACGCGCAGGCGGATGGCGCCATCTTCGCGGTGGTCGTAGACGATGCGGCCGCGATGCTCCTGAATGATTCCCTGGCAGGCGCTCAGGGCGACGCTGTCTCCCCTGTCAACTCTCGCATCAACCCGCGCATCAATTCTCGCTTCAACCCGTGCATCGACCTGCGAGTCACGCAAAATTTCACCGGAGTCAGGCGAGCGCCGGGCTTCGATGGCAATCTGCAGGACGGGCGTTCCCTTCGGCTGATCGGTGCTGACGCTCAGGACCCTGCTGCCGGTCTCACTCATAATGTGAAGGCAGTTCCCCATTAACTGCAGGCAAACCTGCAGCAGTTGGTTGGAGTCGCCCAACACCTTCGGTAAATTGGGGTCGAACTCGGTTCGCACTTCAATCTTCGCGGGCTCCCATTGCGGCTGGGTCAGCTTCACCGCGGTGCGCGCCAGAGTGTTGAGGTCGATGGGGATTTTCGGCGCGGGCGCCTGCCGCGCGAAGCTGATGAGGCTTGCCACCAGGGAGCGGCTGCGTCGAACGTATTGTCCGATCTTGGCCGCGACCGGTTGCTGTTCCGGTGTGAGTTTTGTGCTCATCAGCAGATCCGAGTAGCCCAGCATGGCGGTAATCGGATTATTCAGTTCGTGCGCCGCGCCTCCGACCAGTTGTCCAATCGACGCGAGTTTTTCCGACTGCACGATTTGCGCCTGCAGGCGCTTCAGGCTGTGAAACGACTCTCGTGAATGGTTCAACAGGTGGATGAGCTCGCGTTCCAGCAGTTGCTGCCGGATGAATACCATCACCCCCATGGCAAAAGCAGCGAGCAGGGTCAGGGTCACGCGGAATGACCGGACTTGCGGCTGTACTCCGGGCTGCAACATGGCCCAGGCGGCGAATAGGGGCAGCGAAAATACAGCAATCATGCTGAATCGCGCCACCCAAACTCCGTAGACCGTGGAAACAGCGCGCGTGGCTGCTTGCGGCTCTTCCGGGGAGGTCCGCAGGCCAATCCAAGTCAGCCATGCCATTGGCAATGCCAGTGCAATGTCGTAAAGGCTGCCGGTGTAGTATTCGTTTCGGGCCAGCGCCCAGTTGGCCAGCGAGGAACCGATGGCGTAACAGACTCCCACTGCGAACAAGTTGGCGTAGAGAATCTTCCACTCGCCCTTGCTGCCGATCCAGAACGCAACCAGAGCGGTAAGGAAGGCTACTTGCTCGGCAAGGTAAGTTGCATTGAGGTTGTGGCCATAAGCGACGGGATCGGCTACAACATACTGCCAGGGAATTACGATGAGGATATAGACATAGAGCCACCACATCAGCAGCAGCGCGAAATCGAGCCGGCCCAGGCGAGTGGCGTATTCATCGGGAGGAATGTGGGGACGCAGTGCCAGTGCCGCCATGAACGGGACGATGTGCAGGAAAAGTACAACGTCGCCGGAAAAAATGTCGGGCACATCGCGGCGCAGGAGGACTTCGTAGTAAGTCCACAACATTTGATACACAAACCAGAAAGAAACGCCGAGGCAGATCAGCGCCCAGAACAGACGCATGCGCCCCCGGGCGCGGCGCGCCAACGGAATGAAGGCGATTGCCCCCGAAGCCAGCAGGAAGCTCTGCACCAGATCGCTGATGGCCGTAAGCGCCAGGGAATGCGGCAGAAACAAGGCGCCCAGGGCCAGCAGCCCCAACGATCCGCCGACCGCCGCCAACCATAGTTTGGAACGCAGATTCAAAACCAATCCTCGATCGGTTGTGGCTCAGTTTGGCAGAGAATGCGCACGGCGGGAAGGACCGGAACCAGCTGAGACACCACACGTCAATCTCGATTCAGATCATCCTGATTCTAGATCGTTACGTGTACCGGTAGCGCTTACTGTAGTAACCTAGGCTGGCTAAACCAGCAGGCGGGGTGGTTGGGGCACACTCGGAGGCTGCTCTTGCCTGATTTTGCTTTTTCTTGTTTAGTGATGTGCGGTACAGCCGCCACGCTCGTGGAGATGGACGCGATTGCATTCTCACGCTGAGCGCTATCAAAATTCATGGAGACTGAGAATCCCGCCCGACCCGGGCGAGACCCGTCGCATTGAGCGGTGGCTGGCGACGGCGCGCGTCTTCCTGGCGATTTCCACGCTGGTTGCGATCCGCATGGATCCGACCGAACTGGGTCATTCGTGGGCGGCCTACGGGCTGTTTGTTTTTTACCTGGCGAACGGAATCCTGATCATCATGCTGCTGCGCCGGCGGCAGCAATCCACCGCGGCGTTTCGCCTTCTGGTCCACGCGGGCGATGTGGTGTGGCCGGCTGTAATCTCGATTTTCGCCGAAGGACCGCGAGCGCCGTTTTTTCTCTTTTTCTTCTTCGTCCTGGCGGCGGCCGCCTACCGCTGGGGATTGTGGGAGACACTCGGTACAGCAGCCGCCGAAGTGGCTCTGTTGTGGATCGAGAGCTTTATTCTTCTGCACATCTGGAGCGCTCCCGGAGGTCCGCTGTGGTTGCGGACCCTGACCGGGCTGCAAGTCAATGTCCGTGAGTTCGAACCCCAGAGCCTGTTCATGCTTTCCGTCTACCTGCTCGTCATGGGCCTGCTGCTGGGTTATCTGGCGGAGCAGCAGAAGCAACTGCGGGCGGAAAAAGCGGTGGTGACCGGCATTCTTTCCAGGGTGCGAGTGGAAGCAGGCCTCACCGGCACGATTCAGCAGATCTTCAACGAGGCCATCTCGATGTATGGCGCTTCGCGGGTGGTAGTGGCCTCGCAGGAGTCGCACAGCCACCGGGTTTTTGTAGGCGAGTTGGACAACTCGGGAGATGGCGCGAAAACCGAGTTTCGTTGGCTGGAGGCCAAGCCCTCGGACGCGAAGATCTATCTGAATGATTTTGGCGGAGACGTTTGCTATGCCTTCCGCGACGGCGACCGGTGGTCGGTGCTGGCTTTGGATCACGATGGCAACCAGCTTTCCGCGGCGACGGGCGAGCCGATCACTCGTCTGCGCGAAGTGCAGACTTTCACCTCGCTGATTACGATGTCGTTTCTCTTCGGCAGCGAATGGCGAGGGCGCGTATTTTTGTTGAATCCAGTGTGGCGGGGAGAGAAACAGGAAGAACTCCGCTTTCTGCTGAACCTGGTGCAGCAGGTGGGGCCGGCCATTTACAACGTGTATCTTTTGCACCGGCTGCGGCGGCGGGCGAGCGCCGCCGAACGCGCGCGCTTTGCCCGCGAACTCCACGATGGCGCAGTGCAGTCGCTGATTGCAGTCGAGATGCAGGTGGATGTAGTGCGGCGCCAGGCCGAGGCCGAAAAGCCGATCACCGGTGAACTGGGCCGCATTCAGGGGCTGCTGCGCGAGGAAGTTTTGAAGCTGCGCGAACTGATGCAGCAGATGAAGGCGATCGATGTAGACTCGCAGCGTCTGCTCGGAGTGCTGAACGATAGCGTCGAGCGCTTCCAGCGCGAGACCGGGATCAGCGCGCGCTTTGTCACTGACATTGAGGATCTGGAGATGCCGCAGCGGGTTTGCCGTGAAGTTCTCCGCGTAGTGCAGGAGGGACTGGTGAATGTGAGGAAGCACAGCGGCGCGCGCCATACGCTGGTGCGGCTGGGCGCGGACGGGCAGCAGTGGCATCTTACGATCGAAGACGACGGCAAAGGATTTCCTTTCTCCGGAACCTTTTCCCTGGAGCAGATGGAAGAGATGGGGAAGGGGCCGATGATTATCAAGGAACGGGTACGTTTGATTGGCGCTGCACTCACTGTAGAATCAAGTCCCGGACAGGGAGCGCGTCTGGAGATTACACTGCCTCGCGGCGGAGAAGTCCCTCATGAATTTTAAGAAAGCACAGCAAGTTCGCCTGGTGATTGCCGATGACCATCCGATTTTCCGGGATGGGCTGCGGCGGTTACTGGAGGCCGAAGCGGATCTCAAGGTTCTGGGAGAAGCTTCCGACGGCGCCGAAGCGGTGAAGATGGCGCGGCAGTTGCGCCCCGATATTCTCCTGCTGGATCTCGCTATGCCCAAGCATCCCGGGCTGGAGGCGTTGCGCGAACTGGCCGTGCCCGCGAATGCCACGCCGGTGCGCGTCATCCTGCTGACCGCGGCGGCGGAGAAGAGTCAGATTGTCGAGGCGCTGCAGCTCGGCGCGCGCGGGGTTGTGCTGAAGGACTCCGCCACGCAACTGCTGCTGAAAGCGATCCACACAGTGATGTCGGGCGAGTACTGGGTGGGACGGGAGAGCGTCTCAAACCTGGTGCAATACCTGCGGACGCTGATGCAGGCCTCGAGCGACGAAGCGCGGCAGAAAAAATTTGGCCTGACGCCACGCGAGCTGGAAATCGTCTCCGCCGTCGTGGCCGGGTACTCTAACAAGGAAATAGCGGAATACTTCAAAATCAGCGAAGATACCGTCAAGCACCACCTCAGTAACATTTTTGACAAGCTGGGCGTCTCGACCCGGCTGGAGTTAGCTTTGTTTGCCGTGAATCAGGCGTTGCCGCTGAAGAGCATTGCGTGAGTAATAGTTACGAGCGATTCCGTCGCTGGCACTTTGGTGCCATTGGCGGAATCATGCCGCGCGACTATGATTTTTGGAAGCGAATCTGTTAAGAACACGTGCGGTGTGCCAGCGGAAGTGTCCGGATCGGTTGGATTGCGGCAGTGAAAATCGGATAGAAAGAGGAGCCCCGTGGCAAGACTCTTACATCAGTTGTGGAACGATGAGAGTGGTCAGGACATCGCCGAATACGCAGTCATGCTGGCTGTGATTCTGGTGATCGTCGTGGGCACGATTCGTCTCATCGGATCCAGCGCGAATACCGTGTTCTCGCAGGTTGGCAGCACCATTCAGTAAGGGATCCCGTAAAAGCTCTCGGGCCGCGAAGAATGGGCGTCCAGCGTTCCGCCGGGAACGTTATGTGCCGCGCGTTACACGTTGCGTAGCATTTTCCCAACACACGATTCGTAAGCCGCGAAGCGGCGCAAGAATAAAGCCCACGGCGTGAGCCGTGGGTGCGCACACCCGCGAAATGGATAAGCCCCGGAGGGGCGAAAGCAGGATGCGATTCGGGCCGTGGAACGCTTCTTTCGCCCCGTTGGGGCGGGCCGATTTCTCTCTTCAACTTTACCCACGGCTTGCGCCGTGGGCTTTATTCTTGCGCCGCTTCGCGGCTGGGGCGCCGCTATGCTACTTCGGATCTGGAGCCGGGGTCTGCGTCGTTGCCGGTTGTGATGTGGTCAATGCGACTTTATCTGCGCCGCCGGTGGAGAGCCGTGTCAGGTACGGGAAGAACGGCGTGATTTCGAATTCCATCTTCTCGCGTGCTGACTCGAGGGCGACGGGCTTGGCTTTGGAAAGCTCCACCTGATCGCTCCAGGGGTCGACTCGGATGCGGCCTCCGAGCGGCAGCGCCGCAATCTGGTCGAGGCGCTTTTGGTCGAGCGCGGGCGCCGTCGCCAGCAAAGTCGACATGCGGATGTCCTTGCCATTAAAGATGCTGTTGCCCAGGTGCGGGCGAATCAGGTTGGGCAATTCGGGTGCTTTCTCCTGCAAGGCCTTCAGGAATAATCCGGCATTGCCGAGTTTGTCTTTGTAGGGAGAAGCTTTCAGCAGTTCGATCGCCTTGGCATCGGCGGCCGCTTCGTCGGTCGGGCTCCGCTTGAAGTCGAGACGCCGGAAGGAATCCTCGTCCGGAAAGAAGAGCCTGTCGTTGAATGCGAGCCCGGTATCCAGGCGATGCCCCAGCACGATGTGGGCAAGCTCATGCGCCAGCACCATGGCCAGAGAAGCTTCGTCGGGAAGAACATCGAGCAGTCCGCGGCTGATGACAATCGTATGCCCGATAGTGAACGACTCCAGAGGAGCCGTAAGCAGCACGCGGCAGTGGTAGTCCCCCAACAGGTCGATGTTGTTGGTGACCAGCAGATTGTTGACCACGGTGCAGAGGACTTTGTCGAGATCGCCGGGAGGCGCGAGCAAACCGATTTTTGTGAGGCGCTCGGTCGCGTTGTCTTCGGCCTGCTTCTCCCACATGCGCTCGGCCATAATGGGCGAGGCATCGGCGGCGGCGTCAGATTGATCGTGTACATTCTGTGGTGAATCGATCAGAATCTGGGTGAATTCTTCACTCTTGCCCAAGCCCTTCAAGTCATATCCCCACAGCCGCGTCTGCGCTTTGAAGTGCAGATTCTTGGCCATGCCGGTTTTAAAGTTGGACTCTTCGGTGTAGATGTACGCGGGCAGCCACGTTCCGGGGCGCATGTTCAGACGCCAACTGTCGAAATGAAAAAAGAAGCTGAGCTTGGGCGCCGGGGCGTACGACCCGTTGAAGCGGACGATATTGTAATCCTGGTCTTCCACCCAGATTCTTCCCGCGAAACGAGCGATTTTCTGCCCTTCCTTGGGCTGGACGTCGATCACCAGGCAGCGGATTTCTCCCAGAAACTCACGCCGCACGAAGTTGAACTTGTAATACTTCCGCTGGAAGTCGGTGTCCAGCACGACCATCTGGGCGAAACCCAGGGGCAGGAAATGCAGCGAGTACATGCCGGTGAGTTTGGCCATGATGCGCTGCCCGAATCCGGGCTGGCCTATGAACGAAACATCCTCGGGGCCTTCCGACAAGTCGAGGCGCCCAAGGTAGTACTGATCGCCCACGGGAATTGGGTTGTTGGAGCTGTCGTTCTTGAGGTTCTGCAGATAAGTCTCGACCATGGGATGCATATGGCGCATCTGCGCGACGAAGAAGTGCTCGCGCTCCACAACCTTGTCGATGACTTCGCTGAATGACGCTGCGGGCTGAGAAGGAGCGGTCTGCGAGGGAGCCGTTTGCACCGAAGCCGCACCGGCAGGATCGGCCGTGGGAGCCGGCGAAGACGTGGCAGCCGGCGAAGTTGCTGGAACCGGCGAAGCTGCTGGAGCATCCTGTGCCGCCGCCGGCAACAGGCAAGCCAGCAGAAAAAGAAACGGGAATGAAGCCGAAGCTGCGATTCGCATAAGAACCTTTTCGGCGGATCACGCGAAGCGGACGCGGATCACGCTAACTGGAAAATGATGTGCACCACTGCGGTCGAATCCGAGGGCTGGCCATCCTGCAGAGCCGGTTTGAAACGAATCTGTTCGGCAGCGTGGACCGCCGCATCGTCTAAACCATAGCCCAGGCCACGGATCACCCGCAACACGCGTATTTTGCCCGTCGCCTCGAAGACTACTTCGAGAAGCACTTCTCCCTCAATCCGCTTGGAGCGCGCCTCTGGAGTGTAAACCGGAGTCGGCTTCGAAAGAATCTCCGCGGCGGTCATTCTTGCAGGAGCCGGCGTGGCAGGCTTGGATTGAACCGTCGGCGGAGCCGGCACATCCGCATCGCCAAAGCCAGCCTGTTGCACCACGCCGTGATGAGCTTGCGGAGCTGAGGTGGCAGTGCCATTGCCGAATCCGGTGCTGGCCACGACTCCGCGCGCACCCTTGGCGCCGCCGGTTCCGTTGCCGTAACCCGGTCCGGTGGGCAGATCAAAGCCGCCGGCTTGCGCGATGTTCACGGCTTGGGTCTGGCTGGTTTTCGCCGGAACGCCGTTGGGATCGCCAAAGCCGCCGGTCTGCACCTGCGCGGCGGGGCGGTTGATGGTCTGCGGCGCCGAACTGCCGGTCGAGAACAGATTGGTGCGCACCAGTTGCTTCGGGATCGCGGGAGCGGTCGAGGGCGGAAGATCGGGCTTGCGCTCGGCGATCTTCACCTCGGGCGCAGGAGTATTTTCCACCGGCTTCGGCTTGGGCTGCGGCTGCTGCGCGGCTAAGTGCAAAACCGCTGGCGGAGGATCGAGCTTGGCCACGACCACCGGGGTTGGAAGCCGCCGCTGCGGTTCATGGTTCACGGGAACCGGCGTGGGCACCAACTCAATGGCGTGATAGTCCTTTTTAGGCGGTTCGAGGATTTCCGGATGAAGAATGGGAATCCACACGGCAATGGCGATTACTACCGCCTGAGTGCCGTAGCTGAGGAAGAACTCATACCACGGCGCTCTCCACTTCGGGAGTGAGGAAAACAGGGCTGCTTCGGGCGCAAAGGATCCCATAAACGTAAGATCAGTTCCGGCCTTCTAGGCTAGAAACACCGATTTGGCCGTAAAAGTTGTTCGTTCGTTGTGTCGAACCGTTGTGTTGAACCCTGGGAGACAGGATTCAGCAGACTCCTAGTGTACTACCGCAGGGAAGTATTGCACGGCAGAGGCCACTCCTACCGCTCTCAATGTGTAGATAAACTATTACGCATCAATTGGTTAGCAAAATTCTGTAATCGGGCCGGAATACCTCGCGGGGTGCGTCGTGCAAAAAAATACACCCTCGACGGGCGGATTTCCCAGGGGGACGGGAGTTGGGGCATCCTGTTTGGCTGCTGCGAGGTCCCGGAAGTAGAGCTTTGGCCGCATGGTTCGCTAAGAACGGCCGCTGAGGGCCCGAAGAAAACCGAGGGCAAAAGTTTTCAGGGGAAGACTTTCTTTGCGTCCTTTGCGGCTTTTCTTCGCGGACTTTGCGGTTAAAGGCTCTTGACGTAGATTTCTATGGCCGCGGGGAAGTCGGAACTCATTTATCTTCTGCCATCGGAATGGATGCGGTTTCTCGGCGAACTCTGCGGCTTTTCTCGGCGCTCTCGGCGGGTTAAGGTTCCTGATTCATCCGCCAGACAAACAGCCTTTAACCGCGGAGATCGCAGAGGAAAGGCCGCAGAGTGCGCGGAGAAATTCGAACTGCGGTGTTGCCGGGCAGCTGCTTTGAACGCGGATGCGGATTATGAAAGCTGAAATTGGGGTGGACTTGTTGAGGAAAACTACCGGCGCGGGAAAGCGCATCTGGATCGCGGCGGGAGTGGTTCTCGCGCTGGGACTGTTGGAGTTCGCCACGCACGCGGGCAGCGTGCTGGTGGTGGATAACGCGCAGCGGTCGGATGTGATCCTGGTGCTAGCAGGGGAGACAGATCATCGTCCGGCGCGCGCACTGCAGTTGCTGGACGCGGGCTACGGGTACCGCGTGATTATCGATGTGCCGGCTGCGGCGGATACTTACGGATTCACGGATCTCGATCTGGCGAAACAGTATGTGCAACATCTGCCGCAGGCGGCGTCGGTGGAGATTTGTCCGATCGATGGCCTTTCGACCAAGGATGAAGCGCTTGACGCCGAGAAGTGCCTGGCTCGCGAGCGCGCCAGCCGGGTTCTGATTGTCACCTCCGATTTTCACACCCGTCGCGCGCTCAGCACCTTTCGCCAGCAGATTCGGGGAATCGATTTCTCCGTCGCTCCCGCATTCGATGAGACGCAATTCGGAGTTCGCTGGTGGTCTCATCGCCAGTGGGCCAAGACTTGTGTCGACGAGTGGTTGCGCCTCGTCTGGTGGACTGCCGTTGACCGGTGGCGCTAAGCAAATTCTGGAATGCAAAGATTCTAATTCCGCGTTGCTCACCGTCTCCCCAGGGCATCAGTATCGGGACACTACCCTAGCCCGAAGTACTCAGACTCTCAGATAAGTTTTCCACCGGGCTTAGCACAAAAGGGATTGACTGACAAGAATGAGGCGGGTAGGATTCGTAACTGAGTCACCAACATAGTTATTAACGGAGTGTGGGAATGGGCTGGTCAGCTTTCCGCAAGATGGTGAGTTGCGTGCTTCTATTCCTGTTTCCCGTGGCGCTGTTTGCGGCCGATACCAATGCGGCCATGCTTTACACGAACGGCCCCGCCTGGGTGAACGGCGCCCATGTTCCGCGCTCTTCTTCGGCTATTTTTGCCGGAGACCTTCTCCAAACCCGCTTCGATTCAGTGGCTAACATCAATGAACCGGGATCCACCATTACGGTCTCGTCGGGATCGCTGGTGCAGTTTGAAGGCTCGTCAGTAAGGATCGAACACGGCGGAGTCACGGTTTCGACTTCGCGCGGAGTCGGGACCACCGCCGGCGATGTGAAAGTGTTGCCCGCGTCGAATGTCTGGACAGAGTTCAATGTGGTCGACGTTGACGGGACGGTTAAGATCGAGGCCCGCAAGGGCGATCTGACGATCGACGATGGCAACGGCAAGGGACTGGTCACCCTCGCGCAAGGCCAGGAAACGACTCGCGACGAAACCTCGGATGCCAACGCGGGGAACCAGAAAGGCAAGAAAAAGAAGCAGGCGGCTGGGGCGTCTCCCGCAGCCGGCGGCGGAATTCTGAATTCTCCCGTAGCGATCGGAGTGGGCGCTGCCGCGATTGCGGGCGTGGGCGTTTGGGTGCTCGTTCAGAGCAGCAATCCGGCGAGTCCGACGCAGCCTTGAGGCCTCGGGCTTCAGGCTTTGGACCTCAGACCTCAGACCCAAGGCTTTTGAAGTGGGGTTGAGAGCCTGTGCCATCCCTTCGGGATTCGCTCTCACTTTTCGCCTTTTCCCGGCACTTACGTGCCGGGCTATTGAATGCCGCCGCTTTCGCGGCTGGAGTTTGGTCGCTTTTGTTCCACTGCCCTCCCGGGAATCCATTTCCCAACTACTTTCTTTTTCTCACTCACCTTCTTTTTCTCACTCACCTTTCAAGGTGGAAGTTCTGAAGTCTGAAGTCCGGGTCCGAAGTCTAAGGTCCGGAAGTCCGACGTCCGAAGTCGGGGGTCTGACGTCCGACGTCCGAAGCCCGAAGCCTGAAGCCTGAAGCCTGAAGCCTGAAGCCTAGACTACTTCTGAAGCGGGGAGTTCTTCCGGGGCTACGGTGGGGACGGGTCTGCGCTTGTGGACGCGTTGCAGCAGGGGCGGCGCGGCTGCGATGGTGCAGAAGACATAAAACAGGGCTGCGTTCGCGGGGATCTGCAGGTTGAAGTCGACCAGGCCGTGGACGAGAATCCCGGTGAAACCAAGGGTGCAGGCGAGGGTGACGGCACTACTTACGTCGGAAGCCCAGTCGCCGATCTTGCGGAACGCGTTGCGATAGAGAACGACTAGAAACCACAACATGATCGCGAAGCCGAGCACTCCCATCTCGGTGAGCAGTTGCAGGTAGTCGTTGTGGGCCTCGTTGACAAAGAAGTTGGTGTAGAACGAACGAAATTCGGGGTAGACGACGGGAAAAGTTCCGAGTCCCCAGCCAAGGATGGGCCGGCTGCGGAACATTCGTATCGAGTCGCGGTCGATGTTGCGGCGCATGCCGCCGGAAATAATTTCGGTGCGGGCCTCGGCGGAGATGCTCGACACGCGTGCGGTCAATTCTTTGCCCCCCACCAACCACACAAGGCCGGCCAGCACGACGGCAAAGGCGGCCACCGTGAGCACGATGCGCACGTTGCGCTTTTGGCGAAACATCACGACGGCCAGAAGAACGACCTCGACAGTAATCGCCAGCATTCCGCCGCGGGAGCCGCTCAGGAAGATTGTGCCCGTCATCACTGCGGCGGCAACCCCGGCCCCGATGCGGTCCTTGTGCTGGAGCGAGCGGGAGAAGGCCATGATCAGGGGGATGGGCACGAGCAGTTCCATCAGCCCGGCATAGTGATTGTGATTCACGTAGGAGCCGTAGATCCAGCCGCCGTGCTGCGGCTGGCGTAGCCAGTAGAGTTTGCCGTTGGGAGTGATCCCCTGAAAGAGAGCCAGGGCGGCGAGTGCGAAGCCGTAAATGGCAAGAACTACCGCGATTTTGCGGGCCTGAGAGGCGCGCAAAAAAGACTGGCTCGCCACAAAGCAGAGCATCGCATAAGCGCCGTAGAGGAGCGCGATGGAGACAGTGTCGTGAGGATAGGAACTTCTGCCGGAGGCCAGCTGCACGACTACTAAAATCGCGAATCCGGCCATGGGAAGAAACAGCGGATTCCACTGAATCTTCATTTGGCCGCCCAACGCTTGACCATCGAGCGTTCGGACCTCCAGCCACTGCCGCGCAAACCAGAGCAGAGTGAGCAGAAGGGAAAACATCTCGAGGAGATAGATAGACCAGGGTTCGACCGCGCCGAAGGCAACCGGGCCGAACATGAGAACGCCGAAGGTGCCATAGAGCAGGGCTGTGCCCATGCGGTCGGACAAAACCTTGCGCTCTTTTTCGGTCATTGTGTGTTTAGCCACGGTGTGTTGAGACATGTTGCGTTGAGGCATGAACGCGTTGTGCTTTCCCGGGGCGGCGGGCGTCAAGACGGTTTTTGCACGAGGCGAAGGTTGCCGATCCAGAGCTTACCACGGATCGGACTGCCCTCTGGGAGCCGCCGGATGTGCAGTACGACAAGTTTGCAATCCGGGGCGGTGGTGAATTCGCCGTCGACCGGTTTCCAGACGTCCTCGTCTTTGTCTTGCGATTCGTCATTTTCTTTTGAGCCGTCGCTGTCTTCTTTTTTTCTCACTTCATCTTTTTTCAGTTCGTCGCTTTCGTAATAGACCGCCTGGCTGTACATGTCCTGAATGGTGAGGCGCGGTCCGCCGGCACCCTCCTGCTCCCCTTTGTTCTTGTACTGTGCGGAGAACTCGTAGGTGGTGTTGGGCTGCACGGGGATGTACTGGTAGAGTCCAGCGTCGTTAATGCTCGGTCCGTCAAAGGTGATCTGGAGAGCGCGCGGCCCGCGAATCTGTTGGGGAGCGGCGGGCGCGCGGCCGAGAAGAGCGAAGAGCCGGTCAAGAAAACCATTCTGGCCAGATTCGTCTTCCGGATGCTGAGGAGCGAGGCGATCCAGGATAATGCTGACGCCGGGTTGCTTGTCATAGTGCCAGTCGAAGCCGTTGTTCAACACGTCAAGAGTGAAGGCGCTATTGACCACCAGATTTTGTGTTGAGGGCAGATAGGAGGTGAGATTGAAGCGGGCGGCGGCCTGCTGCCAGACCAGCACGGCCTGATCGACTTCCTTGTGCAAGATCAGAAATCGAATGTAGTCGTAGACGTAGCGCACTTCAAACGGCTGGCTGGTTTGCATCAGCGCATCCCAGACCTTGAAGGTGCCGGTGGTCTCCTGCTTCAACTGCTGGGTCAGAAGCGCAGTGTCGTTGTCAGCCGAGGGGTGGAGCACCTTGCTGAAGAGGACATCGGCGTTCATCTGAAGGAATGCGAGAAAAGCAGTGTAGGCTTCTGGACTCCGCGGAACTACGTCGCGCAGAAGGGAGTCCACGTCGGGATCGATCCGCCAACAGAACTGGATTGAGGTTGCGGCCAGAGAGGTTTCGTTGGCCATGACTACGCCGAATTCGCGCAGGGCCTTTTCGTTCTCGCCGCGCACGAGATAGAGATTCGCGGCTTCCCAGGCTACGTCTGGCGTTTTGGGGTCGGCCTGGATCGCGCGCTCCAGGGATGCGGTCTGGTTCTCGCGGTCCCCGAGAACCTGATAGGCGCTGGCCAGATCGAACCAGTACCGCGCGGCATGCGGATTGAGCTGGACCGCTTCCTTGTAGTTGACTATGGCGGTGAGGGGATCGCGGGCGGCTAGGTCATAGTAGCGGCCGAGATGATAACGATAGTCGGCGTTGCCGGGGTCGATCCATGCCGCCCGATGCAGACTGGCCAACTCCGCCGGGCCCTCCTGTTCAGCCGCCCGGCTGAATAGCCACACGGCCACAATCTCGCGGGTTACCGCCAGCGAGTAAAGGGTCGCGATGACGATGACAATGGCCGCTGCGGTCCGCTTGCGCGCAGGTGTGTTCAGAGCGATTTTCATGAAGTAAGCCGGGGAAAGCTCTCGCTATGCGCTGCTCGATGAAGGCGGCGAGAGTTCTGCCGCATCGTCATCTTCTTCGTCGTCGCTTTCGGGCTTGTCGTCCGTCTGATAATAGCGGGAATACTTTCCCTTGTACTCGTAGTAGTAGTAATAATCCGGCGAAGTCAGGTCGACCGCATTCAGCAACACACCTGCCACTCGGGCGCCGACCTGGGCAAGCAGGTCGCGGGCGCGGGCGAGGGATTTTTTCTCGGTCTGGTCGGAGCGAATGACAAGCACCACGGCATCGGCCCGCGGGGACAGCAGCACCGCGTCGGTGACGGATAGCGTAGGAGGCGTATCGATCACAATGTGATCGTACTGCTCGCGCAATTGCGCCAGGGTGTCGCGCATGGTCGGCGAAGCCAGCAATTCGGCCGGATACATGGGCGGAGTTCCGGCGGGCAGGACAAATAGGTTCGGATCGATCGTGCTGGGAACGATCGCGTCCAATGTAGCGTTGCCGGTCAGTACATCGCTGAGTCCGCGTCGCAGTCCCATGCCCAGGTGTTTATGAATACTGGGACGCCGCAGGTCGGCGTCGATGAGCAGAACCCGGACGCCTTTCTGCGCTAACACAACGGCGCAGTTGATGCTGGTGGTGGTCTTACCTTCCTGGGGCAGAGCGCTGGTGACCATGATGACTTTGGGCGGCGCTCCCGGGTTCGACAGCAGCAGGGAAGTTCGCAGGGCCCGGTAGGCTTCCGTCATCGGGGAGTGAGGCCGAGCCTGGGTTACGAGCTCCACGGCTTCTTTCGAAGAGGCAATCACCAGACCCTTGGGATTGGATCCTTCGCGCGCCGATCTCGTCCCCAGCGGAATGATGCCCAGGGAAGGCAGGCCGGAGATCATCTGAGCCTGCTCGGTGGTGTGGATTTTTTTGTCGAGGCCCTCCAACAGGAAAGCCAGGCCAACGCCCGTTGCCAGGCCGAGGGCGATCGAAAACATAAGGTTGCGCGGGATATTGGGCTCGATTGGGGCGGTCGGAGTGCGCGCGGTGTCAACGATACGGAAATTGTTGGACTTCAATGCGGATGAAACTTCCGCTTCTTTGAGTTTCTGCAGAAGGCCTTCGTAGAGCGTGCGATAGGTCTCTGCGTCGCGCTTGAGGAGGTTGAAGTCGATGGCGCTTTCGTTGAGCTTGTTGGCCTCCTGCTTCTGTTTTTCGAGAGCGTCGCGCAGCATGTTTTCGCGCTGCAGAGCGGTGTTGTACTGGCCGCGCACCTTGCTGGCAATCTGCTTCATCTCGGACTGCATCTGCGAATCTATTTCCTTCAGCTGATTGTTGATCTGCGCGACCTTGGGGTAGGAGGGGCCGAACTGGGTGCTGAGATCGGCGGCCTGGATCTTCAAATCCGCCTGCTTGTTCTTCAAGGTGTCGAGCAACTGCGTAGCGGTTTGCACGCCGGAGGACTCGCCCTCCAGGCTGCCGGCGCTGGAAGCGATCGCGTCTGCATCTCCTGACTGCACCAGGCGGTAGAAGGCTTCTTTATCCATGCGCTCGCTCTCGGCCGCGGTGAGAGCCTTGTTGAGTTCGTCCAGCTTCTCGGTGGTGATGTTCTGTTTTTCGTCGATGCCTAGGATCTCGTGCGTTTTCTGGTAGCGCACCAGTTCTTCCTGGGAGGACTCAACCTTCATCTTCATTTCGATGAGTTGTCCTTGCAGCCACTTGGAGGCGTCCATAGTGGCGTCGTACCGGCCTTTGCGGTTGTCCTCGACATAGATGCGCATCAGCGTGTTGACAATATTGGCCGCCATTTGAGGATCGGCGCTGCGATAGTGCACTTCCACAATCCGGGTGTTCGGGCTCAGCGCGACACGCAGATTACTCTCGAACCCGCCCAGCATGGCCGAGGCGCGCGCAGGGTCGGCCTCCATCGGATCGGCGGCGAAGTCGAGCGAAGGCGGGGGAGCAGCCGTCCCGCCAAACTCCGCTTGCCGGTCGAGATTGAGTTCGCGGATGACCTGCAAGGAGAGAAGATCGCTGCGGAGAATGCGGAGTTCGGTCTCCAGTTCCGTGGGATCGTAATATTCCAGACTCAACGTGGAGGAGTTCTGGAAGTTCATGCTGGAGTCTGGTTTGTTGATTTCAATCGTGCCGTTCGCCTCATAGACCTTTGGCATCTTCAGGCTGGCGATGGCTACTACGGAGAAAATAGTCCCCAGGCAAGCGATGATGTACCACTTCCGCTTCAGCAGAACCCGGTAGTATTCGCTGACGGCGGATTCGTGGGCGAGAGTTGAGGGATGGATCGGAGGGATGGCGGGCCTGCCCGGATCGAAGCCGGGCTGAGGCTGCATTTCTCGCACAATCGAGTTATTCGCCGGCACTAGCGGTCCGAAATCCATTCACGCTCCTCAACGATTTTGAAACCGCTCCCAGGCCTGTGCAGACCTTTGCTGCAGGCGCAGAAGTAGTCCCGGTTCGAAGAGGCTGGGTCGTCAAGCGGGAGACTATCTCACCCTGGGTAACTGGAGAGTTCGACGGACATTCTAGCATTGGATAAGGAAAAGCGAAGTCCAATTTTCGTGGCGTGAACTGCCGGCGCGACAGGATGCCCTGCCAGCGGCGGGAAAGTCCGCTATACTAGCGGGCAGCGCGACACCAGTCACATTAAAATCAGCGGCAGCATGACGAGGCGGATGGGATGAATTGGTCGGAACAATCGATCCTGGTGACGGGTGGGACTGGGTCTTTCGGGAAAAAGTTTGTTGAGATCATGCTGAAAGAGTACCGGCCGAAGCGCCTGGTAATCTTCAGCCGCGACGAACTCAAGCAGCATGACATGCGCGTGGGCGGGCTGGATCATCCGAGCCTGCGGTATTTCATTGGCGATGTGCGGGATGAGCAACGCCTGGAGCGGGCGCTGGCCGGGATCACGATCGTGGTGCACGCGGCCGCGCTCAAGCAGGTTCCGGCTTGTGAATACAATCCCTTCGAAGCAATTCAGACCAACATTATGGGCGGCCGCAATGTGATTGATGCGGCCATCAATCAGGGCGTGCGGCGGGTGCTGGCACTGAGCACGGACAAGGCGGTCAATCCCGTTAATCTTTATGGCGCGACCAAGCTTTGCGCCGAGAAAGTTTTTGTGCAGGCGAATGCGTACGCCGGGGCGCAGGATTCGCGCTTCAGCTGCGCGCGCTACGGCAATGTGGTCGGGAGCCGGGGAAGTGTGATTCCGGTGTTTCTGGAGCAGCGCCGGCGAGGCCGCATCACGCTGACCGATCCGCGCATGACGCGCTTCTGGCTCACGCTGGAGCAGGGCGTGCGTTTTGTCGTGAGCTGCATCGAGCAGATGCATGGGGGAGAGATTTTTGTCCCGAAAATTCCCAGCATGCGCATGATGGATTTGGCCGAGGCCATCGCTCCGGGATGCGAGATCGAGACCATCGGAATCCGGCCGGGAGAGAAGCTGCACGAAGTTCTGGTCTCTGAAGATGAGGCACGGAATACGCTTGAAGTCGCCGACCGGTACATCATTCAGCCGGCGCATCCGTGGTGGCGGCGGGAGAATTGGGTAAACGCGCGGCCGCTGCCGGAGGGATTTCGCTATGCCAGCGACAGCAACGATCGCTGGTTGACCAACCGCGAGTTGCAGGAACTGATCTCGCCGGAAGCCGCGCCTGAAGCCGGTGACGAGCAGCCTGTTCCGGCGCGGATTCCGGCTTAGGACGAAGCTCTTGAGCGCGACTACGATTCCTTCCCACATACGTTCTTCGCACGCACTTGCCGTGAACGGCGGAGAGCCAGTGCGCGCGAGTTTTCTGCCCTACGGTAGACAATCTGTGGATGAGGCCGATATCGCAGCCGTTGTCAACGTCTTGCGATCCGACTGGCTCACGACGGGGCCCAAAGTTGGCGAATTCGAAGAGGCATTTGCGGCGCGCGTGGGTGCAGCGCATGCGGTGAGTTTCACTTCTGGCACCGCAGCGCTGCACGCGGCCGCGTTCGCTGCCGGGTTGAAGGCAGGCGACGAGGCGATCACGACTCCGATGACATTTGCGGCAACCGCGAACTGCGTTTTGTATCAGGGCGCGACGCCGCTGTTTGCGGATGTCAGTGCCGACACGCTGAATATTGATCCTGAGCAGGTCATCGGGAAAATTTCTTCCAGAACGCGGGCGATTCTTCCTGTGGATTACGCGGGGCATCCGGCGGAATTGAACGCGATCCTGGATGCTGCGCGGCGGCATGGACTGATTGTGATTGAAGACGCTTGCCATGCTCTTGGCGCTGAGTACCAGGGCAAGCGCGTCGGCAGCCTGGCGGATATGACTGTTTTCAGCTTTCATCCGGTGAAGCACATCACAACCGGGGAAGGCGGCATGGTTTCGACTAACGATGCGAAGTCGGCGGAGACCTTGAAGCGCTTCAGAAATCATGGGATTTCGAGCGATGCGCGCCAGCGGCAGAGTGCTGGGCAGTGGCACTACGAGATGGTGTTGCTGGGCTTCAATTACCGCCTGCCGGACCTTGCCTGCGCGCTGGGCCTGCGGCAACTGGAGAAGCTGGATTCGAATCTGTTGCGGCGGCGGGAGATTGCGGCGCAATATACCGCCGCGTTCGGCGAAATGCCGGGCGTTATTTCGCCGGCGGTACGAACGGATGTGAATCCGGCGTGGCATCTGTATCCGATCCGGCTCGATCTGGCAAAGCTGTCGGCTGACCGGGCGCAGATTTTTCGGGCGCTGCGGGCGGAGAACATCGGCGTGAATGTTCACTACATTCCGGTGCATCTGCATCCGTATTACCGGGAGCGATTCGGTTTTCGCGACGGAGATTTTCCGGTGGCTGAGGATGCTTACGCACGCCTGATCAGCCTTCCCATGTTTCACGCCATGACCGAACGGGACGTGAACGACGTGATTGCCGCGGTGGCCAAGGTCTTGGCGTTCTATGCGCGATAAGCCCAAAAAAGATGAGTCCGAAAAAACAAGAGCGTGAGTCGGAGCCAACACCGGCATTTGCAGAAGGCGCGACCGTATTTCTGCGTCCGCTCGAGCGCTCCGATCTCAACGAGCGATACCTCGGCTGGGTGAATGATCCGGAGGTGACACGGTATACGGAGATTGGCACGTTCCCTTCGACCACCGAAGATCTGGAGAACTATTACCGCGCTGTGACCGGTTCGAGGAACGATGTGATTCTCGCCATCGTTGACAAGCGCTCCGGGCAGCACGTCGGCAACGTGAAGCTGGGACCGATTCACTGGATTCATCGCAGCGCGACCCTGGGAATTCTTATCGGTGAAAAAGAGTTCTGGGGAAGAGGAGTTGGGCTCGAGGCGACGCGCCTGATGGTGGAATATGGATTCGAGCGCCTGAACCTTCACCGCATCGACCTCGGTGTATTCGCCGAACACGAAGCGGCTGTGCGCTGCTACGAGAAAGCAGGATTCACAGTTGAAGGCCGCATGCGCGAAGATTTATTTCAGGACGGCGAATACAGAGACCGGTTATGGATGGGCCTGCTGCGGTCTGAATACCAGCCGCTGCCGTCCGAGCTAACGGCGCAGAAAAAAGCCGGGAAGCGGAAATGAAGGGCCTGGTTGTGGGCGGCGGTTCGATCGGCAGCCGGCATCTGCGGAATCTGAAGGAACTTGGAGTAGAGCGGCTGGGATTGGTCGAGACCGATGCGGCGCGGTGCCGGGCGATCGCGGCCGAATTTGCGGCCGAAGGTTTCTCGACGCTGCGCGACGGACTTGATTGGTCGCCGGACTTCGCCGTCGTAGCGACGCCGACTCATCTGCACCTTGAGCAAGCGACTCAGGTCGCCGATGCTGGTTTTCCGTTGTTTGTGGAGAAGCCGCTGGCTCACACCGGGGAAGGTCTCTCCGAGTTTGCTGAACTGGTCGAGCGAAAGAAATTAATTTCGCTGGTCGGCTGCAACATGCGCTTCCATCCCGGGCCGGCGAAAGTGAAGCGGTTGCTCGAAGAGAAGCGGCTGGGAAAGACTCTGTTTGCGCGGATTCACACTGGGTCGTATCTGCCGGAGTGGCGTCCTGACACGGATTACCGGCGCAACTATGCGGCGCGAGTAGAGACCGGCGGCGGATGCATCATGGATTGCATCCATGAGATTGATCTGGCGCGGTGGTATCTGGGCGAAATGAAGTCGGTGTTTTGTTGCGCCGGACATCTTAGCGCTCTGGAGATCGAAACCGAGGATGTTGCCGTTCTTGTATGCCGGCACGCGTCGGGCGCGATATCGGAGATCCATCTAGACTACGTGCAGCGGACTTACGAGCGCGGCTGCCAGATCGTGGGCGAGTCAGGCTCGATCTTCTGGGATTTCAACGGCGGAGCTGTGCGCTGGTACGACGCGGAGAGCAAGCGATGGACGACTTACGCGCAGCCTGAGGCGTGGCAGATGAACCAAATGTACGTCGATGAGATGAAGCACTTCCTCGAATGCCTGCGAGAAAATCGCACCACGACTCTGCCGATTCCGGAGGCGGCTGCGCTGATGCAGGTTGTGTTTGCCGCCAAGACTTCTGCTGCACAAGAAAAGACGATTGTCGTCGGAGGCGGATGAGTGAGGCTGGCATTAATCCAGGCCAGGATGGGATCTTCGCGGTTTCCGGGCAAAGTGCTGGAAGATCTTTGCGGTCGTCCGATGCTGTGGCATGTGGTGAGCCGCACGCGGAAGGCGCGAAACCTGGATAAAGTTGTGGTTGCGACCACGGATGGCGCGGTCGATGATCCGATTGCGGAGTTTTGCGAGCAGGAAGCGATCGGTTGCTTTCGCGGCAGTGAGCAGGATGTGCTGGACCGCTTCTACCGGGCGGCGAAGGCAAATGCGGCTGACATTGTTGTGCGCATCACGGCCGATTGTCCCTTGATCGATCCCGCGGTCATAGATCGAGTGATCGCGCGCTTCGAGCGCGGCGATTGCGACTATGCCAGCAATGCGCTGCGTTATACATATCCCGACGGGCTCGACGCCGAAGTATTTTCTTTTGCGGCGTTGGAGCGGGCCTGGCGCGAGGCGCGCAAACCGTCGGAGCGCGAGCATGTTACTCCGTATCTACGCACGGATGGATTTCGCACGGTGAATGTGGAGAGCGAAATCCCGGTATCGCCGACGCAGTATCGCTGGACCGTGGATCATCCGGGGGATTTGCAATTTGTGCGCCGCGTGTACGAAGCATTTTCTGCGAACGGGGATTTCGGATTTCGGGAAGTTTTCGATTTGTTGAAGGCGAGGCCGGACTTGGCGACGATTCAAGCGGAAACGATTACGAACGAGGGATATTACAAGAGTCTCTACCAGCAGGCTGCGGCGGGAGCGGCGCCGAAGCTTCCGCTGGCCGAGTCGCAGTCGTGGCTGGAGCGGGCGAAGCAGGTGATTCCTGGCTGCGCGCAGACTTTCAGCAAAGGGCACACGCAATATGTGCAGGGTGTGGCGCCGGTTTTTCTGCAGCGCGGCAAGGGATGTCGCGTCTGGGACGTGGACGGCAACGAGTACATCGATTACGTGCAGGGACTGCTGCCTAACATTCTCGGCTACGCGAATGACGAAGTGAATGCGGCGGCGGTTGCTCAATTAAACGAAGGGCACAGTTTTTCTCTTCCGCATCCGCTTGAAGTGCAACTGGCTGAGCGGTTGACGCGGCTGATTCCGTGCGCGGAGATGGTGCGCTTTGGCAAGAACGGGTCCGACGCTACCTCGGGCGTAGTTCGAGCTGCGCGCGCCTTCACGGGCCGCGACCGCATTGCCTGTTGCGGCTACCACGGCTGGCAGGACTGGTATATCGGCAGCACCACGCGCCATGCCGGAGTGCCGCAAGCGGTGCGGGAGTTGACTCATCCGTTTGTGTATAACGATCTCGCGAGCCTCGAAAAACTGTTCTCGGAACATCGCGGTGAATTTGCCGCAGTGATTATGGAGCCAGTGAATTTTGCGGAGCCTGCGCCGGGCTTTCTGCAAGGAGTCAGGGAACTGGCAAAGAAAAACGGCGCGCTGCTGATCTTCGACGAAATCTGCAGCGGCTTCCACTTTGGCCTGGGCGGAGCGCAGAAGCTTTTCGGGGTTACTCCGGACCTGGCTTGCTTCGGCAAGGCCATGGGGAACGGCTTTCCGATTTCATGCGTGGTCGGACGCGCCGATGTGATGCGCATCTTCGAGGAGATTTTTTACAGCTTCACCTTTGCGGGCGAAGTTGCGTCGATGGCTGCGGCGATGAAGGTGCTCGACATTCTCGAAGAAACCGACGCGCTGGCGCGAATCGAGTCGAACGGGCGCACGCTGCAGGGTGGAATCACCGCCATGGCGAAGGAGGCTGGACTTGCGCACCGCGTGCGTGCGATCGGCCGTCCGCAATGGTCGCTGATGAGATTTGCCGACCGAAACGGCGAAGATAGTCCGATCCTGAAGAACCTTTTTCAGCAGGAAGCCGTCAAGCGCGGCGTGCTTTTGCTGGCGACGCATAACCTCTCGGCGGCGCACGATGAACGGGCGATTCATAAGACGCTGGAAGTCTATGCGGAAGTTTTGAAGACGCTGGCATCGTGGGCTGAGGAGTCCGATCCCGCGCGCTTTCTCGAAGGGCCCATGACTCAGCCAGTATTCCGGGTGCGATGAATCTTCTTTTCCGGGCAGACGCCAGCATTCCCATCGGAACCGGCCATGTGATGCGCTGCCTCGCGCTGGCGCAAGCGTGGCGGGATGCGGGCGGGCACGCTTTATTTGCCATGGCGCAGACTACGCTGGCGATCCAGGCACGGCTCGAGTCGGAAGATTGCGAAGAGTTTTCCGTCAGAGCTGAAGCCGGGAGCAGCGCCGATGCCAGCCAGACGATTGCGTTGGCGCGCGAACATCAGGCCGACTGGATCGTGGTCGATGGCTATCAGTTCGACGCGGATTATCAGCGTGCACTGAAGGCGGCGGAGTGCAAGATCCTGTTCGTCGACGACTACGGGCATGCGGCGCAATACTCGGCCGACCTCGTGCTCAACCAGAATGTCAGCGCTAGCGCGGAAACTTATTCGAGCCGGGAATCGCAGACGCGGCTGCTCCTCGGCCCGCGCTATTGTCTGCTGCGCAGGGAATTTTCTGCCTGGCGAGAGTGGAAGCGGGAAATTCCTTTGCTCTGCCGGCGAGTGTTAGTGATGATGGGTGGCAGCGATCCGGAAAACCTGACGGCGCGTGCGATAGAAGCGCTGACGCTGGCGAGGGTCGAGGGCCTCGAGGCGACTGTTGTTATCGGCGGCAGCAATCCTCATGCTGAAATGTTGCAGAGGCGCGTTGCTGAAGCGCGGGTGAAGATTACCGTGCTGCAGGATGTTTCGAATCCGGCCGATCTGATGGCGGCAGCGGATGTCGCGATTTCCGCGGCGGGGTCAACGTGCTGGGAACTTTGTCTGCTAGGGCTACCCGCATTGCTCATTGATGTCGCCGACAATCAGACTGCTTTAGCGGCGGAGTTGGAGCGTAGGGGGTGCGCAATTCACGTTGGCGACAAGAACGTGTCGCCAGAGAAAATCGCTGAGTCATTGAAGCGACTGGTCGATTCCCTAGAACTGCGGCAATCGCTGGCTGCAAGCTCTCGCCAGTTGGTGGACGGCAACGGGGCGAGGCGCGTAGTCTCGGCTTTGCGCGGCGTGCCTGGCCTGCGGTTGCGCCCGGTGCGACCTGAGGATAGCCGACTTTTGTGGGAGTGGGCCAACGATGCGGAGGTTCGGGCGGCGTCATTTTCTTCGGCTGCGATTCCGTGGGAGCGTCACGTAGGTTGGTTTGCTGAGAAACTGCGGGCATCCGCGATCCCGAGTGAGAAGGGAAGTGTCATCTTCATTGGTGAGGATGAGTTGGGGACGCCGCTGGGGCAGATACGGTTCGACGCAATGATGGAGGTGGACGGCAACTGGGAATTAGACGTCAGCGTGGCCAGTGCGGCTCGAGGGCGCGGGCTGGGCAGTGCGCTGATCGAGCGGGGAGTGCAGGAGTTTCTAAGAAATCATCAGGGCGCGCGGGTGCATGCTTTCGTGAAGCCGCAGAACGCGGCGTCGGTCAAGGCGTTTGAAGACGCAGGGTTCACGCGCGCGGGCACGGGACAGACTCGCGGCCACATTGCGATTCATCTCATTGACGAAGACATTCCGACCATCTGACTGATGAAGTTTGACCGATGAAACACAAAACAACACAGAGAGAACCAACGTACCTGGTGCTCGGCTGCAAGGCTTGGAACCTCCGGATCTTCAAGGACACGCTCCAGAACCTTCCGGGACGGTGGCGGTATGTCGGATCTCCGGCGGAGTTTTCGAGCGGTCTTGTGGACGAGATTTCTCCGCGTTACATTTTTTTTCTGCACTGGTCCTGGAAAGTTCCCGATGATGTTGTGGATCGCTACGAGTGCGTCTGCTTCCACATGACGGATGTTCCTTACGGACGGGGCGGCAGCCCGCTGCAGAACCTGATCGTCAGGGGCCATCGCGAAACCAAGCTGACGGCGCTGCGCATGAGCCGGGAATTCGACGCAGGCCCCGTCTACATGAAGCGGCTGCTCTCGCTTGAAGGCGGCGCAGAGGAAATTTACTGGCGAGCGGCGCGATTGTCGGCTGAGATGATCCAAAGTATTATCCAGCGTGAGCCGAGGCCTGTGGAGCAGAGAGGGGAAGTGGTGAATTTCAAGCGCAGAAAACCGGAGGAGAGCGAGGTCGGAAAGTCCACGTCTCTGCCTGGATCGCTGGAAGAGCTGTACGATTTCATTCGCATGCTCGATGCCGAAGGATATCCGCGCGCTTTTCTGGAGCAGGCAGGCTTTCGCTTCGAATTCAGCCGGCCGGCGCTCTACGACGGACGCATCGTCGCCGACGTCAAAATCACACGGGCCGAAAAGCCGCGGGGCAAGAAGGGAAGTGCGAAGTGAAGGTGCTGGTGGTCGCGGCGCATCCCGACGATGAAGTTCTTGGCTGCGGCGCGACGGCGGCGCGCCTTGTCGCTGAGGGCGACGACGTGCACTTCGCCATTCTGGGCGAGGGGATGACTTCGCGTCACGCCGCCCGCGAGGATGCGGATTCGGAGCAACTGGCGGCGCTGCATCGGCAGGCGCATACTGCGGCGGCGAAACTGGGCGTGAAGAGCGTGGTGATGCACCGGCTTCCCGACAATCGTCTGGACCAGGTGCCGCTGCTCGAAGTGGTGAAGGTTGTTGAGGATCTCGTGGAGCGGCTGAAGCCCGAGGTCATCTACACCCACCACGGCGGGGACCTGAACGTTGATCATGGAGTGATTCATCGGGCGGTGTTGACGGCGACGCGTCCTATCGCGGGACAGCCGGTGCGGGAGATCTACGCGTTCGAGGTGCCGTCTTCAACGGAGTGGGCGTTCCAGCGACTGGAGCCGGCGTTTCGTCCCAACGTTTTTGTGGATGTGACGCGCACGCTGGAGGCGAAAATCGCCGCGATGGAATGTTATGGGACTGAGGTGCGTAAGTTTCCGCATCCGCGTTCTTCGGAGGCATTGCGGGCCATTGCGGTGCGCTGGGGCAGCGTGGCGGGATGTGGGGCTGCCGAGGCGTTCGAGCTAGTGCGTTCCATTCGTCCCTTGTCGGATTGAGAATTATCGTTTGAAGATGCCGACACACATCAAAATCGGCGGGCGCGCGATCGGAGCTGGGCACCCGGTTTACGTGATCGCGGAAGTTTCGGCCAACCATCATCAGGATTTCGAGCAGGCGGTGAAGATCGTGCGCGCGGCGAGAGATGCCGGAGCGGATGCGGTCAAGCTGCAGACTTACACTCCCGATACGATGACGATCGCGAGCGATCGTCCGGAATTTCGCATTCAGGGGACGATCTGGGATGGGCGCAATCTGCACGAGCTCTATGGCGATGCTTATACGCCCTGGGAGTGGCAGCCTCGACTGAAACAGGTAGCGAACGATGTTGGTCTTGATCTGTTCTCGACTCCTTTCGATGCGAGCGCGGTTGATTTTCTGGAAGAGATGAACGTGCCCGCCTACAAACTGGCATCGTTTGAACTGGTGGACCTGCCGCTCATCCAGAAGATGGCGCGCACCGGCAAGCCGCTGATCATGTCGACGGGCATGGCGACTCTCGAGGAGATCGACGAGGCCACGCGGACCGCGCGTGAAGCGGGAGCCGCGCAGATCGCGTTGTTGAAATGCACCAGCGCGTATCCGGCGCGTCCGGAGGAGATGAATCTCCGCACGATTCCAGAACTATCGCGGCGCTTCGATGTTCCGGTGGGACTGTCGGATCACTCGATGGACTCCGCCGTGCCGGTCGCGGCGGTCACGCTCGGCGCCTGCATTCTCGAGAAGCACCTGACTCTGTCGCGCTCGGAGCCGGGACCCGACACCGCCTTTTCGCTGGAGCCGAAGGAGTTTAAGTCGATGGTGGAGGCGGTGCGAGTCGCGGAGAAGGCGCTGGGGACCGTTCATTTCGGAGTTGGAGAAAAAGAGGCGGGCAGCCGGGTGTTCCGCCGGTCGCTATTCGTAGTGAAGCCGGTTCGATCCGGCGAAATCTTTACTTCTGAAAACATCCGTTCGATTCGGCCCGGCCACGGATTGCATACTCGCCATCTCTCTGAAGTGTTGGGCCAGCGCGCGGCTCATGACATTGAACGGGGAACGCCACTGAGCTGGGATCTGGTTGATCGGCGATGAGGCTCGTCAGTCCTTTTCTGAAGAGAGTCGTCTATCCCGCGTTGTCGGGCGCCGGAGTTTTTCGCCGCGCTGCGGCTCGTGGACTCGCAGTGGTTACCTATCACGGGGTGATTCCGGAGGGATACGAGCCGGTTGATTCGAGTCTCGACGGGAATCTCGTCAGCGCTGAGACCCTGCGGCGACAACTCCGTTTGTTGAAATCCAACTATGACCTGGTCACACCGGAAGATGTGCTGGCGTGGCGGGAAGGCGAGCGGGAACTTCCGGCGCGGGCGGTCCTCGTCACCTGTGACGACGGGCTTTTAAATCACCTTACCGACATGCTTCCGGTTTTGCAGCAGGAGAAAGTTCGTTGCCTTTTTTTTGTGACGGGAGCCTCGGCTGGAGAGCAGCGAAACATGTTGTGGTACGAAGAACTGTTTCTGCTGTTTCTGCGAGCGGGGGCCGGGCGATTTGAGGTTTCCTGCGACGGAATAGTGATTAGCGGCGAGTTAGGCCCGCGCGAGCAGCGGCGTACTCTGTGGTGGAATTCTGTGAAGCGCCTTTCGCAGGTTGGCTCCGAGACTCGCGGCCGGAGTCTTTGCGCACTGCGGGCTGAGTTTGGTTTGGAGTTGTGGCAGGGAATCGACGGGTCCGAATCCGCGCGACGGCGGTTTGGACTTCTCACGTCGGCTGAAGCGCGTGAACTCGCCTCGGCGGGGATGACGATCGGCGCGCACACGATGAGCCATCCTGTATTGGCGCTGGCGCCAGTTGAGATTGCGAGAGCCGAAATCAGCGAGAGCCGGGACAAACTCGAATCCAGGTTGCAACGGCGAGTGTGGGCCTTTGCTTACCCTTTTGGAGATGCGCGATCGGTTTCGCCGCAGGTGTTGGCGTTGCCGCGGGAAGCCGGCTACGCCGCAGCCTTCCTGAATTTTGGCGGGGGGCTGGGCGCGGAGCTCCCGGCCTACGCTCTGCCGCGCACTCATGTCACGACAGAGATGGGGCTGGCCGAGTTCGACGCGCATGTGTCCGGCTTTTACTCGCGGCTGCAGCGACGGGCTGGCCGCGATGCTCGCGAGAAACTTGCGGTGCAGGACTAGACGTCGATGATCGGTGCCGGGGCAGAAGCGGATTTTCGAAGCGGGCTCGAGTGAGTCGCCGGCCATCCCCGAATGAGTCATCGCGTCGCGCCAGATTGATACTATTGCGTATTCGCCAGAACCGGCGACCGGTGAAGTGAGATTGCGATTCGTGGTGCATTCCGAGATCCCCGAAGATGCTGGCTTGCGCCAGGAGTGGAACGCACTGGTGCAGCGGCTGGATCGCCCGCAGGTCTTTTACACCTGGGAGTGGGCGCTGGCGGTGCAGCGCGCGTACAGCGCCACGCTGCGTCCGCTGCTGTTTCTGGCTTACGACGAGCGGGATTCGCTGTGCGGTGTCGTTGCGCTGGCCACCGATCCTGAGCAAACCCATGCCACTTTTCTCACTGCGACTACCGGCGACTACTGCGATTTTCTGAGTTCGCGTCAGGATAAACCGGCGTTCGTCTCCGGAGTTCTTGCGGAATTGAGAAAGCGCGGGATTGACGACATCGTCCTGACGAATCTACCGGCTGACTCCCACACCGCGGCGGCGATCAAACGAGCGTGCCCAGCGGCGAGATATCACTTCTTCTCGCGTACCGCTTATATCTGCGCCCAGGTTTCTTTGGCGGCTCTGGAGCGCAGGCCGGGAGAAAACCGGCCTGTGCTGCCGCGAAAAAAAATGCTGCGGCGCTTTCTGAACGCGATGGGCCGAACGGACCCGGTGCGGCTTGATCACGCGCGATCCTGGGCTGCGGTCGAGACCGCCTTGCCGGAGTTCTTTCGGTCTCACGTCGCAAGATTTCTGGATACAGGACTCATCAGCAACATGGTGCGTCCGGAGCGCCAGACGTTTCTTCGAGAGCTTGCGAAACTGTTGTGCGAAGAAGGCTGGCTGGCTCTAACCCGCATGATTTCCGGGGAAAATGTGTACGCATGGAACTACGGATTTCAGTTTCAGGACACATGGTTCTGGTATCAACCCACATTTGACAGCTCGCTGGAGAAGTATTCTCCAGGCTTCTGTCTGCTGGCAAAGTTGATCGAAGAGGCTGCGGACAATAAGGCTTTCAAGACCGTTGATCTCGGGTTGGGCGCCGAAGAGTACAAGGATCGCTTCTCCAATGAGTCCCGCGAGACGCTGTGTGTGACGCTGCAGACGTCGGCGGTTCAACACTATCGCGAAGTAGGCCGCTACTATCTTTCAGCGGGTGTAAAGGCATGGCCGTCTGCGGAAAGAGCCGTCCGTTCGGCGTTGGCGCGCGGCCGAGCCTTTCAGCAGCGGTTCCAACGTCTGGGCGTCCGTCAAGGCTGTGTCTGGGTTGTCAAGCGTGCCCAATCCGCGATTGTGGCGCGGGACGAAGTTTTTTTCTACGAGCTAAGCAGCCCAAGTCCAAAGTTGCTGAAGTCGGATGGCGTATTCCTTAAGAAAATCGATCTTAAGACGTTGGCCGTTGCCGCCATGCAAAACGCAGATGACGAAGGCACCCTCGCCTATTTGTTACGTTGTGCCGACCGGCTGCGGAGGGAGCCAGACACCCTTGGGTTTGCTCTGGCGAATGACGCCGGTGAGTTGCTGCACTTTACCTGGGCGGGGCCCTTCGAGAGTTTTCACTGGTCGGAACTTGACAGCGGTTTGCCCGCACCCGCTCCGGGCTCGGTTATACTTTTTGACTCCTGGACGCCGGTTTCTCAAAGAGGGCGCGGCTACTACGCGCCGACGCTCGGGCTTGTCGTGGCCAGCATTCGACAGGAAGGAAAGCGCGCGTGGGGCTTCAGCGCTTCGACCAACACATCGTCGGTGCGTGGACTGGAAAAGGCGGGTTTTCAGCGAGGCTTCTCGGTTTTCCGGTACCGCATGCTGTGGTGGCAGAAACTGATTCACCGGAACGTCACGGCGCCGGGCCCTTCTTAAGGCGCAGATCCGTCGAAACTTATGCGAGTCCTCCTGCTTCATCCCGAAGATTCTCCGCGACATGGACCGTGGGTTGATCTCCATTGGGATCTGATCGTGGATCTGGGGAAGTCTTCATTCTTCTCAGAAACGAGATGGGCCGCAGAGTGCCGCTGCGCGGTTCTGCGATCGGATTCCTTCCGGCGCGGAATCGAAGATGTCAAACAAGTGGGGACGATTTTTTCCGCGGTTCGTGGACGCCTGATCGACGAAGAGGGAATCGACTGGTGGGATCTTACCTCTCTCCCACTCGCGCCGGAAGCATTGACTGCGCTGGTCCTGATCCGCCTGGCCTGGGAGATCAGTCCATCGGCAGAGCTGTGGAGCACGCGGCCGGGATGGCAGGTCACTGCGCTAGGCGCGCTGTTGCGCTGCCCGATAAGCAGTTTTGAACACGGGCGGCTGGCGCGCTCGGCGGCTCGCGCCGTGCACTATGCGCGGCTGGCTCAGCGCTTCCCGGCAGCACAGATAAAAGAGATTTTTCTGGATAAGTATGACTCGGGCTACCGGTGGCGAGGTCGTTTTGCGTCGAGGCCGAGGGCTTCTGAAAGGCCGGTCGTGCTGTTGCCCACCGCCTATCGCAGCGTTTCGCACACGTCGGCCGCCTACGCCCGCCTGCTTCCGCAACAGTCTTTTCTCATGGTCGCGACCCGGCAGAGCGCGAAGCTGGCCGCGCCTGCCGCCAATCTGCAAGTACGAGATCTGGCTGCCTACGCCAAGAGGGATCCTCCCGTTGGGGAAATTGCAGCTCTAACCGCGAAGTGGTTCGCGCTGCAAACAGAACTCAGCTCATCTCCGGAGATGAGTATCCTGGCGCGGGCTGGAGTGCTGGCCATTCTTCCAAAGTGGCTCCGGGATGGTCTTTGCGCCCGTGACGCCTGGAGTGCCGTGATGGAACACGAACCAGTCTGTGGGGTTTTGTGCGGCGACGACAGTAATCTCTACACCCGGCTTCCAGTCCTGCTGGCCGCAAAAAGAAAGATTCCGACAGTGGATTTTCATCACGGCGCCTTCGACGGGCGATATCTGCTGAAGGACCTTCCGTGCGATCTATATCTGGCCAAGAACGAGATGGAACGTGACTATCTGGTGCGGGTGTGCGGGCTTCCACACGACCGGATTTTGATCGGAGCTTCCGGGCCTGGGCATGCTGTCGATGAGTTTCGTAAGCTGGACAGAACGTCGGCGATTTTTTTCTCCGAGCCTTATGAGAGCCAAGGCATGCGTGCGCAGGAGGTCTACCGCGAAGTCCTGCCCGCACTCTGCCGGCTTGCGGGCGAAAGCGGGCACGGCGTAATCCTCAAGCTGCATCCCTTTGAAAGCCGCGGCCAGCGCTGCCGGATGCTCAGCGAGATACTGACTCCGGAAGAACATAAACTCGTGACCGTGGTCGACGGACCTCTCAGCGCCGAACTTCTTTCGCAGGCATGGTTCGGCGTGACTGTCGAATCGACAGCCGCAGTTGACTGTGTGCAAGCCGGTGTCTGCTGTTTTCTTTGCGGGTGGATGGCGCTATCGCCGTATGGGTATGTTCAGCAATTTGCTCGATTCGGCGTCGGAGAAGTACTGCAGACGGCGGAACAGTTATACGAGATTCCGAAGAAGCTGGAGGAGTTTCGCTATCGTCGCACGACTACGCCAAGCCTCTCGGACCCGGTCGATCCGGCGTTGCTGCACTGGCTGCTGACCTCGCGGGAGCGAGAGCGTTCCACTACGAGGTCGGCTTCGTGAGCGACGGAATCGTTGACCAGTCGCCGAGTGCCACTGCGGCCAGAACTCAACAATTTCGCTCCCAGATCGGACATATCTCGCGACACTCCGGATTCTTCTTCGCCGGAACGATCTTCACCGCCATATTCGGCTATGCCTTCAAGGTATATCTGGCCCGGGTTTTGGGCACGGAGGCGCTGGGCATCTACGCCCTGGGGATGACGGTCACGGGGCTGGCAGGGATTTTTGGCGGCCTGGGGCTGACCTGGGCTGCATCGCGATTTCCCTCCGTCTACTGCAACACCGGCCGAAATGATGATCTGCGATCGTTTCTGGTGTGGAGCGTTCTTACGCTTGTTTTCGTGAATGGGTTGTTTGCGTTCGGCGTAGTTGCGGCGCGTCATTGGATAGCGACCCGGCTGTATCACACCCCCGTCCTCGCTGGTTACCTGTATCTGTTCGCCGCGATCATGTTTCTGGGCGCGTTCACCACTTTTTTTGCGCAACTTCTGACCGGGTACAAGGAAGTTGCCAAACGAACTCTGATCGCGAACATCGGTGGCAGCTTGCTGACCATGGTCTTCACGGTCGTACTGGTGACTCTGGGAACCCGACTTTGGGGATACATCTTTGCTCAGGTGTTGAGCGCGGCCGTGGTTCTGATCCTGCTGGTGCGGGCGACGCATCGGCTCACGCCCAAGGCTGCCCGGTTTTCCCTGCGGTCCATTCAGCCTCCGCCGCGGGAGATGTTTTCCTTTGCTTCGGCGGCCTTCGCGATGGACGTGGTCGGATTCCTGTACACGCAAACGGACAAGATCATTCTGGGTTTTTATCTCAACGCCCGCATGGTTGGCATCTATGCGGTTGCGGCAACCATCGTTGCGTTCCTTCCCATCGCGCTGCAGTCGGTGAATCAAATTTTTTCCCCAACCATCGCCGATCTTCACGCTCGCGGGGAGTCGGGGTTGTTGAACCGGCTGTTTCAGATGCTGGCCAAGTGGATTCTTGGGTTGACCCTGCCGCTAGCCGCGGTGGTGGTAATCTTCTCGCGTGTGCTGATGCGGATTTTCGGCCACGACTTTGAAGTCGGCTGGGTGATTCTCGTTATCGGTGCTGTCGGCCAATTGGTAAACTGTGCCGTCGGGTCTGTGGGATATCTGCTGCTGATGTCGGGCAACGAAAAGAGACTGGTGAGGGTCCAGATGGTGACGGCGCTGTTTACCGTGAGCGCCTGCCTGCTGCTGGTGCCGAGATGGGGCATCGCCGGGGCTGCGTTTGCTGCCGCGCTGGGCAACGCAGGATCGAATATCTGGTGTCTTTGGGAGGTCAAAAAGGTGCTGGGATTGTTTCCCTACAACCGCGGTTATTGGCGGCTGGCAGTGCCTGCGGCGTTGAGCGTCGCAGCTGCTCTTGGTTTGCGGATAGTCCTGCGCTCGGCCCGGCCGGATATTCTCGTGGTAATCCTGACGACGGTGGTCGTCTATTCCGTTTTTCTTGGAGCGGTTATGCTGTCTGGCCTTGAAGCCGACGATCGGCTGATCGCGGCCGCAATCTGGTCGCGAGTTCGTGGTTTTTTTCCGGGTTCTCAGGCAGGCACGGTATGAACTCTGCTTCGCGCCAGGTTTCATTGCCCGAGGATCTGTGCTCTGCCGTTGAACGCAAGTTTGGTAATCTGGAATCGTTCCTTGCGTTTGTGATGGGCGAACTCCTTCGAGACGAAGCGGCGATCCTCGATCAGAATGAGGAACGTATCGTGGAAGAGCGGCTCCGGGAGCTTGGCTATATCTGAAATTGTTCGCACTGACGAAAATTTTCTCACCGCCGAACCAACCGCCCGGATGCAAGATACCCACTCACGCGAAGATCTGCTGAAGATTGCCAATGCCCGGCTTTATCCGTCGGTCACCAATCCCAGTTATCTGGTGCAGCGCCGGCGGCGGCAGATCCTGGGGCAGTGGATAGAGCGGATTCACGGGAACCAGCTGGTAATTCTGGACATCGGCGGGCGCTATCAGCCCTATCGTCCACTGCTAGCGAACCGAATTAGACGCTACGTTGCCCTGGACGTTTTGGCGACGAATTTAGTGGATGTAGTCGGCAACGGGCAGAAACTGCCATTCAAGGCTGACACCTTTGATCTGGTGATCGCCACCGGAGTCTTCGAGTACTTCCCGGAACCGCGCGTGGCGGCGGAGGAAATCCACCGCGTGCTGAAGCCCGGCGGGTGTCTCATGCTGAGTGTCGCGTCCGTTTATCCCAGGGTTGTGGATGAAGAGCACTGGCGTTACTTGCCTGCGGGGCTGAGGCACGTGCTCGCGTCCTTCGCCAAAACTGAAATAGTGCCCGAAGTCGCCAGCATCGGCGGGTTTCTGCGGGTCACAGCCTCGTCCTTAAGCATCTTTGCCAAGTACGGATTTGTGCGACAGGTTTTGCACCACACGGTGGTGCCTGTCCTGAACCTGCTCGGCGTTGCTCTGGATCGGCCGTCGATCTCGCACAATGACCAGATCGCGGGTAATTACTGCGCCATCGCGTGGAAATGATTGCGGAGTCGGGTTGACAGCGCGCCCGGCTAGCGTTGGGTATTGGTGCGGTTTGAATTTCTCGGCGAACTCCGCGGCTTTTCCTCTGCGTTCTCAGCGGTTAAAGTCTCTTGACTCAGCCGCAGGAACAACAGCCTTTGACCGCAGAGATCGCGGAGGAAAAGCCGCGGAGTTCGCCGAGAAATTCAAATTGAGCTATTACCCAGTGTTCGCACAGATCGACAAGTACGTATTCAGTTGCAATAATGTAGCGCGATAATGTGATTGATGGAGGCGGAATCATTGCTCGCGAAATTCTCGACCCCGGGATTCTTGCTTGTTCTCACGCTGGCCGCCTTCCGCGCCTACCAGTATCCCGATTACTGTTCGGATGAGTTTCAGTACATGGCCAACGCGGTTGCGATGCACGGAGCGCACGCCCCGGAAATCCATGAGACGGTGTACCGGGAAGTGTTGGCGCAGGTTCCAGAGAACATTCTCAATCACCTGTTGGGAAAAGATCCGGTTGAGAGCCCACAGAGCCGCTCCTATATCGAGAGAGCCTCGAATCCCTACAGCTTTGCTCAGTTTCTTCCATGCTTTGCCGTGCGCCCTATATTCAACGAGTTCGTATACGTCTTGCATTACTGGTTCGGTGTGGGCCTGTTGCGGGCGACCGTTCTGATCCCGGTTCTGTCGTATTGGTTCATGGGATGTATTGCCCTGTTGTGGATTTCGGCTTACGTCCCGGCGATATGGGCCGCAGTCTGCTGCGCTCTGCTCATGCTCACTCCTCCGGTATGGGATCTGGCACGCTGGCCCACGCCGGATGCGTTGTCCAGCTTGGCTTTGCTGCTGGCTCTGTATTTCATATTGGAGAAGAAGTGGCTCACGCCAGGGCTGACGATATTACTGGCTTCGGTTTATGTTCGCACCGACAATGTGCTGATGGCGGTTCTCGTGCTCGCGTATCTCTCGATCGTGACGAAAACAATCGATAAGACAAAGGCCGCGGTCTTGGCTGCAGTGGCGATCGGCTCGGTGCCTCTGATTAATCATTTCGGCGGCGACTACGGGCCGAGGATGCTTTATTACAGAGCTTTTCTCGGGGTCCCGATGGCACCCGGTGTAATGGTGGCACCACCGTTTGGCTGGCGTGACTATATGGTGGCACTTCACGCCGGTATCGTCGGGGTCGTACACGAAGAATACATCCCGTTCGCGCTGATGGGAGTTGTGGGATTCTTAAGACGCCCGACGCCCGCCATCGCCGGACTGACGATGCTGGCCGCTGCCTATGCCGCCGGGCATTTCCTGCTCTATCCTTTACCGGAGGATCGGTTCTTCGGACTGTTTTTTGTGGCCATGGGAATTTCGATGGCCTCGACGCTTGTTGCTGTGCGGGCGCGCTCGCTGCAGCCCGTCGCGTCCTTGCCCGTCGCTTCGTCCATTTCTCGGACCGGATTATCCGCCTGACTTGTTTGCAATCGACTGGGCCCGACGCTTTCCGCTATAGTCTTGGGAAACCAACCGGTATTCCGCGCTTGTTCCGGCCGAAAGTTGGGGAGTGCACTCATCGAATCCAACGCTCATCGAGTCTTAGGAGGGGAAGTGGGAGGTGCGTCCCTGGTTCAAGCTTCTTCGCCAGAAGGTCCATGGCTTCAATCTGATATCGGCGGAAGACCCACGGGGGACGGCGTTCGTTCGATTCCTGAACACAGCGTCCTGCTCCGGCCTCAGATGCCGGAGTTGGATTCGGTTCGGGGCATCGCCATTCTCATGGTGGTGTTTTATCACGCCCTTGCGTCCCAGTTCGGCGTGGGATCGTTCACCGGCCTGCCAAAGATTTTGATCTCGATCGCTGCTCCTGGGTGGGCGGGCGTGAACCTGTTTTTCGTTCTTTCAGGATTTCTGATCACCGGAATTCTGCTGGACAGCAAACCTCGCGCAAAATACTACCAGCGCTTTTACCTGCGTCGAGCCCTCCGCATTTTGCCTGCGTACTACGCAGTTCTGGTGCTGGTTGCTCTCCTTGGGCGGTATGCGTTGCAGGAAGGCCAAGCTCCGTCGTGGAGATTTCTTGGTCTGAGCGCGATCTATCTGGCTAACGTTACGGTTTTGTTCGGCGTTCCCATGCAGTACGCCGTTCTCTGGTCGTTGGCGGTGGAAGAACATTTCTACTTCGTCTGGCCGGTCGTCGTCAGGAACTTCAATCGTCACGCGCTTGCTGTGATCGCGACCGCGATCGTGGCCGCGACAACGGTTGCGCGAATTCTCACTTTTCGGGCGGGACACTACGACTCTTATCACGGATATTTCACTTGGCTCGTCGCGGACGCGCTGGCCCTGGGAGCTTTATTAGCCATCGCGTTGAGGGGAAGGCTCGGAACACGGGCAGGCCTGAAGCAAATTGTGATTCTTCTGTTCTGCGGCTCGGTGGCGCTGGTGATGGACAAGCCGTTGCACCAGCACTGGTTCGGCGGGATGCTGCATCTGAACGCGCTCAACCTTCTCTGTGCCGCGGTCGTGGGGAGCGTGTTGTGGGTGGGTACTGGCCCGTGGAAGTGGATCGTCGACCGACCGTTCTTGAGATTCTTCGGCGAGATCAGCTACGGCCTGTACCTGATCCACATGCTGATCTTCAGAGTCTTCGATAACTTGCATCGCCGGTTCTTTCCGCAAATCCCACAGTATCATCTGAATTTTGGCGTGATGTTAGGTCGGCTTGCGATCTGCGGCGGTGTTGCAGTATTCGTGGCGTTTGTTTCGCGTCGATACTTTGAACAACCGTTCCTGAGTTTGAAGGACCGTCTTCTGGCGCCGGAGCCGACCGCCGCCGTAATCTCGATCCCGGACGGAGCGCCTGAGTCAGAGCGGGTACCGGCAACCTAATGGGCGCGCGCAAATTGTGGCGAAGAGCGATGGACCTGTTTCCGGTCGAAGGATTTTACTTCGATCGTCCTCTCGTACTGGTCCAGAGCGACGACTGGGGACGCGTTGGGCTGCGCGATCGCGAAGGGCTGGAACAACTTCAGTTGGCAGGAGTGGCGCTGGGGGAGCGTCCCTACGATTTGTATACGCTGGAAACTGCCGAAGATCTGGCCGCGCTCAGCCAGGTGCTCAGGGGGCATCGCGACTCGACTGGCCGCCATCCCTGCGTGCAGATGAACTTCATTCTCGCTAATCTGGATTTCGCCAGGATAGGGGCCGATGGCTTTCGCCGGATTCATCTTCTTCCTCTCGCCGAGGGTTTCCCGCCGAGTTGGGAACGCCCGGGTCTTCTGGATGCCTATCGCCGGGGAATTGCCGATGGAGTGTTTCATCCGGCGCTGCATGGAATGACGCACTTCTGCCGGCCCGCGGTTGAGGCTCAACTAGTCGGCGATGGTGAGCGCGGGAAATTTCTGCGCACACTCTGGCAGGCGGGGACGCCCTATATTCACTGGCGGATGCCATGGATCGGGTATGAATACTGGGATCCAGAGAAAGCGGAGGATGAGCGCTTTCTGCCAGCCGAGAAACAGCTTGAGTTGATCGGTCAGGCGGTTGGCGCGTTCGCGAAATTGTTTTCGGTCGTGCCGCGTTCCGCGTGCGCTCCGGGTTATCGAGCCGATGACGATACGCACGTCGCCTGGGCGCAGCACGGAATTCGCATTGCGCAGAACGGGCCGGGAATCATGACTCCGCCTCACTTTGATCGCCACGGTATCCTGCAGCTCTCCCGTACAGTGGAGTTTGAGCCCGCAGTCGATGCGAGCTTTTCGGTTGACGCTTGCGTGCGCCAGGCGGAGGAATGCTTTGTGCGGGGGATGCCGGCGATCGTTTCTGTGCACGCGATCAATTTCCATTCCACGGTGCGGGACTTTCGAAGCTCTACGTTGAAATTTCTGGACGAACTTCTTACGGCGATCGAGTCGAAGCATTCCGATCTGCTGTATCTTCAGGATGAGGACCTTTACGAACTGGTGAACAAGGGTTCTTACGCGACTCGCAAGGGTGAGTCGCACGCGAAAGTGACGACGAAGAAGTTCAGCAAAGGCGCAATCGCGCGACATCAGAAGGCATAAGCGCAGATGGAAACACAGAAATCGATTGTGCTGGTAACGGTGGACTGCCTGCGCGCCGACCATGTCGGGTTCATGGGTTACGCGCGCCCCACAACTCCATTTCTCGATTCGTTGGCCGCTGAGAGTTTTGTTTTTCCCGCCGCGATTGTCGCCGGGGCCCCGACCTACTATTCGTTTCCCGCCATTCTGGCGTCGCGCTATCCGTTGGCGCTGGGACGCGACTTGCTGGGCCTGGCGCCGGACGAACCGAGTCTGGCCTCAGCGCTCAAGCAAGCCGGATATGTGACTGCCTCGTTCGGCGCAGCCAATCCTTATATCTCTTCGCGCTTCGGCTACGAACAGGGATTCGATACGTTCGACGATTTTCTTGATACCGAGCCAGCCGCGCTTTCCGGCGAACACGTCGGTCTCGCCCTCAGCAACGGAATCGCGAGCCGTCTGAACCGGGAACTGCAGCGGGTGCGGTCTGCTCTGGGGCCTCTCGGAGTTGCTTACGATGAGCTGTACTTTCAATACTGCCAGCGAGTCACGCCTGTGCCGGGTTCGCTCAATGCGCTGCGCCGGTTTCCGTCCGCGGACCTTATCGTGGACCGGGCATGCGAATGGCTGCGGTCAACTGGCGCGCGCCCGTTTTTTCTCTGGCTTCATCTTATGGATCCACACTCGCCCTACTATCCGAAAGAGGATGCACTCGCCCTGATGGGGCATGCGCCGGTCACGCCATTCCGTGCCCGCTATCTCAACAGCTACTGGAATCGATCCGATCTGGGGGCGCGGAGACTGGCCCGCCATCGCGACGAGATCATCGCTCTCTACGATGCCGGGGTTCGCTGGGTCGATGTGCAGATGGCACGCCTGGTCGAAGCCTTACGCAAGTCGGGTCAATGGAACAGTTGCGTGCTCGCCTTCACGGCCGATCACGGAGAAGAATTTCTCGACCACGGCGGACGCTATCATCCTCCGTCGCGGCTGATGGAAGAGTTGATTCGCGTGCCCTTGCTATTGCGCGTGCCGGGTTGCGCGAAAAGAGTTGTCGCGAAGTCTCCTTTCAGCATGCTGCACCTCGCACCCACTCTGCTGGATGCCGCGCGAGTGCCGATTCCCGCCGCATTTCAAGGTCGCAGCTATTGGCCGCAGGTGAGCCAGGGCGGAGACTATGACGCGGTCGCCATCTCTGAGAGTGTGGCGGGCTGCACCAATCCGTTTCGGCCGCAGAATCGCCTGGGTCCGCGCGTGTTGTCGGTTCGCGAATCGCGCTACAAATTGGTTCTGCAGTTCGATGCGCCCGCGGAATTCCTCTACGATCTCGTGGCCGATCCGGGCGAGCAGGCTCCGCTTGCGCCCGA